>Ga0070738_10002287_pt1 | contig 30538 bp, 26 predicted proteins | sample Coa_R2_2_FD_66446 | JGI IMG/M metagenome (GOLD analysis project Ga0070738, IMG submission 66446) | Surface soil microbial communities from Centralia Pennsylvania, which are recovering from an underground coalmine fire - Coalmine... | ecosystem: Environmental > Terrestrial > Soil > Unclassified ...
GTGACAGCGTCGTAGTCTGGCCGGGAATGTTGCCTGCAACCATGATAGTGGCCCCGAATTCTCCCAAAGCGCGGGCAAATGCGAGTAAGGTTCCGCCCAACACCCCGCGCCGCGCCAGAGGCAGAGTCACGGTAAAAAACACGCGCCATTCTCCCGCGCCCAGCGTTCGGGCAATCTGCTCGAGGGTGACATCTACCTCCTCAAAGGCGGTCCGGGCCGCTCGGACCAGCAGCGGCACAGACATTACAGCCAGGGCAATCACCACCGCGCGCCACGTGAAAATCACGTCGAGACCCAACACGTCGTGCAAATATTTGCCAATAAAACCGCGCCGCCCAAAAATTTGGAGCAACGCAAGTCCGGTTACAACGGGCGGCAATACGAGAGGCAACGTGACCAGTGTTTCAAGGAGGGCCTTGCCGCGCCAACGCAGCCTTGCCAGGCACCAGGCCAGCGCCAGGCCAAACGGAAGCACCAGCACTGTGCTCAGCGCGGCCATTCTCGCGGTGAACCCAATCAACTGCCATTCCTCGAAACTCATTGGGCCTTATGGAATGACCACGAAGCCATGCTGTTCAAAAATCTTCCCCGCCGCCCTGCCTTCGAGGAATTCGATGAGGCGCCTGCCCGCCTCAGGATTCTTCGCCGCCCTGATCAATGCCAGCGGGTACCGGATTTCCGGCCCTTGCTTCAAAGGCACTCCATAAGCAATCGCGACCTTATGCGACACCAGGGCGTCGGTGCGATACACGATGGCCGCGTCGGCATTGCCCGCCTCAACCGCGGCGAGGGCGCCTCGCACATTTTCTGTTGGCACAATTTTGGGAACGATTTCTGCCCATAACCCCTGGCTTTCCAGGTATTTCCTCGCATAAACGCCGGCGGGGACTGTGGCCGGATCTCCGAGCGCGATTCGATGGATCGCCGGGCGGGTGAGGTCATCCGGCGAGCGCACTTTGGCGCCGTGATCCGCCGCCACAATGATTACCAGTGTGTTGGACAGCCGGGCACGGCGTGTGCCCTCCGCCAGTAGCCCCTTTTTGTCCAGGCGATCCATTTGCGCCTCATCAGCGCAGAAAAAAACATCCGCTGGGGCACCTTCCAGGATCTGCCTGGCAAGGGTGCTTGAGGCGGCAAAATTGAACAGGGGTTTCTGGCCGTATTGAGCCTCGTAAACGGCGCCGATTTCCTTGAGGCTCTCCATGAGACTGGCGGCCGCGAAAACCGTAACTTCCGCGAACGCTCGAGATCCGAGCGCGCATGAACAAAGCGCGACCATAAACCACGACCGTATTGATGACTTTCTACATTTCATACCAAACGACCTGTTGAGCGCTTCTTGACAAATACCCGTGACCCCTGCTCATTGCAACGGACGGATTTTGATTTATGCGACCTCTTTTTAGCGCCTTGATCGCTCTGGCCGCCGTGTCGGGCTGGGCCGCGGCCCAGCCCGGCAGCTTTGTTATTGACGATGACAAGTATTCAGACCGTGTGCTGCAGTCCGCGGAAAGGCTTCTGCAACAGCACCGGTTGGTGTCCCTGCAATCCCTGCAACAGCAGGTCCGCAGGCGGGGCACGCCGTTGAATTTGTTGCCGGTGTCGCGGGAGAAGCTTGAACCCCCTGAATTGTGCGAACGTTTGCGCGAAAGCACCCTCGCCGTGGGCACGTTCTATAAATGCCCGGATTGCGGGAACTGGCACTTCAGCAGCAGTTCCGGTTTTGTCGCTGCCGAAGGCGGGGTGATTTCCACGTGCTGCCATGTCATCATAACGGACGACAAGGACGTCAAAGAGGCCTACCTGGTGGCGGCTGATTCTTCCGCACGCGTCTACCCGGTGGAGGCGGTCCTGGCTGCGGATACCCGGGCTGATACCTGTCTCCTGAGGATCACCGCCCCCGGACTCAGGCCGTTGCCGTTTCGCACCGGCGCCCGCCCCGGCGAAATGGTCTACTGCTTGAGCCATCCTGGCGGTTATTTCTTTATGTTCACCCAGGGGATGATCTCGCGACTGAACCGTCGCACCAATGCGGATGCCCAGGATCTCGACGGCAACCCGGCCGTTCCATCCCGACCCGTGCTGATGCTCAATATCACTGCGGAATTTGCTCCGGGATCCAGCGGCGCGGCTGTCGTGGACGGCTGCGGAAATGTCGTGGGCCAGGTCGCCAGCATTGCCGATGCAGGCGAGCCCGCCTCTCCCAATGAGGACGATGCTCCTGCCTCTCCGAGTGTGCCCGTTCGATTTTGCACTGCGTCCGAAGAAATCCTCCCCCTTACCAATCCGAACTTCGCGAAGGAATTTCACGCGCCACAACTGCGCCCTGCAAAAAAGCCCAAGTCCAAGACTCGACAACTGCAATGAAGGAGATGATGGCGACAGGTGTCTGCCAGTACGCCCTGAGTAGTTGCGTTCAGGAACTGCCGGGGTGAGGCTCCGGCGGTGTTGGGTTGTGGCAGGGGTGTATCAAGCCGAGGTCAAAGGTCGGCTTTGGTGACCGGTTACGCCGGGGATTACTGGCGGTCGCCGCGCGGCTGGGAAGTTTGTTCCTGCAGTTCAGCATCAGTGGTCTTTTTCTGGGGAAATCCCACTGCCTGAGCCAGGATTATCCTTTGTCCCTGGCGCAGGTTCATTGCGGCTGCCAGGGCGCCTCGATCCAGGTCATGAACGACCGTAACCAGCTCCTGCGAAGCGCAATAAAGATAGACATTTTGACAGATGCAGCCCGCGTCGAATCCGGCATAGAACGGGCGAGTCTCGGGGCTTGCCTTGGCGAGGCGATCCAAGTCGGCAACGTAGATTAACGTGAGGGGCGCTTGTTTGAACGAATCCTGGCCACCCGCTTTGGAACGAATATCGTCCGGAGCAATGAAGGCTAAAATGTTTGCCTTGGCATCATAGAGAAAGAGACCCTCTGGCAAGGCCACATAAACGTCGACTTCCTGAGAATTCATGGCCGAAGGGGCGGTGCGCTGACCGGTCTGTGGCCGATTGATCCCAAATCCTGCCCAGAGCAGGTTGGCCAATGTTTGGAGCGGGATTTTGTCCGAATTGAATTCCCTTGTGGTATGCCGTAACCGGAGGGCCTCCATCAAAGGTTTGCCGCCCGAAGTTTGGGCCGGCGGCAAAACGATATTTTGAACTTTACCGGCTTGGGCCGAAGCGAATAAGGCGCAGAAGAAGGCCGAGCCGACCAGGATACTCACCAGGCCAGGACGCATAGTTTTGCAAACAAAGGTTCATTTCACAATTTGGCCATGATCATAAACCGCGACCCGGCCGACGTCATAGTGAAGGTCGAGAGCGAAACAATCCACCTCGTAATGATCAAGGGCTGGGTAAACGGCCAGCTTTGCCTTGAGGTCCTTAATTTGCTGGTCGAGGTTTTTCTGTTTCTCTTGCGCCGCGCTTTCGATGTCTTTGAGTTGTTTTTCTTCCTCAGCCAGCAAACGCGAGACCAGAGCATTTCTTCGAATGGTCTTCTGTTGCTCGGTTATGGCCTGTTGACGCATCCTGGCATCGCTTGCTTCTCCTGCGGCACTGGCGCGTTGCCGCAGCAATTCCGAGAGCCGGTTGTTTAAATCTTCAAATTCGACCAGGTCCTCCACCGGGGGATTTTGCAACAATATTTTCGGAAGACCGCTCGGTCCTTTGTCAGCGTCCGTTTGTTCGCTGTTTCCATCTACTCGGGCCTCGACAATCCACGCGCCCTCATTCGTCCCGGTGATTGAGCCGGTGATGTGAACCCAGGCGGAAAGAGGACGCGGACCCTGGTGTTTCGACCACCATGTGCATAATGGCGTAAGGTCTATCGTATAGGACCCGACTGTCCGCCGGGGGTGTTGCGCCGGGCTGGCGGACAGGTTGACCGCGTTCGTTAACACGAGCGCAAAGCTAGCAACGCCCAAGGTAAGGTGCAGTAGGCGGTTACTGGCCGATAACCCATCAATCGGTCTCATGTTTTGGTTAAACATGTTTTGGCGTCGCGCTGTCCAGGGCCACGAACAGCAGGAACCCCGGAAACTTCCTCAGGCCACTTCCAGTTCTGGTTTGGCACATTCCAGGCCCCAGTAGTGGGTAATGGACTCAAACAGCCGTTCGACCGCCCGGTAGTCCATCGGCTTGACCATGTACGCGTTGGCGCCGAGCTCGTAAGCCCGGTTGATATCTGCCGGATCATTTGAAGATGAAACAATGATGACAGGGATACGCCGCCACGGCTTGTCGTTACTTTTAATCCATTCGAGGACATCAAATCCGCTGCGGCGCGGCATTTTAATGTCCATAACAATGAGCCTCGGAAGAGGGTACGCAGCACGGTCGGCGTACTTGCCTTGACCTCGCAAGTAACTAATGGCTTCTTCGCCATCAGTAACCACCTGCAACGGGTTCGGGATCCGGGCAGTCCGGAAAGCTCGTTTGACCAGGAAAATGTCGTTTAAATCATCCTCGACGAGCAATACGGTAAACGCGTTCTTTTCCATATCAAGTACTTGCAACAAGCAGGCGCAATCTAGCCGTACCCGGGCAAAAATGCCAGTCGTGTAAAACGCCCGGGGGGGCGTATTGGACAACCCTCGGCGATTTACATTTGAGCACGCTGCTGCTAAGAGGGTGGCGTGTTAAATGATGCGGGGCTGTGGAAATCGTTGAGATTGCCTGACCGTCTTGCTTTGATTGCAGGTCCCTGTGTCATTGAAGACGAGGAGATCTGTTTTCGGATTGCCGATAAGCTCAAGAAGGCAGCTGACAAACTTAAAATCACTTACGTCTTCAAGGCAAGCTACGATAAAGCCAACCGGACTTCCGCGAAGTCCTTTCGGGGCCCGGGGTTGGACCGCGGCCTCGAAATGCTCGCGAAAGTACGCGCGAAAACCGGAGTGCCTGTCCTGACCGATGTTCATACCGAACCCCAGGCACAGGCCGCCGCCAAAATTGTGGATGTGCTGCAAATTCCGGCATTTTTGTGCCGCCAAACCGACCTGATCCACGCCGCCGTTGCCACAGGGCGAATTGTTAACTTGAAAAAAGGCCAATTCCTGTCGCCCCAGGAAATGGGCCAGGTCGCCGAGAAAGCCAAAGCGGCTGGGGGAAACCGGTTGCTAATCACCGAACGCGGAACGACGTTCGGATACAACAACCTGGTTGCGGACATGCGTTCAATACCCATTCTGGGCAGGTACGGGTTCCCGGTTATCTTCGATGCGACTCACTCGGTTCAATTGCCCGGTGGCGGTGGCGACAAATCCGGCGGACAGAGCGAGTTTGCCCCGGTACTGGCTCGGTCCGCCGTTGCCGCGGGCGCAAACGGGATTTTTGTCGAGACCCATCCGGATCCCAACCGCGCCTTGAGCGATGGGCCGAACATGATCGCGCTCGGCGACATGCCCCGGTTTCTTTCGAGTATTTTGAAAGTGTTTTTTGCCATTCGCTAAGAATGCGTCGTTTCTTCTGCGGCCTTTTGTTATGGATCGTTGCGACGGCACAGGTCCTGTCCTGCTCTGCGGCCAGCGCGCTGTTTGGAGGAAAGGGAGTGCCGGTCAAGGGCTTTAAGCTCGAAGAACCCTATCCGCCGCCGCATGAGAGCCAAACGCGATCGCGGTTGGAAGGAGGCAAGGCCTTTGTCCTCCCCAGCGGCAGCGCCGATTTGTCCGACGGCGTCGTGCTGTATCTTTACAGCGAAACAAACACCCCCATCCTGGTTGTTCGAGCTCAATACTGTTTCTATGACTCCAGCAATCACTTGATCTCCTCGACTGGGCCCGTCCAGATGCAAACAGCCGACGGAAAGTTCGCCATTCAAGGCACGGGCTTCACATTTTGGCAGCAGACAAATTCCACCAACTCGAGCCTGATCATCTCTAATGACGTCCACACCCGGATCGAATCGGCAAGCCTCGCCAGCGCATCGACCAACCGGGCCGGACCCGACTCGGCCCAGGAGGGGCCCTTGGAGGTCGATTCCAAGAGCTTCAGCTATGACGGGGCGACCGGGCTCGGGATATGGACACAAAACGTCCATGTCACAGGAACCAACCTGGTGGTGTTAAGCCAGGAACTCACGGCCGAGGTGCCGGTCAAAGATGGCCAAGTACGTTCACTCCTGGCGGAGAAGGAGGTGGATGTGAAATACGGTTCGATGCACGCCACTGGAGGCATTTTGAATTACGCGCCCGCCACGGGCCTGATTAGGCTTTCACAAAACGCGGCCTGGGACAGCGAGGACCGGCGGGGGCACGGCGACGAGTTGATGATCGATCGAACCAATCACATTTTTCAAGTGATCCATCATGCCTGGCTTCGGTTGCCCGGCCACGCTCTGGGCCAATCCGGCTTTCTGGCAAGCTCGCCTTCGGTAACGAATGCGCCTGCGCTCACTAATTTTGTTGAGATTTCCTGCGACAACTACGAGATCCGGACTAACTCGGCCATCTTCAGGAACGGGGTCTTGATGCAAGAACATGTGGGCAACGTCATCCGAAGCAAAATGACCTGCAGCGGTGACATGAGTGTTACGTTCTCAGGAACGAATGAGTTTCAGACACTCACCGCGGCGAAGGAGGTTAAGATCGGGATAAAGGGCGAAAAGCCGGGCGAGGACCGGATTTTCACCGCGGACCGCGCGTTTTACACGCATACCAACGGGGTGCTCGAACTCACGGGGAAACCGACTTGGGAGGCCGGGTTGACTCGTGGAAAAGGCGAGGTGCTGCGAATCAATACGGTTAAGGAGGAGATGTTTGTCCAGGGAAATGCTTCGATGCGTCTTCCGGCGAATCAACTTTCGGCCCAGGTGGTATCCGTTCCTCGGCCGAATAGCGGGACGAACGTGCATCCGAACGCAGTCACCAATCAGCCCCCGCGACTCGGCACAAACCAGTTTGCAGAGATTTTTTGCGAGGAATACACGCTTGGGACAAATCACTCCGTCTTTGTTGGCGGTGTTTATGCCACGCACCCGGAGATGAACTGGTGGTGCGAAACACTACTGGTGCAGACGCCCGGTTCGGGCGTGACCAACCTGATCGCGGACCAGAATGTTGTCTTCGAGGTGATGAGCCAAAGCGGGCCTTTCCACGGGACTGGCGACCACGCCGTTTATACTTTTGGGACGGCCTCGACCCCAACCAACACGGTCCTGATCAATGAAATGCGCCTCACCGGCACGCCCGCAGTCCTGACCAATGCGGCCCGGGGCGGGTTCCGAAACCCGCTCGTTATTTGGGATCGCGCCCGCGACACGTTGCGCCTGCCCGGAAACGAATACCTGATCCAGGGCGCGGCTAAACCGGTCGCGACGAACATATTCGTATTGCCGAACAAAAAACGGACGAAATAATGGCTTCAGGCCCATTCATCACCGAGGCCACTCACATGCTCGAAGAGTCGATAACACCGGCACAGCCAGGCGGAACCAGCGTTGTTCCCGGGATTTCCACGACCTTTGAGCCGCTCCTGACGACGGATAAGCTGGTCAAGGAATACCGGCACAGGCGCGTGGTCAACGGCGTTTCCATCAGCGTTGGCGCGGGAGAAATTGTCGGGTTGCTTGGCCCCAATGGGGCGGGCAAGACGACCACCTTCAACATGGTCGTGGGGGTCGTTAAACCTGACTCCGGCGAAGTCCGGTTTCAGCAGAAGTCGATTACGCGTTTTGCGATGCATAGAAGGGCGCGCTTCGGAATCGGCTATCTGACACAGGAACCCAGTATTTTCCGGAAGCTCACGGTCGAACAAAATATTCTGGCGATCCTCGAGACTTGCCGGATGAAGCGCCGCGAACGGGCTGTCCGGCTGAAATATCTGCTCGACGAACTGGACCTGGCCCGTTTGTCAAAAAGCAAAGCCTACACGTTGAGCGGCGGAGAAAAGCGGCGGCTGGAAATCACCCGGGCCCTGGTCACCAGCCCGAAACTCCTGCTGCTGGACGAACCCTTCAGCGGCATTGACCCGATCGCGGTGTATGAAGTCCAGAAGATCGTCCGCCGCCTGAAGGAACGCGGGTTGGGAATATTGATTACGGATCACAATGTGCGGGAGACCTTGAAGCTGGTTGACCGCGCGTACCTGATTCACAAAGGCGAAGTCGTCTATGAAGGCGCGGCGGAGCAACTGGTCAATGATCCCAAGGCACGGGAAATCTACCTCGGCCCGGAGTTCAATCTCTGAAAAACATTATGCTACGCGATCAAGTCACTGTCGAACGCTTCTACACCGAGCATGCCAGCAGCCTTGAATTGAGCCTGCTGGCCGGCGCCAGCGGCCTGAAGCGGACCATCCGCGAGCCCACTGTCAATCGGCCCGGCCTGGTTTTGTCCGGGTTCACCCGCTACTTCGCCTTCAAACGGGTCCAGGCGATTGGCAATGCCGAAGCTTTTTTTCTTAAATCTCTCCCCGAGGAAGAACGCGCCCGCCGGTACGAAACGTTTTTTTCGTTTAAAATCCCGTGCGTCATTTTTTCTCGAAACTTGCATCCGGACAAATTGTTTCTTAAAGCCGCCGAAGCCGCCAAGGTGCCTATTTTCCGGTGCCCCCTGGTGACGATGAAGCTCATCAATATGGCGACACTGGCCCTGGAGATGATGTTTGCCCCGCGCAGCACGGAAATGGGCAGCATGGTCGATATCCTCGGAGTGGGAGTGATACTGCGGGGTGAAAGCGGCATCGGCAAAAGTGAAAGCGTCCTGGCGCTGATCGAACGGGGCTACAGTCTTGTGGCGGACGATATCACCAGGGTCACCCTGGTCGACGGTCGGCAGGTAGTCGGCACCAGTGCTGAAGTGACCAGAAACCATATGGAGGTTCGGGGCATCGGAATTATCAACGTCGCCGCCATGTTCGGGGTCAAAAGCATTCGCCATGAGAAAGGGGTTGACCTGGTGGTCACGTTGAAGTTGTGGAATGAAGTCGAGGACGTCGATCGGCTCGGGATCGAGCAGGAATACGTCAATATTCTGGGCATTGATATCCCGCACATCACGATTCCTGTCCGGCCAGGACGCGACCTGGCGAGGCTCATCGAGGTGGCAGCGTTCCAAACCAAACTAAAGTCCTCCGGTTATAACCCCGCAAAAGAACTCAATGACCGGCTGATTTCCCGCATGGCGGCCGCCGCGAAGCTCTGACCGGCGGAAAAACCCATGAAAATGGCCGGAATTCGGAGATTTCAGTGGCAAAAATTGCGGCCATCAGCTACCTATACTGCAAAGCACAATGAGTGCAAAGAAGCTAGCGGGTAGCGATTCAACCATGACGAAAGATTTCCTGGTGTGCAATAAACTGGGAATTCACGCGCGACCCGCGGCCAAGTTCGTTCAAACCGCGAATCGATTTTCCTGCGACATCTTTGTCGAAAAAGACGGCGAGAAGGTGAACGGCAAAAGCATCATGGGTTTGATGATGCTCGCCGCGGGGCCGGGCAGCAAATTGACAATCTACGCCGACGGCAACGACGCTTCCCAGGCATTGGCCGAATTGGAAACCTTGATCAAACGCAAGTTTGACGAGGATTGAGTTTCGATAGCCGGGCAAACCTCGCGATGATAGCATTCCCTTGAAGTTGGATCGCTATGGCTCAAGTTGATATCGATGTTGCTTATGTCGCGCACCTGGCGCGGCTTTCGCTGACGCCTGAGGAAACGCAAAAGTTTGGCACCCAACTCGGCAATGTCCTGGGCTACATCGAAAAACTCAAAGAACTCGATGTGTCGGGCATTGAACCGACTGCCCACGCTTTTCCCCTCATCAACGTGACCCGGCCTGACGTCATTCGCCCCTCGATGAGCCACGAAGAAGCCCTGCAGAATGCGCCGGCACAGGCCAATGGCCTGTTCATGGTCCCTAAAATTGTCGAATAGCGGCGGGGTCCGGACTGGAACCTCCGGCATTCGTTGGGGCGCTTGCAACTTTGGCATTTCCAAAACGGTCGAGCGGGTCATGAAAAAGCGAATTCTCTTTGTCGAGGACAACGCGCTCCTGCGCCAGGTTTATCTGATGATGATGCAAGGTGAGGAGGGTTGGGAAGCCGTCGGAGCGGCAGATGGAAGTGAAGCGTTGCAACTCCTGGAAGCTGAACCCTTCGAGGTGGTTGTGTCCGACATGAGAATGCCCGGGATGAGCGGCATCGAATTGATGGGCTCCGTACGTCAATTACATCCGCGCTGTTCGCGCGTCATTCTTTCAGGGTTGAGCGACCAGGCGGAAATCGCAAAAAGCCTGGACTCGATCCACCAATTCATTGCCAAACCGTTTGAACTCAAGACGCTCAAGGCTACCCTGGTCCGGCTTGGCGGATTGGATGCCTACCTGAAGGACGAAAAACTGCAGGCATTGGTCGGGCAGATGCGGGTCTTGCCATCTTTCCCCACCGTTTATCACGAAATCATGATCGAACTCGGGCGGGAAGATCCTTCGATCGAACGATTGGCGGAAATTATCGATGAAGACCCCAGCATGACGGCCAAGTTGCTGCAGATCGCCAATTCAGCCGCGGGTGGCCGGGCCGCCAAGGCAGGCAACCTCTTCGAAGCCGTTCAGTTCGTCGGCCTGTCCGCTGTGCGATCGCTGGCCCTCTCGGCCCACATTTTCCGGTCGTTCGAACATTTGAAACTGAAGGAATTCTGTATTGAAAGCCTCTGGACCCACACTGTTCGAAGCGGAATGATCGCAACGGTCATTATGCGGGCCGAACACGCCGACCCAGCGGAAATCGAAGAGGCCCACATTGCAGGCATGCTTCACGATCTCGGAAAACTCATGCTGGCCGACAGCCTGCCCAAGAGTTTTCAGCAAAGCCTTCAAATCTCCATTGACCGCGGAATCCCGTCCGAACAAGCCGAACTGGAAGTTTTTGGCGCGCACCACGGAGGGGTTGCCGCTTATTTGCTCAGTCTTTGGGGCTTGCCTGTTCCCATTGTCGAAGCGGTTGCGTTCCATCATCACCCATGCAAGAGCGACCATCCCGCGCTCAGCCCATTGACAGCCGTTCATGCGGCCGACGTCATTGAACACGAATTGTCGGAGGACGCCATCCCGGGGGCGGCCCCGTCCTTCGACCAGGCGTATCTCACGCAGCTTGGGCTGCACGATCACATTGATGCCTGGCGCGACGCCGTCGCTGAAGAACTCGCACCCACCAGTGATTAGGGGTCATCCCCTTTCAATGACGAATGACGCCGGGGGCGCCGGATCTCAACCAGGCGCTTTCCGTCAAACGGCTGCGATCCCGCTCTGCAAATTTGCTCCTAATGCTATTATTGAACCATGAAATGGCTGGTTTTTTCGAAGACTGCTGTATTGTTGATTTGCTCGAACACGTTTATGACCTTCGCGTGGTACGCACATCTCCGAAACTGGAATACCAGGAAATGGTACGTCGCCGCGGTTCTAAGCTGGGGCATTGCCTTCTTTGAGTACATGTTACAAGTCCCAGCCAACCGGATCGGGTATACGGTGCTGACGCTCGGCCAATTGAAAATCCTGCAGGAGGTTATCACGTTGTCTGTTTTCGTCCCTTTCGCCATCTTCTACATGCATCAACCTTTCAAACTGGACTACCTCTGGGCGGGCCTCTGCCTCGTCGGGGCTGCTTACTTTACATTTCGTGGATGAGTAGCGGCGACGCGGGAAAACTCGGGGAAGCGCCGCGTTTCCGGACTCCTGAGCCGGAACCATGAGGTTGAGAGACCAGGAGAACAAAGGCAGATAACGCGAACTTCAGCTGTCGCGGGGTGGATCCTTGAATCCTCCCCAAAACAGTGAATCGCGTTGCCGCAAAGCGGCTTCTTCTGGCTGCCAGAGGTCTTACTTTTTCCGCGCCGCTGGAGGGGCACTCACCCATCGGGAGGGGACACACCAAAAATTGCTTAGGTAATGGCAAAATACGGTGAGACGAGAAGTTCTCCTGCTGCAAAAATCTGTGTCATAGGTTTGCTTATTTAAATCGACGCAGATAGACATAGTATCAATTCAACTTCAACTTCGCGGCTGGTTGTGCAGGTGCGCCATTCGTTCGACGGCGAACCTCACTCAACGCAAGCAGCCTGCTGAAGGTGCACGCATGGATAGTGTCCTGGATAAAAGATTACCGGAGCCCGGCCTGACGCGGGCGGTGGCCGGCCTTTCTCGGGTCCTCGGGGGCGGGTCGGATACGGTCGAGCATGCCGCGGCTTGTTACCATTGCGGAGAACCGTGTCGCGAAACCCAATTGGTTGAAGACCAAAAATCGTTTTGCTGCCAGGGATGCCTTTTCGTTCACGATTTGCTGAAAGAGAACGGAATGGAGCAGTTTTACGGTTTGAGCCGCCATCCGGGGGTGAAGGTGAAGGCGCCGAAACGGGGCAACGATTGGGCTTACCTGGATGACCCGGAGATTCAAAACCGGCTGCTTGATTTTTCCGATGGCCGTACGAACCGAATCACCTTCCATGTTCCGGGAATTCACTGCGTGGCTTGCGTTTGGCTGTTGGAGAATCTGTTTCGATTGTTGCCCGGGATAGGCAAATCCGAGGTGAATTTTCCGCGCCGGGAACTTTCTGTGCGCTACGAAGCGCAAGGAATCAGGCTCAGCCAGTTGGTTGGTTTGCTGGTGTCAATCGGATACGAGCCGGAGCTGAATTACGCGCGATTGGACAAGCCGCCCGCGCGAGCGACCCATAAGCGAGCCTGGCTTCAAATCGGCGTGGCCGGGTTCGCGTTCGGCAATATCATGCTCTTCAGCCTGCCGGCCTACCTGGGAATGGATAAGTTTAGCGGCCCGGCGTTCAAGACGCTTTTCGGTTATCTCGGGCTGGTGCTGGCGGCGCCCGTGCTGATCTACAGCGCCGCCGACTATTGGCGCGCGGCGGGCCTCGCGTTGAGAAGCAGGATCCTGACTCTCGAGGTCCCGATCGCACTGGGATTGTTCGCCTTGTACTCGCGGAGTCTGTTTGAAGTGATCTGGGGGCGCGGGGAAGGTTATGCAGATTCACTGGCCGGCCTGGTCTTTCTGCTGCTCTGTGGGCGCGCATTTCAGCAGGTCACCCATGAACGCCTTGCTTTTGACCGCGATTACAAATCCTTTTTCCCGTTGTCGATCAAACGCCTCGAAGAACGCGGCGAAAGAAATGTCGCCCTGTCGAGCCTGGAAGTGGGTGACAGGGTCGTTGTGCGGAACGGCGAGTTGATCCCGGCTGATTCCCGGCTCGTGTCCGGCTGCGGTCTAATCGATTACAGTTTCGTCACCGGCGAATCCGAGCCGGTCGAAAAGAACCCGGGCGATTATCTCTATGCGGGCGGCCAGCAAATCGGCAGCAGGATTGAGATCCAAACCGTCAAACCCGTTTCGCAAAGTTACCTGACTTCTCTTTGGAATCATGACGCATTCGCCAAGAAGAAACGCGAGGATCTGAACACGCTAACGAACCGCTACAGCAGGCGGTTCACGAAGATCGTGATTGGGATTGCGATTACCTCCGCGCTGTTCTGGATGTTGCGAGGCGATGCCAGCCGGGGATTCAAGGCCTTTACTTCGGTCCTGATCGTCGCCTGCCCGTGCGCCCTTGCATTGGCGGCGCCTTTTGCTTTGGGCACAGCTCAACGTGCGCTTGGCAAAAAGCAGGTGTATCTGAAGAACATATTTGTCCTCGAACGGCTCGCCGAAGTGAACGCAATTGTCTTCGACAAAACCGGCACGCTGACCTGTTCCCAGGGGCTGGAGGTGAGGTTCGAACCAGGCCGTTTCGGGCAACAGTGCTTGAGCACGGATGAACGCGCCTGGGTCTGCGCTCTGGCTGCGCAATCAACACATCCGCATTCTCGGCAAATCGCCACTGCGCTTTCCAATCCAACCAAGGCGCCGGCTGAAATCCGTGACTTCGCCGAAGTTCCGGGTGGAGGCCTCAAGGGCCGGATTGCCGGGCACCTTGTTCAACTCGGCTCTCGAACCTGGCTGGAGAGGCTTGGGATTCACGTGGACCCGCACCAATTAAGTCAGGGAAGCACCTCTTTTGTTGCCATTGACGGAAAACCCCGCGGGGCGTTCGTGTTTTCCAACGCCTTAAGGCCTCAGACCGAAGAAGCGTTTGCGGACCTGGGCGGCCGGTACGAGTTATCCCTGCTGAGCGGGGACAACGAACGTGAGCGATCGCGTTTTTTGGCGCTGTTCGGAAAAGGTGCGCGGCTGCACTTCAACCAGGGCCCGCTCGAAAAGCTGGCGTTCATTCAGAAACTCCAGGAAGGCGGCAAACGCGTCATGATGGTGGGTGATGGATTGAATGACTCCGGGGCGCTACGCCAGAGTGACGTAGGTGTGGCGGTCGTGGAACGAACGGGCGTTTTTTCTCCGGCCAGCGACATCATCCTGGAGGCGGGCAACGTCGCGAGGCTGGAGCAAATCCTTCGCTTTGCGCGCTCGTCTACACGCGTGGTTCGGGCGAGTTTCGGAATCTCGGCTCTGTACAACGCCGCGGGGATCTCGATTGCCGCCGCTGGAATTCTGTCGCCGCTCATCTGTGCAGTCCTGATGCCGTTGAGCTCGCTGACGGTTCTGCTGTTTGGTTGCGGAATGACAACCTGGGCGGCAAAACGCGCCGGACTGACTCCGGCAACTCCCTCATAAGCGCCATTCCTATGCTGGTCATCTTTTTGCTTATTTTTGTCAGCCTTACCCTGGCGACTGTTTTCCTGTGCTGCTTCTTCTGGGCAGTCAAAGCGGGCCAATTCGAAGACACCTGCACGCCTTCGATGCGGATTCTGAGCGAAGAAGAACCCATATCCACAAACCAAACACCTGAGAGAAACACATGAGCGCAGATTCAGCCACCATGGGCGGCATCACCCTCGGACGCGAGCGCGGCCGGGCGTCCGCCGCCATAGAAACGTTCAAATACGACAATCACATCGTCCGCGCATTTGCCATTGCAACCGTCATTTGGGGTTTTGTCGGCACCGCCGCGGGACTGTTGATTGCCTGCCAGCTGTTTTGGCCGCAGCTTAATCTGGACACTCCCTTTGCGACATTTGGCCGGATCAGGCCGCTCCACACAAACGCGGTCATTTTTGCGTTTGTCGGGAACGGGATGTTCTGCGGCATCTACTATTCGCTGCAGCGGTTGTGCAAGGCCCGGATGTTCAGCGACGCCTTGAGCTGGATTAATTTTTGGGGCTGGCAAGCGATCATCGTCAGCGCTGCGATCACGCTCCCCCTGGGGCTGACAACCAGCAAGGAATACGCCGAGCTGGAATGGCCCATCGACATCGCGATTGCTGTCATTTGGGTTGCTTTCACGATCAACCTGCTAGGGACGATCGTGAAGCGTCGCGAGAAGCACATGTATGTGGCGATTTGGTTCTATATTTCCACCGCCATTACCGTGGCGCTGCTGCACATCGTCAACTCGCTTGAAATCCCCGCCGGCGCTTTCAAGAGCTACTCGATTTACGCGGGAGTGCAGGACGCCCTGGTCCAATGGTGGTACGGCCACAACGCCGTGGCGTTCTTTCTGACCACGCCGTACCTCGGCCTGATGTATTATTTCCTGCCCAAAGCCGCCAACCGGCCCGTGTTTTCCTATCGGCTCTCAATCATTCATTTCTGGGGCCTGATTTTTATCTATATTTGGGCCGGCCCGCATCACTTGCTCTACACGGCTCTGCCGGATTGGGCGCAATCGCTGGGCATGGTTTTCTCGGTCATGCTGGTCGCCCCGTCCTGGGGCGGCATGCTCAACGGATTACTGACCCTGCGCGGTGCCTGGGACAAGGTGAGGGAGGAGCCGATGCTGAAGTTCATGGTCGTGGCGGTCACGGCTTACGGGATGGCCACGTTGGAAGGGCCGACACTCGCGATCAAAAGCGTCAATGCTCTCTCTCATTACACGGATTGGACGATCGCTCACGTGCACACCGGCGCGTTGGGCTGGAACGGCTTTCTTACCTTCTCGATGCTCTACTGGCTGTTCCCGCGCCTGTACAACACCCGGCTTTGGTCGACCAAGCTGGCTAACTACCATTTCTGGATCGGCCTGCTGGGGATGATGTTTTACGTGATCCCAATGTATACCAGCGGGATCACGCAGGGACTCATGTGGAAACAGTTCAACAAGGACGGGTTTCTTCAGTACCCGAACTTTTTGGAGACAACGATACGGCTGATCCCGATGTACGAACTCCGCGCGATTGGCGGCTCCCTTTACATTACCGGGATCGTCCTGATGATGATTAACCTTTATCGCACCGCAAAGGCCGGCCGGTTTATTGGGGACCAGGAAGCCTCGGCGCCTTCGTTGCGAGCGGTGGCGAGTTCGGAATCGCCCCGGCTCGGTCATCGCTGGCTGGAGGGTGTGCCGGTCACTTTCACGGTGCTCGCGGCCTTCGCTGTGCTGGTGGGCGGCCTGATTGAAATCATTCCCATGTTCCTCATCAAAGAAAATGTGCCCACGATTGCGAGCGTTAAACCGTACACGCCGCTGGAAGTGCTCGGGCGGGACATCTACATCCGCGAGGGATGCGTCGGCTGCCATTCCCAAATGATTCGGCCGTTCAGATCCGAAACCGAACGGTATGGCGAGTATTCCAAGGTCGGCGAGTTCGTTTACGATCATCCGTTCCTGTGGGGTTCCAAACGGACCGGACCGGACCTGCATCGTATCGGTGGAAAATATCCGGACGCGTGGCATTACAATCATTTGGAAAATCCGCGTTCGACCTCTCCCGGATCGATTATGCCGAACTACCCGTGGCTGTTGAGCCAGAAGCTCGACACCACCGTTGTCGTCGACCGCATGCGCGCGTTGCGCAAAGTGGGCGTGCCGTACACAGACGAACAGATCCGCGACTCCGCCAAGAGCACCGCGGCGCAATCGAGCAAAGTCGTGGCGAACCTGGCGGTGGGATCCGTCACAAACGCGCCGGCGGACCGGGAAATCGTGGCGGTCATTGCATACCTTCAGCGGCTCGGAACGGACATCAAAGCGATGCCCGCCACAAACACGCTGGCATCGGCCCAGTCAACCAATTGATCCAAAAGTTATGATTCACAGCATTCTAAGGCACATCGGTGGAGTGCAGCACTTCGGCATCGTGTCGTTATGCCTTTTCTGCACGGTTTTTTTAGGCGTCCTTTTCTGGACCTTCATACAGAAGAAAACCCACATTGAATATATGTCCAAGGTGGCTTTGGATTCAGATCCCGAACCGCTTCAACCAGGAGGCAATCACCATGAATGACGGCAAAGAAAACAAAGACCCGTTGTTGCTCGATCACGAATACGACGGGATCCAGGAACTCGACAACAAACTCCCGCGATGGTGGGTCTGGCTGTTCAACCTGAGCATCCTCTTTGCCTTCGCCTACATGGGCTACTACCACGTTCTAGGCAAAGGCAAAATCATGGAAGCTCAATACCGTGACGAGATGACCGTCGGTGAGGCGGTGAAAGCCCAGGCCATGGGCGCCTTTGAAAAAAACATGGCCTCGCTGGCGCCCTCCAAGGATCCCGCGGTTCTCGCCCAGGGAAAGGAGACTTTTTCCAAACTTTGCGCCCCCTGTCACCGGGCGGATGGCGGGGGATTGGTCGGGCCAAATCTATGCGACGATTACTGGATCCATGGATCCAACTTTGTCGACAACCTTACAACGATTTGGAACGGAGTCCCCGCCAAAGGAATGGTGACCTGGAAAGGAACCCTCAAGCCGGAGGCGATTTACTCGGTCGGCAGTTACATTTACACGTTGAGGGGCTCAAACCCCAAGAATCCCAAGCCGCCGGAAAACCAGGCGCCGGTCAAGACCGGCCCGAGCGAATTTGAGTAGTTGATGTCCGCACCCGCGACAGAACGACCGGCAATCCGCCAGGCGCGATCAATGCCTGAGGTGGATTTCCGGAATCAGATCGCCACAGCCGAACGGGATGGCCGGCGCAAATGGCTGTATCCAAAACGGCCACAGGGCAAGTTCCACAGCGCCCGCCTGTGGGTCACCTGGGTCCTGCTCGTGGTGATGTTTGGCGGACCGTTTGTCAAACTGAACGGGAATCCGCTGCTGATGATCAATGTGGTAGAAAGGAAGTTCTCGGTTTTGGGAGTCATATTCTGGCCGCAGGACAACCTCGTGTTTGCGCTTGGGTTTCTCTTGTTCCTGATGGGAATCGCCGTGTTCACGGCGGCTTTCGGACGTTTGTGGTGCGGTTGGACCTGTCCGCAGACCGTGATGATGGAGATGGTTTTCAGGAAGATTGAATACCTCATCGAAGGAGATTCCTCCTCGCAGCGGGCATTGAATCGAGCGCCGCTATCGTGGAATAAACTTCAAAAAAAGGCGTCGAAACACATCCTGTTTTTCGCGTTATCGTTTGTGATCGGCAATACACTGCTGGCGTATATCATCGGGATCGATGCTTTGAAAGCAATCGTGACCGACAGCCCGGCAAGGCACCTGACTGGCCTCTGCTTTATGGCGGTCTTTACTTTCATTTTCTACGCCCTGTTCGCGCGTTTCCGGGAGCAAGCGTGCACTTTCATTTGCCCGTATGGGCGGTTCCAATCCACGTTGATCGATGAGAATACAATCGTGGTCGCGTATGACTACAAACGAGGTGAGAAACGGCAGACTTTGAAAAGGTCGGAATCGTGGGCGCAACGCAGTTCCCGCGGCGGAGGGGATTGCGTTGATTGCTTCAAATGCGTGGCAGTTTGCCCCACGGGGATTGATATCCGGAACGGGACCCAAATGGAGTGCGTAAATTGCATGGCTTGCATCGATGCCTGTGACGACGTGATGAAGAGAATTGGCCGGGCCCCTGGGTTAATCCGATTCGCGTCTCTCAATGGAATCGAAAAGAATGAGCCTATCCGGGTCACTCCGCGCATTGTGGGCTATTGCTCTATTCTCGCGGTTTTGGGACTCAGCCTGGTTGCACTGCTCCTCACCCGATCCGAAGTGGATGTCACGTTGCTCCGTGCCCCGGGCGCTCTCTTCGAGCAAACGCCCGAAGGCAAAATCAGCAACCTGTATCTGTTGAAACTCACCAATAAAACCCACTCAAACCGGAGCGTGGACCTTAAGCTGGAAAATGTCCCGGGCTCGCTCACGGTCCTTGGCGGCGAATTGAATCTGCCGGCCGAGCGGCAGACCGACGCCTCCGTCCTGGTCCAGATTGCTCCCGAATATTTGCGCTCGGGTACGACTCCCCTGGTTGTGCGGATTTATGCCTCGGGAAAACCAATCGGCAAAATTAAAACGATTTTTATAGGACCCCGAAAAGGATAGCCCGAACGCTAAGCCAAATTGAAGATCATGAACGACCCTGCTGCGCGCATTAACCTGTGGCCTATCTCCATCATTGCTTTTTTCAGCGTGGCGATCATCGGCTGCACGACCTTCATTGTCTTCTGCAGCCGCCACCCGGCAGACCTGATTTCGCCAAATTATTACGAAGAAGAAGTTCGGTACCAGGGCCAGATAGACCGGGTGCAACATACACGGGAACGAGCGACAGTGGCTTCTGTTGCTTACGACGCACCGGCCCGGCAGATCCGGATTTGTATCCCCACTTTGCCATCACGATCAAAACCTGCAGGCACAATCGAACTATACCGGCCGTCCGCGATGAACCTGGACCGTTCGCTGAAATTGGAGGTGGACCCGGCCGGAACCCAGGCGATTGACGCGGCATTGCTCGCGCCGGGACTGTGGAAGGTCCGAGTCACTTGGACAACTGACAGCCGGGAATTCTTTATCGACCAGAAGATCGTGGTTCCTTCGAAAATTTAGGACTCGGCAGGAAACTTATTAAAACAAAGCGCCTCAGAACGACGTGAACCTCTGGATGGCCCTGATTTTAGGATTGGCGGGCAGCCTGCACTGCGCGGGAATGTGCGGCCCGCTGGCATTGGCTTTGCCGGCGGGGGCCGGTTCGAGTTCTGGATTCCTTGCCGGGCGCCTGGCCTACAATGGCGGCAGGATCATGACCTATTGTGCGCTAGGCTTGATGTTCGGTCTCGTGGGCCATTCGCTGGTGCTGGCCGGGGTCCAACGATGGACTTCGATCGGCCTGGGGTTGTTGCTGATGGCAGGCTTGTTCTCCTCCCGACAGCTTGCCATTTGGAAGCCCGTGACCGGGCTGGTGGCGAGACTCAAAATGGGAATGTCGGCCCTGATACGCCGGAATTCGATAAGGTCGCTGCTGCTGCTCGGCCTTCTGAACGGACTGTTGCCATGCGGACTTGTGTATGTGGCCTGCGCGGGCGCCACGGCCACCGGCGGCGCGTTACAAGGCGTGCTTTACATGGCTGCCTTCGGGGTGGGCACGGTTCCAATGATTCTCGGGATCGGTGTTTCAGGCCGGGTTTTGCCGGTTACGCTTCGCCTGCAATTAAGGAAAGCCGTTCCAGCCTCCGTGTTCCTGCTCGCGGCGTTGTTAATCCTGCGCGGGCTATCGTTGGGCATTCCCTATGTGAGCCCGGGCCTGTCCGGCCCCAATCCCTCCTGCTGCCAGAAATAGCTCGCGACACCTTCGATGCGCCGTTATAACGGCCGCCATGTCTGGGCATCGCATTGGCATTATCGGCGGCAGCGGCTTGTACCACATCGAGGGTTTCAGCGCGCATGAATGGGTCAAAATCATCACGCCCTTTGGCCCTCCTTCAGACGAGTTTTTGACGGGCACACTCGAAGGGCGCGAGGTCGTGTTCCTGCCTCGGCACGCCCGGGGACATCGGCTCATGCCGGGAGAACTTAACCACCGGGCCAATATCTGGGCTCTGAAAAAACTGGGTGTTTCCTGGATTATCAGCGTGAGCGCGGTGGGGTCGTTGCAGGAGAAGTATAAGCCATGCGACGTTGTACTCTTCGATCAATTCCTGGACCGGACCAAACAGGCGGCCTCACAGAGCTTCTTTGGTAACGGGATTGTGGCGCACATTGCTTTCGCTGACCCAATTTGCGAAGAACTCAGGCGCATTCTGCTGAAAGCCGCCAAGACCTTGAAAATTCGGGCACACGACCGAGGTACTTACGTCAATATGGAAGGCCCCGCCTTCAGCACGCGCGCCGAATCCCTGACCAACCACAAACTTGGGTACGATGTGATCGGGATGACAAACCTGGGCGAGGCCAAGTGCGCGCGGGAAGCCGAAATAGCTTACGCGACCATGGCGATGATTACGGATTACGATTGCTGGAAAACGGACGAAGAGCCGGTGACCGTAGAGATGGTGATCGCCAACCTGAACAGAAACGCCGCTACCGCAAAGGCGATCATTTCCAAGGCCATTCCCATGCTGCCGACCGAGCCCGGCTGGCCATGCCACACTGCGTTGCAGAATGCCATCCTGACCGATAAACGGCTTTGGCCTGCTGCGACGAAGAAAAAGCTCAAACCTATTCTCGAGAAATATTTCTAACAGAGCCTCGTTTGCGTGCCTTGGGAGTGGCCGGCCGAGGGGGCCGTTGTGCGCAATTCAGGAACTTCAGCCATAGTCCGTGGACGGGCGAAAATTCGTGTCCGGGGCGGGTATCCGTGGTAACAGTCTTGGAGAGATATGGAATACGAAGCGGTGATTGGGCTGGAAACCCACGTTCAGCTGAAAACCAAATCCAAAATGTGGTGCGGTTGCGCCAACGAATTCGGGGCGCCCCCGAATACTCATGTGTGTCCGGTTTGCCTTGGGCTGCCTGGGGTTTTGCCCGTGGCCAATGAAGAAGCCCTTCGACTGACCACGCTCACCGGGTACCTGTTGAACTGCACGATTACTCCCTACGCCAAGTTTGACCGGAAGAACTATTTCTACCCGGACATGCCGAAGAATTATCAAATCACGCAATACGACAAGCCATCAACTCTCAATGGGTACGTGGATTTCGAGTTTAACGGCGGACTTGCCCGGGTGCGCGTTACCCGGGCGCATCTCGAAGAGGATGTCGGCAAGAATTTTCATTTCGACCGCAACAGCGGCGTGGATTTCAACCGCGCCGGCGTTCCGTTAATGGAAATCGTTTCCGAACCCGACATTACAAGCGCCGAAATGGCCTACGAATACCTCTGCGCTCTCAAGGAAATCCTCATGTACGGCGGCGTGAGCGATTGCGACATGGAAAAGGGCATGGTTCGTTGCGACGTAAACGTGAGTGTCCGTCCGAAAGGCCAGCGGGAACTGGGCGCCAAGATAGAAATCAAAAACATGAACAGCTTCAGCGGCGTGCGCAAGGCGCTGGAGTATGAGATTCCCCGGCAGATTGAGGTGCTTGGGAAAGGGGGCAAACTGCTGCAATCAACCCGGCGTTGGGATGACGCGACCGGCACGACTGAAGAAATGCGCAGCAAGGAACAAGCCCATGATTATCGGTATTTCCCCGAACCAGACCTGATGCCCTTCGAACCCACCGAGAGTTGGCTGGCGCAAGTTTCGCAACGAGTGGTTGAGCTGCCGCTGGCCCGGAAACAGAGGTTCATGCGCCAATACCAGCTGCCGGTGGCTGACGCGCAGACCTTTGTGTGGGACGTGCCGCTGGGCGCTTACTTTGAAAAGGTCGCTGGTGCGGCTAAAAACCCCAAAGCCGTCGCCAATTGGATCATTAACAATCTGCGAGCCAAGCTGGCGGAATCCAACCTCGGCTTGGTGGACATAAAATTCGGCCTCACTGGCCTGATCGAACTGGTCGAACTGATTGATAGCGGGAAAATCAGCTCGAAAATGGCTCAGGACGTTTTCGCGGAAATGTTCGAAACAGGTGAGGCTCCCGGAAGGATCGTTGAACGCAAGGGCCTGGCCCAACTGAGTGACACCAGCGCCCTGGATGCATTTTGCGATCAGGCGATCGCGGCGAACCCCGGCCCAGTGGCCGACTTCAGAAACGGAAAAGCCGCCGCGTTGAATTTCCTAAAAGGGCAGGTCATGAAGTTGAGCAAAGGAAAAGCCAATCCCGCATTGGTGGGAGAAATACTCGAGCGTAAAATCAAAGCGTAGAAACGCCTTGAGATATGGTTCATTCAGGTTTGCCGCTGGCCCGGACATGAGAGCCTGCCTGACGCTCTTTGCGGCCGTTTCTCCCGGAGTTGCCCCGGAATCGGCGGCCGGTTCATCGGTGTTCCACGAATTTTGGAACGCCTTCAATCAGGTCATCGGTTTCACGGCCAACGTGTGGCAGAACATTGACGGGCTGGTCTTCACCGGAGTGGCCGTTTACCTCCTAATCCGGCTTGCAAAATCGGTGCTGGGCCACGACGAAAGCACGATTAAAACGTCCACCAGCTTCGATTACCTGGGCGCCTTTCCCCGCGAGTCCGATCACAAGGTCTTCCTCCTAGAAGATGTTTGGAAGCTTCCATTTCATGAGAAAACCGTCCGCGCCTGTTTTCGCCAGGCGAACGAGCAACAGCCCTTTTTGTGCATCCCGAACCGTTCCGTGTGGTTGTCGCTTCACGATTTCTATTCGGGCATGCGCAATGATTCGGTCCCGCGCGCCTCGGATCTGCGCCGCGACCACACGCTGCATCGAGTCAGCCACATCTTGGGCATTACTTTTGGCAATTATGAAATCCAGCAAGCCCGCATCGAAGATTTAGCCGCCCCAAAACTCCTGGACATCCTTCGAGACCCAGTTCGGGAATTCCAAAAGGCGGCGCTCAGCAGCCGCGACCTCGAAACGGCACGGCAGTTAGCCCTGATTGAGCTGGCCTCGATTGTTTGTTGGAAAGCTCCCCACCTTGTTGCCGATGCTCTCATGGAACCCGAGCTCAGTCGCGAGGCTTTGCTCAAGGCGCCGGGCACGACCTCGATCGACAAAAAGTTGAACCTGGAAAAGGCCATTCTGGAAAGTCAGCGTCCCGAGTACGAACGATTGCTCGAACAAGGCCGGAACCTTGGGAAACTAATGCTGCTGAACCGCAAGGAATCGTACGATTGGATTAATTCGTTGCGGAGCCCTCACCTTCTCGAAGAAGCGGATTGGGCTGAACCGGGCGGCGGGTTTAAGGGTCACTGCATACCACCTCTTTGCCCCGGGGACAATGAGGCCATTGTTCGGTTGCTCAAAACGCGAGAAGGTTTTCGGCCATGGACGCATGGCCTGGTTGAAACGATCAGCCGCCTGCCTTACGTCAAGCGTCGCTTTCCCTACCGGGAATATGTGCAAAAGGTGGGTCGCCTGGAAGCGGACGGCTGGCTTGTGCGCGTCTATGTCAATCACGAGACTTGCCTCTGAGCCAAATTCAACGATGATGATTTCATGGTTACCTGCTTAGGTGCGCAGTGTCCGGACTGCAAAAGCGCGGGAAGGGACTTCTCCGAAATTCAGTTGGAAAAAGTACAGCGCCGCTTTCGCCTGAATCCGTTTTCCGGCTGCAGGTTCTTCGTCCTGCTCTCGCTCTTCTTGCTGCCACAGCTCCAGGTTAAGTCGGCCGACACCCAGGCTCCGTCGTCGCCGCCAGGCCAGGACCTGGCCGCTTTCCAGCTCGAACGCGGATTTCATATTGAATTGGTGGCTTCAGAGCCGATGATAACCGCGCCGGTGGCGATGGCCTTTGACGAGAACGGACGGCTGTTCGTTGTCGAAATGCGCGGCCGCGACACGCGCGGCACGAGCGTCGGCCGAGTTCGCATGCTCGATAAAATGAATGAGGATGGGGTTTTTCAGAACAGCACAATCTATGCGGAAAATCTCACATTGCCTTCGGCCGTCGCGTGCTATGCCGGCGGAATCTTCGTGGCAGCGGGGTCCGAGATTGTTTACCTCAAGGACACTAAAGGCGATGGGCTTGCCGATGCGCGCCAGGTGGTGCTGAGCGGGTTCGGCGGAACAAACACCACCGACCCGGATTTTCTGCCGAATAATTTCAATTGGGGCCCGGATAACCGGATCCACGCTTCCAGCGGGGGCACCGGGGGCGAAATCTTCGCCCGCGCGGGTTCGGGTCCGCCCGTCGACATTAATGGATTCGACTTTTCGTTCGACCCTCGGACCCTGGACGTTTTTCCGGAAGCGGGGCCCAGCGAGTCCGGACTAAGCTTCGATAGTCACGGCCGCAAGTTCGTCTGCGATTACGTGCGCCCATTGCTGACACCGGCGTACGAGGAGCGTTACGAGCAGCGAAACCCGTATTTCCCCAAGCCACCCTCGATGGCGGTCGTCGCCGATCCCCTGGCCGCCATTTTCCCGTATGTTCCACCACAACCTGCGGGAACCACAAATGCGCGGCGCTCCAATCCCTTGGTGACTCGGCGCATGACTCGAGCTCGCGGGTGCCTCGTCTATCGGGGCCTCGCTTTTACCACGAACTATTACGACAACGTGTTCGTGGCGGATTCGGACGCCCATCTGATCCACCGGATCGTTCTCAATCAGACCGGATTGACCCTCGTCGGGCACCGGGCCCCGAACGAGCTCACGACGGAGTTCCTGGTTTCCAAGGATGCTTCGTTTCGGCCGGTGCAGCTCATCAACGGTCCGGACGGCGCGATCTACATAGCGGATCTTCAAGACGGCTCCGACCGTGGCCGGATTTACCGTGTGTTGCCGGATCATTTCAAACGACCGAAAATGCCCCAGCTCGGGAAGGTAAAGACCTATGAATTAGTGAGCATACTCGCGCAGGGCGGTGGCTGGCATCGGGACACCGCGGCACGGCTCCTTTACGAGCGTAAAGATCCGGCCGCCCCGGCGTTGCTCAGAGGGACGCTTGCCAGGTCGCGGTTAGCCAGCGCCCGGGCGCTGGCGCTCAGCGCGTTGGCCGGGGCCGGGGCTTTGAATGATGAGGACTTGTTCCAGGGCATGCGCGATCCGGATGAAGGGGTGCGCGCCCGCGCCCTGGTTGTCTCCGAAACGCGACTGCGGACCGCGGATCCCTCAGCGCTGTTCTCGCAGTTGGGAGGCATGGTTAGTGACGGCTCCCCGGCCGTGCGCCAGCAACTTGCTTTCACGCTCGGACAAATTCAAGGGCTCGATGCGGTTCCGGCCCTGGCCCGGCTCGTGGGGCGCGATTTGTACCAGCCGGCGATGCAAAACGCGGTGTTGAGTTCATCGGCTCATTTGGCTGGGAGCCTCTTCGTTACCCTTGCGAGCGACGCCTCCTTTTTGTCGGATGCGGTTGGGTTTGGGTTTCTTGAACAACTCGGCACGATGATTGGGTTGAGCGGCCACCAGGATGCCGTAACCCAGGTGACCACATTTCTTGCCGGTGGAAAGCTCCGCACTGCCCAGACTTACGAGTTGCTGTATGACGTGGGTGACGGTCTGCATCGGACACGCAGTTCTCTTGCCTTGGTGGATACGGGCGGAGCGTTGCGATCCGTGTACTCGGCAGCTCTAAACCTCGCCGCCGATCCGAACCAGCCTGATTGGGCCAGAACATCGGCAACGCGCTTGCTCGGCGTCAGCACACTGAATGTGGGGTCCGTCGCGGATTGGCTTTTGCTGGTTTGCAGTCCCCCCACCAGCCCTGGGCTGCAGTCGGCTGCCGTCGACGTGCTCAGCCGCTACACGGACCCGCAAGTCGTCGGTTCATTCCTGAGGATCTGGCCAATCCTGGCGCCTCAGGCGCGTGTGCACGCCATTTCAGCCCTTTTGTCGCGCGATGTTCATGTCTCGAAAATCCTTGATGCGCTTCAGAGCCGCGACCTTCTGCCGACCGACCTTTCGTCTTCTCAACGCAACTTCCTGCGCACACACCCGGTCGCTGAGGTTCGATCCCGCGCGCTGGCGTTGCTCGGACCAGTGCCGATGAACCGGCCCGCTGAAATGACCCGTTACCGGCCCGCCTTGAGCATGCCGGGAGAGCCGGAGCGCGGGCGCGAAGTGTTTCGCCTGCGCTGCTCAGGCTGCCATGTGTCCACGTCGACAAACCAGGTCACGAGTTTCGGTCCTGAACTGTTGCGCGCCAGGCTTTATACCAAAGAGCGGCTTTTAACCAAGATCCTGGAACCCAACCTCAGCATTCGCCCTGATTATGCGACCCAGGTTGTCCAGTCCAAGGAAGGCCAGAGTCTGGTCGGAATTATCACTGATCAGAGCGGGGCAGGCGTGACTCTGAAACAAATCGAGAATCGCTCGATTGTCTGGCCCGAGTTGAACATCCGGGAAATTCAACCGCAGGTTTGGTCGCTCATGCCCGAAGGCCAGGAGGTTGGGCTCACTACCCAGGACATGGCCGACTTGCTGGAATTTCTTGTGACCCGCAAATGAACGCGTGTCTCGTTCGGGACGCGGGCTAGAGCCATTCTTTAATCTTCTCCTGGTATTTGCTGTAAACGAACCCGAGCACAAGGAGCACGATTCCCAACGCCATGAAACTTAAAATCGTGTAGACCTTTTCGAGTTTCCAGACGTCGAAGATAACGACCCGCCCCAACGCGCACGCCAGTATGCCCAGGCCCGTCCAGCGATACATTCGCTCGCGCAACAGCATGCCCGCGGTGAACATAGCCAGCGCGAGCAACGACCAGGCCGCGGTAAGATAGAATCCGCTCGCCAACTCGAGCACCCAGCGGGACACGAACAACCACACGCTGAGACTGCCCACAAGTATCACCGCATTGTGAATAGCCGGATCGACCGGATATCGATCGGGAAATCGCCGGGCCGCCTGCCTTTGGCCCAGCAACGCTACAATCGCGACCAGGTTCGGCAAGTAGACGCTCGGCGTTTGAACCAGCGGCAACCAGAATAGAGTCAACGCGCTGACCGTATAAACCGCGCTGATCAGGAGCGCCTCTCGGTTGTGCTTCAATCCCGACCACACGAAAAATGCCAAGCCTAACAAGGAGAGCACCCAAATCCTTTCGCGCGGGGGCACATACTCCCACACCCATGTGATCGACATCGCCAGCGCGATCCAACGGTAGACCAGCGCTGTTTCCAGCAGCGGTTCTCGAACCTTCGGATCGCTCGCAGGTCTGAACTTGAACCATTGGACGGTGGCGACCGACAAAAGGACAAGAGCGCCGATGGGAACCAGGGTGTGCCGCCACGGCGGAGTCGATTGCCAAAGTTGCCAGCCGAATTGTCCAACGGCCATCGCCAGAAACAATTGGCCCACGGCCGCGAGGAACCAGGCGCGGGTCGCAACCCCGTAAGCGGTGACGCCGATGGCCACAAGGCTGCCGGTAACAATCCAGGATGACGCGCTTTCCCTGGGAGCAAGCCACAAATACAGCACCGCGTTTATGCCGAACCCGTACAACGCCGGCCAGAACACTTCGTTTTGCTTGCGAATTCGGGTTTGCCGCGGCCACCAATGGCTCAGAGCCAGGGACAAAGCGATCATCGCGGCTGGATTCCACCACGGCAACTGCATTGCGCTGTCCATTCGCACAACCGCCCAACTCCCGAGCGCGAACGCCATCACGCCCTGGCTGAGCACTGCCAATTCTCCAATGCCCAGGGCATAAGTCGAAGCGGTCAGCAGGACTGCCTCGAGAGCAATCACCACCGGGAATATCTCCCTATGCGTGTTGTGCCATGTTGACAGCACCCAGATCAGGATCGCCAGCGAACAAAAATACGTCGGTTGCCCTCGCAGCAGTTTCTCGGACGGGCCCGCCTTTTCCAATTTCCTGTGCGCGAGCCAGGCATTGATTAACATGAGAACTCCAATGCCGATTCCGAGCGACAGATTTTGCCGGTCGAAATCCCTTAATCCATCCATTCCCCATCCGACGGCTAAGGCTGCTGCAACGTGCGCGCCTGTGAGCAACACGAGATTCTTCCTTTGTTGGCTTATGATCAGCAGCAGCACGCTTTCTGTTGCCAACACCAGGGCCAGGTGCATGCCTGAGAATTTGAAAATCAAACCGACCGTCGCCAGTAATAAGCCCTGCGTGAGATACGCATTTTCTATGAGGCGTTCTTCTCTAAAGGATTGCCGGGCCAGGGCGGCAAGCGCAAGCAGAGCGCCGCCGTATACCAGGCAGAATTTCCAGAAACCGCCCTGGTGAACCTGCGCCATGGTGAGAAGGAACAAGGTGAAAAACGCGCCGTTGTTTGCCGAAATGAAACTTGCCCTGTTTGCGCCGGTAAAAGTCGCGTTTCGCGAAAGGAAAACCGCCGCGGTAAAGACCAGCCAATAACAAATGAGAAAGCCCGTCCCGAACCACAGGTTTGCGCCCGGCGCAGCCCACTCCCAGGTTATTCCGGTGAAGAACCGCCAAAACGCATACGCAGCGTAGGTCGCGGCAATGCTGCAAAATGAAAGAGCCGCCCATCGGTTGCGAACCAGGAAAAAAACAGACGCCGTGCTTAACACCAGGTTGGACCAAAGGGTGAAATAACCGCCCCGGGTGATGATCGATGAGTAGTAAGCCAGGCCAACCGCGAAGAAGGCCAACACCTCGGATTTCTTGCGTTCCGCGGCCCAGACCATGAGGCCGGCGCAGCCTATAAGCAGCACGCCGTCGAAGCTGGCGCTTTGTATCACCCGGAGCGGTTCCAGATGATGCGCCGCGTAAGTCGTGAAGTATATCGCGCCCAAACCGCCGGCGAACAACACCTGCGCATAGTTTCGGAGTGTTTCCTTCACTGCCTTGCGTTGCCACCACCAGCCTGCGGCAAGCAGGCAACCGCTCGCCACGTACAGGAGGCTGACCTTGCCGGCGGGACCCAGTTTGCTGATGTAGTTTTGGTAAGCCAGGTTCCCAAAAAACACCAACCCGGTCAGCACCATCACCACGCCGACGCGCACTAGCCAGTACGTTCCCAACCGCATCTCGAACGATCCCTCCCGCGGCGCGCTCGCCGGGACCTGCGCCATGGACGGGGGCAAAGGAATCGTGGAACTCGGGGGTTCGGTTGCTGTTTTCGGTTGAATAGCTGCCGATGCGATGGCCGTCTCGGCCTGGGCAAGTGGCTTCTGAACAGGGCGGGTTCCAGGGAATGGTTTTGCCTCCTCAAAGGGAACACTGGCCTTTTGGATGATGGGCGGCAAGGCCGGGGGTATTCCCGACATCGTTGAGGCCGATTGTGAAACTGAGGGCAGGGGAGATTGAATCGGCAGGACCGGCGCCGGTGATGCCGCAAGCTTCTGCTCAAAAGTAGCAAGTTGCCTCGACAATTGCTTCAGCTCCTGCTCCAAACGCGCCTGTTGTTCCCTGAGCCGGGCCAGTTCCTGTTTATCGGATTCGTTCATGTTGTTCTCAAGTGCGTCTCGTCGTTCGAACTTCTCAACGGCCCTCGAACCAACCTAAAAAACCCTCGGCCTGTCCCGCGGGCTGCCCCTGGCCCACCGTCCAGCCGCAGGGCCTTTCGGACAGAAACCCTTTCCCGAGCAGGAGCCAGACTAGGAGGAAAATCAGCAGGCTGACAGCCAAAATGCGGCATGGCGGGGCCGCGGGTTCGGAGTGTCCCTGACGGGAGCGCATCGGCAAGGTCATGCTTTGTCGCCGCCCGGGCTGGCGCGCAGATTTACATCCCGGGCGCAAATCGGTGCAAGTCGCGGCATTTGTTGTCATGCCGCGACTCTAGTCGAATCGGCGGCAGGAACGTTAATCGATAAAACAATGCTAATTATCGGGAAAACTGATGAACCAGTGGATGATTTGAACGAGGACGCGGTGGGCGGCAAAGATT
>Ga0070738_10002288_pt1 | contig 30531 bp, 27 predicted proteins | sample Coa_R2_2_FD_66446 | JGI IMG/M metagenome (GOLD analysis project Ga0070738, IMG submission 66446) | Surface soil microbial communities from Centralia Pennsylvania, which are recovering from an underground coalmine fire - Coalmine... | ecosystem: Environmental > Terrestrial > Soil > Unclassified ...
TTGACGAAGCAGATGCGCGGCACGCCGTACTTGTCGGCCTGGCGCCAGACCGTCTCGGACTGCGGCTCGACACCGGCAACCGCGTCGAACACGGCGCACGCGCCGTCCAGTACGCGCAGGCTCCGCTCCACCTCGATAGTGAAGTCGACATGACCCGGCGTGTCGATGATGTTGATCCGGTGCTCCCGCCAGTAGCAGGTGGTCGCGGCCGAGGTGATCGTGATCCCCCGCTCCTGCTCCTGCTCCATCCAGTCCATCGTCGCGGTGCCTTCGTGCACCTCGCCGATTTTATACGACTTTCCGGTGTAGTACAGAATCCGCTCGGTCGTCGTCGTCTTACCGGCATCGATGTGGGCCATGATGCCGATATTGCGATAACGATCGAGGGGATGGGTGCGGGACATGATGGGTGGGATGCCGCCCGTTACCAGCGGTAGTGCGAGAAGGCCTTATTGGCCTCCGCCATGCGATGCGTGTCCTCACGCTTCTTGATCGCGGCGCCGCGCTGCTGGGCCGCGTCCATGAGCTCGTTCGACAGGCGCTCCATCATCGTCCGCTCCGAGCGGGCGCGGGACGCCGTGATCAGCCAGCGGATCGCCAGCGCCTGGCTGCGATCCGGGCGAACCTCGACCGGCACCTGATAGGTGGCGCCGCCGACGCGGCGGGAACGGACCTCGACATAGGGCCGCACATTGTTCAGCGCATCGTGGAAGACGCGCAGCGGCTCGGCGCGGGTCCGTTGCCCGATCCGGTCCAGCGCCTGATAGACGATGCCCTCGGCGACGGATTTCTTGCCGTCGACCATCATGACGTTCATGAACTTCGCGAGCGTGACGTCCCCGAACTTGGCGTCCGGCAGAACTTCCCGCTTATCGGCTTGGCGGCGACGCGACATGCTCTGTTCCTCCCGCCCTTACTTCGGCCGCTTCGCGCCGTATTTCGAGCGCGACTGCTTGCGGTCCTTGACGCCCTGCGTATCGAGGGAGCCGCGAATGATGTGATAACGCACGCCCGGCAGGTCCTTCACGCGGCCGCCGCGGATCATGACGACCGAGTGCTCCTGAAGGTTATGGCCCTCGCCGGGGATATAGCTCGTAACCTCGTAGCCGTTGGTCAGACGCACGCGGGCAACCTTGCGGAGCGCCGAGTTCGGCTTCTTCGGGGTCGTCGTATAGACGCGCGTGCAGACGCCGCGCTTCTGCGGACAGGCCGCGAGCGCGGGAACCTTGTTGCGCGCTTGCAGCGGCTGCCGCGGCTTGCGGATGAGCTGGTTGATCGTCGGCATCAGTTCCGTTCCAACAAAAGTTCCGTTCCTACCGTCCACCCAAATCCCTGGAAATCAAAGGCCCGAGCCCCGGCAGCCAAGGATGAAAAAACGAGAAAACCCATCAAGGCGAGCGCGCACGCCACCCCGAGGGTTCGGTTCGAGCGCCGTCCGATTCAGTCGTCGTCGGGTGCGGCTATGTGAAAAACAGGCTTACCGGACGAAGTGTGTCTCGGCACAAAGAACGCCGACTACCAACCCCCTCGCGGATCGCGGCGTTATAGGCGCGTCGCCCCCGCCCGTCAAGCGAGGGGTCCAGGCGACCTGGCAATATTTTAAGCTCTTGGAGAGGAAGACGAAATGACCGCCTATGTGGCGCTTCTTCGGGCCGTGAATGTCGGGGGAACAGGGAAGCTCGCCATGACGGATCTGAAGGCCCTTTGTGAGGCTTCGGGCTTCCGCAAGGTCAGAACCTATATCGCCAGCGGCAATGTCGTGTTCGAAAGCGCATTGCCGGAAGCCAAGGTCAAGGCGGCGCTTGAAAGGCGGCTCGAGGCCCATGCGGGCAAGCCGATCGGCGTCCTGGTTCGCGGCGCGGCGGAAATGGCGGCCGTGATCGCCGCCAACCCCTTCCCCGACAGAGCCCCGAACCGGACAGTCGCGATCTTCCTCGATTCCCCACCGCCCAAGGACGCAGCCGACAAGGCAACCGGCCGCGCGGATGAGGAGATCGCCTTGGGAAGGCGGGAAATCTACGTCCATTACGGGGATGGCATGGGCCGCTCGAAACTGAAGATTCCGGCTGCCAAGAACGGTACGGCCCGCAATATGAACACCGTCGCGAAGCTGGCCGAGATGGCGGGCGAGCTCTGACGCTCAGACCCGTTGGCGCCACGCGCTGGGCGTCACGCCCATGATGCGGCGGAACCGTCGGTTGAAGGTCGATAGGTCGCCAAACCCGGAATCGAAGGCGATATCCGCGATGGGGTCGTCGGTCCGACGAAGCCGCGCGGCCGCGCGGCGAAGGCGTTGGCCCAGAATGAACTGGTGGGGCGTCAGTCCGACCACGGCGCTGAATGTGCGTAGAAAATGATAGGGGCTCATCGCCACCGCGCGGGCTAAGCCCGTCAGCGTGATCGGCTCGTCAGGCTCGGCCTCGATCAGCCTGACCGCCTCGGTAACCCGTCGCCGGTCGCGGGCGCTCGCCGGAGCAACGGAGGCGCCTTCCTGGGACAGCACCGCGGCGCCCGCCATCCGGACCCCGATCTCCTCCAATTCCAGGCGATCTTGGCCGGCGGCTTCGGCCGCAGCCACGAGCGGGGCAAGCGCCTCGGACGGCGGGATCCGAGGCACCGAGAAACCGATCCGCCGCGCGCCCCGGATCGACGAGACGATTTCGGCGAACCAATCCGGCTCGAAATGAAAGGAGAGGCAGCGGTCGCCCACCCCATGCTCATGCCCGCATTCGAAGCAGGCGCCGGCATTCCCCAGCATGAGCGCGCCCGGCACCAAGGTCGCCCGCCCCTCGGCGGTCCTGTACTGGAACGTGCCGCTCACGACTGCTGCGACGGAGATGGAACCGTGCCGCTCCTCGAATGGCCGATCTTGCGGACCCGAGGTGCAGAGGATGTCGGAGACCGACCATCCGGGGCCAGCCGCCAGCTGATACGCTTTCAACGCCATGGTCGAAAGATAGCAATTTTTCCCAAGCGCGGTAGCAGCGGATCCTCCTAAAAGCCCGTCTCGTCCAATGATGGAGATGGTCATGAGCCCTTCCGACGCCACGATCGCCAGGCTGCTGTTCAGCAATGGCCCCGCTCCCGACCGGGCGGACAAGATGGGACTTTATGGCTGGCTGATCGGCGGTTGGGACATGGACGCAGTGGTCCATGGCGGCGATGGGCTCAACCATCGACGCAAAGGCGAAATCAGTTTCGCGTGGGCGTTGGAAGGCCGCGCGATCCAGGACGTCTGGATCCTGCCCGACTTCTTCTATGGCACGACGCTCCGGGTCTACGACCCCGGAATCGACGCCTGGCACATCATCTGGAGCGACCCGCTCCGCCAATATTACAACCGGCAGATCGGCAGGGCCCGAGGCAAAGACATCGTCCAGATCGGTCAGTCGAACGACGGCGTCCACACCCGCTGGAGCTTCACCGAAATCACATCCTCTTCCTTTCGCTGGCTAGGCGAACGCTCGGCCGACGGCGAATCGGCCTGGCAGCTGCAGGCCGAGTTCGAAGCGCGCAAACGGTCCTGACGAAACCTATCGTCTTAGGAGAAGATTATGTTCGACCACATCTCGATCGGCGTTCGAAACATCGCGCACGCAAAGCGCTTCTACGATGCGGCGCTGAAGCCTCTGGGCTATTCCTGCCTCAGCGACGAGGCCGGCACGCTGGGTTATGGGCAGGACAAGGTGGGCTTATGGATCGGCAGGGCCGAGCGCCCCGTCCCGGCGGACAAGCGCTCGAACCTGCATTTCTGTTTCGCGGCGCCAAGCCGTGAGGCCGTGGACGCCTTCCACGCCGGCGCGCTGAACGCCGGCGGAACCGACAATGGCGCGCCCGGTCTGCGAAAGGACTACGGCCCGGGCTACTACGCGGCCTTCGTGATCGACCCTGACGGATACAGGATCGAGGCTTACTACCGCGCCTAGGGCATGTAGGCGCCGCCGCTCACCGAGATACGCTGACCCGTGATGTAGCTGGAGAGATCCGAAGCGAGAAACAGCGCGAGGTACGCGATATCCTCGGGCCGGCCCAGGCGTGGAATCGGAATGTTGCCCATATTGAACAGCGCCCCCGATTCCGCCGCGGCCTGGAGCTGATCGGGGTCGCCGACCGCTTCGAACAGGAAGCGATTCCACAGGCTGCTCTCGCCCTCCACATGCTCCTTCTTGTGCGGCACGATCCAACCAGGGCAAATCACGTTCACTCGCACGCCTTTCTTGGCCCATTCCCAGGCTAACCCCTTGGTGAAGCTCAGCATGAACCCTTTGACGCCGCCGTAATTCACCATGTTGAAGGCGGCTTCTCCCAGCAAGGCGGCATTGGACGAGATATTGACGATGCTGCCGGTCGCCCGCGAAAGCATGTCGCCGGCCACGGCCTGGGTCGCGTTCACGAGGCCGTCGATATTGAGCGCATTCTCCCAGCGACGTGCCTCTTCGTCGTAATCCTCGAAGGCCGCATTGGCGATCCGGCTGGCGCCGCCGGCATTGTTGATCAGCACATCGACGGGACCGAAGCGCTCATTGGCCGTCTTGACCATGGCATCGAGACTTTCGCGGCTGGTGACGTCGGTCTTGACCGGCAGCACCGCGCCGTCGAGCGCCTGGCGCTTGGCCTCGGCCAGTACCGCTTCGCCGGAATCGATATCGGCGCTGATCACGTTCGCGCCCTCGCGCGCGAATTCGAGCACCAGGCCGCGGCCGATATTGCCGCTGCCGCCGGTGACCACGATCGTCTTGCCCCGAAGCTTCAGATCCATTCTGCGTCCTCCCGCCTTGGCGGGAGGCTAGCAGGTCAGCGCCGGCTAGGCGACGACGGAAGCCGCCTTTTCGAACAGGCGGTCATAAGCGCGGACCATCACGTCGAGAGAGAACTCGGCCTCGGCCTTGATCCGGTTGGCCTGACCAAGCCGCGACCGCAGCTCGGCCGAGCCGAAGAGTCTGCCCAGAGCCTGAGCGAGCTGTCCCTCGTCCAACGCCGGCACGATAAAGGGCCGGTTGGGTTCGGCCACGATGGATTTGATGTCGCCCACGTCGGTCGCCGCGGCCGGTAGCCCCGCTGCCATGGCCTCCAGAAGGCCATAGGGCATCTGCTCCGTGTCGGACGACATGGCAAAGATGTCTAGGCCGGCAAGCACCGTCTCCGGTCGCGCGAGGTAGCCGGTAAAGGCGACGCGATCAGAGATCCCCAGCGATTCCGCGAGCCTCTCGAGCCCAGGACGTTCGGGACCTTCGCCGCAAATCACCAGGCGCGAGTGACCGGCGCCGCAGGATGAAAAGGCGCGGATCAGGCGCTTCAAATTCTTCTCGGGCCGCAGCGCTGCGCAGGTGCCGACGGCGAGTTCGCCGGCCTTCTTGGCGAAGGCCCATTCGGATTCCGGCAGACTGGCGCCAAACCGCGCCATCTCGACGCCGTTCGGCAAATACTGAAGCCGCCGCTGCGGGATGCCCCATTCGCGGCGTGCGATCCGTTCGAGATTGCGCGACGGCACGACAACCGTGCGGGTGCAAATCAGCGAAATTCGCCTGAGCCAAGCGCGACGCAAGAATCGTCGCCTGGCCTCGTCGGGGCCGAATCCGTCCTCGATATGGATGTGCGGCAGGCGAGGACCGATCAGGTTGCCCAGGGCCCATTCGAGCGCGCCCCAATTATAGGTGACCAGAACATCCGGCCGGATACGGCGAAGCTCGCCCGCGAAACGCAACGCGTTTCCGATCGGATTGGCCGGGCTGTTGGCGAACTGGACGAGCTCATACCGAACGGCCTCCGTCAGCAGGCTGGCGGCTTCGGTTCGGCCGCTCATCGAGGCGATGAAATGCCGATATTTGGGGCCGAGCCGGTCGGCAAGAGTAGCGAAGCGGGTTTGCGGCCCGCCCACCGCGAAAGTCGAAAAGGCATGGAGCAGCGTGATCGGCCGCGCCGGATGCGCAATGACGTTCATTCGGCCCGTGCGAAGGGCGCGCGATGGACATCCACCGCAGCGGCGAAGAAGGCGGCCTGGTCGGAGACCGGACGCCAGCCGAGGTCGCGCTTGGCATCCTCGCAATCGATCCGGGCGCGCAGGCCGCGCGAGAGCAGGTCCCGCCGGGACGGTGCATCAACCTTCTTGCCGGTCCCCCGCTTGAGGCCCCATTTGAAGAGCTCCGCGGCATAGAGCCAGTCGACGGACTGGGGATGGAAAGTGATTGGCCGCCCCGTCGCTTGGGCCAAGGCGGCGACAAACTCCCGCGCGTTGGGTCGCACATCGCCCACCAGATTATAGGCTTTGCCCGCGGCCTCCGGCGCGGCAAGTGCCCGGATGATGGCATCCGCGACATCCTCGACGAGGACGAAGGGCAGCGCGTTGAGGCCGGCGTTCCAGCCGATCACATGCTGCTCATTGTTGAAGAAGCCGAGCCCGCCATGAACCGCAGGTGTACCTTTACCCACGACGAGACCCGGTCGCAGCAGAACCAGCTCGAGGGTCTTCTCATCGGCGAAGCGCTTGAGCGCGCGGTCGGCCTCGGCCTTGCCGCGGGCATAGAGGGCGCGCGAAGAGTCCGGGTCCGGCGGCGTCGCGCCGGTCACCGTCTCGGTCGGATCGCCGAGATAGAGTCCGGCGATCGAGCCGACATGCACCAGCCGCTCGACACCAGCGGCAACCGCGCATTCGCCCACCATGACCGCGCTCTCGACCATGGTTCGCTTGATCTCGGCCCAGTCCGCCCCGCCACCGCCATGAGCGAGATTGACGGCTTGCTTCATGCCCTGCATCGCGCGCTCGACGTCGGCGCGGTTGGCGACATCGCCGCGCATGACCTCGACCAGAGGCGAATCGAAGGGCGGGCGTGCGGCGTCCGCGCCGCGCGAGACCACCCTAACCGCCCTGCCCTCGGCGACCAGCTTGGCAACCAAATGCGATCCGATGAAACCCGTGCCGCCGAAGACGACCAGCTCGGGCCTCGCTACGGCCCCCGGTTTCGGCGCCGTTTGAGTTGCAGGCGGGGCCGCCTTTTGCGCAAGGAATTCGCAGATCCGCACCAGGCCGGCGCCGAACGCGCTGTCGATCGGCGCTTTCCCCATATCCAGCCCGCGATAAAAGCCGGCAATGCTCTCTCGCATCGAGACGAAGAACCCGTCGGAGCGGGGTCGAAGCTTCAACAAGCCGGTCAGATATCCGATCGCGCCGCCCACCGACTGCCCTGCGATACCTGCCGCCATACCGGTGCCGGTCACCAGATTGTCGAGAAACTCCGGCCATTGTGCTCGGCCCTGGACCATCACCCTTCCGGCCGACAGGTCGCAGGTCAAGAGCCCGTCGTCGCAAATCGCGGTAAAGCGCCAAGCGTGATAGCTCTGTCCGAAAGCCAGATAGAGCTGTGCCACCTTGTCGCCGAACGCGAAATCGGCGAGCCAGCGATCATGGAAAGGCTTGCCCGGCGCCAGCAGCAACGGCGTTTCGGGCCGCCCTTCGGTTCGCGTCGGCGGTCCCAAAAGGTCGACCATCTGCGACAGGGGATGGACTGCTTGTTCCAAAAGGATGTTGACCGGTCTGCGGAACATCCAATGTCCGAATTGACCGGCGGCGAGCTGCCGCAGCGGCACGTTGAAGGTGACATGCAGCGACCGGATCGGGCCGAGTCTGCGCTCATCCAGCAGGATGCGCCGCGCGATCCGGTAGGTCGGGTGATAGACGAAATTCTGGTTGACGCCGAGCACCTTGCCCTTGGCGGCAGCCAGCGCCGCCAGATCATCGCAATCGGCCGCCGAGGTCGACATCGGCTTCTCGAGCAACACATGCAGGCCGGCTTCGAGCAGCTGCCGCGCCACGGCGGCGTGGGCATCCGGCGGCACCATCACATGGGCAACATCGGCAACACCGGCGCCAATCAGGTCGTCGACGTTACCGAAAGTCCTGGATATCCCCCAGCGGCGAGCCTGCGCATCGGCCAGCGCCTGGTTGCGGTCGACGATGGCCGTGATCTCGGCGTCCGGCACGCCGGCCTTCAGCGCCTCGATATGGGAGGTGGAGATGAATCCGGCGCCGATCAGCGCCGTGCGGTAGCGACTCATGAGGCTCCAATCCGTTACGAGCGTCTCTTACGTGACGTTGTGCGACGCGGCAACCGGCCCTGATCGGACCTGGCGCCGGTTCCTAGCAGAAGCCCGTGAGGGGGACGTTAATTCGGAGCCTTGAACCCCTTGGGCGATTGAAGCCGACTCGCTTCGATCTTCGCCACGCGAAGCGGCCGTTGGCGCCGCCTGTGCCAAGGACGCGTAGCACATGAGAAAAAGCCCGCCCTCCGGTTGGAAGAGCGGGCTGTTTGACGTGGAAGGCGAGGAGCCTTTAGGCGACGTTTGCCTCCGGCAGCGCCGGCGTTTCGGCCGGGGTCTGCTGGGCGATCGTGTCGCGGTCACGCTGGGCCGCGACCGATTTCAGACGGTTGACCACCGCGCCCGTGCCGGCGGGGATCAGACGGCCGACGATGACGTTCTCCTTGAGGCCTTCCAGCGAGTCGACCTTGCCGTTGACCGCGGCTTCGGTCAGCACGCGGGTGGTCTCCTGGAAGGAAGCCGCGGAGATGAAGGAGCGCGTCTGCAGGCTGGCCTTGGTGATGCCTTGCAGCACCGGCCGTCCACGCGCGGTCTTGAGACCTTCCGCGTCGGCTTTCGTATTCTCCTGGTCGAATTCCGACCGGTCGACCTGCTCGCCGACGAGCAGCGTGGTCTCCCCGCCCTCTTCGATCTCGACCTTCTGCAGCATCTGGCGAACGATCACCTCGATGTGCTTGTCGTTGATCTTCACGCCCTGCAGCCGATAGACGTCCTGGATCTCCTTGATGAGGTATTCCGCCAGTGCCTCGACGCCCAGGACCGTCAGGATGTCGTGCGGCACGGGATTCCCGTCGAGCAGCGCATCGCCCCGCTGCACATAGTCGCCCTCATGGACGACCAGGTGCTTGCCCTTCGGAATCAGATATTCCTTGGACTCGCCGCCATCCTCCGGCACCACGACGATGCGCCGCTTGGTGCGGTAGTCCTTGCCGAACTCCACCCGGCCGTCGATGTCGGAGATGATGGCGAAGTCCTTGGGACGACGCGCCTCGAACAGCTCGGCCACACGCGGCAGACCGCCCGTAATGTCGCGCGTCTTCGAGGTTTCCCGCGGAATACGGGCAATCACGTCGCCGGCCTTCACCTTCGCCCCGTTCTCGACCGACAGAATCGCGTCGACCGAGAGGTAGTAGTTGGCATCCAAGCCGCTCTGCAGCTTGATCACATTTCCCTTTTCGTCTTTCAGCACGATGCGGGGCTTGAGATCGCTGCTGCGCGCCTGCTGGCGCCAGTCAGTGACGACCTTGGCGGAGATGCCGGTCGCCTCGTCCATGACTTCGCGGATCGATGTGCCTTCGACCAGATCGACATACGCGGCGACGCCATCGCGCTCGGTGATGATGGGGATCGTGTAGGGATCCCACTCGGCGAGCTTGTCGCCGCGTTTCACCTTGACGCCGTCGTCGGCCAGGATCTTCGCGCCGTAGGGCAGACGGTGACGGGCGCGCTCGAGGCCGTTCTCGTCGATCAGCACGAGCTCGCTGTTGCGGCCCATCACGACCGGCACGCCGGCCGAGTTCTTGACCACTTGGCGATTGTTGATCTTGACCTTGCCGTCGAACGAAGCCTCGACCGCCGACACCTCGGCGCCGCGCTGCGCTGCGCCGCCGATGTGGAAGGTGCGCATGGTGAGCTGCGTGCCCGGCTCGCCGATCGATTGGGCGGCGATGACGCCCACTGCTTCCCCTTCATTGACCAGCGTGCCGCGGGCGAGATCGCGCCCGTAGCAGGTGGCGCAAATTCCCGGCGAGGAGTTGCAGGTGAGCACCGAGCGGATCAGCACCGCGTCGATGCCGGCCTTCTCGATTCGGTTGGCAAGCTCCTCGTCGATCAGACCGCCCTTCTCGATGATCGTTTCGCCCGACAGCGGGTCGACGATATTCTCCGCCGCCGTACGTCCGAGGATTCGCTCGGCCAAGCCGACGACGATTTCGCCGCCATCGATTACCGCGCGAGCGGTGATGCCGGCCTCGGTGCCGCAATCATGCTCGGTGATGATCGCGTCCTGCGCAACGTCGACCAGGCGGCGCGTCAGATAGCCCGAGTTGGCGGTCTTGAGCGCCGTGTCGGCCAGGCCTTTGCGGGCGCCGTGCGTGGAGTTGAAATATTCCAGAACCGACAGGCCTTCCTTGAAGTTCGAGATGATCGGAGTCTCGATGATCTCCCCCGAGGGCTTGGCCATCAGGCCGCGCATGCCGGCGAGCTGACGGATCTGCGCCGGTGAGCCGCGAGCGCCCGAATGCGCCATCATATAGACCGCGTTGACCCCGAGCTTCGGGTTCAGCTTCTGCATCCCCTTCATCATCTCGTCGGCGACGCGCTCGGTGCAGGACGACCAGACGTCGACCACCTTGTTGTACTTCTCGCCTTTGGTGATCAGGCCGTCGACATATTGCTGCTCGTATTCCTTGACCTTCTCCTGAGCCTCGGCGACGAGCTTGCCCTTGGCGGCCGGGATCACGAGATCGTCCTTGCCGAAGGAGATGCCCGCCTTGCAGGCTTGGCCGAATCCGAGCTGCATCATGCGGTCGCAGAAGATCACCGTCTCTTTCTGGCCACAGTGGCGGTAGACGACATCGATGATGTTTGTGATGTCCTTCTTGGTCAGCACGCGGTTGACCAGCGAGAAGGGCACGTTCGGATGCTTCGGCAGGATCTCCGCGATCAGCATCCGGCCAGCGGTCGTGTCGACGCGCTCGATGATCGGATTGCCCTCGGCATCGACCGTCTCGAACCGCGCCTTGACCTTGGCGTGCAGCGTCGCGGCACCGCTCTCGAGCGCATGTTGCATCTCGCCCAGGCTGGCGAAGGCGGTGCCTTCGCCCGGCTGGTCGTCGAGCTCCATCGAAAGATAGTAGAGTCCGAGCACGATGTCCTGCGACGGCACGATGATCGGCTTGCCGTTCGCAGGCGACAGGATGTTGTTGGTCGACATCATCAAGACGCGCGCTTCGAGCTGCGCTTCCAGCGAAAGCGGTACGTGAACCGCCATCTGGTCGCCGTCGAAGTCGGCGTTGAAGGCGGTGCAGACCAGCGGGTGCAGCTGGATCGCCTTGCCTTCGATCAGCGTCGGCTCGAAAGCCTGAATACCCAGCCGGTGCAAGGTCGGCGCCCGGTTCAGCAAGACCGGATGTTCGCGGATGACCTCCTCGAGGATGTCCCAAACCTCCGGACGCTCTTTCTCTACCATGCGCTTCGCCGCCTTGACGGTCGACGCCATGCCGTAGAGCTCGAGCTTGTGATAGATGAACGGCTTGAACAGCTCGAGCGCCATCTTCTTCGGCAGGCCGCACTGGTGCAGCTTGAGCTCGGGACCGACGACGATCACCGAACGACCCGAATAGTCGACGCGCTTGCCGAGCAGGTTCTGACGGAACCGGCCCTGTTTGCCCTTCAGCATGTCCGACAGCGACTTCAGCGGGCGCTTGTTGGCGCCGGTTATGACGCGGCCGCGGCGGCCATTGTCGAACAGCGCGTCCACCGCCTCCTGCAGCATCCGCTTTTCATTGCGCACGATGATATCGGGCGCGCGGAGCTCGATCAGTCGCTTCAGACGATTGTTGCGGTTGATCACGCGGCGGTAGAGATCGTTCAGATCCGAGGTCGCGAAGCGACCGCCATCCAAAGGAACCAGCGGACGCAGCTCGGGCGGGATCACCGGCACGACCGAGAGGATCATCCATTCCGGACGCGTGCCGGACTCGACGAAGGCCTCGATGAGCTTCAGACGCTTGACCAGCTTCTTGCGCTTGGCCTCCGACGAGGTCTCGCGCAACTCGTCACGGACTTTGGCGCGCTCCTCGGTCAGATTGATCTGCTCGAGCATTTCCTTGAGCGCCTCTGCGCCGATCCCGGCGCGGAAGCTCTCATCGCCATATTCCTCCTGAGCGTTGAGATACTCCTCCTCGCTCATCAGCTGATGGAGCTTGAAGGGCGTCATGCCCGGCTCGACAACAACGAAATTCTCGAAATAGAGAATCCGCTCGAGCTCCTTCAGCGTCATGTCGAGCATGAGGCCGATACGGCTGGGAAGCGACTTCATGAACCAGATATGCGCGACCGGCGAGGCGAGCTCGATATGGCCCATGCGCTCGCGCCGGACCTTCTGCAGCGTGACTTCGACGCCGCATTTCTCGCAGATGATGCCCTTGTACTTCATGCGCTTGTACTTGCCGCACAAGCACTCATAGTCCTTGATCGGGCCGAAGATGCGGGCGCAGAACAGGCCGTCGCGCTCCGGCTTGAAGGTCCGGTAGTTGATGGTCTCGGGCTTCTTGATCTCGCCGAACGACCAGGAGCGAATCTGCTCCGGGCTCGCGATCGCGATTCGGATCTGGTCGAAGCTCTGAGGCCCCGCCACCTGTCCGAAAATCTGCATCAGTTCATTCATGCTCATCTCCCGCTAAGGGATTGTCTGTCACTTCGTGGTCTCGCAAAGCGCAGGGCGATTCCCTGCGCCCGCGTCAATAATTCCGTTGCTTCAGGTCGACATCGAGACCGAGCGACTTCAGCTCCTTCACGAGGACGTTGAAGCTCTCCGGAATGCCGATCTCGAAATTGTCCTCGCCACGCACGATCGCCTCGTAGGCCTTGGTGCGGCCGCCGACGTCGTCGGACTTCACAGTCAACATCTCCTGGAGCGTGTAGGCGGCGCCGTAGGCTTCGAGAGCCCACACCTCCATTTCGCCGAAGCGCTGTCCGCCGAACTGGGCCTTGCCGCCCAGAGGTTGCTGCGTAACCAGGCTGTAGGGCCCGATCGAGCGCGCGTGGATCTTGTCGTCGACCAGGTGGTGCAGCTTCAGCATATAGATGTAGCCGACCGTCACCTTGCGGTCGAACGCTTCACCTGTTCGCCCGTCGATCAGCGTCACCTGCCCAGAGGTCGCGAGGCCCGCCATCTCCAACAGCTTGTTGATGTCGGCCTCGTGCGCGCCGTCGAAGACGGGAGTCGCGACCGGCACGCCGGTGCGCAGATTGCCCGCCATCTCGAACATTTCCTGCTCGGAGAGGTCGGCGATTTCAGCCTTGAAGGTCTCCTTGCCGTAGATCTCCTGCAGCTTTTCCTTCAGCGGCTTCACCGTCTTCGCATCGAGCGCGGCGCCGGAATGAGCGATCTGATCGACCAATTCGCCGATCTGTTTGCCAAGCCTGGCCGAGGCCCATCCGAGATGAGTCTCCAGAATCTGCCCGACATTCATGCGCGAGGGCACGCCCAGCGGATTGAGAACCAGATCGACCGAGGTCCCGTCGTCGAGATACGGCATGTCCTCGATCGGCACGATCCGCGATACAACGCCTTTGTTGCCGTGACGGCCGGCCATCTTGTCGCCCGGCTGTAACTTACGCTTCACCGCGACGAAGACCTTGACCATCTTCATGACGCCGGGCGGCAGTTCGTCGCCGCGCTGCAGCTTCTCGACTTTGTTCTCGAAGCGCTCCTTCAGATCGGCCACCGCCTGGTCGAAAGTCTGGCCCATCGCCTCGATATTGGCCATCGTCTCCTCGTCGGCGACGACGATCTGGCGCCACTGGCCGGTGGTGAGGTTCTGAAGATCGGCCTCAGTAATGGTTTTACCCGCCTTGAAGCCCTTCGGACCGGACACCGACTTCTGGTTGACCAGCATTTCCTTCAAGCGGCCGAAGAAGCTCCGCTCCAGGATACGCTGCTCGTCGTCACGGTCCTTGGCGAGGCGCTCGATCTCGGCGCGCTCGATCTGCAGCGCGCGCTCATCCTTGTCGACGCCGCGGCGTGAGAAGACGCGAACCTCGACGATCGTGCCCGTGACGCCGGGCGGCACGCGCAACGACGTATCCTTCACGTCGGACGCCTTCTCGCCGAAGATCGCGCGAAGCAGCTTCTCTTCCGGAGTCATCGGCGACTCGCCCTTGGGCGTCACCTTGCCGACCAGAATGTCGCCCGGTTTCACCTCGGCACCGATATAGACGATGCCGGCTTCATCGAGATTCTTCAGAGCTTCCTCGCCGACATTCGGGATGTCGCGGGTAATCTCCTCCTGGCCGAGCTTGGTGTCGCGGGCCATGACCTCGAATTCCTCGATATGGATCGAGGTGAACACGTCGTCACGGACGATGCGCTCGGAGATGAGGATCGAATCCTCGAAATTGTAGCCGTTCCAGGGCATGAAGGCGACGAGCACGTTCCGGCCGAGCGCCAGCTCGCCGAGCTGCGTCGAAGGTCCGTCGCCGATGATGTCGCCGGCGGTCACCTGGTCGCCCACTTTCACCAGCGGCTTCTGCGTGATGCAGGTGTTCTGGTTCGAGCGCTGGAACTTGCGAAGCTTGAAGATATCGACGCCGGGCGCGCCGGAATCGACCTCCTCGGTCGCGCGGATGACGATGCGCGTCGCATCGACTTGGTCGACCACGCCCGTCCGCTTGGCGGTGATTGCCGCGCCGGAGTCTCGAGCGACCGTCCCCTCCATGCCAGTGCCGACAACCGGAGCGTCCGACTGCAGCAGAGGCACCGCCTGCCGCTGCATGTTTGAACCCATGAGGGCGCGGTTGGCGTCGTCATTTTCCAAGAACGGGATCAGCGCCGCCGCCACCGACACGATCTGCTTCGGGCTGACGTCGATCAACTCGATCGCATCGGGCTTGGCCATGATGTAGTCGCCATTGGCCCGGCAGGAGACCAGATCGGCTACGAACTTGCCATGCTTGTCGAGCTCGGCATTGGCCTGCGCGATCGTGTAGCGGCTCTCTTCCATGGCGGAGAGGTAAATCACCTCGTCCGACACCTTGCCGTCGATGATCTTGCGATACGGGCTCTCGATGAAGCCGTACTGGTTCACCCGCGCATAGGTCGCGAGCGAGTTGATGAGACCGATATTCGGCCCCTCGGGAGTCTCGATCGGGCAGATGCGGCCGTAGTGCGTCGGGTGCACGTCGCGCACCTCGAAACCAGCGCGCTCGCGCGTCAGACCGCCAGGCCCGAGGGCCGAGAGGCGCCGCTTGTGCGTGATCTCCGACAGCGGGTTGGTCTGGTCCATGAACTGCGAGAGCTGGGACGATCCGAAGAACTCGCGCACCGCCGCAGCCGCCGGCTTGGCATTGATAAGATCGTGCGGCATCACCGTGTCGATATCGACGGAGCTCATGCGCTCGCGGATGGCGCGCTCCATGCGGAGCAGCCCCAGCCGATACTGATTCTCCATCAGCTCGCCGACCGACCGAACACGCCGGTTACCGAGGTGGTCGATGTCGTCGATCTCGCCGCGGCCGTCCTTGAGGTCGACCAGCACCTTGAGAATCGAGAGGATGTCCTGCTTGCGCAGCACGCGGATCTGGTCGTCCGTCTGGAAGCCCAGTCGCGCGTTCATCTTCACGCGGCCAACGGCCGACAGATCATAGCGCTCCTGGTCGAAGAACAGGCTCTGAAACAGAGTCTCGGCCGACTCCAACGTCGGCGGCTCGCCCGGACGCATGACGCGGTAGATGTCGATCAGCGCGTCCTCGCGAGTCGCGTTGCGGTCGATCGCCATGGTGTTGCGCATATAGGCGCCGACGGTGACGTGGTCGATCGCCAGCACCGTCAGCTCCTGCACGCCGATCGCGGCCAGTTTCTCGATGTCGGCCGAGCCGATCTCGTCGCCGGCCTCATAAAGGACGATGCCGTTCGCCTCGTCGATGATGTCGGTCGCGAGATATTGGCCGACCAGCTCCTCGGGACTGACCAGCTGATGCTTGAGCCCGCCCTCGACCAGCTTCTTCGACACACGCGGCGTGATCTTGGTGCCGGCCTCCGCCAGCACCGAGCCCGTGTCCGCATCGACCAGGTCATGCGTCAGCTTCACGCCGCGCATGCGCTCAGGGTCGAAATCGGTGGTCCAGCCGGCGCCGGTCCGGCGATAGATCGTACCGCCGTAGAAGGCGGAGAGGATCTCCTCCTTCGACATACCGTTGATCCGCGCGCGGTCGATCTCGCCGCCGGTCTTCGCCTTCTCGACGCGGTAGGTCTCGGTATCGCCGCCGTCGAGCGCGTAGAGAAGCGTCGTCACCGGCAGCTTGCGGCGCCGGTCGATACGGACATACACGTGGTCCTTGGCGTCGAATTCGAAATCGAGCCACGAGCCGCGATAGGGAATCACCCGCGCGGCAAAGAGATATTTGCCCGACGCGTGGGTCTTGCCCTTGTCATGATCGAAGAAGACGCCCGGCGACCGGTGCATCTGGCTGACGATGACGCGCTCGGTGCCGTTGATGATGAAGGTGCCGTTCGACGTCATGAGCGGCATGTCCACCATGTAGACGTCCTGCTCCTTGATGTCGCGGATCGAGCGCAGTCCCGTCTCCTCGTCGACATCGAAGACCGACAGGCGGAGCGTAACCTTGAGCGGGGCGGCATAGGTCATGCCGCGCTGCTGGCACTCGTCGACGTCGTATTTCGGCGGCTCGAGCTCGTAGCGCACGAAATCGAGCTCGGCGCGGTCGGAGAAGTCCCGGATCGGAAAGACCGAGCGGAACACCTCTTCCAGACCCGCGATCACACGGTCTTCGGGGCGCACCTCCATTTGGAGGAATTTTTCATAGGAGCTCCGTTGAACCTCGATGAGGTTCGGCATCTCAGTCACTTCGGGAATACGCCCGAAGGTCTTGCGGACTCGCTTGCGACCCGTGAACGAACGGGCGAGAGATTCTGCCATGGTGCTCCTCAACGCAAATGCGGATGCCCGGCTCCGGGCATGATGGGCGCGAGCGTGCGCGCCCGCTGCGGCGACTGGCCGCGCGGACCGAACCCAGGATGGACGCGAAGACTACTTTTCATCCACCTGCCCGGAAGGCCGACTTCAAGGAGAGCGCGGACGCCCCCATCTCAAATCACGCCCTGACTCAAATAGATTAGCCCGCAGAAACGGCAATGCGACGCCGTCGGGAGGAACCTGCCGGTTCCCTCCCGCCAAGCATCGCCAGTTACTCAGTCGCGATCAACGACACCTATTTAATATCGACGGTCGCGCCGGCTTCTTCAAGCTGTTTCTTGATCTTGGCCGCTTCGTCCTTCGAGACGCCGTCCTTGACCGGCTTTGGAGCGCCTTCGACCAAGTCCTTCGCCTCTTTGAGACCGAGGCCGGTGATCGCGCGCACCTCCTTAATGACATTGATCTTTTTATCGCCGGAGGCAGCCAGGATAACGCTGAACTCGGTCTTCTCCTCGGCCGGAGCAGCGCCGCCGCCTGCCGCCGGGGCCGCGCCCGCGGCCACCGCGACCGGAGCCGCCGCCGAGACGCCCCATTTCTCCTCGAGCAGCTTCGCCAGCTCGGCAGCCTCGAGCACGGTCAGGGACGAGAGATCGTCCACGATTTTCGAAAGATCAGCCATTGGATAACTCCTTTATCAGGGCCCGCCGCGGAGCCGTTTCAGTCGGTTTGAGGGAACGGCCGTCAGGCCGCCTGCTGGGTGTCGGCCTTGTCGGCATAGGCCTTGATGACGCGCGCGAGCTGACCGCCCGGCGCCTGAATGATGCTGGCCAGCCGCGTCGGCGGCGCCAGGATGAGCCCGAGAAGCTTGCCCCGAAGCTCTTCGAGCGACGGAAGGGTCGCCAGCGCCTGAACCCCGGCGACGTCAAGGCGCTGGGATCCAAGGCTGCCGCCCAGGATGACGAACTTTTCGTTCTCCTTGGCGTAGGCGGAAGCGACCTTGGCCGCGGCGACCGGGTTCTTCGAGAGCGCGATGCCCGTCGGCCCGCGGAAGAGATCGTCCAGGCCCGCATAGTCCGTGTCGCGGATGGCGATGCGCGCCAGCCGGTTCTTGGTCACGCGGAAACTGGCCTCGGCCGCCCGCATCCGACGGCGGAGATCGGTCAACTCCGCCACGGTGAGGCCCGTATAATGGGTCACGACCACGAGCGACGTCGCGGCGAACTCGGCCTTTAGAGCCTCAATCGTTTCTGCCTTTTCAGCCCGGTCCATGCTCAACTCCACCAAAATCCTGCGGACAGCCGTCCGCGGGACAAAGAATGCGCGCCGGACGCTCCTGTAAGGGCGCCAGCCAGTCCGAATGTGAAACTAGAAGCGGTGCCGCGGCCGTCCGCAGTCGCGGAACGGCCCGATGCGGAGCCGACTCCCGTCTCGTGCAGGCTATTAAGCCGGCGGAATTGCCGGCACCCGCAGTCTCGGACAGGTACGAGGCGCGGCGGCGGCCAAACGGCGCCGCGCACTTCGAGGGCAGGCTTTTACGCCGAAGTCTGACCGGAAAGCAAGCTCCCGAGATCGATCTTCACGCCCGGCCCCATCGTCGACGACAAGCTGACCTTCTGGATGAAGGTCCCCTTGGCCCCGCTGGGCTTGGCGCGGTTGATCGAGGTGACGAAAGCCTGGACGTTCTCGACCAAGGCCTGCTCGGTGAAGCTCGCCTTGCCGATGCCGGCATGGACGATGCCCGCCTTCTCGGCCCGGTATTCGACGGCGCCGCCCTTGGCGGCCTTGACGGCCTCGCCGACATTGGGCGTGACGGTGCCGAGCTTCGGGTTCGGCATCAGGCCGCGTGGCCCCAGCACCTTACCCAGCCGCCCAACCAGCATCATCATGTCGGGAGTGGCGATGACGCGATCGAAATCGATCTGGCCGTTCTGAACCGTCTCCGCCAGATCCTCGGCGCCGACCAGGTCGGCTCCGGCTGCGCGGGCCTCCTCGGCCTTGTCGCCCTTGGCAAACACCGCGATCCGGACCGGCTTGCCGGTGCCGTTCGGCATCTGGACGACCCCGCGGACCGCCTGGTCGGCGTGCCTGGGATCGATGCCGAGATTCATCGCGATCTCGATCGTTTCGTCGAACTTCGCCTTGGCGTTGCCCTTGACCAGCCGGACAGCCTCCTCGAGGCTATGAGCCGAGCCCGGCTCGCCCGCCAGCTCTCTGGCCTTCTTCATACGTTTGCCGATCTTGGCCATGTTACTGCCCCACCACTTCGAGGCCCATGGATCGGGCCGAGCCCACCAGCATGCGCACCGCCGCCTCGACATCGTTGGCGTTCATATCGACCATCTTGACCTGGGCGATCTTGCGGACCTGCTCCATCGTGATCTTGCCGACGGTGCCGGTTCCCGGGGTCTGCGACCCCTTCTGCACCTTGGCCTCCTTCAGGAGGAAGTAGCTATTGGGCGGAGTCTTGGTGACGAAGGTGAAGGTACGGTCGCCATAGACCGTGATCACGACCGGGATCGGCATCCCCGGTTCCATGTCCTGCGTCTTGGCGTTGAAGGCCTTGCAGAACTCCATGATGTTCAAGCCGCGCTGACCCAGCGCCGGCCCGATGGGTGGCGACGGGTTGGCCTTTCCGGCCGGCACCTGCAGCTTGATATAGCCGGTTATCTTCTTTGCCATTCATAACCTCCAATGGGCCGAAGCCCGACGATGGCGGCGCTCAGAGGCTCCGCCGGAGTGCGTGGTGCGGCCATGGCGAGCCTCCCACGCGGCGAAATTCTCAGACCTTCTCCACCTGCGTGTATTCGAGCTCCACGGGGGTCGAGCGGCCGAAGATCGAGACTGCGACCTTGAGGCGGCTGCGCTCTTCGTCCACTTCCTCGACCAGACCGTTGAAGGAGTTGAACGGGCCGTCACAGACGCGGACCTGCTCGCCGATCTCGAAGGTGATCGAGGGCCTCGGCCGCTCTATACCTTCCTTGACCTGGCTGATAATGCGCTGCGCCTCGGTGTCGCTGATCGGCACCGGCCGCGTGCCGCCGCCGCCCAGGAAACCAGTCACCTTGGGCGTGTTCCGCACGAGATGCCAGGTCTCGTCGGTCATCTCCATCTTGATGAGGACATAGCCCGGGAAGAATTTGCGCTCGGCGTTCACCTTGGAGCCGCGGCGCACCTCGACGACCTCTTCGGTCGGCACGAGGATCTCCTCGAACTTGTCGGACAATCCCTGCTTCGCGGCCTTCTCGAGAATCGACTGCTTAGCCTTCTTCTCGAAGCCCGAATAGACGTGCATCACATACCAGCGCATAGTCATGTCAGGGCGCTCCGATGCCGAGGACCAGCTGCAGCGCGTGGCCGATGATCCAGTCGATGAAGGACAGGAACAGCGACACCGCGACCACCATCAGGAAAACCATGGAGGTGGTGGTGACGGTTTCCTTGCGCGAAGGCCATGTGACGTGCCTGACCTCCTGGCGCACTTCGCGGAAGAATTGAGCTGGACTCGTTCTCGCCATGCCTGCTTCGACCCGAATCGGCGGGCCTGTTCCTCTTTCTCTCTATATCTAGTGGCGGCGCGCTCTGGCAGGAGTGGAGGGGCTCGAACCCCCAACCCCCGGTTTTGGAGACCGGTGCTCTACCAATTGAGCTACACTCCTAAACGGGCAGCGCCGTTCGCGCCCCAACCCGATCGGGCGGCGCGCGAAGGGCGACTATGTAGCGAGCCGCGCGAAAAGGCGCAATGGGTATCGGCCTCTAGGCTTCCTCAAGCCGCGTCCGCCGGCTCGTTCCGCGCATTGACGCCGCACGCGTGCTCCGCCGCGACGAAACCGAAGGTCATGGCCGGACCGATCGTGGCGCCGGCGCCCGGATAGTAGCGCCCCATGACCGAGGCCGAGCAATTGCCGACGGCATAGAGCCCGCCGATCGGCTTGCCGGCCTCGTTCACAACCTCGGCATCGGCATTGGTTTTGAGCCCGCCCTTGGTGCCGATATCGCCCGGATGGATCTCGATGCCGTAGAATGGCGGTTCCAGCAGCGGCGCGAGGCAAGGATTCGGCTTGATGCGGACATCGCCGTAGAGCAGATCATAGGCATTCTCGCCGCGCGCGAAGTCCTCGTCCTTCCCGGTCTTGGCGAAGCCGTTGAACCGCGCGACGGTCGCCTCGAGCCCGCCGGGCGCGATCGAGAGAAGCTTGGCTAGGCCCTCGATCGTCGCCGACCGCCTGAGCAGTTCGCTCCGGATCCGCCTCGGCTGAAGCCAGTTGAGATGCATCCCGCCGGGCAGCAAGGGCCCGAACGGATATTCGCGCTTATAACGGGAGTCGAAGATCAAATAGGAAGGTAAGTTGCCCGGCTGGTACATCGCCTGGACCGCCGTCGTGTAGGCGACGGATTCATTGAAGAAGCGGCGCCCCTCCTTGTTCACGACGATTGCCCCCGGCATCGAGCGCTCGGTGAAGAGCGCGCGGGCGCGATCTTCGGCGTCGATCGTCATCGTGGGGCTCCACCAGGCCTCGTCCATCAGCGCGTCCGCGGCACCGATCGCCTTGCCCGCGATCAGCATGTCGCCGGTATTGGCCGGATTGCCCGCCGACCAACGCGTCCGGCTCGGCTGCGGCAGATAGGCATCACGAAGCGCCTGATTGTGCTCGAAGCCGCCCGAGGCCAGGATCACGCCGCGCAGCGCCCGTATGCGCAGCGGCTTCCCGTCGCGCCGCACTTGCGCGCCGATGATCCGGCCGTCGCCCCCGGTGATCAGCTCCTCTGCGGGCGCGGAGAGCCAGATCGGGACCTGCCTCTCGATAAGCGATTTGCGCAGCCTTCCGATCAGCGCATTGCCCATCGTCAGGCGTCGCGACTTGCGCGAGGTGAATCGCCAGGGGATGTCCGCGAAGTAGCGCAAGGCAAGCTTCACGATCAGCCCGAACCAGCCGGGCAGTTTCGACAACAGAACCGTGCCCTCGACATTGGTATAGCCCATCATCCCCATCACCCGCGTCTGCGGGTGCGGATCGCGCATGTTGCGGAAATCCTCGCCCAGCTCCTGTGCCGCGAAGGGTAACGGGTCGATCGACCGGCCTCCCGGTTTGGCGCCCGGCAGATGCTGGTAGTAATCGGCGTAATAGGTCATCGCCTCGAACTTGGCGTGGGTGTTCTCCTCCATCCAGCGGAGCATCCGCGCGCCATTGTCGACATAAGCGGCGACATTTTCCTCGGGCACGTCGTCGCCGGTCAGCGCCAGCATGTATTGCAGCGCCTCATCCCGCGTATCGGGGATGTTGCAGGCGGCCATCAGGTGATTGACGGGGATCCAAAGGCCGCCGCCCGAAGTCGCCGAGGTGCCACCATAGAAGGGGCTCTTCTCGGCGATCAGCACGTCGGCGCCGGCATGCGAAGCGCGCAGGGCCGCCGTCATCGCTCCGGCGCCCGATCCGACCACCAAAATATCGACGGTTTTGTCCCAACTCACTTCGTTCATTGCGCCATCTCATGCGGCTTGGGGCTGTCCCGATCCCAAGCTCCACGAAAAACGTTTTCTGCGCAATGTTTTTCTGAATCGCCCTATTTGGACGGAGGTGTTCGGGCGGCCGCTTCCATCATGGCAAAGAGATCGGCGAAGAACGCGTCTTCCGACTCCACGGGCTTGCCGTGCGTGATCGCATTGTCGCGATCGATGAGCGCGTTGAAGAAAAGGCCGCCCACCCGGTTGATCCGGGTGCTCAGCGCATCCCCGCTGAGGAAAGGGAGACTTTTTGCGAGAAGCAGCGCCGCCTGCGTCGCAGCGCTTTCGGGCGCCCACCCGGGATGCGTGAAGCCGGGCTCGTACTGAAAGCGGGTCAGGAACTGCATCATGAAGCGCGCATAGACATGGCGTCCTTCCGCGTCGACCGCCTCGGCCAAGGGCAGAAAGATGATTTCGAGCAGCGTGCGCACATCCTTCAGCTTGCCTAATGCGGACGCTCGATCGAGCATCCCCCGGCGTCTGGGCTCAAAAGACTCGACCCGTCGAGCGATGATCTCGCGCACGAGCCCGGCTTTGTCTCCGAAATGATATTGGACCGCGGAATTGTTTCCCTGGCCGGTGGCGGCGCCGATCTGGCGCAGCGAAACGCCGTCGATGCCATACTCGCCGAGGAGGCGCTCCGCGGTTTCCAGCATGCGCTCGCGCGCACCGGCGCGACCGACGGGCTTGGCCTTTGCCGCCACGCTATTCGGACCGGGTCATGACCGGCCAGAAGAGCTCTTCCTTCCAATCGAACCGGCCCGGCAGGCCGAACCTCTCCTGCCGCGCGCGCGGAATACGCCCCGTGCCGAGCAGCATATCGAAAAGGAAGATCGTCACGGCATAGTTTCCGGTCATGTAAGCCTGCCGACCCATCCCGTGATGGGCATGATGGGTATCGGGCAATGTGATCACTTTTTCCAGCACATTGAAGGCCGGAGTCATGCCGGGCAGCCGGCGGAGCGCCAAGTCCCAGCGATAGCTCGTGTGGGTCAGCACATTGACCACGAAGGTGATGAGAGTGCTGGCCGCGAAGACGTCGAGCAGACCAAGATGGACCGCCACCGCTCCGAACCAGGTCTGGGGGAGCAGGAAGGTCCAGAAGACATTGTATCGGAAGATCACGCCGACATTGAGCTGCGCGGCGCTGTGATGTGTGCGGTGGAGCTTCCAGAGCCACCGCCATTCATGCGACCAGCGATGCAGCCAGTAATGACAGAATTCCTCGGTCACCCACCAGACCGGGAAAACGGCCCAGAAGGACAAGCCGGCCAAGCGGCCCGAGCTCGCCGGAAGAACGCGATCGAGCAGAAAGCCGACCGCGAGCGCGACCAAGGGCGGCGTCACCAGAGTCTGGAAGGACAGGCCCGTCAAGGCGAAAGCCCAATCCTTGAACGATTGCCGTCCAGGGCGATGGAATCCGCCGACTATTTCCGCCGCCAGCATCGCGAAAAAGATGCCGACGATCCAGACGCTCATTTCCTTGGCTGTCATATGCGCCTCTCGCCTCATTCGGAGCCGACACAAATTTAAGACGAGAGACTGAATAAGTCAATTGTCTTAATATGCCGACGCTCCGGCTTCCGTCCCGGCATTCGCGCAATCGAACTTCGCCGGCGGATCGACCGCCAACCAAACCGCGCCGAACGGAAGCACCGGCGCTCTGTCCAGCCCGTCGAATAGCTGAGCTCGGTCGCTAACGACGCGTGCTCGTCCTTGTCGGCGACATCGGCGGAACGATGTCATGACTTGGCCGAGTGGCTCGGAAGCGGCCGGGCTTAGCCGCAAGCTCAGAACAGCGCGGAGATGCTGGCTTCGATGCCCTGAGCGCCGCGCCTGTTGGTCGTCATCAATTCGACCGCCGCTTCGGCCTCCGCGAGGCTCGCGAAATAGACCCCATCCAGCCGCCGCATCGCTGGATCGGAGGCATTGAAACGAAACCCCTTCCCTTCCCGCAACAGAACGCCGCCTGTCCGTCCGGAGACTGCAAGCACGAAGGCGCTGCCCGCGCCATTGTTTCGCGTCGGACGACCGGAGCCAAGGCTGTGCATGGAGACCTCGCCACTATATCGGAACGTACGATTTTTTTTGCGACCAAGGTGATGGCCGTGCGTCGAGGAGAACGTCAGGGTGGCGAGATAATTCCAGCGGCGATCGCCGCGGCGCGAAAATCGGGAACGTGCCCGCAGAACGGGACATTTCTACCCCGACACACGGAGCTTCGTCCGACCATGTATCTTCTTGCGCTCGCCTGCGACTATGACGGCACCCTCGCAGCCGAGGGCGCGATGTCCGACGCGACGCGAGCCGCGCTGGGGCGCCTTCGCGAAAGCGGGCGGCGAGTCCTGATGGTGACGGGACGCGAGTTGCCGGACCTGAAGCTGGTCTGCCCCGGTCTCGATCTCTTCGACTGGGTCGTCGCCGAGAATGGCGCGCTGCTCTACCACCCGCAAAACGACCAAGAGATTCCCTTGGCGCCGGCCCCGCCGGAGGAATTCGTCCACGCGCTCCGCGCCCGAAACATTCGCCCGCTATCGGTTGGCCGCGTAATCGTCGCGACGCGCGAGCCGCATGAGCAAGAAGTCCTCGACGCTATCCGTGCGCTTGGGTTGGAGCTGGAGATCATCTTCAACAAAGGCGCGGTGATGGTGCTTCCGCCCGGCGTCAACAAAGCGTTCGGACTGGAGGCCGCGCTCGCGAAGCTCGCACTGTCTCCGCGCAGGGTCGTCGCTGTGGGCGATGGCGAGAACGACCATGCGCTGCTCGCCCTTGCCGGCTGCTCCGTGGCCGTCGCGAACGCCGTCCCTTCGCTGAAAGAGGCCGCGGACTTCGTGACGAGCCGGCCCGCCGGCGACGGGGTGATCGAGCTGATAGACCGTCTTATCAAAACCGATCTCGCCGAGATTCAACCCGCACGATCTGTCTAGCGAGCGCGCCCCATTTCAAAAGGAATGCCCATAATGTACATAAAATTACAGATATATGAAAAGATTTGACTTCCGAAAACAGTTATTAGAATATGAGTATCTTCTAATGAATGTATTATAATGAGGTTCCTGAAAGTGCGTCCGCCCAACCTTCCGCTGATCCTGTCGGTTCCCTTCGGCATTCTGGCCGCCGGCCATGCGTGCGCTGCGGACTCGGGGAGCGCCTTCATCTCGGTCGCGGCGCCGATGGCGGAGGATCAGGAGGTGCTGGACGTCCCTCAGACCTCATCCCAGGCGCCGAGCCTATTGGCCAAGACCAACACCGGCGTACCCTTGGCGGTTCGTCTCTTCCTCCATCAACCGGTGCCCGATGCGACGAACTTCTTCACCGAGACCGGCGTCGGAACCTACGTCGACGGCGTCTATTTCGGTCGCAGCTACGGCGCCCTCTATGATTTCATCGACATCGATCAGATCGACGTGATCCCCTCGGCCCAGGGCAGCTTGTTCGGCCGCAACACGGTCGACGGCGCGGTGATCATCAACACGCGGCAACCGGGAAACAAATTCGCTGCAACCGGTGACGTCTCCTACGGCAGCTATAATTGGCTGGATGTTCGCGGCGCGCTGAGCGTCCCCATCGTCGAAGACAAGCTTTCGGCATCCTTCTCGGGGCTGATCCGGCGACGCGACGGGCTGGTCGATGCGACGCTCCTCGGTAAGGACGTTAACGACCGCGACTATCAGGCAGGCCGGGCGAAGCTGCTGTTCACGCCGATCGACACATACGACGTAACGCTTTCGGTCGATGCATACCGCGACCGCTCCACACCGAAATACCCCTCCGCGCTCTCTCCGTTCGCCCCTGGCCAGGATCCGGCCGCCAAGCCCGGACGCGACATCTTCACGACCGAGGCCGTGACGCCCGATTTCAATCGCGTCGACGAGGAGGGTCTCTCGATCGTGCAGAACTGGCGGCCGGGCGATGTCGCGATCAAATCGATCACCGCCTATCGCGACATCGGGTCGACCACCTACGTCACTTACGACGCGACCCCGGCGAACACGCTCGGCACCGAGGCCTTCGTCCATCAGAATCGTCTGACCGAAGACCTGAGCGCGACCGGCGCTTGGGGACCGCTCGACGGAACAGTCGGCGCGTTCTATTTGCGCAAGGACACGAAGCAGACGACGCCGACCGGCGGCTCGCCCAGCTTCTCGCGCGAGCTCGATAATGCCTATGCGGGTTATGGCCAGCTCACCTGGAAGGTAATCGACGGTCTCGATATCATCGCCGGCACCCGCTATTCCGTCGAGGACAAGAGCTTCTCGAGCGACTTCTACGCCGGCAACAAGAAGGCGACGCTCTTCGGCAAACCCAAAGCGATTCCACCCGGCGCGCTCGCGCCACAGTCGGACGCCGACACCTGGTACGGCTTCACGCCCAAGGCCGGTATTGATTTTCAGATCACGCCCGACCTGCTCGCCTATTTCAGCTACACGAAGGGCTTCAAGAGCGGCGGCTGGAACAATCGCCTACCCCCCAACTACAATGCCGATGGCCAGCTCGTCGTAGCGCCCGTTCGCTTCCTACCGGAATCGGCCAGCGAATACGAGGTCGGGCTGAAGGCGGTGTTCCTCGATAACAAGATCCATGTGAATCTCGCAGCCTATATTCACGACTACGCGAACCTTCAAATTCCGGTGTTGCTGTACAACGCTTCGACATACTGGCTCACGACCGCGCCGACAGCCGAAATCAGCGGCATCGAGATCGACCCCACCTGGCAAATCACCCCGGAACTGCAGCTCTACGGGCTCTTCACGATTCAGCACGGCAGCTACGGTCCCGGATTTCTCTGCCAGAACACCGCCGGCGGCTACGTCGACTGCAGCGCCAACAAGCTTGTCGGCCTTGCGCCGCTGCGGGCGCTCGTCGGCGCCGTTTATTCGCCCGCCCTGCCGATCCCCGGCAAGCTTCGCTTCAGTCTTTCGCTCAATTACAGCGACAAGTACGAGAACAGCGTCGCGGGAGTCGATCTCGCCGCCACGACCAGCCACACGCTGGTCGACGCATCGATCAACTACGCGCTGCCGGACAATCATTGGTCTTTCAGCCTGGAGGGCCGAAATCTGACGAACATCCACTGGTTCTCGACAGCGGCGCAGGACGGGCCGGCCGTCGCCGTCTACCCGGACGACCCGCTCACCATCGTGGCCCGCGCGCGATACAAATATTGAGCGAGTGCGGAGCCGCTGCTTTACGGGACGCCGGGATTCCCACTAAGGTCGCGGCCGTAAGGCCGAGCGGGGCGGACCGCCGCATTCGAGGAGTCTCGTGGCACAGCTGCTGATCGTAGACGATTTCGACACGAAGCGCCTTTGGATGCGCGCCATTCTCGAAGCGGACGGCCATACCGTCGCGGAAGCCGAGAATGGCCGCGACGCGCTCTCGCTGATCGACAAGGGCGCATTCGACCTGATCGTTACCGATATCAATATGCCGGAGATGGATGGCGTGGCGCTCATCCATGAACTTCGTACGCGAGGAACGTCACAGGCGAAAATCCTGGCGATCTCGGCGGGTACGGCCGACATCTCCTCGGATGTCGGCTTGCAGGCGGGACAGGCCGTCGGAGCCGACGCGATTCTCTACATGCCCTGTCGGCCAACCGAGCTGGCTCAGGCGATCAGGACATTGCTCGCCGGGTAATCCCTCGACTATGCCCGCTTTGCCTTTCGCGACTCCGCTCTGGCCGGCAGGCGCCGATTGAGCTCTGCCAATTCCACCGCCAATGCCCGGGACCGCTCGGGCGGAATCGCATCGACCGCGAGAACGAACTCATCCAGGGGATCTTCCTGCAGCAGGGCCAGGCCCCTGTCGGTCAGATCGAGCCGCATGACACGTCGATCGTCGCTATCCGGCGAGCGCGCCACCAATCCTTTTCGGACCAGCGCGCTGATCGTCTGAGTCGCAGTCCCTTGGGTCGTCCCATTGGCGCGGGCGAAGCCCGTGGTCGTGCGGGCGCTGGGATTGGCGCGCGCCAAGAACCTGAGCGCAGCCCATTGAGCCGGGTTTAGGTTCGCGTGAAACCCGCGGAGGTGCGCGATGCGCCCCAGGCGCTCAATCAGGGCGACCAGCGCCCTCGCCCTCGTCCGATCGTTCAAGGAACGCGATTCCATCCGCCTGTCATAATATGCCGCCGACGCGCGCGCCAGTCGTTGATCCGTAAAAGACTCGCAACCGTTCACGACCTCAAAATATATTTGAGTCGAATATATGTGAGCCGGACGGCCTCTGCGGAAAAGCCGCCGTGTTTTGGCAATCTCGATGACGAGCACCGCGATAGAAGCTAGGTCGATCGCCTCCACGCTCTCGCCTTTGCGAGGAGCGCGACGACCTCCTCATCCGTGGTCTGGTTGAAATCGGCATAGTGCGAGCCGACCGCGTAAAACGGCTCCGGTGTTTCCAGCACGACGGCCTCGTCGCATTCGGACCGGAGCTCATCAACGCTTGCTCCGGGCGCGACCGGAACGGCTAGGACGAGGCGATAGGGCTGGTTCCGCCTGACGCCGCGTAGGGCCGCCTTCATCGTGGCGCCAGTGGCGATACCATCATCGATGACCACCGCTGCCCGCCCCGCGATTTCGACAGGCTCGGCATCAGCGAGGTACAGTCTTCGGCGGCGCTCGATCTCAGCGAGGGCCTTCCTCAGCGCCGTCTCGATATAGCCGGCGGGCGGGCGCGCTGCCGCCATCACCTCCTCGTTGAGAACGAGCTGAGGATTCGTGCCGTCGACGACCGCGCCAAGCGCGAGCTCTTCATGCGCAGGCACGCCTATCTTGCGCACGAGAAGGAGATCGAGCGGGACGGATAACGCCTTCGCCACTTCGAAACCGACTGGCACGCCGCCGCGGGGAAGCGCCAGCACGACCGAATCGGTGCCGCGAAGGTGCCGTAAAGCGCCGGCAAGTCGATGGCCGGCATGATACCGATCCCTGAACATGGCCTTCCTCGCCGGCAAATTACAGCACTTCCGGCTCCACTACCCGGAACAGCTTTGCAATCCGTTGGTTGCGATTCAAGGAAACCCATAGGAGGAGACCATGGGTGCGCGCATTTCTATGGCGCTGCTTGGATTACCGATGACAAACGCGCCCCGCCTCGCGCTCGCCGACACCCGCTCCGCCTCGAGAATGACGATTATGGACGAGCGCTGGTTCAGAGCGGCCGCACCGACGGCGGCACGGTGAATGTCTCTCTGGCTCGACTCGAAAAAGCCGAAGAGCCCTAATCCATATTCCTTGTGGAGTATGCGCAATGCATCCCGATTTCCGAAACGAGACGCGTAATGGCGCTTCCGCGGTCGGCGCCGGGATCGACGTAGACGATTCGATCCACATGCGGATCCAGCCCTATCACATGAATTTCGGGCCGCAGCACCCCTCCGCGCATGGCGTGCTGCGCCTGGTCATGGAACTCGATGGTGAAATCGTCGAGCGCGCCGATCCCCATATCGGCATGCTTCATCGCGGAACGGAGAAGCTCATCGAGTACAAGACATATTTGCAGGCGCTGCCCTATTTCGATCGGCTGGATTACGTCTCCCCGATGTGCGAGGAGCACCCGTTCGCACTCGCCGTCGAGACTCTCCTCAACATCACGCCACCGCCGCGTGCCCAATGGATCCGCGTGTTGTTTTCGGAGGTGACCCGCATCCTCAATCACATGCTGAATGTCACAACCTTCGCGCTCGATCTTGGCGCCACCACGCCGACGCTGTGGGGCTTCGAGGAGCGCGAGCGGTTGATGGAATTCTACGAACGCGTGTCGGGTGCCCGGATGCATGCCAATTATTTCCGACCGGGCGGCGTGCATGAGGACCTTCCGCCGGGTCTGGCGGACGATATGTATGCCTACACGGAGCACGTGCCCAAGGTCGTGGACGACCTGCATGAACTTCTGACCGAGAATCGCATCTTCAAGGAACGTACCGTCGATATAGGGATCGTAAACCGCGAGAATGCTCTCGCCTGGGGGTTTACCGGGCCGATGCTGCGCGCTTCGGGCGTGGCATGGGACCTCCGCAAAGCGCAACCCTACGAGGTTTATGATCAGGTCGACTTCGACATTCCGGTCGGCAAGACCGGTGACTGCTATGCACGATATCTCGTCCGCATGGAGGAAATGCGCCAATCCGCGCGCATCATGCGGCAATGCATCGAGAAGATGCCCGATGGTCCGATCAAGGTCGACGATCGCAAGATCTCACCGCCGCCGCGCGCGCAGATGAAGCGCGACATGGAATCCCTGATCCATTTCTTCAAGCTGTACAGCGAAGGCTAT
>Ga0070738_10002290_pt1 | contig 30522 bp, 28 predicted proteins | sample Coa_R2_2_FD_66446 | JGI IMG/M metagenome (GOLD analysis project Ga0070738, IMG submission 66446) | Surface soil microbial communities from Centralia Pennsylvania, which are recovering from an underground coalmine fire - Coalmine... | ecosystem: Environmental > Terrestrial > Soil > Unclassified ...
GTCACCCTCGACGCCAGCGTAGGACTGCTCGAATACTAGACTCGCAAACAGCGACATGGGGGTATCCAGAGCGTAGCGGCCGGCAAGGAATCCCGACAGGATCAAAACGCCCTTGGAATGCACAGGTCCGCCAAGCTCGACCTCGCGCTCTATGTCAACGACTTTGCCGGCTCCGGCTCTCACCTAGCAGGTGATGCGGGTGGGACGCCCAAAGGAAAAGCCGCCAAGTTCAATAACGCTAAGGCCGTTGATCTGGCCGACTCGGGTGCCGGCCGTGTCGATAAGAGCCACCTTTTCCAGAATCGCCTCTTGTGCCCGGTCTCTTAATCGAGCGGCACGTTGAATGCGGGACGTGAGAGCGCGATCCACGTCAGATCGGGAAATGATGCTCCGCTTAGCCTCGCGCGCGCAAAAATCTGCTTCGATCAGGATTTCGTGCAGCTGCTCCACGACAAGCGAGAGCTTGCCCGCGTGGTCAGCGAGCCGCGCCGCATGTTCAAGCACAAGCGCAACGGCGTCACGGTCAAGGCTGTTGAGGCCGTCGCGCCGCGCAATGGAAGCGAGCAGCCGGGTGAGCAGCTCCTCGTTTTCTGGCGTCCGGCTGATGTCATTTTCGAAATCGGCAAGAACCTTGAAGTGTTCTCCCAATTCCGGGTCGAGCACAGCGAGTAAATAATACAGCAGGCGATCGCCAAACAAGATCACCTTCACTTTGAGGGGGATCGGATCTGGCTCCAAGGAAGCTGTGCTCGGGAGGCCGATAAATCTCGCAGCATCCTCGATGCTGATCTCACCCCGCCGCAAGGTTCGCTTCAGCGCAGTCCAGCTAAATGGCTCGAGCAAGAGGCTGCGCGCATCGAGCAGCAGGTAGCCGCCGTTGGCGCGATGAATGGCACCGGGCTTGATGAGACGGAAGCTGGTCACCAGAACGCCATGGAGCGAGACATATTCAATGCGGCCAATGAGATTGCCGAGTGTGGGATGGAGCTCCTCGACGATTGGAGCGCCTGGCTCGCGGCCATCCTGAGAGATCAAAACATTGACCTCGTACCTTTCAAATGGGCTTCCAGGCTTCATGTCGATCGCTTCATTGCCGCCATCTTCACTTTTGCTGATCAGCAAGGTGACGTTCTCGACAAGATCCGCACGGACAGTCTCTATATGCTGGATGATCCTTGGAACATCACTGAATGCGGCCTTCGCCTCGTCGATTAAATGGCCGACGGCGAACTTTGCGGTCTCACGGTTGAGCTCGCGCGTTTCATCACGCCGCTGCGTCTCCCATTGAGGAATCTGGTGGAGGATATGCTCGAGATCCTTTTCTAGAGCCTCGATGGTGGACTGAACCTCCTGACGCTTGGCCTCCGGCCAGGTGCTGAACTCATCGGGCGGAACCACCTTTCCGTCTCGAGCAACCGCCAGAGCAAATCCGAGCGGCGTGCGCAGCATAATGATGTCCTTTTCGGCTGCTTTTTCGCGCAACGCGGAAAAGGCTTCCGTTTGCTTTTTCTGGAATGCCTCATCGATCGCAGCCCGCCGTGTTTGATAATCTTCGCTTTGGAAGACTGCCGGAAGCGCGCTCTTGAGATCATCAATCAGCTTGCGCATCGCGTCTTGGAACTTTCGGGCCCGGCCAGAAGGGAGCTCAATGGCGGCGGGCCTGTCCGCATCCGTGAAATTGTTGACATAGACCCAATCTGAAGGACTGGCCTTTTCCCGTGCCTCTTCCGCCATGAGGGCTTTGACAGCATCCTGCATGCGGGCACCATTGGGCCCGATCACAAAGAGATTGAAGCCAGCCTTGTCGACCCGTGTTCCAAAGCGTATTGCTTCGAGGGCACGCGCTTGACCGACAAGTCCATCGACCGGCTGAAGTTCAGCTGTTGTTGTAAAGGCCAGGCCCGAAAGATCGGTCCGCCGGTAGAGCTTGTCCGGAGTCAAAGGTTGAACGGCTGGACAAGCGGAGATAGCAGCATTTTCCACGTGACGGACTCCTGGCTCGGAAGCGATTTCAATTGCCTGGCCCTCACCCACCGGATCAGGGCCAGACTCGCTTATCGCTCACACTCTGGCTCTGCATCGCCGTCAGCTTAGGCATAAAAATCGGGTCCTGTACAACTTATCCTTCAGTCCCCTTCGCGTTCGAGCACGCAGCAATGTGGCGCGCCTGCACCGGCCTCCTCTTCGCTGAGCACCATCCCCGTCACTGGATTGGGACGGAAGACCGTGCAGCCTTTCAGGCCCTTGTCATAAGCAAGTTCAAAGATCTTCTGAAATTCGTTGAAGGGGCAGGCTGCCGGAACATTGATTGTCTTCGAAATTGAATGATCCACAAAGGGCTGAAGCGCCGCCTGCATCGAGAGATGGGCATTGGCCGGCAGATCGCTTGCTTTGACAAAAGTGTCTGGCAAGCCGTCTGGCATTTTGAATTTCGAGCGCCAGAGCGCAAGCGCATAGTCGGTGAGCATGAATTCCTCTGGCTCGCCATTGAAGTCAAGCACCTTCCGCCTATAAGAAGCCGCGAAAATTGGTTCGATACCGCTTGATACGTTTCCTGCAAGAAGGCTGATCGTCCCGGCCGGCGCAATCGCGATGAGATGGCTGTTGCGTATGCCAGTGTCTTTTATGTCTTTCTGGATGTCTTCGGGAAGCGCGCGGATGAATGGCCCGCGCAGATACATGTCCCGGTCAAATAAAGGAAACGCGCCTTTTTCGGCGGCAAGGGCAATGGAAGCACGATAGGCCGTATGACATATGAGTTCCATTATTCCGGCTGCGGCTGTCAGGGAACGATCGTTGCCATATGTCAGCCCAAGCATCATTAGAGTATCGGCAAGCCCGGTGATGCCAAGGCCGATGCGCCGGGTTGATCGAGCGTTCCAGGCTTGCTCTGGCAAAGGAAATCGCGACACGTCTATCACGTTGTCGAGGAGCCGGACGGCGATGCGGACGGTTTTTGCAATCGCCGCAGTGTCAAGACGTGCTTCTGGAGTGAATGGCCGGACCACAAACCGCGTTAGATTGATCGAACCAAGATCGCATGCGCCATAAGGCGGTAAGGGAATCTCGCTGCAGGGATTGGTCGAGCTTATCGTTTCGCAATACCAAAGATTATTGTATTTGTTGATACGGTCGATGAATAAGACACCAGGCTCCGCGCAGTCATATGCCGCTGCCGAGATATGGGACCAAAGCTCGCGGGCGCGGATACGGCTCACAATGCGGCAAGGTACCGTTTCGCCCTGCCATTCGCGAAGGACTGTTGGTCCCTCCCCGCCCATCGCTGCGGCGGGAAACACAAGCGGCCATTCTTCATCCTTGCGAAGCGCAGCCATGAACGCATCGGTCACGAGAACGGAAAGATTGAAGCGCCGGAGTTCACCCGGCTGCTTTTTGATGCGGATGAACTCTTCGATGTCAGGATGGTCGCACCGCAGCGTGGCCATCATGGCGCCCCGCCGGGCGCCAGAGGAGAGGATGGTCGCGCACATTGCGTCCCAAACCCTCATGAATGAGACAGGGCCGGAGGCAGTCGAGCCTGCGCCGCGCGCCTGCATGCCTTTTGGCCGCAACGTCGAAAAGTCACAGCCGATGCCGCCACCCTGCTGCATGGTCACGGCACTTTCTTGCAGAGCCTGGAAGATACCCGGAATCGAATCCTCGATCTTTCTCATGACGAAGCAGTTAAAGAGCGTGACCGTGCGGCTGGTGCCTGCCCCAGCCTGAATCCGTCCGCCGGGAAGGAACTTGAAATCTTGCAAGATCGTGAAGAAGCGCTCCTCCCAGGCTGCGGGCTCCGCAGGCTCGACTCGTGCGATGGCATGGGCTATCCGCCGCCAAGTGTCGGCGACCGTCTGCTCATGTGTGGAAGGGTCTGTATATTGGTATTTTGCCTCCCACACATGCCGTGAGATGTCCGCAGCAAACTCATTCATGGATAGCTCTCTATGCCAGCGCCGGGAGCCTATTCAGCCCGGCCGCACGCGAGGCGAAGAAGGGCTTTTCAAACCACCTTCGCAAGAATGCCAGCGATCTTGTCTTTCAGATTGAGGCGCTGCTTCTTGAGCTCTTCGAGGCGCTCATCGCTCGCCGCCTCTTTTTCCGACTCGATCCGGTAGATCGCGCGATTGACATCGTCATACTCGGCCGCGAGCCGGGCAAAGCTGTGATTGGTCTCAATCAGCCCGTCGATGACTGTGACGGCTTCGGGAAATTCTTCTTTTAATTCGTGTGGAATTCGCAGCATTTGAACCGGCGGTCCTTAAGCGGAGGTTTCTGGGCCTGCGCTGTCTCCGCAGGCCTAAGCCGGCGCCAGCCCCGCTTTTCCTGCGTAAAAGAGCGCGCCGGATCAAACTCAAAGACCCGAGCAAAGTTCCGCCCGAGGTGGTGTTGCCGGGCCTCAATGTAGAAGCTGCAGCGCATGGTGCGTCAATCCAGGCGAAGCAGGCGATGGCGCATGAGATCTTCACGCGTCCAAATGTCAACGCCTGCATGGTCATCTACGGTGTCAATGGCTATCACTGCGTCAGAATCGGAGAAGGAGAGAGTAGCTGGCGTGCCCGCCTCTCTCAGCGTCCAGCAGCACCTTACCGGGGCTGCATTCGGCATCTGGAGACCTCAGGCTTTGTCTCGATCCGCGTCGGTGCAGCCGGACGCGGAACGATCATCCGGCAAGATGAGGCAGCCATTCCATGACGGTCTCTTTCGCCCTCGCGAGAAAGTCCACGCTTGAATGGAATTCGAACGATCTTTCGGCGGGGGCCACGCGCGAGATCGCATCATAGAGCGGGGATCCGTCTCGGTCTGACGCTCGATCGCTTCGAGCAAGGCGATTGGATCTTCAACCGGCATCAAAAGCACATTGTGGTAAGGGCTGCGCTCGGCTGGACCAAGCTTATGCAGAGCCCGGATCGCGCGCCGGTACCCATCCTGAAAGACCGTGATGATGACATTCCAGTCTTTCATGAGCGCCTCATCAGGCATTGGCACTTCCGGTATATTCAGGCCTTGCCGCCGCCGTGGCGGTTCGTTTCAATGCTGTTGAGGAGGCGGGTGAGCCGGGCCCTGGCAGCCGGGTCCTCCACTTCTGCGGTGACGTTCGCGTCTCCTCTTCCGGGACGAATGAACTCCTTGTAAAATGTGTTAAGATCAATCCGCTCTTCTCCACCGATGGCCATGCGCCTTGCTGGCATTTGTGGGCCGGCTTCGTCCTCGACGACGATCGTCAATCGCCATCCCTCGTGAGCATGAAAGGGCGCTATTTCCACGGTGGCAATGGTAGCGATTTCCTGTAAGTCTTCACGTTCCTCATCGCCAAGGTGAAGCTCCTGCCGCACAGGAATTTCCCGCACTTCCGTGACACGCCTCACGATAATTCTAAACGTGGATGGGTTAGCTCGCTGTTCCGCCATGACCCAGCGGATGACTTGCCCAGCGTCGAGATCAACTGGATAAGTTTCCATGCGCCGTGCCTCCAGATAATCCGCCGAGGTTATGCCTGCTTCAAGGCGGCCTTTTGCTTTGCACTTACTTTTGCTTTGCACTTGCTAGCAATGCAGCGTTCGCATTGCTTTGACGCCCCCCGATCTTACCTGTGGCATTGCATGGCTAATGACAATGGCCATTCGCAGCGGGACTGCGTGCTAAGCCCTTTTTCACGCTATGGCGCCGATTGCCGCGAGGCTCGGACGGCCGCGTTGCTAGCCCGAGCTGGCGAGGGCGGCGTAATCTCTAGTTTGTGAAAGCAAAGCATAAGCGGCGCTAGTGCGCCGGCGGAGATCGCGTCATGATCAAGGACAGCACGAGGTCCGCGACACGCTTCTCTGCAACGATTGGTTCGATCCCTTGGAAAGGGGTGCGGACGCGCATTCGCGGGTTTATCGGGGAGCTTTTCGAAGCCAAACTTGCCGCCGCGCTGGGACGGGCGCGGTACGAATGTCCCGGGGTGCCGGCGGCGGGTCTCCCAAAGGGGCAGCTGGCTCGCGTCATGGCTTGGTGCTGTCCGGCGGTGTGGCCGGGCAAGAGCATAGTCAGCCGGGTCTGGCGCAAGACGAAAGGCGGCTGGGACGCCTGGAACCGCGTTCGCTCAAGGGGGAGCCGGTCATCCGAATATCCTCGACGGCACGGCCGTGCGCGTGCGCCTCGGCAAGAAGGCGACATCAATCTCGCTGCTGGTTGCCTTGATTTCATTGGTGCCGGTTGCAGGAGTCGAACCCGCGACCTACTGATTACAAATCAGTTGCTCTACCAGCTGAGCTAAACCGGCTTGTCCAAAATTTATCACCGAATTTCCGTCTCGCGCATTCAGGGCCGAATGTCCAGGTGCCTGCCGATGGTCCAGGCTGATCCGGTGCTGCGCATGCCAAAATTCCACTTATCAAATCAAATGATCAAATCAAAATGGGTGACGCAGGATCTCAATCTCGCACCTGACTAAAACAAGAAAATCAAAACTAAAACAAGAGAATCAAAATACTTGGCTCCCCTTGAAACTTTCAATCAATTGTGACTTTTTGAACACACTCACCAAACGATCCGGACCGCAAGACCGAGCGCAGCCAGTGCCGCCGGTGCCGTTCGCGGCGGGGACTCCATCAAAAAGCGCTCGGGTACATATTTCTAACCCGGGTTACGGGTTTGATTTGCGTTAACTATTTGTGAATCTTGATGGATTCTTGCCGGCCGGTCCAACAATGGCGTGCGGGGCACGGATGTTTGATCGGCTTTTGGAAAGATTTCGCAAGTTTGACGATTTTTATTTTTGCAACGCTGTCCGGGCAGAATGGAAGGCGATGCTGCTGACGGACAGCAAGGCGTCAGATCGGCAATATGGGCCGGAAGGCGGGCTGGCCGATAGCGGGATCATGACGCTGTTGGTTCTCCACCGCGGCGCGCGTTTCAAGAACTCCAAGACATTCTACAACGGCATCGTCCTGGCCTATTGCGGGCATGTTTTCCCAGTGCTCCCTGCTATGAGCGCTTTATTGCGCTTACGAGCTGCGTATGGACGCTTCTGGTTTTTCCTCGCCAGCCGGATGAGCCGGAAGACGGGCATCTATTACATCGACAGCACGCCGTTGCCCGTCTGCCACAACCAGCGCATAGCCAAACACAAGGTTTTTGCTGGCCCGGCAGCAAGGGAAAGACCAGCATGGGCTGGTTTTCCGGCTTCAAATTGCATGTCGGGTTCAACCATCGGCGCGAGATCGCTGCGCTCAAACTGTTACCGCTGTGATCATCGCCTGCCAGATCGATCCCTTGCCCCCGCGGCCTTTCCGCGCCATCTTGCCATAACTAACCCGTAACTCGGGTTACCTGCCAAACGTTGAGCCCATCATGGTGAGACGGTGGTCCGTGGAGGAAAACCAAATGACAGCTATTTGTCGCCGAGAGATGTTCGCTATCATGCTGGGCGCCGCTGCTGCTGCGGGGGGGCTAGCCCTGATACCGGATTCTGCGGATTCCGCACCGCTGGTTACGGATAAAAGCCGGTCTGTTGTTCCAGAGAGCCCGGTGAAGGAGGCGGTCGTCGTTGTGCGCCGCCGCCGGCGCCGGGTATGCTGGTGGCGCGGAGGACGCCGAATCTGCCGCTGGCGGCGGATCTGATCGTATACGACAAAGGCTCATGGGGTTGCGCTCCGCGGCCCCATGGCGCGATGAATTTCGAGGGTGTTTTCCAGTAACTTTGCGCGGCGCAGAAATTGGCTGGACATCCTGCCTGCAACTGCCTGCAAGTCCACTCGCCGTGTCATGGCGAGGGGCGGAGTTTTGGGGTGCGGTTCGGATTTGCGAGCCTCAATGATCCGCCGGATTTTGAGGCGCTTGCGGATGCCGGGCTCATCGGGAAGATGGACGGTCTTGACCGGCTCCCGAATCTTACGGCCAATACGCAGGCGGAGAGCGGCAAGGAACAGGCTGTTTCCGCTGAGCCGGTTGACGCAAGCGATGCGGATTGGGATAGGGGTGCGTGCAAGCACGATTCCCGATCATGGTCTTGCGTGTTAGCGGCGTTTCTGGCTCGCCACTTCCATTCCTCGTACCTCTCCGGCCATAAGGATTTTTGGCCCTCGTGCTTTACTCTCCTGCCAGCTCCCGAATTGGCTTTCCTGGGGCGAACCCTTGCCAGCCGCCGCGGTCTCCCGCGGAAACTTGCTGGAAGCTGCACCCTGTTCACGGCGTAAGGACTCATGTTGTATGAAGCCGCGAGGGGATTAAAGGAGGGAGCCCGGCTGTGAGCAGAGAGACTCCGCTCTCGCAAGCCGAGACGTACTCAATTTCGATTTATCAGATCCTGCGGCATCCTCAATTCGTTAAGGGGCTTTTGGATATTCGCGCGAGGCGCCCCTTCGACGCCGAATTGGCTGAGGAAGGCTGGTTTTACGAACGGGGCCGATTGTTTGGTTGCATAGCGCCGCTCTCGATGCCGCTCAAGCTCAAGGATGGCAGCCTTAATCCGAAAGCTGTTGAGCTTTTCGCGGCTGCCATGAAGCGAGGACTGATTCTATGAGAGAGCGTTCATGGAGAGAGCGTTCATGCCAGAAAACTCCGGTCACAGAACTGCTTACAAAGCCGCCAGGAACACGCGCCTGACGGTCATGTGCGCAGTGCGATCTGGCGGGCATGGCTTGCCTCGCCTCGCATAAATCCTCGTATACAAATCGAGCATCACCTGCAGGCTAGATCAATCAAGCGCTTCCCAGTCATCTATCCCCGGAAATTCCGATCGGGGGGCGCGGTTTCGCAAGCTGCGCTTCGTCTCATTGGACTAACGGCGCGGCGTGGTTCCGGCAACGGCAAGCCGCTCCAAGCCGCCAGATCCGGCCAAGCGCGCAGAGCCTGAGAAGCGGGCCTCATCAAATGCACGGTTAATCGCTATCCCTTCGGGCTTGCTCGCAAGGGCATGCAGGAAACGCGACGTCCAATCCTCGATGGTATTGGCGCGAAGAACCGCCATCATCGCACGCCAGCGATCCTTGCGCTCATTGAGCGGCATGGTGAAGGCCTGAGCGATGGCGGCGGCCGTTGCTTCTACATCATAGGGATTCACAATCAGCGCGCTTTTGAATTCCTGCGCAGCTCCCGCGAATTGCGACAACACGAGCACACCTGGGTTATCCGGCGCCTGCGCCGCCACATACTCCTTGGCAACGAGGTTCATGCCGTCGCGCAAAGGTGTGACGAGGCCAATGCGTGAGAGGCGGTAGAGTCCGGCGAGCGTCGAGCGGCTGACCGATTTGTTGATATAGCGGAGCGGGGTCCAGTCGACGTCGCCTAGTCTGCCATTGAGATGGCCTGCCTCTTCCTCCAATTCTCGCTGCATGCAGGCATATTCGGGCACTTCCGAACGCGAATTCGGGGTGATCTGCAGCATCGTCACCTGAGCCTTTGCTGCTTCGGGGAAACGCTCGAGGAAAGTCGCGAACGCGCGCATGCGCTCTTTTAAGCCCTTCGAATAATCGAGCCGGTCGACACCAATGATGAGGCCGCGGCCATTGAGGCTCGCGAGCACACGCTTAACAATGCTGTTCTTTTCGCTCTTGCATGCTTCTTCTGCGAAAGAACAGGTATCAATACCGATCGGAAAGGCATCGACCTGGACCCGGCGTCCGTCAATCTCACACCACTCACCGCTTATGGTCCGGCCAGCATTGGCCGCGGCGATGCAATCGCGAAAGTTACCGGCGTCGGCTTCGGTCTGGAAACCAACCACATCATAGGCGCCAAAGCAGCGAAGGATCCGCTGGAAGCCGGGTAGAGCACTCGCGATATCCGGCCCTGGCCACGGAATATGCAGAAAAAAGCCAATCCGGTTGCTGCAGCCGAGCTGGCGCAGGAAGCGCGCCAGCGGGATGAGATGGTAATCATGCACCCAGATCAGATCATCAGGACGAAGCAGCTTATGGAGCTGGCGGGAAAACTGCTCATTGACGCGGAAATAGGCTGCGGAATCATCCTCCGACAAACTGGCCAAATCGAGACGATAATGACAGATCGGCCAGAGCGTACGGTTTGCAAAGCCGTGATAGTACTCCTCGACATCGCGCTGAGTGAGGTCGCTCACCGCGTAGGTGACGGAGCCGGCAGTCCTGCATTGCAGGGCGGGATCGCTCTCGCCGCTGGTTTTGCCCGACCACCCAAACCACACGCCGCCGCGTGGCGTAAGCGCCGCTTCAAGTGCAACGGCAAGCCCGCCCGCAGCGGGCGCCCCGGGGGAGGATGAAGGAACACGATTCGATACGACGACCAGTCTAGCTGGCTGCTTTCTCGTGTCGATCATGGCAGGCTTGTACAAAAGTTCGAGGTTAATCATGAGAACTGCGACCTCCTCTGAGCAACCCTCAAGCCTTCAACGTCTATGTGCCAAACTTTGTTCCGGTTTGATTCTAAGAATGCTGCGAACAATTCCTTGCAACAACGAAATTGGATTTCGTGCTATTGTTCGCCACCGCGGCAAAGTTACGGCTGCAAGTGGTTCATATGTGATGATAATCGTGAGAAATCTAGGCGGATGCCTGCCTCGTTAAGGAACGCAGAACTGCGGCGATTGGCGAAAACGGAGCGCGGCGCTTGCCTCATCCGCTCCAATTGCGTATCGGAATGTTCGCCGCTCTGAGCCAGATCTGGCGGCTCGGCCCGGAAATGGAGCGGAGTCTTCGTGTTACTTTCCAGAATTCAACCGCTGATTGCGCTGCATGGCTATTGGGTGGTTTTCCTCATTGTCATGCTTGAGAGCGCCGGGGTTCCGCTGCCTGGTGAAACGATTTTGATCCTGGCATCAGGCTATGCAGGAGCCACTGGCCAGCTGAACCTCTCCCTTGTCATCGGATGCGCTGCGGCAGGTGCGATCCTTGGTGACAATATCGGCTTTTGGATTGGCCGGACCTATGGGACGAAGTTTCTTTTGCGCTATGGCAAATTTGTCCATCTTTCCGAAAGCCGTCTGCGGCTTGGGCAATATCTTTTTGAGAAGCATGGCGCGAAAATCGTCTTTTTCGGACGGTTTGTCGCATTTTTACGGGTTTTCGCGGCACTCCTCGCGGGCGTGAACAGATACCGGTGGCCCCAATTTTTGTTTTTCAATGCCGCAGGCGGGATCATTTGGGCGCTGACGATTGGAATAGGGGCCTTTCTCTTCGGTGATTCGATTCACCGGATCAGCGGGCCGCTGGGGATTATCGCACTCACGGGCGTGATCGCGGGCGTGATCGCCTTTATGTATATTGTTCGCCGCGAAGAGAGAAAGATGGAGGAAAAACTTTCCGCCCCGGCTGGCGGCGATCTTCAAACCTTGCCGTGAACTGTGCCAGAAGCGGCACATTTACCCGGCCCAAGCCGAAATAACGGTGAGGGAGAGAGGTTCAGGACCGCTCTAGCCGCGCAATGAGACTCGATGTGTCCCAGCGGGCGCCGCCCATTTTCTGGATCTCGGCGTAGAATTGATCGACGATGGCGGCGACAGGAAGGGTTGCGCCGTTGCGCCGCGCCTCATCAAGGCAAAGCGCAAGGTCCTTCCGCATCCAGTTTACGGCGAAGCCGAAGTCGAATCTGCCCGCGCTCATGGTTTTGTGGCGATTGTCCATCTGCCAGGATTGTGCCGCACCCTTGCTGATAATTTCGACCACCGAATTGGGATCGAGCCCCGCGCGCTTGGCGAAATGGAGCCCCTCGGCGAGACCCTGGATGAGGCCTGCAATGCAGATCTGATTGACCATCTTGGTGAGCTGGCCAGACCCCGGCGGACCCATGAGACGGCAGGCCTTGGCGTAGGAGAAGAGAATAGATTCGGCCCTGGCATAGTCCTCAGCCTCGCCGCCGCACATAATGCTGAGCGAGCCTGCCTCGGCACCCGACTGGCCGCCGGATATAGGCGCGTCGATAAAGCCGAAGCCTTGCGCTTTCGCCTTTTTTTGAAGTTCGCGCGCAACCTCCGCCGAGGCGGTCGTATGATCGACGAAAATGGCCGGTCCTTCAAGGCTTCCGAATGCACCTTCCGGGCCTGTAGCAACAGCGCGGAGGTCATCGTCGTTTCCGACACAGGCAAAGACGAATTCCCGGCCGCGCGCGGCTTCCTTTGGGGTTGCGGCGAGGCTGCCGCCAAATTCCTCCACCCATTTCTCCGCTCGCGCCGCCGTGCGGTTATAGACCGTGACGTCATGGCCCTTTTTCTTGAGGTGTCCGGCCATGGGGTAGCCCATGACGCCGAGGCCAAGAAACGCTACTCTTGCCATGGCTTCCCTTTCGCGCGGGCCAGATGGGGTGAATGCCGCCGCTAATTGATCTTGAAGTCGAAATATTTGGCGCTGATCTTGGCAAATGTGCCATCAGCTACGCAAGAGTCTAGCGCCTTCTCGAACATGGCTTTGAGGCTTGTGTCTTCCTTGCGAAGGCCAATGCCGGTACCCTCGCCAAAATAGGCAGGATCACGCGGCACATCCGCGGTAAGAACGCAGCATTGTGCTTCCCTGCGCGTTTTGATGTAATCAGCGAGTGCGTCCTTCTCGCCGATGACGGCATCGATACGGCTTTCGGCGAGATCGAGAATGGCTTCCTCAAGCGTTGCGTAGAGGCGGATTTCAGACTGCTTGTAAACGTCCTCGACATAGGCCTCATGGGTCCCCCCCGATTCGACACCTATAATCTTACCGGTGAGCCCTGCGGGACTGGTGTCGAGCGTGGTATGCTGCTTTGATGTCATGAATGCCGAAGGCATGCGAACATAAGGTTTGGTAAAGGCGATTTTTTGGCGGGCTTCGTCAGTGATTTCCATCGCCGCCATGATCGCATCATAGCGATGTGCGAGAAGACCCGGGATGAGGCCATCCCAATCCTGCTGGATGAAGGTGCAGGAGACCTGCATGCGGGCGCACAAATCGCGCGCAAGATCAATTTCAAAACCCGCGAGCTTGCCGTGATCAAGATAGTTGTAAGGAGGCCGCGCGCCTTCGCTTGCGATTCTGACCGTTCGCCAAGCTGCCTGAGGATCGTCGGCGGCGGCGCAGACCGCCAGCCGCGCGGCTGGCAGGAAAAATAGCACCCCAACGGCCAGCGCCAGCAGATAGCTGGGGAGCGAGGAGCGGCCGGACTTCATGAACAACGGCTCTCTCCATGCGGCCCATCCGGCGCCGCGCCTTGCATCCTTGTTAGGCTTGGGCATCTAAGGCGGGGTTCTTGCATATGTCTATCTTTGCTGTCAGCGGGCGCCTATATAGGAGCAATTCCTGGCCGCGAAAATAGGCCAGATCCCGGCCTGTTGTGGATGGTTGGGCAGAGAATTGAGCCAATGCTTTCAGTATGAGCGGTTCAAGCTTTTCCGCTCGCTATGTCTCCGGTCTTCTTGGAGGATTTTTTCCGGATGGCTCCGGTCTTCTCAAGTTCATGCTCTGCAGCCGTCTGGCACGGCGCCGCCTTGCTTGAAGTGGCCGCGCCGGATTTCTTGTAAACCCTATCTGCTAAGTCATGGAGCGTTCTAAGGAATGGTCAGCGATCAAGACGTCCTAACAGCCCTTCAGGCGGTCCCGGGCCCCGATGGCAAGACCCCTTTGCCGCAATCGGGGGCGCTTTCCGGTCTTTCGATCAAGGACGGCAGGGTCTATCTCTCGATTGCGATCGATCCGCGGCAATCGGCGGCGCTCGAGCCGATGCGCGCCGCAGCTGAGGCTGCCGTCCGGAAATTGCCCGGCGTTGCCAATGCGCTTGTCAGTCTGACGTCCGAGAAGCCGCCGCCGAAGCCTGTTGCGCCGCGCGGCATTTCCATTCCCGGGATCTCGAATATCGTCGCTGTCGCCTCGGGTAAGGGCGGGGTCGGGAAGTCGACAACGAGCGTCAATCTCGCGCTTGGCCTTGCTGCGCTTGGCTGGCTCGTTGGTATTCTCGATGCGGATATCTATGGGCCATCGGTTCCGCGCCTTCTCGGCCTCAAACGAAAACCTGAAACCGATGGCCGATTCCTAAAGCCGCTCACTGCTTACGGTCTCAAGGCCATGTCGATCGGCTTTCTCGTCGAAGAAGAGGACGCGATGATCTGGCGCGGACCGATGGTCGTCTCGGCGATTCAGCAGTTGCTGCGGGATGTCGGCTGGGGCGAGCTCGATTGCCTTGTCGTCGATATGCCGCCCGGCACGGGTGACGCCCAGCTGAGCTTGGCACAAAATGTGCCGCTCGCCGGGGCCGTCATCGTGTCGACGCCGCAAGATCTCGCCTTGATCGACGCGCGGCGCGGCATCGCCATGTTCCGGAAGGTCGAGGTGCCGGTATTGGGCATTGTGGAAAACATGAGCTATTTCCTGTGCCCTCATTGCGGCGGGCGGACGGACATATTCGCGCATGGCGGCGCCCGCGCGGAAGCGGCGAAATATGACGTGCCTTTCCTTGGCGAAGTACCGCTCGATCTTGCCATTCGCGAGCAATCCGACAGGGGCCTCCCGGTTGTTGCGGCCGATCCTGACGGCGCCTATGCCAGGATCTACCGGGAGATTGCCGCGCAGGTGAAAGCAAGCCTTGAAAAAGGCCGTGCCCGGCAAGCCCCGAAGATCGTGATCGAATGATTTTGCGTGAGCGCTCGAAATTGGATCAAGGTGCCATGGAACAAGAGAATGTTCTTCCTCAGAACCCGCTGCTTGCGCCATGGACAGGGCCTTTTGAGGCGCCACCTTTTAAAGAGATCACTCCACGCCATTTCGAGGAGGCGTTCGAGGTCGCGCTCGCCCGCGCGCGGGCCGAGGTGTCGGCGATCGCGGAGGATTTGAGCCCGCCTTCGTTCGAAAATACAATCGGGGCGCTGGAGCGGAGCGGCCGCGATCTCGGCCGTGTTTGCTCGGTTTTCTTCAATCTTGCAGCGGCCGATACCAATGACGCTCTTGAGGCGCTTGAGCAGAAGATCGCGCCGCGGCTCGCCCGCTATCAGAGTGAGATCTATCTGAGCGGCAAGCTGTTTCAGCGCATCGCCGCGCTTTATGCGCAAAGGGCGGGACTTGGCCTTAGCCCCGAGCAGATGAGGGTTCTTGACCGCTATCATACCGCCTTTGTGCGAAATGGCGGCGCTCTGCCGGAGGCCGCCAAAGCAAGGCTCGCCGGGATCAACGAGCGCCTTGCGACGCTCGGCACCAAATTCGGCCAAAACGTCCTTGCCGATGAGAAGGCCTTTATCTTGCTTCTTGATACGGAGGACGATCTTGCGGGGCTTCCCGCTTCGTTTGTCTCCGCCGCGGCGCGCACGGCGGCGGACCGCGGGCTTGCCGGCAAGCATGCTGTCACCTTGTCGCGTTCAAGCATCGAGCCCTTCCTCCAGTTTTCAGCGCGCCGCGATCTACGGGAAAAGGCGTTCACCGCCTGGGCCTGGCGCGGCGAAACCGGCGGGGTGACCGACAACCGGGCTATTGCCTCCGAAATGGTGCGGTTGCGGGCAGAGCGCGCGCGGCTGCTTGGGTACAAAAGCTTTGCGCATTTCCGGCTCGCCGACACAATGGCAAAAACTCCACAGGCGGCCCTTGATCTTCTGCATTCCGTCTGGAAACAAGCACGCGCGCAGGCCCTGCGCGAGGAGGAGGCCTTGCAGGAGCTTGCCGCCAGTGAGGGCGGGAACTTCAAAATCGCACCCTGGGATTGGCGTTATTACGCCGAGAAGCGCCGCAAGCGGGAATTCGATCTCGATGAATCCGAGATCAAGCCCTATCTTCAGCTCGATAAGATGATCGAGGCGGCGTTTTTCACCGCGCACCGGCTTTTCGGCCTTTCGTTCACCGAGCGGAAGGACGTGCCGCTTTATCACAGCGATGCGCGGGCCTGGGCCGTTACGAATTCTGACGGCCGGGAGATAGCGCTTTTCATTGGTGATTATTTCGCTAGGCCCTCAAAGCGCAGCGGCGCCTGGATGAGCTCGTTTCGCGAGCAACACAAGCTCGATGGCCAAGTGCGGCCGATTGTTGTCAATGTGCTGAATTTTTCCAAAGCCGCGGAGGGAGAAGTTTGCCTGCTCAGCTTCGACGACGCGCGCACGCTCTTTCATGAGTTCGGCCATGCGCTGCACGGCATGTTGTCGGATGTGACCTATCCGCTTCTCTCCGGCACCAATGTCTCCCGCGATTTCGTTGAATTTCCTTCACAGCTTTATGAGCATTGGCTGGAGCAGCCGGAGATTTTGCGCCGTTTTGCCCTCCACCATGAGACGGGGGAGCCCATGTCCGAGGCGCTCCTGCAAAGGCTGCTGGCGGCGCGCCAATTCAACCAGGGTTTTGCGACAGTTGAATTTGCCGCCTCGGCTTTGGTCGATCTCACCCTCCATCTCGAGCCCGAGGCGGAGGCAATCGATGTTGTTTGCTTTGAAGCGAAACAACTCGAAAAGCTGGGCATGCCGCCGTCAATCATAATGCGTCACCGCACACCGCATTTCCAGCATGTCTTTGCGGGGGACGCTTATTCAGCAGGCTATTACAGCTATCTCTGGGCGGAGATCCTCGACGCTGACGGCTTCGAGGCTTTCGAGGAAGCGGGTGATATTTTCGATCCCGTGATTGCGCGAAGGCTGCATGACTATGTTTATGCCGCCGGTTACAGCCGTGATCCCGAAGAGGCCTATCAAGCGTTCCGTGGCCGTGTGGCGGCGCCCGGCGCACTTTTGCGAAAACGGGGCTTTGCCGAAGAGGCGCGGGAAGAAGCCTGATATTTTCAATGGCTGGAAACGGGGCTCAGCGCTGGACAGAACAGGGTTCCTTTGCTAAGCGGAAAGCCTCGCTAATTAGAGAGCCTCCCAGGCCGGCCGGTGGCTGCGCCGGGATAAGCTACAGTGATGGGCGCATAGCTCAGTTGGTAGAGCAGCTGACTCTTAATCAGCGGGTCCAAGGTTCGAGCCCTTGTGCGCCCACCATCAAGACCAACAGCCAGCCATGCTTTTTGGCTAGGGTTGAACGGTTCGCCACAGGCGGCTGCCTGCCGCAAAGGGCGGCTCAAGGCTTATCCAATAGCTGTTTCAGTGGAGTTTACCGGGAACAAGACCTGCTTCACTGGAAGAGGAAAGCATAGGTTCGACATAATCGTCCATGCCGGTGTACCAATTGTTCCCATCCGAAGCTTCGGCTCACAAGGCCCGATACGGATGAGGCGGCCGGACAGAGCAATGACCCGCTAAAGGAGAGCGTCAGAACATGGCAGAATGTCCGCGCTCCGGCCGCTTATGCCCCGAATGGCTTTATCAATGCCAATCTAATCTCAAGTTACAGCCTGGAGCTTCACCATTTGTGCCATATTATGAAAAATGCTATGAAATATCAAAAAATACTAAACTGACGAAGAGACTTTATGTACAAAAGTTTTGCGTAGAGTCCTGAAATGCAAGATTTTTTTATTATGGTCTCAGAGGGTGACTCATGATCAAGGCACCTGACCAAGTCGATTTTGAATTTACACTGGCTCTTAACAACAGTACGGGCAAGTTCTTTATTTGTCAGGACGTCATCGAGGCTTGCCGCGATCTCATTCGAAATGTGTGGTACTGGCGGGTGCCGATGAAGGCACTCCCGACAGGCAGCGTGGCAAGAGTTTTGGGACGTCTTGCGCTCATCGAAGTGAACTTCAGGCTGCGTCCGTCATCATCGAGGTTTGTGCCGCCCCTCATGCGGAATGCAAGGCCGCTCGTCTTCAGCGATCCAAGAGAAGTGATTTTTCATGAACTCAAGCAGTGTGACGTCGTGCTTTGCCATGATATGGGGCCCATAACGCACTCCCACCTTTATCATCCAATGGTCAAGCCGACCTATGAGGCTGCATTCAAGAAGATACAGCAAGCAAAGCCCATTTTGATTTTCGTCAGCAGGAGCTCGATGGCAGAATTTGCCGCCTTATATGGCGATGAGTATCCTTCCATGGACGTCATCTATCCCGCATTGCGTGAGGGGATGGCAAAGGGCGCCGAAGAGCCGATCGAGGCTGCACCACAGCGTTTTTTGCTGACTGTCGGCAGCATAGGGTCGCGGAAGAACCAGCTTCGGTCAATTGAAGCCTTCGCGCACTCGAGACTTGCCAAAGAAGGTTTTTCCTATGTCATCTGCGGTGGCCCTGAGCCAGGATTTGCTGCTGTCGCCGAAGCTGCCAGCAATGTGCCAGGGATTATTCTGCCAGGCTATGTGACTGATGGCCAGCTTCGCTGGCTCTATGGGCATGCGAGCGGATTTGTCCTGCCGAGCCTGCTCGAAGGTTTCGGCTTGCCTGCGGCGGAGGCCATCGCCAATGGTCTTGTTCCACTGGTAAGCAGGGGAGGCGCTTTGCATGAAGTCGCGGGCGACTCAGCTGTCCTCGTTGATCCTTTGGACACGGAAGAGATCGCGCATGGGATGCGGCAGCTCGCGGAAATGGGGAGTGAGGAGCGCGAGGCTCGCCTAGCGGAGCTTCAAAGAAGCCGGGCGCGGTTTTCCCAGAATTCAGCCAATGCTGCCTGGCGCTCCGTCTTGCAAAAAGCTCTCGATGGTGCCCGCTTCAGTCTGTTGCACGGCTACCCCGCCTGAATGTCATTGGCTTCAAATCCGTAAAACGCCTGCGGACTTAACCGCGGATTTTGGTGTCCTGTGCTGTACACAAAGGGCGTTTCACTCACCATAAGCGTTGCAAGACAGAGGATTGATCGAAATGCCAGTGCCTTGATTGATCCGGATCGCAAAAGATTTGCGTGATGAGCAGCTTGGCGCTAGCGGCGATGTTGGATCTGAAGACGATGAGACTTTTTGTCATTATTCCGACCTATAAGCGCAAAGACGCTTTAAGCCGGGCCATAGAACATTTAAGCAGACAGACGAGACTTCCAGATGAAGTCATTGTGTCAGCTCCTGATGATTCGCATGTGGAACGTGTCGAGTCGAAGCACTTTCCGATTTCCTATGTATTTGGGAAAACAGGTTTGTGCGCCCAGCGGAATCAAGCAATTGAAAAGGTTCTTGGACGTTGTGATATTATTACTTTCTTTGATGATGACTTTTTACCTGCGGACGATTACCTGAGCCGCCTTGAAAAGGCGTTCGAGGAAAATCCGGATTGGGCCGTCATCATGGGCCATGTGGTCGCCGACGGAGCGCGGAACGCGGGATACGGTTTTGAGGAAGGCCTTGCATTGCTTCGCCAGGCCGAAAAGTGCGAACGCCAGCCCAGAGTCTCGGACCACGTCGGCGCCTATGGCTGCAACATGTCGATGCGGGCAGCCCAAATTGGCAATCTGCGCTACGATGAGCGCCTTGTGCTTTATGGATGGCAGGAGGACATTGATTTTACGAGCCAGCTCAGGAGATTTGGCCGCGTCGTCTGTCTCACGGCGCTGATCGGAGTCCATCTTGGCGCCAAAGCGGGGCGGGAAAGCGGCATGAGACTGGGGTATTCTCAGGTGGTGAACCCGGTTTACCTGATCAGAAAGGGAACCGTTCCCGCTTCATTTGCCCTAAAACAGATGGGGCGCAACATTGCGGCCAATATGATCAAGAGCTTCTGGCCGGAACCTTACGCCGACCGGCGGGGACGGCTCAAAGGCAATCTGCTGGCTGCAAGCCATCTTCTTCTTGGCCGGATCGAACCCGAATATATTATCAAGCTTTGAAATTGGCGGAAAAGGGCACGGTGCGCGCTGGCTGGCTTTGGACAGCTTCCCGCCGCTTCGTCTGATGCCGCTTCGTCTGATGAAGAGGCCCGGAGGGCGGACAATAGCTGCTGCTCCGGCTGAGCAGGAAGGAACGGTCCCCGCATCGGGGTGAGCCAAGTCCGTCCGTAAAGCTCCCGTTCTGCGGCCACATTGCGGGGATTGAGTCTTGCACGCGGCCTTATTAAGACCGTGACGGCTGAAAAGGCGCTTCCATTGGCGCGCCATTCATGCAATGCCCTGCGCAACCCCTTTCCTGATCTTGATTTAGCGTGACCGGGATGACCGATTTTTTCCGTGAAGTCGATGAAGATGTACGCCGTGACCGGCTCGTCCGCTTTTGGACGAAATATCGCTATCTGCTCATAGGCTTGGCTGTTCTTGTGGTGGCCGGGACCGGAGTATGGCATGTTTTTGTGACTCACCGCGATCAGGCGGCGGAAGCTGCCGGGGCCGAGTTTGAAGCTGCGGCACAATTAGCGCGCGACGGCAAATCCGCGGAAGCTGCGGCGGCATTCGAGGCGCTAAGCAAAACCGCGCCGAAGGGCTACGCGGGCCTTGCCCGTTTACGGGCGGCGGGGGAGATTTCGGCGAGCGACCCGCAAGCGGCGATCAAATCCTTTGAGAGCCTGGCTGAAAACTCAAGCCTTGATCCTGAGTTAAGGGACTTTGCCAAGCTGCGTGCTGCCATGCTCCGCCTCGACACCGATGATCCGGCTGAGTTTGAGCGGAGATATGCGGCGCTTGCCTCGGACAGTTTCCCTTATCGTCACGAGATTCGTGAGCTGCTTGGCCTTGCTGCTTTGAAACGCAACTCCTTTGATACTGCCGGCAATTGGCTGGATGGCATTGTCTCGGACCTGCGGGCTCCGGCCGGTGTGCGTATGCGTGCGCAGGCTCTGCTCGGCCTCGTGCAGTCCTCATTGGTGCGGCCCGAAAAGTCAGCGGCCGCGGCCGGACAAGCTGAAAATCCGCCAGCTGGAGATCAACCGGCCAAGTAAGGGCCGGCAAGGCATGTTTACCATTGCGATCATCGGCCGGCCGAACGTCGGCAAGTCTACCTTGTTCAACCGGCTCGCCGGCAAGAAGCTCGCCCTGGTCGATGATCGCCCTGGGGTCACTCGCGACAGGCGCGAGGGTGTGGCAAAACTTGGTGACCTAGTCTTCAAGATCATCGACACGGCTGGACTTGAGGAGGGCGGCAGCGCCTCCTTGCCGGGACGTATGCGCGCGCAAACCGAAGCGGCAGTGAACCTTGCCGACGCGATTTTCTTCGTTTTTGACGCGCGGTCTGGTTTGACGCCCGCTGACCGGTTTTTCGCCAATCTTGTCCGGCGGGCGGATAAGCCTCTGATCCTAATTGCCAACAAGGCGGAGGGACGCACTGGCGCCGCGGGCGCGCTTGAGGGCTTTGACTTGGGACTTGGCGAGCCGGTGCCTCTTTCAGCTGAACATGGGGAGGGCCTCGCCGAACTCTACGATGCCTTGCGCAGGGCGCTGCCAGAAGCAACGGCATTGCCAGCCGGGCCGCCGGAAGGTGCGGCGCGCCTGCTGGCCGGAGAAGGGGAAGATGGCTCTGAGCTCGACCTGACAAAGCCGCTGAGGATCGCGATCATCGGCCGTCCCAATGCGGGAAAATCGACGCTCCTCAACCAGATCCTCGGAGAAGAGCGGCTGCTGACGGGACCCGAGCCAGGGCTTACCCGCGATACGATCGGTGTCGATCTCAATTGGGAGGGGCGGCAAGTCAAGATGTTTGACACGGCGGGCCTGCGCAAACGTGCAAGGGTCGAGGACGATCTGGAGAAGCTCGCCGCCGCCGACGCCTTGCGGGCAGTCAAATTCGCGGAAGTTGCCGTGCTGCTCCTCGACGCTACAATTCCTTTTGAAAAACAGGACCTGACGCTTGCCGATCTTGTGGAATGCGAGGGCAGGGCGCTTGTCATTGGCCTTAACAAATGGGATTTGGTGGAAAAGGCGGATGGTGCCAAGCTTGCGCAGCTTCGCGAGGAGGCGGCAAGGTTGCTGCCGCAGGTGAAGGGCACGCCAGCTGTTCCCATTTCAGCCGCGACCGGGGAGGGGATCGGCAGGCTCATGGCTGCGATCTTCCACGTTCACGAAATCTGGAACAAGCGCATTTCGACCGCGCGGCTCAATCGATGGCTCGAGACTGTGATTGCGCAAACACCGCCGCCAGCGGTCGCCGGACGGCGCATCAAGATCCGCTATATGACACAACTTCGCGCGCGGCCGCCCTACTTCATTCTCTTTGGCAATCAGCTTGATGCGCTGCCTGCGAGCTACGAACGTTTCCTTGTCAACGGCCTGCGTCAGGCCTTCGATCTGCCGGGGGTTCCCATCCGCATTTCCAAAAAAGCGAGCGAGAATCCCTTTGCAAGGAAAAGGCCGCGGCAGAGGTAGGCTGTCGCCTGTTCTCCCGGACGGTTCAGCTGCAGGCAGGGATAGATGTTACGTTAACATTTGTCCTGTCCAGCGTCCGGCTGCCTCTTTGTCATGGACGTGACCTTCGTCCGCCACTACAAGCGGGGGTGTCCTGATGTAGGCCTAGGCGGCAAGCTTCAGCTGATTCGCGGCCAGTCCGGGGTCTTGGATGTTCAAGAAAATCCTCATCGCAAATCGTGGCGAGATCGCCTGCCGGGTGATTAGGACAGCCCGCCGGATGGGGATCGCGACGGTCGCCGTCTATTCCGATGCTGATAGCGATGCACCGCATGTTGAGATGGCGGACGCGGCCGTGCGGATCGGACCGCCGCCCGCAGGGCAATCCTATCTCGTCATCGAGAACATTGTGGAGGCCTGCAAAACGGCAGGCGCGGAAGCGGTCCACCCTGGCTATGGATTTTTATCGGAGCAGGCCGCTTTTGCCCGTGCGCTCGAAGCCAATGGCATCGTGTTCATCGGCCCCAACCCAAAAGCCATCGAGGCCATGGGTGATAAGATCGAATCCAAAAAACTTGCACAAAATGCCGGCGTGACGCCGGTGCCAGGATTTGCCGGCGTCGTCGAAGATGTGGCACAGGCGGAAGAGATCGCCTCCGCCATCGGCTATCCTGTGATGATCAAAGCTTCCGCAGGCGGGGGCGGACGAGGCATGCGGATCATTGAGACAAAGGAGGGGATTGCGGAAGGCTTCGCCCGGGCGGCATCGGAAGCGCAATCCGCGTTTGGCGATGGCCGCGTTTTCATTGAAAAATACATCGCCAATCCGCGGCATATCGAAATCCAGGTGCTCGGCGATAAGCATGGAAATATAATTTATCTTGGCGAGCGTGAGTGCTCGATTCAGCGCCGCCACCAAAAATTGATCGAGGAGGCACCTTCCCCTTTTATCGATGAGGAGACGCGCCGCGTGATGGGCGAACAGGCGCTCGCTCTGGCCCGTGCTGTCAATTATGATTCTGCGGGAACCGTCGAATTCATCGCCGCCCAAGATGGAAGCTTCTACTTCCTCGAAATGAATACGCGGCTTCAGGTCGAGCATCCGGTGACAGAACTTATTACTGGCATCGACCTTGTTGAGCAGATGATCGGATCAGCCGCTGGCTATAGGCTCACCCTGTCGCAAACCGATATTCAGATCAAAGGCTGGGCAATAGAAAGCCGCATCCTGGCGGAAGATCCGGCGCGGAATTTTCTGCCATCGGCTGGACGGCTCAAAACCTACCGCCCCCCATCCGAGGAAAAGCGGGACGGTGTGACGGTGCGTATCGACTCAGGCGTGTGTGAAGGCAGCGAGATCCCTATTTACTACGATTCCCTGATCGCGAAGCTGGTAACGCATGCGCCAGACCGGATGGCAGCGATCGAGGCGCAGGCGAGAACCCTCGATTCCTTCGTCATTGATGGAGTTGCCAATAATGTGACGTTTCTCGCCGCCACGATGGAACATAAGCGCTTTCGGGCGGGTAAGCTCTCCACGGGCTTTATCGCCGAGGAATATCCGCACGGCTTTGCGCCGCTTGCGCCGCAAGGAGATGCCGCAGAGTTGTTCGCCTGTATTGCTGCTGCAAGCGACCACGTGATGAACAAACGCAAACGCGCAATTTCGTGTCAGATGCGCACCGCCCGTCCGGTCGAATTTACGAAAGAGCGTTCGGTCATGCTCGGCAAAACCCGGCATGATGTGCGTCTCGATGAAACCAGCGAAGGGCTCCGTGTGCACTTTGAGGGCACCGGCCGCACGCGCCTTTGTATTTCGAGCTGGGTGCCTGGACAGTCTGTCTGGAAAGGAACGATCGATGGCGAGACAATCGCCGCACGCCTTCAGCCTATTCTCAATGGCATCTCTCTGGCGCACCGGGGCTTCGTAGCCGATGCGCGTGTCTACACGAGGCGAGAGGCCGAGCTTGCCCTGCTCATACCGGAAAAAAAGACAGCGGGCGGCTCCAATTTCCTGCGATGTCCGATGCCGGGGCTCGTCAAAGCAATTCTTGTGACCGCCGGGCAGGCGGTAAGGGCAGGCGAAGTTCTTTGCATCATCGAGGCAATGAAAATGGAAACCGCCCTCTGCGCCGAATTCGATGCAACAGTTGCCAAAATTCACGTTCAGCCCGGCGACTCTCTCCCTGTTGATGCGATCATCATGGCCTTTGCGTGAGCATCGGTGCCGCACCACTATTTGCGGCGGTGGCGAACGAATGGTCTTTCGCGATCATTTTTGGACGATGCCGGGGGCGGCTTCGGGAGGGCAGCTGTAGAAGCGGCTGTTATAGAGCCCGCGGTAATAATAGAGTGGAACAATGCCAATCAGAATTGTACCAATGCTTATAAGGGAGACACGAAAGCCGAGCTGGGGCAGCTCATAGAGCCCGACGCTGGCGACAAAGAGTGCCGATGCGAGAGGGATAAATCCCGAGAACACAAACATCTTCCAGCGGGTAAATATCAGCCTTCGATAATAACAAACGCAGGCGATGGCAGCTAAAGCGTAATAGAATGAGACTTGCACACCGATCGCATTGATGAGGTCGCTCATCAGTTGGCCAACGCTTGGCACCGTGGCTGAGGAGGCGAAAAGGAGAAGTGAAATCGAGCCGATCGTGAAGCCCGCGATCCAGGGTGTCTGGAAGCGCGGATGCAGCGCGCCCAATCGCTCGCCAATGACCCGGTCGCGCGCCATTGAGTACAAGAGGCGCGTGCATTGAAGGAGCTGCGTCTGGAGCGTTGCGACCGCGCTCACCATCACCGCGAGGACGGCAATCGCACTCCATGGGGCGGCGAGCGCCACGCGGCCGAGGGCCGGAAGAATGTTTGCGGCGTTCGCCTGGATCTCGTCCGATGTCAGCGCCATTTCGGTGGCGACTTGCACCACAAGGAACAGGACAACGATCACAATCACACCAAAGATGCCGCCGAGCCCGGCAGCTTTCTTGGCGTTTGCCGTCTCTTCCGCGAGATTGGATGATACGTCCCAGCCGAAATAATAGAAGATCGCAACGAGCATTCCGGCACTAAAGGAGTTGAACGTGCCGAAGCTTGTTGGGAGAAACCAGTCCCAGGAGAAGGCGGTGACGGGTGCCACGCGCGAGTTCCAGATCGCGAGCCCCCCGACGAGGGCGAGGGCGCAGACCTCAAGCAAGGTCAAGACGGTCTGTACCTTGGCGGTCGCGGTAATGCCGCAAGTGACGAGCGCAAGCACTGCAAGAAACCAGACAGCGCCAACACCGGTTGCGGCAAGCGCGCCGTGAGGTTCGCCTGGCGCGAACAGTTCGAGCGTTGCCTCGCCAGCTGGAAGCGCGGCGGCGACCATAAAAATCGTGGAAAGGCTGAGCAGCGCCCAGCCTGCCATGAAGCCCAAGGCCGGATTGACGGCACGGCCAACCCAGGCATAAGCGGCACCTGCATCCGAACGCCATTGATTGAGACAGGAAAATGCGATGCTAATGCCGGCCATCGGCAGGAATGCGATCCATAGAGCTGCTGGTCCGGCGGCTCCAACGGCGGTTACGAGAGCGGCGGTGGTGGCAGTGATCGAATAGGCTGGCGCGGAGCCGGCGATGGCCATCACGACTGTGTCGAGGAGGCCAAGTGCCCCCTCCTTCAGGGAATGTTGGGGCAGGTGCTTCTGGCTGGTTTGGGTGACTTTCTGAAACATCGAAACCCGAATTTCCAAGCATAGAATTGCCGCTGGACTGGCGTGTGCAGCCGGGCGTACGCGCGTTCTCCCCTTTATGGAATAACGCGAGTTGGCTGCCGTGATAAGCGATAGTTGGGGCGGTGCAAATTCCCTCGATCGATCGGCCGGCGCGAACGCTCAAGTTGCGCCGCTGCGGGCTGCGGACCTTGCGGTCATGATACCTGCATCACGATCCTTGCCGCGGCCAATTGGATGCCGCTATCCTTCTAGAGATCACAATTATTTGATTGTCGGGGCATGTACGTCACGATTTGCAGACCTAATCTGCATGTTGTGAGACTCCGTGACGGGCCAGACCAAGAGAGTGTGATTGCGTGGCAAAAATGTTATGATATCATGAAAATATGATATCGTTAGAAGAGAAAATCTTGTTTGCCTTGGCAATCACGGTGTCGTTGTGCGCGGCCTCAGCCGTATATTTGTTTGGACCTTGGCTAAGGACGTTCGTGGTGATGTGACATGAGACGGTGTTCGGCGGCCGGTCCCGGCGGGATAAATGCCCGAAGCTGTTAGCCGTTCCTCCCAGAACTTCCATTAGTCTCGGCGGCGTGCTCCGTGTCTGGGTGTTCCCGGCTCAACCCCATGGCCATCGCTGTCATCCCAGCAAGGCCGCCGAGGTGCATCGCATCCACGGCCGTGCTGGGCACGATGACGATTGTGGCATTCTGTTTCAAACCCTCATACAGCATGTTCATCGCACGCAAATGAAGGGCGGTCGGATTGTCCGCATAGGTTCTTGCCGCTTCACCGAATTTTTCCGCGACCTGCCGTTCCGAATCTCCCAAGATCACTCGTGCCTGACGCTCTCTTTCTGCTTGGGCCTGCATCGACATCGCATCCTCCAGGGCCGGAGGAATTAAAACATCCTTAACCTCAACGGAAATGACATGGATACCCCAGGGCTCGGTGCGCACGTCGATGATTTGCTGGAGTTCATTACTTATCTTTTCCCTGCCTTCCAGCATGTCCGAGAGCATCGTCTTGCCGATCACGTCCCGTAGAGCCGTTTGGGAGGCCCAGCTTATAGCGGTCTTATAGTCAGCTACATCTAGCGCCGCTTTTTTAGGATCTATGACCTTCCAAAAGAGCACCGCATCCACATGCACCGGAACGGTGTCCTTGGTCAGCGTCCTTTCCGCTTTGAAAGTCGTGGGGATTATCCGGGTATCGATCAAGTAAGGTATGGCGTCAATGACCGGGATAATGAAGAACAGTCCAGGTCCCTTCAAGGCACGGAAACGGCCCAGCCGCAAGACCACTGCCCTGTTCCACTGGTCTACGATCTTGGCTGCTGAAGAAATAACAAGAGCGAGGGCAAAGGCACCGATGATCGTCCACAGGCTTTCGAAAGCCGCCGGATTGGTGATATCGACAGGAACTCCGTACATGGCATAGGCCAATGCGATGCCGATGCCAAAGATCGTAAGGAAGATCAATACAGCAAAATAGTTCGGCGTCCGAATTTCAATTACTCCGTGATGTATACGCTTGCCGGCCGAGTGTCGGTTCGCTCTGGCAGGTAAACCTGATCACTTATCTATCTTTTAGCATATTTTCCGGGTTACAAGCGAAGCTTGAAGGGTTTTATCCTCATGCGGACGCGCCTGATAGCGCTAATGGTTCTTTGGATTCTGACTTAGCCCTTCCAGGAGCGGCCGCAATGCGTTGAGATCCGTCCCAAAGCCGCTCCAATCTCCGGCTTTCAGACGGGCGATGGCACGATCATAGCGGCTGAGAGCATCGCGGGCCAGAGCATTGGCGGTACCCGAAGGAATGGGCGGCCCCGGCGGGGCAGCTGGAAGGGCGGCAGCAGGCGCCGTTTCCTTGAAGAGGGCAGCGAGCGCCTCCGCAAGCGTCTCCTCCATGACCACACGGCCGTTGTAGGCCGCAATCACGCGCTTGAGTTCCGGCATTTGCCCGGTTTCTGCACGAAGATAGAGAGGAGACACATAAAGGATCGAGTTTTCGATGGGTATCACGAGGAGATTGCCGCGGATGACCCTGGAGCCCATCTGGTTCCAGAGCGAGATTTGCTGGGAGATCTCGGTGTTCTGGTTGATACGAGCCTCGATCTGGAAAGGTCCGTAGATAAGCTTTTCCTTCGGAAATTCGTAAACGATGAGCTCGCCGTAGTCAGGTGGATCGCAACGTCCAGCAAGCCAAGCGATCATGTTCTCGCGGCGGTTCGGCACCATCGGCAGCATGAGAAAGAATTCGGCCCGCGACTCCCCGGGCAGACGCATGATGATATAGTAAGGGGCCATCCGGGTGCCGTTGGCGATTTCCTCGTGGTCAATGCCGGCCGGCCGGCGAGGAAATTGCCACAGGTCCTCGCGATTGTAAAAGACTTCGGGCGCATCCATGTGGTAGGCGCGGTAAATTTGGGCTTGGAAGTAGAAAAGGTCTTCTGGATATCTGATGTGGAGTCTCAGCCCTTCCGGCATTGCCCCGAATTGTTTGAAGAAGCCGGGAAAGATGCTCTCGTAGGTGGCCGCAACCGGATCTGATGGATCAACAATGTAGAAATCCACAGTCCCATTGTAGGCATCAATAACAACCTTGATTGAATTACGAATATAGTTGAGGCCTTCTCCAGCCAGCGGCTGCGCATATGGAAACCAGTTGCTCGTTGTATAAGCATCCTGCATCCAAAATAGCCGTCCATCGCTGATCACCATATAGGGGTCGTGATCCAAACGAAGGAAAGGAGCGATTGTCCGAACACGGTCCTGAATATTGCGCCGGAAAAGAACCTTACTCTCATCTGTAATATAGCTGCTGAGCAATATGTTTACATCGCTGAAATACCAGGTAAAAAGCATCCTTGGCGCAATCCCGCCAACAGAAACCCCCGCTGAGCCGCCGTAGCTGGCATAAACGTTATCGTTTCCCTTCGGATAGTCGAACTCTGCGGTTTTGGTCTTGACGATGACATAGGACTTCGCGCCTTCCCCGAAATAAATGCGGGGGTTTTGTATGGCGATTCCTTCCTTTGATGCGGACGGAGGGATATCCTTGAAATAGAAAACCGGCAAGCCTTCGGGTGATTTCTGTGTGACTGGAGACATGACCACGCCATTGCCGTGCGTGAACAGCAAATGCAAATTAACCCAGGTTTGCGCGTTGGATGGAAGCAAGGCCGGGTCAAGCTCACGGGCCGCAAGCATCACCTGCTGATATGAATTGTCAATCTCATATCGATCGACATCAATATCATAGAACTTGTAGTAGGTCCGTATCTCCTGCAGTTGCGCATAGGTATCCATCAAGGGCTGCCAATCCCACAGGCGAATGTTATCGATCGTCGCGCGATTGTTTTGGAGCGATTGGAACGTCAGTCCCTGTTCTGCGGGGAAAGGTTTGACTGTGACATGACGCAGATTGTAGGCCTCCTGGGTTAGAGCGATGTTGTGGCGGAGATACGGCGTCTCGAGCTGCAATTCATTGGGCTTGACGTAGAAGCGCTCGTATAAAGCCGGAAACGCTTCGCCCGCTAGGAGCGAGGCGCCAAAGACCAGAACGACTGCCACTGCAGGAAACTTGTAGGACCGTGCCCAAATATTGGCCCATGACGCAAGGGCGGCAGCTAATGCGAACCCGGTGAGTAACGAGAGGACCGGCAGCGTGACATGAACGTCCGTATAAGCCGCTCCCACAACGACCCCGTTGTCATCATAGAGCAGATGGAAGCGATCCAGCCAATAGGACCAGGCTTTCACCGCGAAAAAGAAACCGAGCAATGCGGAGCCATGGGCAATGACGAAGGGTGAAGCCAGCCCTGGCTTGCCGAACGCAAGGCTGCCATGTGCCGAATATACGGCACCGGCGACGAGAGCGCTCGAGACGAGGACCAGCACCATCCACGTTTTGAGCGCGCCATAGGCTGGAAGCGAGAAGAGATAGAAACCGATATCCTTCCCATAAACCGGGTCGCTTTGCCCGTATGGCACTTGGTAGATAAAGCGCAGTACGACATCCCAGTTGCCGGTTTCAGCGAGTGCAATGAAACCTGCCAGAAGCAAGCACGCTCCCGCGATCAGGAGGCGCCACGAGAAGTGCGGAGACAGATAGGCCAGGAGCGGAGCCGATGTCTGGCCGCCCTGCGATCCCCAGGGTGAGGCGCTGCCAGGGGTATGGCGGCGGCGCCCGGCCAGGCGGCAGGCCAGATCTCCGTTCAGCCATAGGAAGAGGGCTGTTGCCGCAAGCACGGAGAGAAAGAGGACGGCCTTGGCGCCGAGCATCGTCCAGAAGACGTTGCGGTATCCGATGGAGGTAAACCACAGCCAATCAACCAGGACGTCCGCCACAAGCCTGAGTGCGGCCAGACCAGCCAGGATGATGAAGATCGCTATCCAGCTGCCCTTCCACGCCATAGGGTACTTCCAGGCAATCCGCTTTGGGGATGGGAGACAGGAGGGTGGTTTTCGCAAACTCCAAATCCCGGCTACGCTGTCTTTACACTTATCCCGCCGTTGTCAGCCGTTGCGGTAAGCATGCCCGATGCCGAATAGGCTCGCGCGCATGTGCCGTCGCGGTCCACGATAATGAGGCCGCCGACTCCCTGCACTTTGCTAACGAGATATTCGATAGCCGCATCGGCAGCCTCATCAGCACGCATACCGCGGTATTCAATGAAGAGCGCAGCCGTCCGGGCAAGCGAGGTACGCAGGAAATGTTCGCCAATGCCCGTGCAGGAGATCGCGCAACTGGCGTTGTCCGCGAAAATTCCAGCTCCGATGATCGCGGAATCGCCGAC
>Ga0070738_10002293_pt1 | contig 30495 bp, 27 predicted proteins | sample Coa_R2_2_FD_66446 | JGI IMG/M metagenome (GOLD analysis project Ga0070738, IMG submission 66446) | Surface soil microbial communities from Centralia Pennsylvania, which are recovering from an underground coalmine fire - Coalmine... | ecosystem: Environmental > Terrestrial > Soil > Unclassified ...
TCTCCTCAAGCACGAACCGAGCAAAATCCCCATCAAACGAAAGCGTCTCAAAGCCGCCATCAACCCCGATTTCCGAGCGGCCTTGCTCGCATCTTAACGATTCATGATCCTGCCCTGCCCCGTTGATTGACCGCGGTGACGCGCTCGAAATTCTCGATCGGCTCATCCGCGGCATCCGACGGCGGCACCTGAATGCCGGCGTTGTTGAACGCCATGTCGAGCCGGCCATACGCTGCGACAGCGCGATCGACCATCGCGGCCACCTGCCTCTCGTCGGCGACATCGCAGGCGATGCCGATCGCGGTGCCGTCCTCGAGGACGATCCGCTCGGCCTCCTTGGCGGCGAGATCGCCGTCCAAATCGGCGAGAACGACGGCGGCGCCGCTCTCGGCGAACAGGCGCGCCGTCGCCAGCCCCATGCCTTTGGCGGCGCCCGTGACCAGGGCCACTTGACCTTTGAAGTTGTAGATCGGGTTCATTCTGATCCTCACTTCGCGCCGCGAAATCGACAGATCGGCTCGACCACCATGTTGAGCGGTCGCCGGATGTTGGATAGGTCAACTGCCGAATCGCTCTTTAAGTTAGCGCGTGGCCGCCCGGGGATTAGCCGCTACAATCCGCAAGGACCTATAAGCTGTGAGAATAAATGCAACGCGGAACCTTGGATGATTTGCGCGCCCTCGTCGCCGTGGGGCGCGAGCGCAGCTTTACGAAGGCGGCGGCGAAGCTTGGCGTCTCGCAATCGGCGTTGAGCCAAACCATTCGTCAACTGGAAGCGCGGCTTGGCGTGCGCCTGCTGACGCGCACGACGCGCAGCGTATCTCTCACCGAAGCGGGCGAGCGCCTCGTCGGCACCGCCGCCCCGCGGATCGAGGAGATCGAAGCCGAAATCGCCGCGGTGAGCGAGCTTCGCGAGAAGCCCGCCGGCACCATCCGGATCACGGCCACCGAATACGCGACGGATACGATCCTTCTGCCCAGGCTCTCGAAGCTGCTGCGTGACTATCCCGATATCAAAGTCGAGATCGTCATCGACTATGGGCTTACGGACATCGTCGCTCAGCACCTCGATGCCGGCGTTCGCAGCGGCGAGCAGGTGGCGAGCGGCATGATCGCGGTACGCATCGCGCCCGATATGCGCATGGCGGTTGTCGGATCTCCGTCCTATTTCAAGACGCGACCGGAACCGAAGAAGCCGCAGGATCTCATTGGTCACAACTGCATAACCTTGCGACTGCCGACCCATGGCGGCCTTTACGCCTGGGAGTTTGAGAAGGGCGGACGCGAATTGAAAGTTCGTGTCGAAGGCCAGCTCACCGTCAATACGACCGCACAGATGTTGAACGCCGCGTTGGCGGGGCTCGGGCTCGCTTACGTGCCCGAGGGAATGGCGCAGCCTCATCTATCGCGAGGTCGTCTCAGGCGTGCGCTCGAGGATTGGTGCCTTCCCTATCCCGGCTATCATCTCTGGTATCCGAGCCGACGCCAATCCTCGGCCGCCTTCGCCCTGCTGGTCGACGCTCTTCGATACCGGGGCTAGCGCGTGATCCGTTAGATCGGATCGCGCATTTTGCTCGTCATTCCCGCGAAGCTTGTCCCCGACCGGGGGTGTGCGGCGCTTGCGTCGGCGGCACTCGTCTTCGCCATGGCTATCGCGCTCAACCGGCAGCTATGTGTTCAGCCAAGCTTTCATTCAGATCAGCACCATGCCGCCATCGATCATGACGGTCTGGCCGGTCATGTAGTCGGAGGCGGTCGATGCAAGGAAGGTGGTAACCCCGGTGATGTCCTTCGGTTGCGAATAGCGCCCCAACAAGATCGACTGGCTGAATTCGTCGATCGCTTGCTCAGGGCTTTGGGTCAGGCCCAGCGCCATGAACTCACGGTCAAGCTGTTCCCAAAGTTCCGTTCGCACCACGCCGGGCGCAAAGGCATTCACCGTGATCTTGTCGGCCGCCAGCGCCCGGGCGGCCGCTTGGGTGATCGCGGCGACGGCAAATTTCGAGGCGCAATAATGCGCGAACAGCGGATAGCCCTGCTTTGCAGCGATCGACGCGGTATTGATGATCTTGCCGCCCTGTCCCTGCTTTTTCATCTGCCTCGCAGCTTCCTGCGTTCCGATCAAAACGCCCAGAGCGTTCACATCCATGATGCGGTGCCAGTCCTTCTCCGTCACGTCCATGAAGGGACATGTCTGGCTCACTCCGGCGTTGTTGAAGATGACATCGAGCCGGCCGAATTTTTCCACGGTCGCCGCAATCATCCGTCGCGTGCTGTCGCGGCTGGAGACGTCGACCTCCGCGGCGATGGCGGCATCGCCAATATTCTTCGCCACGCTCTCGGCAGCGGAACGGTCGAGATCCCCCACGCAGACCTTGGCACCATTCTTTGCCAAGTCGCGGGCAATCTCCGCGCCGATTCCGCGCCCCGCCCCCGTGACGATGATCGATTTTCCCTTCACCGTGCCTGACATATCCGTCTCCCTCTCAGAAGACCAAGATGCCCTTGTTCAGTAGCGCTTGGCCTCGCGCATCATCTTGTCGATCCGGTCCTGCGCCTTGTTCAGCGCCGCCTTGATCGTTTTGTCCCGGCGCAGCATGGCATGAATTTCCTCGCCCAGGATATCGATGATCTTCTGATACTCGGCGACGGGCGGGCGGGGCCACAGCCGAAGCTCGCCTCTCTTGGCCATTTTGTCGACGGCGGCAATCACGGGGGATAGCCCTCGCACTTCGGGATCGGCGGCGACGCTGAAGCGGGGCGGGACGATGCCTCCATGGGTGACGAGCAGCTTGATGACCTCGGGCGAGGTCAGCCAGAGCAGCGATCTCCAGGCGAATTCCCGGCGCTTGGGATTGATGTTGGAGGGGATGCCGAGCACGAAGCCGCCGATCGGCGATACATGCTTTCGCCGCAGCGGCCCGGTCTCGCGGGCGCCGATCGGGTGGGCGAGGTAGCTCACATTTCCGCGCGCCGGCGAGTTGTCGTCGAATTCGAAACGCGACGCGCGATTGGCCCATTCATAGGCCATCGCCACCTTGCCCGACCCAAAGACGACGCTCGCATGCCCGAGCGGCAGGTCGAGTACATCGGGCGGAGAAACGTCCAGCAGCTCCATCATGAATTCCGCCGTCATTTGACTGCGGTGGGAGGCCACCATCGGGCGATATTCATCGCCGACGACATGGGTCGCGTCATAGCCGTCCGGCACCGGCCGGAGATTGAGGATGGGCTGTCCGAAATCGGCGAGAAACTGGATATAGGATTGGCCAACCGGCGTCGTCGCGGCGCCGGTCCAGGCGACGCCGAAAACGCCCTCCTTGGGAACATGCAGCTTCCGGGCGGCGGCCAGGACCTCCTCGGTCGTCGTGGGCAGCTCGACACCGACGGCCTCGAACATGTCGCGTCGGCAGAAGAGCACGTGGGGGGCCGTATGGAGCGGGATCGCGCGCTGCTGTCCGCGGTTGCGCGCGCCTTCCCACTCGGCCGGATGGAAATCGGCGCGATTGAAGTTGCTCGCCTCGATGAGCTCGTCCAGCGGCAGAAGAATCTCGTGCTCGGAGAACTCGCCAACCCATGGCAGATTCACTTGAACGATATCGTAAGCCGACATCGGCTGCGTCGCGTTGTCGAGTATGCGGCGCCGAAGCTCGTCCAAGGGAAACACCTGGAAGCTCACCTTGCCGCCCATGAGGCGCGATATCTCTTCACGCAGGCTGCCCATGATCGAAAAAGACGGATCGTCGAAGAGCGCAACATGGAGCGTGTTGCCGGTCTTCGGCATATCTCGCAGCGCGCTGGGTGGAGCAATGATGCTGGCCGACAGATGCGATGCGCCGAGATAGAACGAGCTCGTATCCTCGGCATTCCGGCCAAGCGACCGGGCGATCGACGCCTTGACCTCATCGGCGCAGGCAAAGGCCCGCCGGATCAACTCGGGGCTCGGGTGCAGCGAGTCCGACCGCCCTGATTTCGTACGCGGGCGCCTTATCAGAAGTCCTTCGGCAAGCATGTCATTCATGCGCCGCACCGCGGTCGCATAGGGGACATTTGCGGCTCTCGCCAAGCTGGTCGGCGTCACGAGCTTCCCCGCGTAGTGGCGTCGCATGAGATAGACGATCATGTTCCACACGGCGTCAGGCTGAATCGACCCGAACCACCTTTCCGTCGGCACCCGCACCTGCTCGAGCAGGTCGAGAAGGCTGATCAGCTCCTCGGCGCTCATACTGGTAGGGCCGGCAGACAGGTCGTAATTATCTGGCATGATTGGAAAAATCGAGGGCCATGAAGCATCGCCTGAGCGAGATTGTCCAAAATGGACAACACGAGTCTATACAGTACCCGTGACCGGGTGCAAAGTGGGCACAAGGCACAAATAAGCGAGGCTTCTCCGGCGCGAAACCAGTTCCGGACGCGCACGAAGCCACGGGAGGACTGGCGTCTATGCGGGCGGGCCCGAACTCGGCGTATTCCCTTATCGACCATCGAAACGATTGGCGCCGTCATGCGCGCCATCGGCGGAAAGCCGATTAGAGCGGGTTCGGCGTAAGCGATTGTCGCTGCGCCAATTCAGAACGCCGGCGGCTGTGGCGGCGGGGACGGGTCGCGAAGCATCGCGAGGAGCATTGGATGGAGTTGGGCGGAGGCCTTGGTCACCTGACGTATTCGACGCTCGTCCATCCAGGCGACACCTGGGACGAGATGTGGGCAAGCCTCAATCGCTATTTGCCCGAGGTCAAGCGCCGCGTCAGTCCCAACAAGCCCTTCGCCGTCTCGATACGGATCTCGCGAAACTCGGCCGACCGGTTGACGTCCGACGCGCAAGAGCGCGCGCGACTGAAGGAATTCTTGCGCGCCAACGATATGTATCTGATCACCGCCAATGCATTCCCCTATGGGCCATTCAAGGGCGAGCGGGTCAAAGAGAAGGTCTACGAGCCCGACTGGCGAACGGACGACCGCGCGCAATACACGGCGATGGTCGCCGACATCCTTGCCGAAATGGCGCCCCCCAGCATCGCGCCCACCATTCAAAGCCCTCCCCTGGGCTTCAAGCCGCGCGCGACGGGGAGCGACGTGGTCGATGCCTATACCCGGCAGGTGCTTGGTGTCGTCGCCCATCTGGTCAAGCTCGAACGGCGCACCGGTCGAACGGTCAAACTTGCGCTCGAGCCGGAACCGGCCTGCTTTCTCGAACTTACCGCCGAGACGCTCGCCTATTTCGCTGATCATCTCTATTCGCCCCGGGCGGTCGACATGCTGAGCGCAAGCTGTGGCATGAGCCGGCCGCAAGCCGAGACGGCGCTGCGGAAACATCTGGGCGTCGTCTATGACATCTGCCATCAGGCGGTCGAGTTCGAGGACATCACGCAGTCGCTCAATGCGCTGCGCCGTGCCGGTATTCCCGTGATGAAGCTGCAGGCCGCCGCGGCGCTGCGCATTCCCGAGGTATCGCGCGAGGCCATAGCGGTTCTTCGGAAATTCGACGATCCGATCTACCTGCATCAAACCGTCCAGATGGGCGGCGCGCCGCGCAAAGACTTCTTGGATCTGCCGTTTGCCTTTGAGAGTTGGCTGACGACGCCGGTGCCGTGCGAGTGGCGCACCCACTTCCATGTGCCGGTGTTCCTCGACGATCTCGGCGCGTTCAAGACGACGAGGCCGTCGATCGAGGAGGCGCTTGCGCTTCACAGAGCCGATCCGCTGTCGGCCCAGGTCGAGATCGAAACCTATACATGGGACGTGCTGCCCCAGGATCTGAAGACGGGAGACATCGTCGACTACGTGGTCAAGGAATTGGCGTGGGTCAAAGCCCAGCTTCGCGACGCAGGGGCGGCAAATGGACCTTAGGATTGCCGGGCGGCGGGCGCTTGTGACGGGATCGACCTCAGGGATCGGCTACGCGATCGCCGAGACATTGGCGCGCGAAGGCGTCCAGGTGATCCTCAATGGCCGCGGCAAGGCGACCATGGACGCCGCCGTGAGCAGGCTGAAAAAGGCGGTCGATGGCGCTCTATGCACTGGCGTGGTCGCTGACGCATCGACCGCCGAAGGCGCCCACCGCATCGTCGCTGCCGTGCCCGAGGTCGATATCCTCGTCAACAATCTCGGGAAATACGAGCGGAAGAACTTCTTCGATACGACCGATAGCGATTGGACGGACTTCTACGAATTCAACGTTCTCTCGGGAATTCGCTTCGTCCGCGCCTACGGACAGGGAATGCGCGAGCGCAAGTGGGGCCGCATCTTGTTCATTTCGAGCGAATCCGGGCTGCTCACGCCGGTCGAGATGATCAATTACGGGATCACGAAGACGGCGCAAGCCGCGTTGGCGCGGGGCTTGGCCCGTGAATTCGGCGGGTGCGGGGTGACCGTGAACGCGGTTCTTCCCGGGCCGACCAGAACCGAGGGCATCGCCGCGATGCTGGCCAGCGAATCGAAGCGGACCGGCAAGTCCGTGCACGAGCTGGAGCACGAGTTTTTCAGCGTGGCTCGCCCGACGTCGATCATCCAGCGCTTGTCCGAGCCCGAAGAGATAGCGGCCATGGTCGTCTACGCCTGCAGCGATCTCGCGAGTTCCACCACCGGCGCCACTCTGCGGGTCGAAGGCGGGATCGTCACGGGGATTGGCTGAAGACACAGGCGCAAATTGGCTTGGGTTGAGATCTGAAGATGAGCATGAACGGACCTGTCAAAGTCGCGATGATCGGCCTCGGCTGGTGGGGCAAGAAGATGACCGCCGTGCTGCAGAAGGCAAAGGACGATATCGAGATCGTTTGCGCCGCGGAGCCCAATCCGGCCGGCAAGGAATTCGCCGCGGCCAACGGCTTCGAGCACTATGAGAGCGACACCGAAGCCCTCCGGCATCCCGGCGTCGATGCCGTCATCCTGGCGACGCCGCATTTGCTCCACGCCCAGCAGATCAAACGTGCCGTCGCCGCGGGGAAGCACATTTTCTGCGAAAAGCCCTTGGCCTTGACCAAGAAAGAGGCCGAAGCCGCCGTCGATGCCTGCGCCAAGAACAAGCTCGTGCTCGGCATGGGTCATGAGCGGCGCTGGGAGCCGCCGGTGGCGCAAATGCTCGCCATGGCACGCTCGGGCGAGCTTGGACGTATCCAGCAGGTCGAAGGCAATTTCAGCCACGACAAGTTCACCACGCTCGACCCCAGCAATTGGCGGCTGAACGCGGAGGAAGCGCCCGTCGCCGGCATGACGGCGACGGGCATTCATCTGACCGATCTCGCCGTGGCCCTTCTCGGCCAGGCGCGCGACCTGCGCGTTTCGTGTGAGAGCCTTTCCTCCGAGATTCCGCAGGGCGACACCATGAGCGTGCATATCCGCTTCAGAGACGGCGGCACGGCCTATGTGTCGGCGTCGCTTGCCATGCCGTTTGTCTCGCGCTTTGCGGTTTTCGGCTCGCGCGGCTGGATCGATATTCGCGACAAGGCGCATGTCGAAGCGCCCGCCGGATGGGTTGTCACCTCTGCGATGGCTGGTGGTCCGATCACCGTCACGGAAGTCCCACCGGCCGAACCCGTCAAAGACAATCTCGTCGCCTTCGCCCGCGCCATTCGCGGCGAGGCGCCTTACCCCATCACCGGCGAAGAACTCGTCAACAACATCACCATCCTTGAGGCCGTCATCCAATCGGCCGCCGGAAACGGCGCGATCGTGGAGCTGGCGGGAAGGGGGCTCAACTGATGGATCGGCACGCGCTGATCGCGGGTGTTTCCGGCATCATCGGCCGCCACCTTGCCGAGCATCTGGCGGCGACAAAGGGCTGGACCGTCACCGGCCTCTCGCGCCACAAGCATGACCTGCCGAAAGGCGTGAAGCATATCGCCGTCGATCTGAGAGATGACGCGGCCGTGAAAGCCGCGTTGAAGCGCGCGAAGATCACGGACGTCTTCATCACCACCTGGCTGCGCCAGCCCACCGAGGCCGAGAACTGCCGCGTCAATGCCGGCATGGTGCGCAACCTGCTGCGTGCCGTCGAGAGCCAGAAGATCAAGCACGTCGCGCTCGTAACCGGCGCCAAGCATTACATGGGCCCCTTCGAGGCCTATGCCAAAACCAAAATGGTGACGCCCTTCCGCGAGGAGCAGCCGCGCCTTCCTTATCAGAACTTCTACTACGATCAGGAGGACGAAGTGTTTGCGGCCGCGGAACAGCAGGGTTTCGGCTGGTCCGTTCACCGCCCTCACACGCTGATCGGCTATACGGTCGGCAACCAGATGAACATGGCGGCCACACTCGGCGCCTATGCGGCGATCTGCAAGGAAACAGGCCGGCCTTTCGTCTTTCCCGGCTCGCCGCAGCAATATGAAGCGGTCGTCGACATCACCGACGGGCGCATCATCGCCAAGCACCTGCTGTGGGCCGCAACCAAGCCCGTGGCCCGCAACAACGCCTTCAACATCGTCAATGGCGATGTGTTCCGCTGGAACTGGATGTGGCCGAAACTCGCCGACCATCTCGGTGTGGCCGCCGCCGACTATCCCGGCCACGCGCAGCCTTTGGAACAGCAGATGGCCGGCATGGAGCCGGTCTGGGAGAAGATCGTCGCGAAGCACGGGCTGGAGAAGAACCCGCTCAACGCGGTCGCCTCGTGGTGGCACAGCGATGCCGATCTCGGGCGGGTCATCGAGAACTTCAACGATATGACCAAGAGCCGGGAGATGGGCTTCACCGCCTATCAAAACTCGGTGCGGTCATTCACCGACGCTTTTGACCGGTTCCGTTCGGCCAAGGTTCTTCCCTAGGTCGCAAGGAATAAGGAATGAACCAAACCGTCGATACGACAATGGTCTTGCCGCAGTTGCGGAACATGTTTCTTCTGCCGCACGGAAGAAGCTTTGCGACGGTTGTCATCTCGACCTGTGTGCTCATCCTTGCATGCCTTTTGTTCGCCCCGTCCAGCGTGACCTGGGGCGCCTTGTCGGGAAGCCTGCCCTTCGCGGCCATCATCGCCATCGTCGGGCTGGGACAGTTGCTGGTGGTTCAGCAGGGCGGTTTTGACCTTTCGCTGGCGGGGGGCGTCTCGCTCGCGGTGGTCGTGTCGACCCATTATCCGCAAGGCGACAACGCTCTCCTCCTCACCGCCGTCTTGCTGGCAATCGCCTGCGCGATCCTGGCCGGCTTGGCCAACGGGATTCTGGTCAGCTTCTTCAGGCTCAACGCCATCGTCGCGACGATCGGCGTGAATGCTCTGCTCTATGGCGGCGTATTTGCTGTTTCTGGCGGGGTGCCCAAGACGACGACGACCCTGTTGGCCGCGATCGCCGGCGGTCAAGCGTTTGGGCTGCCAAACACCGTCTATTTCGCGCTCGCCGCTTTGCTGGTGGTCTCATTCATCTTGAAAAAGACCGTTGTCGGCAGGCGCTTCGAGGCGATCGGTGCCAATCCGCTGGCGGCTCGAGCGGTCGGACTCCGCGTGCGGCTTCATCAGCTTCTCGCCTATGTCTATGCCCAGCTCCTCTATTGCATGGCCGGCCTGCTGGTGGCCGGCGTCACCCGCGAGCCGACGGCGTTCCAAGGCGATTCGCTGCTGTTGCCGTCGGTTGCTGTCGTTGTTCTCGGCGGCACATCGCTGCTTGGCGGCCGTGGCTTTCCGATCTCCACCGTCATCGCCGCCTTCTTTCTGAATCAGTTGAGCCAATTCGCGCTCGCGGTTGGCGTGCCGTATTCGGCTCAAACCATCATCCAAGCCTTGGCCTTGGGTTTTGGTATCGGGGTTTACTCGGTCCGGTGGACGGTAAACGTGGCTAAGCGAACCAAACCAACTTGAAGGGAGGGAAGAATGAAGATCTCGGTTGCACAGAAACTAGCGCTCGCAGCCGCGGCCGCCGTGGCCCTCGGCTGTTCCCATTCGGCTCAGGCCGAAACGCCGTCGTGGTGCGGACCAAAGAAAGCATCGATCGCATTGCTCGACGGGTACGGCGGCAACAGTTGGCGCCAAGTGACGACCGCGTCGGGCCGGCAGGAAGCCCTCAAATGCCCGAGCATCACCAAGTACGAATATGCCGACGGCCAGGGCGACACGCAAAAAGCGATCTCCGACATCAAAGCCATGGCCGCCAAGGGCATCGACGCGCTCGTCGTCTTTCCCGATGCCGGGCAGGCGATGCTGCCGGCCATCACGAGCGTCTACAAGTCGGGCAAGGTCATCGTCCCCTACCGCGTCTCGGCCGGCGGCAAGGCCGGCGTCAACTACACGCAGTTCGTTGGCGACGATTTCAAGACGGACGGCCGGAACTGGGGCAACTGGATCAAGAGCATACTGCCCAAGGGCGGCAATCTTCTCTTTCTGAGCGGACCCGCAGGCAACAGCCAGGGTCTCGACGAGCTTGAAGGGCTGAAATCGGTGCTCGGGCCCGAATACAAGTTCCTCAATCCGGAGCCCTTCGATGTGACGAACTGGGACCCCGCATTGACGCAGAAAGTTCTGACCGCCGAGATCGCGAAGCATGACAAGATCGACGTCATCGTTTCCGACTTCGGACCATCGCTGGTCGGTGCGCTTCCGCTGTTCGAAAAATCCGGCCGGTCGATCCCGGCGCTCGCCACATCGGATGGCAATTCACTGGGCTGCTTCTGGGTCGATCACCACAAGAACAACCCGGACTTCAAGCTCTTCACCGTCTCGACTGAAAACGACAACGCTCGCCTGGCCGTGCAATGGGCGGTCGCCGCGGCGACGGGGGGCAAGCCGCCGGAAAAGACGACCTTCGAGGGCCCTGTCTTCGAAAATTCCGTGACCGGCAAGCCGCATCAGGTCGAGTGCCGCAAGGATCTCCCCGGCCAGATCTATTTGTCGGCCGAGCTATCTCCCGAGGAGCAGACCAAGGCCATCAACACGAAGTAACGTCACGCGTGCCCCGGAGGCGGAACGCCCTCCGGGGCACCATCCATTTGGCAAATGGCTGACATGGCTGACGTAAGCGGAACCGTAGTCGTGAATGGTTTTCAAGATAAGCCTCGTTTGTCGGGCGCACCGGCGCATGGCGACGTGACGATCCGGCTGTCCAACATCTCGAAATTCTATTCAGGCGTCCCCGCGCTTCGCGACGTGAGCGTCGAGTTCTATGCCGGTGAGGTCCACGCCGTCCTCGGGGAAAACGGGGCCGGCAAATCCACGCTCATGAACATCATTTCGGGGACCGTTCACCCGGAAATGGGCGAGATCTGGCTGGCCGATCGCCGGATTGCCCATATGTCTCCGGAAGTCGCCGCGTCATTGGGGATCGCCATTTCCTTCCAGCACCCGGCCATCCTCGACGATCTCTCGGTGCTGGAAAATCTTCGAGTGGCCTTGCCGCCATCGGTGTTCGCCGGAAGATCGCCGCAGATCATTGCCAGGGAGATGCTGGACACGGTCGGTCTGCACGTTCCCCTGCGCCTGCGGGCCGATGCCTTGACCGTCGCGCAGAAGCATCTTTTGGAGATCGCCAAGGCGCTGGCGATCAAGCCGAAGGTTCTCATGCTTGACGAGCCCACCGCATCGCTCGATCAAGACGCGACCGAAATGCTGTTCCAACGCATTCGCGGTGTCGTCAAGACGGGAACCTCCGTCATCTACATCACGCATCGGCTTGCGGAGCTTCGCCAAATCGCTCATCGAGTGACGGTGCTCCGCGACGGGCGGGTCAGGGGCGGGGGGTTGGTCACTGAGATTGGGGATGCTGAGCTCCTGGGCATGATCGTCGGCCGGACGCTCGGCTCGACCTTCCCGCCCAAGCCCCATCACAATTCGCGAGAGATGATCCTATCGGTAAACGCGCTGAGCGGCCGCGGATTCGAGGACATAACCTTCCAGGTGGCCCGCGGAGAGATCATCGGCGTGGCCGGCGTCGAAGGCAATGGCCAGTCCGAATTGATGCGGGCGCTTGCCGGGCTCCAGCCGTCCGAAGGCGCCATAAGTCTCCAGGGGCGTTCGGTGAAAACCAGGGACCTTCTGCAAGAGGCGGCTTTCATATCGTCGGACCGGCATACGGAAGGCCTGGCCGCGGGCCTTACCGTCCGCGAAAACGCATCATTCGCGGCGCTCGACAAGTTTTCCGCGTTCGGGATCGTGAGCAAGAAGAAGGAGCTGGCGCAGGTCGGCGCGACATTCAGCTCGCTCGCCGTCAAGGCGCCCAGCATCGAAGCGCCGATTCTCTCGCTCTCGGGCGGCAATCAGCAAAAGGTCGTGATGTCGCGCGCTCTGCTCTCCGAGCCGTGCCTCATCGTCGCCGACGAGCCGACGCAAGGTGTCGATGTCGGAGCGCGCGCTGAAATCTACCGCATCTTGCGGGAGGTATCGAGTTCCGGCACGCCGGTGATCGTGAACTCCTCGGACGCAACCGAACTCGAGGGCTTGTGCGACAAGGTGATCGTCTTGTCCCGCGGACGTGCCGTCGCGACATTGACCGGGGCCGATGTTTCGGAAGCGCGGATCGTCGCCGCGGCCGTCAATGCCAATACCCATGTGGGGGCCAGCGGCTTACTGCAGAAGGCCCGCTCCGCCACGGGAGGCCTGCGGCATTTTCTGCAATCGGATAACGCGCCCGCAGTTCCCCTCGCGCTCGTCGCCATTCTGTTGGGACTCTATGTCTTCAGCCAGAACACCAATTTCCTCTCTGCATTCAATATTGCCAATATCCTGACATTGACGACCGCCCTCGGATTCATCGCGCTTGGGCAGACTATCGCGCTGTTGCTGGGGGCCATCGACCTGTCGGTTGGCCCACTCGCCGGCTTTCTGGTCGTGGTGGCGTCGTTCTTCATAAACGACGACAAATCCGGGCTCGTGATCACGGCTGGCTTCGTCTTGGTATTCGTTGCTGCCTTTGTCGTCGGGGCGATCAACGGAATTCTGATCCGCTTCGCGAATTTCACGCCCATCGCCGCAACGCTGGCCATGTATATCGGCCTGCAGGGCATGAGCTTCCTGCTTCGCGACAATCCGGGCGGGTACATCAATGCGGACGTCGTACAGCTTGTCACCTCGCAGATCGGCCCGATCCCCGTAGCGTTCATCGCCTTGGCGGCGATGGCCATCGCCGGCGAATATGTGCTGCGCCATACGCGGCTTGGCTGGCGGCTTCGGGCAACCGGCTCCTATGAAGAGTCTGCGCGCCGCGTGGGTGTGCGGGTCGATGGCACCTTCCTGTTCGGCTACATCTCCTGCGCTCTCCTGACGGCGATCGGCGCGGTGATGCTGATGTGTCAAATCGGCGTCGGCGATCCGCGGCAAGGCGTGAACTATACGCTCTCGAGCATCACCGCGGTCGTCCTTGGCGGGACGAGCCTGCGCGGCGGCCGCGGCACATTCATCGGCACGGTGCTGGGTGCGGTGTTGCTGACGGAAGTCTTGAACGCCGTTGCGTTCCTGGGCTTTTCGGAGACCTATCAATATGTGTTCCAGGGCGCGCTCATTGTCGCTGCCGCGCTCATCTACTCGACATTCCGCAGGCGTTCGGGAGCGTGATGCGACCGGCGAGGAAGCGAGAGGGAGGCTGACGTGAAAGCAGTTCGCTATTACGGCAAGCAGGATATCCGGGTCGAAGAAGTCGCGGCGCCGTCGGGCCCGGGACCGAAGCAGATCGTGGTCAAGCCGAAGGTGTGCGGCATTTGCGGCACCGACCTGCATGAATACGCCGCCGGCCCGATCGTCACCCCGGTCCATCCCCACCATTTCACCGGCGCGACGCTGCCGCAGATCCTCGGCCATGAATTTTCGGCCGAGGTGATCGAGGTCGGGAAGGAAGTGACCCGCATCCGCAAGGGAGAGCGCGTATCGATCCAGCCGCTGGTGATGCCGCTCGACGACTATTACAGCCGGCGCGGGCTCAACCATCTCAGTCCGAAAATGGGCTGCATCGGCCTGTCTTGGGCCTGGGGCGGCATGGGCGAATATGCCGTTGTCAACGACTACAACGCCAACAAGCTGCCTGACAGCGTCAATGACGAGCAAGGCGCGCTGATCGAGCCGGCGGCGGTGGCGCTCTATGGCGTCGAGCGCGCCAAGGTTGGTGGCGGCAGTACCGTGCTGATCGCCGGCGCCGGACCGATCGGCGCGCTTTCGGCGCTCGCCGCCGCGGCTTTGGGCGCCTCGAAGATCTTCGTGAGCGAGCCCAATCCCAATCGCCGCAAGCAGATCGAGGCGCTGGGGGTGACGACGCGGGTGATCGATCCCAAATCCGTCGATGTCGTCGAGATGCTGCGCGCCGAGACCGAGGAAGGGGTGGGCGTCGATTCCGCCATCGAATGCTCGGGCACCGAGGCCGGTCTCAACACCTGCTGCGAGGCGGTGCGCAACCATGGCACCGTCGCCCAGGTCGGCCTGCATGTGAGGAAAGCGAGCGTCGATCCGGCGCTCTGGGCGTTGAAGGACATCACCGTCGAGGCGACCTGGTGCTATCACGTGACGATGTGGCCGCGGATCATCGGCATGGTGGAGCGCGGCGTCTATCCCGTGCACAAGGTGATATCGGCGCAGATCAAGGCCGACGATGTCGTCGAGAAGGGCTTCAAGACCCTACTCGATCCCGCCGGCGACCAGATGAAGGTACTCGTCAAGGTGGCGTGAGGCACCCGCCGCCGGTCATGTGCGAAGGAGATCGGAAATGAAGGCATTGGTGATCAACAAGCCGGGCGAACTTCAAGTCAAGGACCTGCCCACGCCAAAAATCGGGGCGGACGAGGTCTTGGTGCGAATGCGCGCCGTCGGCATCTGCCACTCCGACTACGAGCTCTATAGCGGCAAGTACATCATCCCGATCGACTATCCCGTGACGCCCGGCCATGAATGGTCGGGCGAGATCGTCGAGACCGGCAAGGCCGTCGCGGGCCTCAAGGCCGGTGATCGCGTCGTCGGCGAATGCGTGATCGAGAGCGGGGAGGAGGTCGATCATTTCGGCTTCAGCATCGACGGCGCCTATTCGCAGCAATTCAAGGCGCGGCCGGAATGGCTGCACAAGCTCCCCGACGAAGTCAGCTTCGAGACGGGCGCGCTGGTCGAACCCTTCACCTGCGGCTACTACGCGATCGAGGCCAACGGACGCACCAATGGTTCCGAGACGGTGGTCGTCTCCGGCGGCGGCAATATCGGCCTCTGCGCGGCGGCCGCAGCCCACGGCATGGGCGCGCGCGTGATCCTGATCGACCCATTGCCGCTGCGGCGCTCGGCGGCGGAGAAGATCGGCGTCGACGTCACGGTCGATCCCAGCGCCGGCGATGCGGTCGCCAAGGTGCTGGAGTTGACCGGCGGCAAGGGCGCCGATCTCGTCATCGAGGCCTCCGGTCACGACTCCTCTTTGGCGGCGGTGCTCGACTATGTGCGCATCGGCGGGCGCGTCACCTTCGTCGGCATCAGCATCGGCCGCAAGATTCCGGTCGAGCTCGGCAAGATCCAGAGCAAGTCGCTGACCATCAAGGGCACGGTCGGCTCTCCCGGCGTTTGGCCGGCGGCGCTCCGCTTCCTGGCGCGAACCAAGCTCGACCTGTCGCCGATCCAGACCCACTTCTTCGACTTGACCAAGGGGGTCGAGGCCTTCGAGTTCGGCAAGAACCCGTCGGCCTGCATCAAGGTCACGCTGACCAACACGGCGTGACCGGGCCGCCGATCAACAACGCAAACCCCAGGGAGACAACGGAAGCATGGCGAAGCTGAAGCGCGAACCGAAGATCGTGCGGCCCGAGGACATCGATCCGCATCATGATTGGAGCCGGCCGTTGATGGCGCTGGGCTCGATGGCGGTCGATTTCGAGGAGCGGGTCGATTTCCGCCGGTTGCACAATTACCGCCTCGCCCGCACGCGCCAGGCGCTGAACAATTCGGGCCTCGGTGCCGTGCTGGCCTTCGACCAGTACAATATCCGTTACATCTCCTCGACGGTGATCGGCGACTGGGCGCGCGACAAGCTCACGCGCTATGCGCTGCTGACCGGGACGGGCGACCCTTACGTGTGGGATTTCGGCTCGGCCGCCAAGCATCACCGCCTCTATGCGCCCTGGCTGCATGACGATCATTGCCGGGCGGGCCTTCTCGGCCTGCGCGGCTCGATCCATCCCAAGGTCGGCCTCTTCAAGCGGGCGGCCGAGGAGATCAAGTCGATCCTGGTCGAGGAAGGCGTGGCCGACATGCCGATCGGCGTCGACATCGCCGAGCTGCCGATGATCTTCGCGCTGCAGGAGGTCGGGCTCGAGGTGCGCGACGCGCAGCAGACCATGCTCGAAGCGCGCGAGATCAAGAACCAGGACGAGCTGATGCTGCTCAACGTATCGGCGGCGATGGTCGACGGCACCTATCAGAAGATCGCGGCCAAGCTCGAGCCGGGCGTGCGCGAGAGCCAGGTCGTCGCGATGGCGGCGCATGACCTCCTTTCGCAAGGCTCCGAAGGGGTCGAGGCGATCAACGCGATCTCGGGCGAACGCTGCTCGCCGCACCCGCACAACTTCACCGACCGCATCATCCGTCCGGGCGATCAGGCTTTCTTCGACATCATGCACAGCTTCGTCGGCTATCGGACCTGCTATTACCGTACCTTCAGCGTGGGCCGCGCGACGCCGGCGCAACAGGACGCCTACAAGCGGGCGCGCGAGTGGATCGACAATGCCCTGGCGCTGGTGAAGCCCGGAGTGCGCTCGGACCATATCGCAGAATGCTGGCCCAAGGCGTCCGATATCGGCTTCTCCAGCGAGATGGAGGCGTTCGGCCTCGAATTCTCGCATGGCATCGGGCTGGGCATCCACGAGCGGCCGATCATCTCGCGCCTCAATGCCTTCGAGGAGCCGGTCGAGATCAAGCCGGGCATGGTATTCGCGCTCGAGACCTATTGTCCCGCCAAGGACGGCATCTCGGCCGCGCGCATCGAGGAAGAGGTGGTGGTCACCGACAAGGGTTGCCAGGTAATCACGAAATATCCGGCCGAGGAACTGCCGATCGCCCATCCATACTGAGGCACGCCATGAGCACTGAAGCGCGGGAGAAGCCGGCGGCGCTATCGCTCGCCAATGACGATATCGGCGAAGAGACGCGGCTCCGCATGTTCCGCACGCAGGTGACGATCCGCGAGGCCGAGCAGCGTGCCTATGATCTCTTCCTGCAGAACCTCGTCAAGGGCACCAGCCACCTGTCGCTCGGACAGGAGGCGGTGGCGGCGGGGGTGGCGGCGGCGATGGGGCCCAGGGATCTCAGCTTCTGCACCTATCGCGGCCATGCGCATACGCTCGCCCGGGGCGTCTCGGTCGAGAAGGTGCTGGGCGAGCTGATGCAGCGCGACAACGGGCTGATGCGCGGCAAGGGCGGCTCGATGCACCTCACCTCGGTCGAGCACGGGGTGATGGGCTCCTACGCCATCATCGGCGCGCATCTGCCGATCGCCTGCGGCGCGGCGTGGCGCGCGCAGTACAAGGGCCATGACGATGTCTCCGTGTGCTTCTTCGGCGACGGCACGACCAATATCGGCGCCTTCCACGAGGCGCTGAACTTCGCGAGCGTCTGGAATTTGCCGGTGGTGTTCGTCTGCGAGAACAACCTCTATATGGAATACACGCCCATCGCCGACGTGATCCCGAAGGGGATGAAGCATCCCGCCGCCGACCGCGCCTCGGCCTATGGACTCGAGAGCATCGTCGTCGACGGCAATGACGCGGACGAGGTCTACCGCACCGCCCAGGCGGCTTTCGCCAAGGCACGCGCGGGCAAGGGGCCGAGCCTCATCGAGTGCATGACCTATCGCTACTCCGGCCATTCGCGCGCCGATCCCGGCAAGTACCGCCCGCCGGGCGAGCTCGAGTCCTGGAAGAAGCGCGACCCGATCTTCCTCTATCGCCGTCGGCTCCTGCAATTCGGCATCGCCGAGAGCGCGATCGCCGCGATCGAGGCCGAGGTCCGCCATGTCGTCGATGCGGCCACCGAGGCTTGCAAGAACGCGCCGCCGCCCGATCCGGCGATCATCTCCACCGATGTCTATGCCGATGGAGGCTGGGCATGGCGGAACTGACCTATCGCGACGCCGTCACGCGCGGCATCGCCCAGGAAATGGCGCGCGACGAGGATGTGGTGTTCCTGGGCGAGGACATCGCCAAGGCGGGCGGCGTCTTCAAGACCACCGTCGGCCTCCTGGAACAGTTCGGGCCGTTGCGCGTGCGCGACACGCCGATCTCCGAGCAGGCGATCCTGGGTGCCGCCATGGGCGCGGCGATGACCGGGCTCAAGCCCATCGCCGAGATCATGTTCTCCGACTTCTTCGCCGTCTGCTTCGACTACATCGCCAACGAGTTCTCGAAGAGCCGCTACATGAGCAACGGCCAGGTGCGCTGCCCGCTCGTCGTGCGCACGGCCAATGGCGCCGGCGTGCGATTTGGCGCGCAGCACAGCCAGTCCGTCGAGAACTGGGCGATGATGATCCCGGGGCTCAAGGTGGTGGCGCCCTCGACGCCCAAGGATGTGATCGGGCTGATGGCGGCCGCGGTGCGCGATCCCGATCCGGTGATCTTCTTCGAGCATAAGGGCCTCTATCCGGAGAAGGGCGATGTGCCCGATGGCGAGATCGTCGATACCCTGGGCACGGCCAAGATCGTGCGGTCGGGCAAGGACGCGACCATCCTGGCGCTCGCCATGATGGTGCCGCGCGCCTTGGCCGCGGCCGAGCGGCTCAAGCGCGAAGCGGGAATCGATTGCGAGGTGATCGACCTCCGCTCGCTCGTGCCGCTCGACGCCAGGACGATTCTCGACTCGGTTGCGCGCACGAACCGGGTTTTCACGGTCGAGGAGAATCCGCGTCTCTGCGGCTGGGGGGCGGAGATCATGTCGATCATCGCCGACGAAGCCTTCTACGATCTCGACGGGCCGCCGGTGCGCATTACCACCCCGCATGTGCCGCTGCCCGCGGCCGATACGCTCGAAGACATCGTTTTGCCCAATGAGAGCCGCATCGTCGAGACGGTGCGTCGTTGCCTGAGCGCGTGAAGCCATGAACAAGATGGACATCGGTTGGATCGGCATCGGTCGCATGGGCTTGCCGATGGTCACCCGTTTGCTCGAGGCCGGGCACAAGGTCAGGGTGTGGAACCGCACCCGCGCCAAGGCCGAACCATTGGCGAAGCTCGGTGCCGTGATCGTCGACAAGGTCGAGGATCTCTGCAGCGCCGATGTCGTTTTCGCCATGCTGGCCACCGGCAGGGATGCGCTCGACGTCTGTTTCGGGCCGGGCGGGCTGGCCGCTGAAGGCGCCGGGAAAGTCCCCGGCATCGTGGTCGATTGCTCGACCATCGGCGTCGAGGAATCCGCCAAGCTGCGTCAGAAGCTGGCCGAGCGCGGCGTGCAGTACATTGCCGCACCGGTCAGCGGCAATCCCAAATGCGTGCTTGCCGGCAAGCTCGCCTGCGTCGCGTCGGGGCCGAAGGCGGCCTATGACAAGGTCGAGCCGCTGATCCTCGCCTTTGCCGTGCGCGGTGTCGCCTATGCCGGCGAGGGCGAACTCGCGCGCATCTGCAAGATCGCCCACAACGTGTTCCTCGCCGGGCTGTTCCAGAGCCTGGTCGAAGTGACGCTCCTGGCCGAGAAGCACGGCGTGCCGCGCCACGCCTTCCTCACATTCATCAACAATTCGGTCCTGGGATCGATCTTCACGCAATACAAGTCGCCGGCGCTCGCCAATCTCGACTTCGCCACCACCTTCACCATTCCGCTTTTGAAGAAGGACATCGATCTCGGCCTCGACGCCGCGCACCGGCTCGACGTCGCCATGCCGATCGCGGCGGCGGTGCGCGAGGTGGTGCAGACGCATATCGGCGCGGCGAGCCGGCAGAGCAATCCCGAGGCCTATCTCGGCAAGGATTTCGCCGCGCTGATCGAGACCATGGCGCTCGCCTCAGGCATGAAGCTCACCCCCGACAATGTCGCCATGCCCTCGGGCCTGGAGCTGTCGGAGGCTGCCGAGTAGGGGTTCGACAGATGGACGTATTGATGCCGCAGCTCGGCGAGACCGTCAGCTCGGGCAAGATCACCACCTGGTTCAAGAAGGTCGGCGATCGGGTCGCGCCGGGCGACAATCTCTTCGAGATCGAGACCGACAAGGCCTCGATGGAGGTGCCGGCCACGGTGGCGGGCATCTTGGTCGAGATCCGCGTCGGCGACGGCATCGAGGCGCCCGTCGGCGCGATCGTCGGGATTATCGCGGGCATAGATGCGACGCCCGCGCCGATAAATGCGCCCTACCACCCACCTTCCTCGGCCGGACTCCATCCCTTCCGCGAGATCCGCACCCCCCTCGGCCGGTATGGCTCCGCCAGGCTCCCGTCCGGTGCCGCGATCACGCCGCTCGCCCGCCGTCTCGCCGCCCAGGCCGGCATCGATCTCTCGACCCTCAAGGGATCCGGGCCAAAGGGGCGCGTGGTCAAGATCGACATCGAAAGAGCCAAGGCTGCCGGCGTCGGCGCGCGCCCGGCTGCCACGGCGGCCGCCGGTCCGCTCGGCGCCTATCGCGAGATTCCGCTCACCAACTTCCGCAAAGTGATCGCCAAGCGCCTGACCGAGGCCAAGCAGACGGTCCCGCACTTCTATCTGACGATCGACTGCACCATCGACAAGCTGTTGGCCTTGCGCGCGGAGATCAACGATATCCTGGCGGCGCAGCAGATCGACACCAAAGTGTCGGTCAATGATTTCGTGATCAAGGCCGTGGCGATGGCGCTCCGGAAGGTGCCGGCGGCCAACGCCTCCTTCACCGAGACGGCGATCCGCGAATATATCGACGTGGATATCGCGGTGGCGGTGGCCGCGCCCAATGGCCTGATCACGCCGATCCTGCGCAAGGCCGACACGAAAACGCTGGTGCAGATCGCCACCGAGATGAAGGAGCTGACGGCGCGGGCCCGCGACGGCAAGCTGCGGCCCGAGGAGTTCCAGGGCGGCGGCTTCTCCATCAGCAATCTCGGCATGTACGGGATCAAGCAGTTCGAGGCGATCATCAACCCGCCGCAAGGCTGCATTCTGGCGGTCGGCGCGGGCGAGCAGCGCGCAGTGGCGGTGAAGGGGCAACTCGCCGTTGCCACGCAGATGAGCTGCACGCTCTCCGTCGACCACCGCGTCGTCGATGGCGCGGTCGGTGCCGAGTTCCTGCAGGTCTTCAAGCCGCTGATCGAAGATCCGCTGGCCGTGTTGCTCTAGCCGCCCAAGGCATGGGAGATCCGCTCCCGAAAGCTTCCGTTCGCGGCGTCGCAGAGACGGGGCGCTCGTCGTAGCTGCAATCGTCTTCGCATCGATCGCCACGCTCGGCCCAATCCGGACGTTTGGCAAAGCAGGCCTGCTACGCTATTGAACCTTGCCGTCCTGGGAGGCCGAGTTGGGGAATCAGCCCGAGTTCACATCTTGGTTCCGCGTTGACGATTGGCGCGTTTGTGTGGCGGGTGGGGAAGTTCAGAACGAATAGGTGGGCAAAAAATTCGGGAGGAACGTATGGTTCGTGTGACGCAAGCGGCCGGCGGCAGCCGGCGCCGTTTCATTGCCGGCAGTGCCGCCTTCGCGGCCTCTCTCTCCGCATTTCCCCATGTAGCGCGAGCGGCCACACCGGTAAAGATCGGATTGCTTCATCCCGTCACCGGCGCCGTCTCCTATTCAGGGACGCAGTCGCGCGCCGGCGCCATGATGGCGGTCGAGGACATCAATGCGGCCGGCGGGATCAAGTCGCTGGGCGGAGCGCCGCTCGAGCCGATGCTTGCCGACGCTCAATCGAAAGCCGATATCGGCGCGGCCGAGGTCGAGAAGCTCAACGAGGCCGGCGTCGCGGCCATCGTCGGGGGGTATGCCAGCTTCATTTGCCTGGCGACCACGCAGGCCGCAGCCAAGCATGGACTTCCCTATATCGTCGATGTCGGCGTCGCCGACCAGATCGTGCAGCGGGGCCTTACCAACACCTTCCGCTTTGCGCCGGGTTTCGGCGTGATCACCCGGCGCGCCGTCGCCGGCCTCGATACGCTCAACACGGCGGCGGGCAAGCCGGTCAAGACGGCGATGATCGTTCACGAGGATTCGTTGTTCGGGACTGGGACGGCAAATCTTCTCTCGAAGGAACTGCCCGGCATCGGGATCGAGGTGATCGAGGTGGCGAAGCATCCGACCCCGACGCGCGACTTCAACAACATCGTCCTGCGCATGAAGGCCCGGAACCCGGATCTCGTAATCCCGGCGAACTACTACGACGAATACGTATTGCTGGCGCGCACCATGCTGCAACAAAAGGTGTCGCCCAAGGCGATCTACTCGGTGCTGGGCGGCGCAGCGTCCCAATATCGATTCGTCAAGGAGTTTCCGGACGCGGCTGCCTACATCATGGATTGCAATCACTGGTACAATCCCAAGCGGCAGGCCGCGCTCGATCTCAAGAAGAAGACTGAAGCGAAGGGGCTCTTCTACACCTACGAGGTTTTCCTCAACTACGAGGCGGTGATGTTGCTGGCCGACGCGCTCGAGCGGGCGGCATCCGCCGATCGCGCCAAAATCATTGAGGCGCTTGCGTCTAGCACCTGGGCCGGGCACTTCATGCCCTATGGCCCGACGAAATTCGTGAACGGCCAGAACGAAGGCGCCCAGCCGGTCAACCTTCAAGTGCTGGACAATGACATCAAGGTCGTTTTGCCGCCCGATTTTGCCAATGCCAAGGCGGTGTTTCCGATGCCGCCGCGCGCCTGACGGCGCTGGGAACACCTGCGCTTCGCCGCGGCGCTTGGCCGTTTTGAGGAAGGGGCGATGGTCGAACTTTCCATCCTGGTGCCCGCGATCCTCAACGGGATCACGACGGGCGCGGTCTATGCGCTCATTGCCCTCGGCCTCACCCTCATCTACGGCGTGCTGCATATCATCAATTTCGCGCATGGCAGCTTGCTGATGCTGGCGCTTTACGGGGTCTACTTCCTCTACGCGCTCTTCGGCATCGATCCTTACCTGGCCTTCCCCGTCATCGTGCCGGCAATGTTCGGCCTCGGCTATGCGCTGCAGCGTTTCGTCATCGCCCGCACGAGCCATGGGCGCGACGAGAATGTGCTGCTCGCGACCTTGGGGCTGTCGATCATCATCGAGAATTTGGCGCTCTATCTCTGGTCCGCGGACACGCGGACCGTGAGCACCCCTTATGGCTTCTCCACGGTCGATCTCGGCCTTGCCCTCATCGCCGTCCCAAAGGTGGTGGCGTTCTTCGGTGCCTTGATCGTCACCGGCGCGCTTTGGCTTTTCATGAGGCGGACCGATCTTGGCAAGGCGATCCGTGCGGTCGCGAGGGAACGCGACGGCGCGCGGCTCGTCGGCATCGATGTCGATCATGTCTTCGCCATGAGCTTTGGCATTGGCATCGCTTGCCTGGGCGCCGCGGCCTGTCTCCTGTTGCCCAGCTTTTACGCCAATCCGATGGTCGGTCATGGCTTCGTGCTGATCGCCTTCACCGTCGTGGTGCTGGGCGGGATGGGGAGCTTCCCCGGCGCGCTGCTCGGCGGTCTCCTCATCGGGGTGACGGAATCCGTCGGCGGCCTCTTCCTGGGCGAGAGCCTCGGGCAGATCGGAATCTTCATCGTCTTCATCGCCATTCTCCTGTTCCGCCCCACCGGGCTGTTCGGGCAGCAGGCGTGAGATGCCCATGAGATCCGGCACGGCCATTCTCGCGGTGCTCGCGATCCTTCTGCCGCTGCCCTTCGTCGTGCAATCCGATTTCTGGATGAATCTCGCGATCCTGTCGCTTTACTACGGCTTTCTTGGCCAGGCTTGGAACCTGCTCGGCGGCTATGGCGGCCAATTCTCCTTCGGACACGCCGCGTTTTTCGGGACGGGAGCCTATGCCACGGCAGTGATGCAGGTGAGGCTCGGCCTCAATCCGTGGCTGGGCTTCGTCCTCGCCGCGACGCTCGCCGGAGCGGTCGGTGCCCTTATCGGCGGATTGAGCTTCCGCTATCGCTTGCGCGGCTCGTATTTCGCCTTGGTGACGCTCGCCTTCGCCGAGGTCTTCAGGATCCTCGCCAATACCTTTGAGATCACGGGCGCGGGCACCGGTCTTCTCGTGCCGCTGAAGCAGACACCGGCGAATTTCCAGTTCGCGCAGAAATCCGGCTTTTATCTCGTCATCTGGGCTTTGACCGCTTGTGGGTTTGCGGTCGCCTGGTGGATCGAGCATTCGCGCTTTGGCGCGCGGCTCGTCGCCGTGCGCGAGAATGAGGACGCGGCGCGCGCGCTCGGGGTCGACGCGCTCCGCGTCAAATTGGCGGCGATCACGCTGTCGGCCGCCCTTACCGGCCTCGCCGGCGCTTTCTACGTTCAGTATTTTCTCTATATCGACCCCACGATCGCCTATGGCCCATCGGTTTCCGTGACGGCGTTGCTGGTGCCGATTGTCGGCGGCCTCGGCAACGCGCTGGGCCCGCTCCTCGGAGCCGTGGCGCTGCAGCTCCTCGATCAGGTCGCGCGGGCCGCGATGGGCGACGCGCCGGGGCTCAATCTTGTCCTCTACGGCGTTGTCTTGGTCGCGATGCTCATGTTCTTGCCCAACGGGCTTTTCGGCATCGCACGCAGTTCGGCGCTTCGGCTTTTCCGGGTCACCGCATGATCCTCGAGGTCAGGGATGTCTCGCGTTCCTTTGGTGGCTTGAAAGCCGTCGCGAAAGTGAGCTTCGCGCTGGCGGAGGGCAGCATTACGGCGCTCATCGGCCCCAATGGCGCGGGGAAGACGACGCTCTTCGCGCTGATCTCTGGCTTCCTCCGACCGGATGCGGGAATGATCCTCTTCGATGGCCGGAACATCACCGGCGAGGAGCCGCATCGCATCTCCGCGTTGGGGGTGGCGCGCACGTTCCAGATTGTTCAGCCATTCGCCCGCCTCACGGTAAGAGAGAATATCGCGATCGGAGCCCATCTCCGCATCTCCGGCCGACAGGAAGCGCTCGCACGGGCCGCGGAGATTGCCGAACGGGTCGGTCTTGGCGGGCGGCTTGACCAGCCGGCGGGCACATTGACCGTCGCCGCGCGCAAGCGGCTTGAGCTTGCCCGCGCGCTCGCGACGGGGCCGCGTCTGCTGCTGCTCGACGAGGTGATGGGCGGGCTCAACCCGCGCGAGGTCGAGGAAATCGTGCCCATCATCCGCGGCATCCGCGATGGTGGCGTGACGATCCTGCTGATCGAGCATGTGATGCAGGCGGTGATGACGCTTGCGCAGCACAGCTTCGTGCTCAATGACGGCCTGTTGATCGCAGAGGGGCCGCCCGCCGCCGTCATCGCCGACCCACGCGTCGTCGAAGCCTATCTCGGCACCGGCGCCGCGCAGCGCTTTGGCCGCGAGACCGCCCGTGCTTGACGTAAGCGGGCTCAATGCCGGCTACGGCACGACCATCGTACTGCGCCAGGTCGATCTTCGTGTCGATGCCGGAGAGATCGTGGCGCTGCTGGGATCGAACGGCGCCGGCAAATCGACCCTGAACAAGGCGCTATCCGGCCTGTTGCGGCCTTTTTCCGGGCGAATTTGCTTCGCGGGCGATGAGATCGCCGGCGCGCCGCCCCAGCGGATCGTCGCGGGGGGTCTTGTCCAGGTCCTCGAAGGACGCCGCATCTTCCCGAATATGAGCGTGCGCGAGAATCTCGAGCTCGGCAGCTATCGCCGAGGGCGCGCGCATCGCGCGCGCAATATCGAGCATGTCTGCGCCATCTTCCCGCGGCTTCGGGAGCGGATCGAGCAGCGAGCGGGGTCGCTCTCCGGCGGCGAGCAGCAGATGCTGGCGATCGGGCGTGCGCTCATGGCAGAGCCTCGTCTTCTCCTGTTGGACGAGCCTTCGCTGGGTCTCTCGCCGCGTCTCGTCGAAGAGATGTTCAATCTCATCGGCCGGCTTCATGAGGAGGGCCTGGCGATCTTGCTCGTCGAGCAGAACGTCATGCAATCGCTCGCCATCGCCGATCGTGCCTATGTGCTGGAGAATGGCGCGATCACCCTTGCCGGCACCGCTTCCGACCTGCTCGCGAATGCCGAGCTCAAGCGCTATTATCTCGGCATCTAGGCATGGGACAGACACTCGCCGAGAAGATCATCGCGCGCGCCGCCGGCCGGGAAGGCGTCCGGCCCGGCGAGATCGTCACTTGCCGCGTCGATCTCGCGATGATGCACGATTCCGGCGGCCCGCGCCGGGTGAAGCCCATTCTCGAGCGCCTCGGGGTCAAGCCTTGGGACCCCAACCGCGTCGTCGTCGTGTCGGATCACTACGTACCGGCCGTCGATGCCGAGAGCGCCGGCATCCTCGCGCTCACGCGGGAATGGGTCGCGGCACAGGGCATCCCCCATTTCTACGACATGCAAGGCATCTGCCATGTGGTTCTGCCCGAGCGCGGTCATCTCAAGCCGGGGATGTTCGTCGTCGGCGGCGACAGTCACTCGCCCACTGGCGGCGCTTTCGGCTGCTTCATGTTCGGCGTCGGGGCGACGGAGATGGCCGGCGTGCTGGCGACCGGCGAGATCTGGCTGCGGGTGCCCGAGACCATCTTGCTGGAGTGGGAGGGATGCCTCGCGCCAGGCGTCTCCGCCAAGGATATGATGCTCCATCTCTGCGCCGCGCTCGGCATGGATGGCGGCCGGTACCAGGCGGTGCAGTATGCAGGCGCTGCGGTTTCGGCGCTGCCCATGATCGAACGCATGACACTTTGCAACATGGCGGCGGAGCTTGGCGCGCAGACGGGTCTAATCGCGCCCGACCAAGTGACGGCCGACTATATCCGCGCGGCGGGCGCCGATCCTGGCGAGCTCGCGGACTGGCAGCCGGATCCGAATGCGGCTTGCGCGGAGCATCACCGCTTCGACGCCGCGTCGCTCGCGCCGCAGGTCGCCGCGCCGCACAGCCCGGCCAACGCGGCACCGGTCGAAGGGTTTGAGAATATACGGATCGATCAAGCCTATATCGGCGCATGTACCGGGGCGAAGCTCAATGATCTCCACATGGCATGCGCGGTGGTGAAGGGCCGCAAGGTGGCGAAAGGCGTGCGGCTGCTGGTAGCGCCGGCCTCGACCCGTGTGACGGCCGAGGCCGCCGCCGACGGCACGCTGGCAACGCTCGCCGAGGCCGGCGCGATCCTCATGCCCTCGGGTTGCGGCGCTTGCGCGGGTTTTGGCGCCGGCGTGCTGGCGGAGGGCGAGGTGTGCATCGCGTCCACCGCGCGCAACTTCAAGGGCCGCATGGGAGCTTCCTCCGCCGAAGTCTATCTCGGCTCGCCGTTTACGGTGGCGGCGAGCGCCGTCGCCGGTCGCATCGCCGATCCGCGCGACATGCTGAGGGAGCAAGCGGGATGAGCGACGCCGCCGGCATCGCCTGGCGCTTCGGCGACAATGTCGACACCGACGTCCTCGCGCCCGGCATCTACATGAAAAGGCCGATCGACGAGCTTGCGCGTCATTGCCTCGAAGCGATCGACCCGCGTTTCGCCGCCGCCGTCAAGCCTGGAGATATCGTCGTCGCCGGCCGCAATTTCGGCATGGGATCGTCGCGCGAGCAGGCGGCACAGGCGCTCCGTTATCTCGGTGTCGCGGCCGTACTCGCCCAATCCTTCGCCGGGATCTTCTATCGCAACGCGCTGAACCTGGGTCTGCTGGCGCTGGTCTGTCCCGATGTTGCGCGTATCAGCGCCGGCGACCGGCTCGCGGTCGACGGCATTCAAGGCATTGTCTCCAACATGACGACGGGTGAGCGGCTCCGCTGTGAGCCGTTGCCGGCGCACCTGCTCCGCATGGTCGGGGATGGTGGACTGGTGCCTCATCTCGAGAAGAAGCTCGCGGCCAAGCGGGGGACTGCATGACCGGTGGAACCTCGCTGCGCCTGAAACTCGCCGGCAAATCGATCGTCGTGGCGCCCGGCATCTATGACGCGCTCTCGGCGCTCCTCGTCGAGCAAGCAGGCTTTGCCACGGCATATCTCTCCGGTGCGAGCATTGCCTATACGCGATTCGGCCGGTCGGATGTCGGTCTCGTGACCATGACCGAGGTCGCGGCGACGCTTGGTGCGATCGCCGAGCGCGTGAACCTGCCCATCATCGTCGACGCCGATACCGGTTTCGGCAACGCCCTCAATGTGCGGCGTACGATCCGGCTCTTCGAGCGGGAGGGCGCCGCAGCGATCCAGATCGAGGATCAGTCCACGCCCAAGCGATGCGGACATCTCGCGGGAAAGGCGCTGATCCCGGCGGCCGAGATGGTCGGCAAGGTGAAGGCTGCGCTCGATGCGCGAGCCAACGACGCGACGCTCGTGATCGCCCGCACCGATGCGATTGCCGTCGAAGGGCTCGACGCCGCGCTCGACCGGGCCGAACGCTATGTCGAGGCGGGCGCGGATCTGTTGTTTGTCGAGGCGCCGCAGTCGCGCGAGGACTTGGCGGCGATCGTCGCGCGGTTCGGCGGCCGGACGCCGCTGATGGCGAATATGGTCGAAGGCGGCAAGACGCCGATGACGAGCGCCGCCGAGCTCGAGGCGATGGGCTTCTCGCTGGTCATCTTTCCCGGCGGGCTCGTTCGCGCCTTCGCCCATATGGCGCAGGACTATCTGGCGAGCCTGCGTCGCGACGGCACGACGCAAGCCTACCGGCCCCGCATGCTCGACTTTGCCCAACTGAACGCGGTGATCGGCACGCCCGAGCTGCTGTCGCTCGGCGAGCGCTACGATGCCCGGACCTTCGAGGCGAGCGATGATTGATCCCGTAACGCTTGCCGTACTCAAAGGCCGTCTCGAGCAGCTCGCCGACGAGATGGACGCCACGCTCTTCCGCAGCGCGTTCAACCCGATCATCGCCGAGGCGCATGACGCCTCTCACGGCCTTTATCACCGCGAGACCGGCGCGACGCTGGTCCAGGGGAAATCGGGTCTGCCGATCTTCGTCGGCGTCATGTCCTTTGCCGTGAAGGCGGTCATCGACAAGGCGACGCGCGACGGCGATCTTGGCGATGGCGATGTCTACATCTTCAACGATCCCTATGACGGCGGAACGCATCTCTCGGATTTCAAGCTGGTCCGCCCGTATTTCCGCCATGGCCGGCTCTTCTGCCATCTCGCCTCGGTCGGCCATTGGCATGATGTCGGCGGCAACGTCCCCGGCAACTACAACCCGGCCGCGATCGAGAGCATGCAGGAGGGAATGCTGATCCCGCCCGTCAAGCTCTACGTCAAAGGCGAGCTGCGCGCCGATATCGTCGAGATCCTGAAGGCGAATTCGCGACTGCCGGTCAGCCTCTATGGCGATCTCAACGGCCAGATCAACGCGTTGGACCTGGGAGTCCGACGCCTCGACGCGCTGCTCGACGAGTATGGCGAGGCCGTGGTCGAGGAAGCTCTCGCGGAGCTCACCGCGCGTGCGGCACAGCTCATGCGCGCCAATATCGCGGAGCTGCCCGACGGCACTTATCCCTGTGACGACTTCCTGGACAATGACGGCATCGTTGACGAGCCGCTGCCCATCGCTCTCGACATCCGCATCGCCGGCGAGCGCATGGTTTTCGATTTCTCGCGCAGCGCGGCCGCTTGCGCGGGTCCGGTCAACATCGCGCGCTCGACCACGATCGCCTCCTGCTACGTGGCGTTGAAGCATATTTTTCACGACGTGCCGGCCAATGCCGGCGTGCTCGAACCGATCGAATTCATCATTCCCGAAGGCAGCATTCTTGCCGCCGCGGCGCCCAAGCCGGTCGGCGGCTATACCGAGACAATCCTGCGCATCGGCGATGTCATCTTCGGCGCCCTCGCCAAGGCGGCGCCCGAGCGCTCCAATGCCTGCGCCTATGGCACGATCAATGCGCTGTCGCTCGCCGGGCACCGGCGCGACGGACGCCGCTGGGTGATGTTCTCCTTCTTCGGCGGCGGTCACGGCGGCCATCCCGAAGGCGACGGGCTCAATCACGGCAACGCCCCCATCTCGACCGCAACCATTCCGCCGATCGAGATTCTGGAGGCGGCCTATCCCGTCCTCTTCACTCAATGGGCGTTGCGTTGCGACAGCGGCGGACCGGGGCGCCACCGTGGCGGGCTTGGCGCGGTCTATGAGATCGAGCTCCTTGAACACGAAGCCGATCTGTTTCTCTTCGGTGAACGCGGCCGCTACCCGCCGCAAGGCGTCGCGGGCGGCCGGGCGGGCGCGCTGAACCGGTTTGGCTATGAGCAGGCGGATGGGTGGCTTGAGCCGCCGATGCTGTCGAAGCTGGTCGGCGCCAAGCTGCGCCGGGGCCAGCGTGTTCGGCTGGAAACGCCGGGCGGCGGCGGTTATGGCCCGGCCGAAGCGCGTGCCCTCGATGCGGTGATCCGCGATGTGCGCTTGGGCTATGTAAGCCGCGAAGCGGCAGCGCGCGACTATGGCGTCGTCATCGAGGAAGGCGGCGCCATCGATACGGCGGCGACGGCGCGGCTGCGGAAAGTCGCGGCGGAATGACGAGGCAGCAAAGCCGCTACCTCGTCGGCATCGATGTCGGCGGCACCTTCACGGACCTGTTCTTCCTCGACGAAGCCCGCGGTCGCT
>Ga0070738_10002294_pt1 | contig 30454 bp, 16 predicted proteins | sample Coa_R2_2_FD_66446 | JGI IMG/M metagenome (GOLD analysis project Ga0070738, IMG submission 66446) | Surface soil microbial communities from Centralia Pennsylvania, which are recovering from an underground coalmine fire - Coalmine... | ecosystem: Environmental > Terrestrial > Soil > Unclassified ...
CGCGAACCATCAAGTCACTCTCGTGCCGTTCGAGCAACTCCTGGCCGAGTCGGATTACTTGACGCTGCACCTGCCCGTCACGAAGGAATCGCGTTATCTCATCAACCGCCGGACGCTGGCACTGATGAAACCGACTGCGTTTCTCATTAACACGGCGCGCGGAGTGATCGTCAATGAGACCGACTTGCTGGAGGCGCTGCGGAAGAAGCAGATCGCCGGCGCGGGGCTGGACGTATTCGAGCAGGAGCCGCCCGGCAAACATCCCTTGTTCGAGTTGGATAATGTCTTGGTGACGCCGCACGCCGGCGGCGCGGACGTGCAATCGCGCGATGACATGGCCCTGTCAGCAGCGCAAGCGATCGTGGCGCTATCGCGCGGCGAATGGCCGGCCGAGAAAATAGTCAACCCAGAGATCCGCGCCAGCTACCGCTGGTGATAGAAAAAAAGAGTCACCACGAAACACACGAAAGACACGAAAAAAATAAAAGAATGTATGTAGGTGTTCCTCATCCTTAAATGGTTTTTTTTTTCGTTTTTGTATTTTGTCTTTTATTCGTGTCTTTCGTGTGTTTCGTGGTGATTCTCTTCATTTCCAAGTATCGCGCTGTGGTTGCAGGCGGGGGTTGTCCATACGGCGGATTGCGGCAGATTGAAGTGCTGGCGAAGTTCCACGGCGAGATTTTCGGTCTGCTCCGTATCGGCGACGACGGCGAACACCGCCGGCCCCCAGGAGCTTTGACCCGCGCCGCGGTGACCCTGACCGCGTATGAAATTGACCATCTCCGCCGCCAGCGGACTGGCATAGACGCCGCCCTGAATCGCCGCGAACGCCTCGCCGACCCGGATGTTGAATTCGTAGAGCGCTTCGCCGAACGCATCCAGATTGCGCTCGACCAGCGCCGGCAGCATACCCAACAATACCAGCCGGCATAACGCATCCATTCGCGCCGAAGCGGCGGAATCGGCCGGCAAGCGCGCGAACGCTTCCACCTCGCCGCGCCCGTGTAAACCGGCGGTAGGCGTAGTGGGTAGAGCCACGACTAGGCGCCACGCTTCCGGAAACGGCTGGCGTGCCACTAGCGGCGATATTCGCTCGGCGGAATGCTTGCCGGATTCCACCAGGAAACCGCCATGCTCGAAACCGTGCGTCCCCAGGGCAGAACGCAAGCCCCGGCCCACACGCCGCGCCAGTGTGGGAAGGTCGCACGATAAGCCCCACGATGCCGCCAACGCTCGCCCCACTGACAGACCAAGTTGAGTGCCCGAACCCAGGCCGGCATGCGACGGCATGGCGCGCTCGATCCTCAAGCGATGAGGCAGCAAATTAGGAAGCCGCTCATCTCGGCAGCTAGCCGCGGCGAAGCGCTGAGCGAAGGCCAGAGCGCGCTCGGCCAACGGCCCCTCAGCCGACCATGTGGGGGCCGGCTCGGCACACAACAACAAATCCGGTCGCGCGATCATCAATCCGACGCCGCCGAAACAGCGGCCTGCCGGCGTTTCCAGCTCTGCGGGTACTCGCCCAAGTGGGTTCAGAAAGCCGAAGTGCAAGCGGCTATACGCTTTCACGTGAATCACCGCTGGTCTGTCCTCTCTTCGCTTCGGCGAGGATCTCGAAGCGTGCGAGCGTCGGTCGGCGCGCCGCATGCTCAGCGCTTTCTCCTACACGTTGACCCGCGATCGAAAAGAACCACCGCGCTAAAGCGATCTCGCCGCATCAATGCACTAAGATGTACTCAAAGCGCTGGCGGAACTGATCGGAAGTCATCCCCACCACACTAGCCAGCCGCGCTAAACGCTGCGGATTGTCGAAATCGCGGCGGTCCAGGCGGATCATGTAGCGGCGGGCGCATTCGTAGCCTTCGCCCTGCACGTTGACGCGCCGCGTCTGCATGCGCAGCGTTTTCGGATTAATCATTTGGCTGAACGGCAGCGGTTCGAGATGACCGCCTACCAGGCTGATGATGGCCCCGAACTTGCCCGCTTCTTCCGAACGCAAAAACTTCACCGCACCGTAGCCGAGATCGCGCGTGTACTCGGCGTCGAACGGAATGGGATCCGCGCAGCGCAGCTCGTAACCGAGATCCTTGTCGATCAACGTGACCGGTAGATTCAACTCGTCCAGACGAGCCGACAGCCGGTCCTTAATCATGCGTCCGAATTCGATCTCGCCGAGGCGCAGATGACCGTGCGGATCGCGAGTGATTTGGCCGTATCGTCCCAGCTGGGCCGTGCTCATGCACTCCAGCAGGCCGGCTTCGCCAATGGCCTCCAGCAGTCCCTCGGCCAACACGGCGACGCCGTAACTCGCGTGCATGCTGCGCCGCTTGATGATGCTGCCGATAATAATGTCGCACACCTCGTCGAGAGTGACGCGACGATCGCCAAACTCTTCGGGAATGATCGTGAGCGTGGCCGCGGCCGCCTTACCGATGCCCAGGGCCAGATGCCCGGCCGCTCGCCCCATGCTCACAATGAGATACCAGCGCGAGGTAGTCCGCGCGTCCTCGGCCAAATTACGGATGATGCCGACGCCCACCTGCCGGGCCGTCTCGAAGCCGAATGTCGGTGTCGAGCCGGGCAGCGGTAAATCGTTGTCGATGGTTTTGGGAACGTGAGCAACGCGGACAGCCCCTCCGGCCTTGGCGTAAACCTGGCTGCCGGAATAGGCCGTATCGTCGCCGCCAATCGTCACTAGCATGGTCACGTTCAGCCGGCGGAACACGTCCAGGACATTCTGCATGTCCTTTTCCGACTTGGTGGGATTGGTACGCGATGTGCCCAGGATGGACCCGCCGCGCAGTTGGATGGCCTTGACGTCGTCGATGGTTAGCTCGCGGTAGTGCTCGGCATCGCCCTTGACCAACCACTGAAAACCGTCGCGGAAACCGATCACTTCGATGCCCTGCTCGCGAGCCTCGATGGCTACCGAGCTGATTACGCCATTGATCCCCGGGGCCGGGCCGCCGCCGACCAACAACGCCAATCTCCCGGGAATCGGTCCAGGTGTCATGTGTCTACCTCGCGAATGGATGGACGAATGAAAACTCACCTATTGTAGTCAGTTTATGGGTTCGCCCGCCATCGACCAACCATATCGCCGGAGCGATTTCACCTCTTTTTCATCTTTCACTGGAGCGATCCAGCAAAGCCGGTTTGAGCGTCCAGGATTGCTTCTTGGCCAATTCCATCAAGGCCGGCGCGCGAAAACCGGGTGGAAAAATCACCCAGCCCCAGAGCTTCGCGGGATCATCGTCCGAAACGTACCGCGCCGCTGCCAGCTTCGCCGGCTTGATCTCGATCGTCTCCGGCAGTGCCTTGCCGTTCAACCGCAGCTGGGCAATGCGGGCGAGTGTCGCTAAATACGCTTCCGGAGGCACTGGCCGACTTCCCATCCAGACCGCGCTCGGAATGCGCCCATGCTTTTTGAGGAAACCAGCGACATCGCTGCAGGTCCGCCGAAATTGGCTTGTGTCCGTCGTCACCATCGCGGTCATCAAGGGAACACGGCCCGTCGGACCCAGAAGTCCTCGGGGCGCTAACGCGACCCCGCTCGCCTTCTTCGGGGCGAGCGGGGTCGCGTTAGCGCCCCGAGTTCCATCTCTTTCGTCAGCGCCCCAGGTCCCATCCACATAGGCGTTCAGTAACGCAAAGACATCGCTTGCCGATAAAGAGAAATCATCATACGTCTGGAAGCTCACTTCCTCGCCGACCTTTTTGGCGATGGATTCCAGCTCGGCCGGCGTGAACGGGCGATCGCGCGACCGATCGCGGTACAGCTTCGCCGCCTCGGATGCGGTGATGAAACGCACTTCCGGAAAACGCTTCATGAAGCGCACGTATTCCTCGAAAACTTGATACGAAACGCGCGTCTCCTCCGCCGTTTTGGCCGGAGGTTCCTTCCACTGTTCGCGCGGCGGATTCGCGCCGCGCGCAAAGTTGACGCCGTCCCAGAACTGCTTGTGGACGAACTCGCAGGGGTGATAGAAGATGCTGACCACGCCGCCGCCCTCGGCCAGCAGCTCCTTGCGCGCCTGCGCGAAGCGCTCCTCCGCCTGGGGCAATTCCTTGGCGTGGTTCAAATCGGCGCGAAGAGTATAAGCGAGTTTGTAGAGATTTAATATTCCACAATAATAACAAGGCCGATCCTTGAGGTTGACGTGGTTACCGGCGTCGAGATACACCTTCATGCCCCACTGGATCATGGCGCCGTAGCTCTGCGGTCCCCATGAACTTCCGGGCTGCCCGTAGCACGTCGGCGCCTGGCCGAAGATGCGTTCGACATCGTCCCGTCCCGGCCCTTCGCGGCGATCAAACTCGCGCACGCCCTCGTCCCAACCGAGCTGCGAGAGATACAGCGCGGGGCTGGGTTGCGTGCTGTGATAGTTGGAATGAAAGCCGATTTCGTGCTTTTTCAGCGCTTCGATGACATCGGTGCGTTTGCGTTTTTCCAACACACGCGCCTTCTCGCCGACCACCTTGAAGGTGGCGCGCACGTTCTCGCCGCTGAGGAACCTGGCGAGATGGAGTGCGGCGTCATCACTGGCCGGCAGCAGGTAATCCTCCGTATCGAACCAGAGAATGACGTACACGCGTGCTGCCGGCTCCGCGGCGCGAGCGGAAGGCGACAAGGCCAGGCCGAACAGCACAACGAGCCATAAACCAGCGTGACGGACAAAACGCGGAGCCACCATGTTGATCTCCCAACATCATGGAGTTGGAACCGGAGGCCAGTCGGACGACGATCGAGGCGGAGCTATTCTACTGCCTGCGTTCGGGATGGCTTCCCGCACTGCCTCGGGAGCGATCCCCTTGCGAATGCCCTCTGGTCATTTTATGCCGGGCTGCCTAAACTCATCGCGGGACTTTCCCTTCTCGAACCTTGTCACTTGTGCGAGTGATCCAATGACAAATCGTTTTCTTACAGCTGGTGTCCTGAGTTGCTGTCTTCTGGCTGCCGCTGCATGGGCCAACGACTGGCCGCAATGGCGCGGGCCGCAGCGTACGGGAATATCTCAAGAGACAGGTCTGCTCAAGGAATGGCCCAAGGACGGTCCCAAACTCCTGTGGGAACGAAAGGATATTGGCGGCGGCTACTCGACACCAGCCGTCGTCGGCGACCGCATCTACCTGATGGCGGACCGCAAGGGGATGGAGCATGTCCTAGCCTTGGCCGTCAAGGATGGTGCGGAGATTTGGTCGTGCGAAATCGGCAAGGTGGGCATCAATGTAGGTCCCCAGTATCCCGGCACGCGCTCCACGCCGACGGTGGACGGCGATCGCATCTACGCACTTGGCTCCGATGGCGATCTCGCTTGTCTGGAAAAGGACAATGGCAAGGTGGTCTGGTCGAAGAACCTGAGAAAAGCCTTCGAAGGTAAGCCCGGTGATTGGGCGTACTCGGAGTCGGTGCTGATCGACGGCGACGTGTTGGTTTGCACGCCGGGCGGTAAGAAGGCGACGATGGCGGCGTTGAACAAGAAGGACGGCGCTACCATCTGGGAATGTGCGATTCCCAAGGGAGATGCAGCCGCGTACGCTTCAGCCATCGCCGTCGACGTAGGAGGCGTTCGTCAGTACGTTCAGTTCGTAGCAGGTGGTGTGGTCGGCGTTGATGCCAAGACCGGCAAGTTCCTGTGGCGCTACGAGAAGACGAAAGATCCGGCGGCGAACATTCCGACTCCCGTGTTTAAGGATGATTGTGTGTTCACTTCGACATCCCGCAACGGCACGGGACTGAATCGCATCAAGGCGAATGGGGACATGGTGAGCAGCACGGAGGTTTACTTCAATCGGATCCCGCTGAACAGTATCGGCGGCGTGGTGCTTGTGGGCGAATACGTCTATGGCACCCAGGCAAATGATGATTTGGTCTGCATGGACTTCAAAACCGGCGACGTGAAGTGGCGTCATGCTTGCGCGGGCTTGGCGGCGTTGTGCTACGCCGATGGCATGCTCTACGTTCGCGGCCAGGGAGGAAACGGTTTTGGCCCGGAAAGCCCGGCGATTATGGCATTGGTAGAGGCAACGCCTGAAGGCTATCGAGAGAAGGGACGCTTTGAGCAGCCTGACCACGGAAACCGCCCGGCCTGGCCGCATCCGGTGGTGGCCAACGGGCGGCTTTATCTGCGCGACGGTAATGTACTTCTGTCTTATGACATCAAGGCCGGGCAGTGAGGTTCACGAGGATGTTGAACCGGATTTCGCCGCTGCAAGGAGCAGGGGAGTGGCGGCGAATTGCGCGGCAATGGAGAAGGCGATCAACGCGGGCAGAGACACGTCGTAGAGTAGGCCCATGAGGGCGCTGCCCAGGAACCAGGAAACGCCGTAGCAAGCGGTGAAGAGTCCATAGGCGGAGGCGCGGCGCTGCGGCGGCGCCATCGGCGCGACGGCGGCCGGCATGATCGATTCATGCACTCCCATCCCCAGTCCCCACAGCGCGGAGCCGGCCAGCGCCGCCCAGAAACCGCCCAGGAACACCAACGGAGCGGCCAGGGCCGATACGATCGTCAGGGGAACCAGGATGGAAATGCCGGCCCGGTCGAAGAGCCGGCCAAAGACCAGAGAACCGATTCCACTCACGCCCATAGCGGCGGCGTAGAAGATCGGCACCCACACGTCCGGGACGGTCGAAACCTTCTCGAAGTGATAAGCCATGAGCGCGAAATCGGCGGAGCCGGCGGCAACCAGCGCCGCCCCGGCCAAGTACACCCAGAAGGCACGCGGCAGCCCGCGAGTTTTCAGGTCCGGCGGATGCGCCTCCAGATCTTGGGGACGGGGATAGAGAAAGCGTGCTGCCAGAAGTAGGCTCAGACAAGTGACTGCGGGCACGAGCAAGAGCGCGTAAACGAAGTGATAATCGACTTTGTCCGCGAAGTGTGTTTCGTGTCCGCCGCGGAGGGCCAATACCAGGGCGATGGCCAAGGGACCGAAAAGCGCGCCGAATTGATCCAACGCCTCATGTATTCCGAAGGCCCAGCCGTAGCCCATCTCCTTGGCCGCGTGCGAGAGCATCACGTCTCGCGGCGGATTGCGAATCGCCCTGCCGATGCGCTCGGTGATAATCAATCCGACCGCGAAATGCCAGGTGCCGGTCAGGGCCAAGAGCGGCACGGAGGCCATCTGAACGAAGTAGCCGATGAGCGTGATGGGCCAGTATTCGCCGGTTCGATCGCTGAGACGGCCCGAGACGAGGCGGAGGGCATAGCCGAGCAACTCGCCGAATCCCGCACTGATGCCGACCACTGCGGCGCTGGCGCCAAGGACCGCGAGGTACGGCCCGGTGATGCTGCGCGAGCCTTCGTAAGTGAAATCGGCGAAAAAGCTCATCACGCCGATTAGCAGAACAAACCGGAGTGCAGTCGCCTTAGCCTGGCCGCGCTGGGCGACAACATCCGTTTCCGGCGGTTGCATGGACGTTTCCCTTCATGGCTATTCCTCATTTTGAACATGCGCTCAAGATTATCGTTTAATAGATGAGGACGATAGGGGTATCCGGTGCCGTGATTTTCCGCGCGAGATGTGGCGGGTAGATCGAATCGCGCAGCCCGAAGGCTGAGCATGTCTAGCCGCGGGGAGAGGTTGTTCAGAAAGTCTGCGGCGGCAAGTATCTCATTTGCCGGCATTCGCTGCCGGGAAACTTGACGCCGCAACGAGTGGATGATCTTACGGGGTGAAGGGATAAGGAATCACCTGCCCTCTCGCTTCGTATTTGCTGGACTCGTCTCGACCGGCTTCGTCTCCGTGGTCGAAGGCAAGTGCCCTTCGCTGCGGAGCGTGTCATATTCGCGCTCCAACCGGCGGAGGACGATCGATGCTTGTTCGGGCTGATCGTGCAAAACATCCTCGACGATCGAACGGATGTAGTGGTAGCTCTTTTCTTGCGGGGACTGATCGGCCAGCGCTTTGGAGGCTGACGCAGACCATTCTTGATCCAGCCTCAGGAATTGCTCGATCGCCTGCGCCAAGGTGCATTGCTGCGCGATCAGATCGCGCGCCACTTGATCTCTCGCTTCCAGGCGGGTCAACATGTTCTGTCGCATCTCCGCCAATCTCGCGCTGCGGAATTCTTCCTGAAAGTCCGGCAGATCGCAAGCAAAGCGGAGACTGAATACGCCAATCCCCAGAAGGACAAGGGCACAGCCGACAATCACCATTCGCAATGACGCGCTCATATTATTTTTCTCTTGTGTGTGCTATCGAAGGACTCTTCTCAGACATAATGACTGAGAATAGGGTAAGACAAAATGACTGACATGTCAATATCGGCTTCTCCGGGAGCCAAGGAGGGCTGAGCGAAACGTGGCCACGTAGTGGTGGTCCGCGATATGGGCGAGAACATCTCTCCGGCGCACAAACCGAGTGCCGGGGGCATGCTGGGCCGGTGCAGTTATTGTTCGGTGGCGAAAAACGCCTGCCTTATTGTTCTTCGTCGCCGACGGCCAAATATTCATGTGGAATCGAAATCGCGCGACGGCCTTTGAGTTGGTATAGCGTTTTTCGATTAGCCGCGACCCGCAGGGGAGCGCGACCCCGCGCTCCCCTGCGGGTCGCGGCTAAACAAGGATTGGGTTCACATTAAGGCTTGCTCATGCCCACAAAGCTGCCATCGTTCTCGCGTGCCAGCGCCCACAGGAACGCGCCCACATCGGGGCTTTCGTAGAAGAACCCAATGGTGTTGATGCGCACGCTCGGCTGGCCGGGCAGAGGACGGTTCCAATCGCTTTGCAGCGTTCGGCGAATATGGCGGGCGAGCAGGTCGTTGCGCTCTACTTCCCGAAGCGTATTCAACGCTTCCGGACGAACGCCCTCGCCGAGGTTGGGTAGACCGTCGGAGAACAGGTAAATCGTATCCATCCCCTTGGCACGAAGGCGGAAGGCCAATTGCAGAGCGGCGTACATGTTGGTACCGCCCTTGGGTGTGATTTTCGTCAGGGCGGTTCGCACGCGCTCTGGACTCGATTGGGCCTTGAAATCCAACCAGTCCTCTTCGCCGGGGAACAGAAACCCTGTCGTCTCGGAAAAGATGATTACTTGATACTTCTCCAAATTCGGTAGACTGCGCATCAATCGTGCGATGGTGCTGCCAACATCGGCCCATTTCGTCGGCGCTTTGGTGTTTTCATCCACGAGGTCCATGCTGCCGGAAGTATCGACGAGAAAGAGAACGCGACGGCCGGTCAGTGTGATGCCGGCGAAGCGATTCTCGGACGCCGCGCGCACACGCGCCGTCTCGCCCTCCAGCGTCTGGTTTTGTTCGCGCAGCGCGGCCAGGGCTTTCCGCGCCAATGCCAACTCCTTGTCACGCGCGTCGATGTCGCGTTCCAGCGAACGACGCGAAGCGGAGAGCTTCTCCAGGTTTTTATCGGCATCCTTCAGATCGCCCATCCGTTTGGCGATCTCCTTTTCGAGTGCGGCCGATATCGCCTTCTCGGCGGCATATTGCTCCCGGGCATCTTTCAGATCCGCGCGCAGGGAGGGCACGAGGTTCGCCGTTGTTTGCAGCTCTTTCAATCGCATCCGCGCCGTAGCCAACGCCTCCGCCAATTCGCGGCCTCGCGCCGTTTCCTTCTCGCCGCGTTTCTCGCTCTGGCGCAGGTTTTTTTCCAGGACCGCAACCCGTCCGGCAGTCTCCTTCAGCTTGCTATCCAGCTCCTGGGCGCGGGCGGTCTCCATCTCGTGGAGTTTCCCGCGCTCGCGCAGGTCATTCTCCAGGGCGAGGAGACGCCGGCTGGATTCTTCCAGTCGCCGCGCCAGATCCGCGGCCTCGGCCTGTTTGGCCTTTTTCTCTTCCTGGAGTGCTTCAATCCGCGATTCCAACTGCAGCTTCGTGCCGGTCAGCTCCGTGGTGACGCGGCGGTGTTCCTCCTCGGCGCTCTCCTCGTGATACTTGGCTTCGCGCAGATTGATCAGCCACAAGAGAATGACGCAGCCCAAAGCGCAGCAAAGCACGTCCACCATGGACAGGTTGAAAATCGATGGAATGCGATGGCGGACGCGCATGAGAAATCCTCCGAGGCGAACGGCCGGCTGGTGGAACACTTACCAGCCGGCTGACGCCGGCCGGCTGGTGGAACACTTACCAGCCGGCTGACGCCGGCCGTTCGCCTATGCTGTCGTCAGCTGGCGCTGGTCGCTGGCCTGGCCAAGGAAGCGCAAGAGCGGGCCATCCGAGCCGAGACGAATCCAATCGCCCGAATGCAGGGCCGTCGGTTGCGTGACCAGGCAGTCGTTGATGAGCGTGCCATGCCGGCTGCGGTCGCGCAGCATGTAGACGCCGCGGGTCAGCACAAGCTCGCAGTGTCGCGCCGAGACGGTCGGGTACAGCTCGGTCGCAAAGATAAGATGGCAGGCGGGATCGCGGCCAAGCATGAACAAGGGGCCCGAGATCAAAAAGTCCTCGCCGCGGAAGTAGAGCCGGGCGGGGCCGCGGTCGTTGGCGGCATCGGCGGCGGAACTGCCCGGCAACGGAGCGGAATCAAGATGGCCGCGCGGCAGGTCGCCGCGATTTTGCCGCAACGCCAAATCGAAGGCGGCGCGGGCCACGGCGTCGTCGTCGAGAACGTGAATTCGCGCGGAGAGCATGTTGTCTTCGATCAAGTCCTCGCCGAAATCAGCGCTGTCTTCATCATCGATCGGCTTATCCTCGGCAGGCTGGATTAGTTCATTAACCGCCGTCGCAAAGCCCGGCAGACGAGCGGCTGGTCCCGTGATAAGCATCGCGCCGACTGTGCCGAACGCGGTGATGTCGGCCAAGAACTGTTGCAATTCGCCGAGAGACCGCTGCACCAGAGGAGCGCAGAACGCCGACAGATCGCCTGGAGAAAACTTCAAATGTTGATACCAATGCGGCGTCTGAAGCACCATCTCGACCGGTTCATCGCCGAGTCGCCTGTCGAGCAGGATAGCTAGTTGATCGAAGAGCGCTTGTTCCGTCTCGGCCGACTCGCGCGGATCGCGGCGGCTGAGACGAATGCAGCGCAGAGCGGCACAGTCGAGCATCCGGCACAGCCAGGCACCCCGTGCCAGCTGCGTAGCCGGATGAACGTGCAGCACGCGCGCCATGTCATTATGTAGGGCGATGGCGGACAACGTCAGGGCGTAGCCGTCGAGATCGATGACCACCGCCTGGCCCGACCAGGGCAAATGCTCGTGGGCGGCGAGTGCGACGGCGACGGGCGAGGGGACCGAGCCGAGCAGCCGCCAACGCGCCCTCCCGGCCATGTTCGCCAATAGCGCCGCCTGAGCCGCGCTCAAATACGCCGGCAGGGCGGCCGTCACGCCCTCGGCCCGGCCGATGCGCCGTTGCAGGTGTTCGCAGACCAGCGCGAAAGCGCCGGCGGCATCGAGCCGGTGCCTGCCGCTGTCCCAAAGGGCATCGCCGCCGAGATAGGGCAAGAAATCCAGGCATGCCAGGTGTGGCGAACGGCGGCACAAACCGACGCCGGCCCGACCGACACGCGGTTGACGTTCCTCCAGACTCAGCGCCAAGGGAAGCTCCCGTTCGTTGCCATCCAGCGGCAGACCAAGCGGGACATACGGACCGGCCCCATGATTCTCACCTTGAATCGCCCGAGCGCGAGTGGCATTCAGGTCCAGGCCGATCAGCGTCATGGTGCGTCTCCCGTGCGTTTAGCCACAGTGGGACCGGCGTCCCGCCGGTCCATCGCTCGCTGCACTTAAACTTTAATTCTGTATTCGCACTTCGGCATTTGATTCCGGCTCCAATTCGTACAGCCGCGTGACTAGATGTTCCAGGCAATATTGTTGACAATCGATGACCAGTGCCTCTTCATCGCGCTGCACAGAATGAAGTAGGAACATGACCACCAAACTCAAGGCCAGGGCCACCAGGGTGCAGTCGAAAGCCACGTTGAGATGGCGCGTGGCGTCGCTGATGAATTTGCTCATCTCCAGGCCGGTCTGGCCGCCGAGCGTCAAGCTGGTCGCCAGGCCGCGCACCGTGCCGAGAAAGCCGATCGCGGGAATCGCCCAGGCAAGATAATGTACCGTCGCCATGCTCGATACCAGCCGGCCCAGGTCAACGTCGGCCTGCGTTCGCACGGTCTCGCTGACATCGCGCGCGGATCGACTGACGGCATACTTGCTCAGGGCTAGCCGGATCATGTTGGCGAGGATATATGGTCCGCCGCGTGCCGCCCGCTGCTCGACACGCCGCTGCAACAGCCGGGCGTCTTCCGGCAGAATGCACACGCCGACATCGGTGGAGAGGAGTTCCAGGTCGAAGGCACGGCGCTGGCGGCGTACTTCGAGATAGCGGCTCAATAGGATGAAGCCGGCCCAGGTGAAACAGCAGTAGCTAGCGATTTGCTCTGGCCCCAGGAGCAAACGGCTGATCCGTTCGGGCGTCCATTTCGACCAATCATTGCCGGAGTCGCCTTTACTGGCCGACAGCTGCCATAGCGGAATGCACAGCGCGCAAACGAGGGCCAACGCCAGCACCAGAAGAGGCCATTCGCGCGTGGGTCGATGCGAAGGAGTCAAGGCCATGCAAGAATCCGTGAGGGGCGACAAGGGTGGTCGACGACGCCTAAGAGAATTAAATTGTGCGGTACGCGCGGAGGAATTGTCAAGTCTGGCGCGAACGATTCAATTTGGGCGACTGTCAACTTTTCCTTTCCTCACTTCGCGGGTCTACCGGCGCGATTGGAAAAGTTACAACGGCTCCAGTGGTTATAGCATCGCGCCGTCGAGTTTATGCAAACCGTAACCTCTGGCGGAGCGGCACATTGCACCGAACGCGGCGAAAAAGTTTTCGGCCCGCTCCGACCCTGGCTCAACATTTGCGTGTAGAGTTGAGGGAACACATCGCGGCCGGCAGGTCATTTCCTTGCTGGCGCTGCGGGCTGGTGAACACGGGAGGTTACGGCATGGCATTACGCCCCTCGATGGCTATCGTGCTCTTCGGCGCGATGGCTTCTCTGGGTGCCTCATATCGGACGCCCAATTTCATCGTGGAAGCGCCGGACCCCGCCTTCGCCGAACAGGTCGGCAAGTACGCCGAGTATTATCGCCGGCAAAAGGCGATCGAGTGGCTGAACCAGGAGATGCCCACCTGGGGCCGGCCCTGCCCGCTCCGCGTCACGATCACTGGCAACTCCGGCGGCGCCACCGAGTTCGCTTTCGACAACGGCCGCATTCTTAGTATCAACATGCACATCGAAGGCAGTCCCGACCGCCTCCTCGCCAGCGTCTTGCCGCACGAGATCACGCATACAGTTTTGGCCTATTACTTCCGCGTGCCGGTGCCGCGTTGGGCCGACGAGGGAAGCTCCGTGCTGTCCGAGGATGAACGGGAACGCGCCGTGCATGAGCAGGAGGTCCGGCGGATATTGCAACAACCCGGACGGGCCATTCCTCTGCGCCGGCTGTTCAGTTTGATGAACTATCCCCGCGATGTGATGGTGCTGTACGCGGAAGGCTACTCCGTGGCAAATTTCCTGGTCGGCCAAAGCAGCCGGTCCGTCTTCCTGGCGTTCGTCGCCCAGGGCATGCAGGGCAATTGGGACGCGGCGGTGCGGGCGCACTATCCTCCTTATCGAAGCGTTGACGAGTTGGAGAGAGCGTGGGTGGAACACATCCGCAGCGGCCGGCAGCAGCCAACGCAGTTGGCCAGCCGTGGTCCTAGCGGTGCTTCCACGGCGCGTGTGGTAGTGCGGCAGACCGCGCCGCCGGCCCAGCCGGTCCTCGATGCTCCCGAGCCGATCTATCGCGGCCAAATCCCCGACGACACGGCTCCTCAATGGAACCAGCGTCTGGCTTCCCAGGGAGTCCAGCCTCCCGCGACCCAGTGGAACCAGCGTCCCGCTTCCCAGTTGGACCGGCGGGACATCGGTCCTCCAGAGAGCGAGCCGCGTCCGGGAACGTATCAAGTTCCTCCGCCGCCGCCAGCGGTTCGCCTGGAAGCGCCGGAGTTCGAGCGCGTGCCACAATCGATGCCGCAACTGGGGCAGCCGCAGTCCGCTCCGCGTTCGCCGGTTGGATGGTCGCCGTGAAGATAAGGAATCGTCTTTCGCCCGATGGGTTTGTGCATTACAAATATAAGGTGAGAATCGCTTTCATGCAGACTCTCTTGCGCACGAGCGCGCGTGGGTTCGCCCGGCCACCATGCCGAGGAGGGGTCCATGATCTCACCTTATCGCCGCGATCGGCGATGCGGCTTCACATTGATCGAATTGCTGGTCGTGATCGCCATCATTGCCATCCTCATCGCCCTGTTGCTGCCGGCTGTGCAAAAAGTGCGTGAGACAGCCGCCCGCATCACGTGTCAGAACAATCTCAAGCAAATCGCCCTGGCCACGCAAAACATCAACGACACGATGAGTGCTCTGCCGCCCTTGTGCGCCCCGGACGGGTGGACGGCCCTGACCCTGGCCGCCCCTTGCTACAACGGCGGACCCTGGACGGTCTATGCCTTCCTTTTGCCGTATCTGGAGCAGCAGAACGTCTACAACCAACTGGTGAAAGGCAACATTCCGCGCTCCGATCAACCTCCTTATCCGGGAGGTTATTGCGGTGGACAATTTCACACGGTCATCAAAACCTACTTGTGCCCGTCCGATCCCTCCGAAGCGAACGGTTATTGCACGACCACTTACACCGGCGCCAACGACTTCGCCGCCGGCTGCTACGGCGCCAACTATTACTTCTTCGGAAATCCCAATGGTTGGAACGATGCCTCGTGCGTGCAGGGAGCCAATGCTTTGCCGCGCTCGGTCCCCGATGGGCTATCCAACACGGTCGCTTTTGGCGAAGTGTATGCTTCGTGCGGATTATGGGGCGGTCCGTCGTTCGCCTTCGGCTCGATGTGGTCCGACTCCACCTCGAAATGGCGGCCGATCATGTGTCACAATACGATTCTCAAGGAAGCGCAGCCCGGCTACGCTCCGTGCTATCTCTTCCAGGTCCGTCCCCGGCCGTTCACGACTTGCGATCCCAGCCGCGCCCAATCAGGACATAACGGCGGCATGAACGTAGCTCTCGGCGATGGCAGCGTGCATTTCATCACTCAAGCCATTAGTGCGACGACGTGGGCGAACGCCTGCGATCCGCGCGACGGCAACGTCCTGGGGAGCGATTGGTAGATTACGCAGCGCTAGGCGAGCGGGGTTGCGTAAGCGCCCCGAGGACCTGTCTCGGGGCGCTTACGCAACCCCGCTCGCCTTAGTCGGCCGTCGGCATTCTTACTGCGCTGGGACAGGCACAAGCGGTTGGGCCGCCGGCGCCGCGACGGGGGCAGCCGGCTTGGTGAACGGCGGCGGCGTACCGTGGTCGATGGGGTAAACCAGGGGATCACAACGGCCCTGGCAATTATGACAACCGGCCAGCAAACCCAGCAGGCCGGCACCGACGATCAGCAACAATCCGCGATGCATCATAGCTTCCCTACCTTTCCTGTATAGAACAGGGGCATCAATCGAGGGCCATCCTGGCGCTCGCCGATTGCATCGACGGCGCAAGCAATCTCGCTTGATAGAATCCCGTCCAAACGGGCAATCCGTGGAGAATGCACAAGCCGATCAATCGGCACAAAGGGCGTGGAAGGAACATTTTGTCATCGCCCCTGGATCGTGAGGAGAAGCGAGCGGATGGATGCGATTATTTTGGCGGCTGGCCTGGGGACACGGCTCCGGCCCCACACGCTGCAAACACCGAAACCGCTACTACCTGTACAAGGCAGGCCCATCCTTGACTGGACGCTGGGCGCACTGCCCAGGCAGGTCGATCGCGTGCTGGTGGTTATTCACTATCTAGGAGAACAGGTAGAGGCGTACCTGCGGCAGCAGAAGCATTTCAACCAATGGCAAGTGGTGCGCCAGGAGACGCCGCGCGGCACCGGCGACGCCTTGCTGGCCTGTCGCGAGCATCTACGTTCGGAGCATTTCTTGGCCCTTAACGGCGACGATTTGTTTGGGGCCGCGGACTTGGCAAAGCTGGCAAGCTGTTCCGCCGGCGTTCTCTGCCATCCCGTGGACGAGCCGCGCCGCTTCGGCATCGCTTTTCGCAAGGAAGATGGCACGCTCGATCGTCTTGTGGAGAAACCGGACCTCGATGGTCGCTATTTGGCGAACACCGGCGCCTATGTCTTTCCCCGCACCGTCTTTGACATACCGTTGACCCTCTCGCCGCGTGGCGAGTACGAAGTGACGCAGTACGTGAGCGAGCTGGCGAAGCGGCAGGCCGTGCAGGTGATCGAAGCGAGTTTTTGGCTGCCGATCGGCACTGTCGAAGTGTGGCAGGCGGCGCAAACGATGGATTTACGCGCCGTACAAGGGGAGCCGCGACCGTAAGGGAGCGGTTTGACCCCACCGTTACCTTACGGTCGCGGCTCTCCTTGAGAGCGCAGGCGCTCTAGCGCGTTGGCCGCCGCTTTGCGTAGCTCCACATCCGGGTCGCGCAGCAATCGCGTGAGATCGTCGATCGTCTGGGGCGCGGCCGCGGGGCCGAGGTTACCGACCGTGCGCACCGCCGACCAACGTACGAAGCGATCCGAATCGCGTAGAGCGCGCGTCAGCGCCGGCAGGGCCGGCAGCGCCAGCGAGCCGGACGTTTCCAGTACGTCCAGGGCGCTGCGTCGCACACGCACGTCGGGATGAGCCAATTCCTCGGCCAATCCCGGCACCGTCTCATGCAGCAATTCACCCAGCAGCTTTTCATCCGTCCCGTTGCGGCAGGCGGCGCATCGGTGCAGCCATCGGCCACGCGCCACACCCATATCCTCAAGCGCCTTGTGGGTCAGAATTCGCGTTTCCGGATCGTCATTGTGGAGAAAATGCTCCAGGATTGGACCCAAATCATGCAGGGCCGTTAACAGGGGACGCAGCTCCTCGTACTCGGCTTCCAGCGGACGGGCCTCGCGGCCGAGTGGCTCGTCCATAAGTCGGGTCAAGGCGGTACAGGCGAGGCCGATGATTTCCAGACAGCGGCGGCGAACTTCCGGGCGGACATCTTCGAGGCCGCGATGCACGGCCGGTAAGATGGTGCTGGCCGCCAGGACGAGATCGCTGCGCGAGGCGGGGCGCGAGACAAGCCCCACCGTTCCCGCTGCGTTCAGCGAGTTTTGGAGCAACAGCGTAAAGCCGTCCGCGGCGGCGCGGCGCAATTCCGCGTCTTCGTTTTGGAGCAATTCGGCCAAGGCCGGCACGGCGATATACACCGGCGGCTCCACCTGGACCAGCGTGCGGGCGGCGAGGCAGCGCAGACGTGGCGGTCCCTGAATCACGAGACCAGCCAAGTCGCCGGCGAATCCGCGAACCCACGGCAGCGGTTCGCCGGAGGCATGCGCTTGCTCGGCCATCTGCGAGAGCATTTCCAACATGCTCGCCATCTTTGCGGGTTCACCCTGATGCAAGATGCGGCGCACGGATCGGATGAACCATTCAATAAGCAGGTCGTGATTCGAGCGATCGCCGGCCGCGATTTCGTCTTCCATCGCCGAGGAGTGCCACTCTGTCAGCACCACGGCGGCTTGCAAATCTGCCAAGGAACGCAGCCCCGCCACGCATTGCTTGATGGCGCGGTCGCGCTCCGTCAGGCTGGGATAAGTCGTTTGCAGAGCGCGGCGAAGCTGGGCGACTGCCGGACTTTCGGCATGCTGTGAAGCAACGCTGCCGGGCTGCGCCAGGAGAGAAGGAAGGCCCGAGCTGTAAACACAGCCAAGAAGAAGGATGATCGACAAACGCCGCGGACGGATCTTCTCCCGCAGTGCTGGGCCGCTCATTTCCCAACTTGTCCTCTTCTCTACGTTCATTTGTGTTTATCTGTGGCGAAATCCTTCTGACTCAACGCTTCAGAGCCGCATAACGAATCGTCCGGACGGCGAAAAGTCCAGTTTGCCGGCGGCGAAGAATCGGTCTTGACCTGTCCGCGGGTCGTAGCTATAGCCGCCCTGCTTTCCGTCCGAACCTTGAGTGAAACAAAAGACCAAAGTTTCCAGACCAGGCTGGAGGCTGGGTCGGACACAGGACGGAAGATTTATGGGGACACATGGGGGCAAGGGGGGTTCTCCTTCGCCGGGCGCTGGTCCGCGGATACATCGCCAAACGAAGGGGAGAGAGTGCAATCAATGAAGGAGGCCATGGTGGCTAGGGCACAAAAGCGAAAATGGATCGATCTCGTCGCGGGCCTTCTCGTGGGGGCGGCGACTCAACCGCTGGCGTTGCTCGCCGGCCCGGACACCGGTCTCACCTTGCTGCCCGCGTCCCCGGAGCGCGGCGAGCAAACGGTCGCCCAGTTGGGCGGCGGAAGCTCGCGCGCCCGCATGGCGCTCAATGCCGCGATCGACGCCGAACGGCTCGGCGATCTCGATACCGCGGCCGCGAAATACCAAGAAGCACAGGCCCGCGCCAACGATTTGTCGGCCGACGAGCAGCGCGAGTTGACTCGCCGGCTTGCTGCCAATGGCTTGGCCTTGCGGGCGCGGCGCGAGGCCCGCGAACAGCTCGGCCTGGCGGAGTCGGCCATTCAGCATGGCCGCCCGGGCGACGCTGCCGCCCTCATCAAAAAGATCACCGCTAACGAGTTGTATCTGAGTCCTGCTGATCGGCAGCGCTTCCAGCTGCTCTGCCAGCGCGTGCATGTGCCGTCCGGCGCCTCCTCCTCGACCAATATCAATGCCGCCGGCCTGGCGCGCAATCGAATCCGGCAGGCCCGTGCCGAACTGGCCCAGTCGGACCTTGAAGCCGCCGAAACCCTGGCTCGCGAGGCGGATCAGCTCCACATTACCTTCGCGCCGAACGAAGACTCGCCGCGAAAAGTCTATGAGGATCTCGACAAGGCCCGCCGCGATGCCAAAACTCTCCTTCTGGCCTCGCGCGCCTCTCTCCAGCGCGGCAGCCTTGATCGTGCTGAGCAATACGCCCGCGCCGCCGAGCAACTGGCATCACCGTTCACCTTCATGATGGGCGACTCGCCGTCGAGAATTCTTAAGGAAATTCAGTCGGCCCGAGCGAAGGCACCTGCGAGCCAGCAGGTAACCGCCAAGGGCATGAACGCCGCCAAACCTTCCGCCGGGGCAATGCCGAAACAAGCAGCGGATACGGAGAAGGCCCGCATCCTGGTGCAACAGGGACGACAGGCGCTGGCTCGCGGGGATGTCGCCCAAGCGCGAAAGTGCGCCGAACAGGCATCGACACTGAACGCCGATCTGCAATGGAGCGAAGACAATCCAGCTCGGTTGCTGGAGGAGATCACTCGCGCGGCAGGCGGGACCAAGGCTTCTACGACAGCGGCCGCCCCGGAGGGGAACGCCGTTGCCACGATCGCGCCGATCAAGACCAAGGAAGAAGCACTGGCCCTGATGAAGCAGGGGCGCGAACAGCTCGCCAAGGGCGACTTGGAGCAAGCCAACAAGACGGCCGCGCGTCTCCGCGCCGCCCGCCATATTCACTGGGGGCTGTTCTTCGAAGACACGCCCGATAAGTTCCAGGCCGACGTGGACCACGCGCGCTTGCAACGCAACAAGCAGCAGTCCGTCGATCTGCTCGCCGAGGCACGACGCCGCTTCGAGAAGAAGGACTACGATGGCGCGGAGAAGCTGGCCTATGAAGCCCGAAGCAAACACGGGGCGTATAGCATCTGGGACCTCGGCGATCGTCCCAACAAGGTACTGGCGGATGTGCAGGCCGCACGTCAGAAAGAGCGAGTCGTCAAGTTGCCCGATCCGCCGACGGCGCAGCGCCAGGCGGCGGATCTCAGTCGTGGGCCGCTCGCCCAGCCCGGCGGCAACAACGGCACCGCTCAAGCGCAAATGCCGCCTGCTGACGCCAGCGTCACGACAGCTTCGTTCACCGCTGCGCAGCCGGCCAAGGCCAACGAAGCACGACAGATTTTGAAGGAAGCCCGCCTGGCGCTCAACAACGGGGCGGTGATGCAGGCACGGCTGCTCGCCGATCGCGTTCGCGATATGCACGTCGTCCTGAATGCGCCCGGCGACGATTCGCCGGAGAACATTTACCGAGACATCGAGCGAATGTCGCAGCGACCGCAAGGGAGCAGCGCGGCTCAGACGGCGCAAGCGAACGCCAACTCGCCGAAGACGGACTCGCCCTATCTTTCCACTCCGCCGATTGACGGCCGGATGAAGGGAAGCAGCGATAATCTGGCTGCCCAGACGCGCGCTCGCCAGTTGATGGCGGAAGCGCGGTCCTTGCAGCAGCAAAATCGGCTCCTGGAGGCTCGTGACAAGATCGACGAGGCACGGCGGCTCGGCGCGACGTTCCGGCCCGACGAGGAAACGCCAAGCCTGGTCTATCAACAGCTCGCGTTCGTGGCGCGTCAACGCATCGACAGCCTGGTCCATCATGCCGCGGAATCGCTCCGCTACGGCACGAAGGAGCCGATGATGCGTTGCAAAGAAGCCGAATATGATCTCTCGCAGGCCCGGCAGATGGCGATCGCTTTCGGCCTGGACCTCCAGCCGATTGACGCCACCATGCGGATGGTCGATCAACTGCGCACCACGGGCAACACCACGCTCGTAAGTGCCGAATCCCAGGGTATGAGTTCTAGGAATCCGCAACGCGGTACCCAAAATTCCGGGCTTGGAACGCAGAACCCAGCGGCGCTGCTCGATCAGGCGCGTCTGGAGCTGCGAAGCGGTCAGACGGCCAATGCTCGTCATTTTGCCGAGGAAGCCGTCAAGCTCGGCGCCGGCGAGGCAGGCTTGGCTGTGCTGCGCAGCGTCGATGCCGAGGAAGACGCACAGACTCGGCGGCGAGCCAATCGCACTTTTGACGAGGTTATCCAGGCTTATCAGCACCGCGATTATCGCCGGGCCAGCCTGATCCTGGCGAGCATCGATACGACCAAGCTCGACGAGCGTCGCCGGGGCCGGCTGCGTGAAATGCTCAATACGCCGGAGATGCAGCCCAATGCCCGCGGCTCGGCCATCGCCCTGACCGCCGCCCAGGAGTTGAGCGGCAAGGGAATGGGAACCACCGGCAACTCGCAGGGTACGTTGTCTACGATGCCTGGCGGCAACACCGGACACGCGCGAGCTACCGATGATCCCGGACAATCTCTTCTGGACCGCACGCGCGCCATGCGCGAGGTCAAGTTCCAGCAGCTCCGCAACGAAGGACTGTCCGTTCAGACGCAGGCCCTGGAACGCTTCCGCACCGGCCAACACGATGCCGCCGTGGAGATGCTCCAGGATTATTTGGATCGACTCGGCAACGAGGAGCTTGATGCCAGCCAGCTGTCGATGCTGCGTCGGCCGATCGATTCGCGCTTGCAGCAGTTCCAACTTCTCAAGGCGCAGGCCGAGTTGGCCAACAACCGCTTCGATGAACGTTCGCGGCAGGTGAAGAGCGACATCACCAAGGCCAAGAGCGCCGAGCAGGTCAAGCAGAAGAACATCGCCCAGCTGATGAAGCAGTACAACGATTTGTTCCAGCAGGCCAAGTATCCCGAGGCCGAGATGGTGGCCCTGCGAGTCAAGGAACTGGATCCGGATAATCCCATGGCCACGGCCGCCATCACCATGGCCAAAATGCAGCGCAACCATAGCCAGTACGAGAGCGACAAGGAACGCAAAGAAGGGGTCTTCCTGGAAGCGATGCACGATGTGGACAACATCGGCGAGAAGGATGCCATCTCGAATGACATAACCTTCACGAAGGATGAGAAACGTCGCCAGGCGATCCAGAATCGCAAGTCGCTGGAAGGGCTGCCGCTGCAACGGAAGTCGGCGGAAGAACTCAACATCGAGCGGCGGCTGATGGAGCCGACCAGTCTCAGCTACGTCAACGAATCGCTGGGACGAGTCATCGACGACATTCGTGGCGAGAAGGGCATCAACATTTTCGTCGAGACCCCGGCCCTGGCCGAGAAAGGCATCGAGCTGGACCGGCCGGTGTCGATTAAAGTTGACAATATCTCTCTTAAATCCGCTCTGAAATTGCTGCTGAGCCAGGTGCATCTGACCTACATCATCTCCGACGATGTGTTGAAGATCACCACGGAAGACCAGGCGCGCGGCAAACTGGAGCCGAAGGTCTACCAGGTAGCCGACCTCGTAATCGCCGTTGAGAACTTCGGCCAGGTCGGTGTTACGCCGGATGCCAACTTGGGCATGGTCAACGTCAACCAGGCCATGATGGCTAACTCGCCCATGACCGGCATGACGGGGATGCAAGGCGGCCAGCAGGTCGGCGCGCCGGCCAACGGTTCGATGGCCAACACCAACGGCAGCTTTGCCACCGACTTAAGCAACAGTGGCGTGCAGGTGACCAAGCATCGTCCGCAGACGCATGAAGACATGCTCATAAAACTGATTACCAGCAGCATCTCGCCGCGCAGCTGGGCCGAGCAAGGCGGGCCGGGCACCATCGAGTTCCACCCTTTGACCTTGTCCCTAACCATCAACCAGACACCGGACATCCAGGACCAAGTCCAGGATCTGCTTAACGCCCTGCGGCGGTTGATCGATCAGGAAGTGGCCGTCGAGGTCAAGTTCATCAGCATCTCGGAGGACTTCTTCGAGCGTATCGGCGTCAACTTCAACCTGAACTTCGTCAACAAAAGCCGCGAAGCTCTCCAGGTTCAACCGCAGTTGACCTCCGGACAGTTCGCGCAGCCGGGCTTCATCAATGCCTTCAACCCCGGCAACTTGATCTCCGGTTTGACACCGGCCGGCACGCTGACGAACGACTTGAACATCCCGATCAACCAGCTGACCTATCCGCAGGCCATACCGCCGTTCGGCGGCTATCCGGGCATCCCCGGCTTCGGCGGCCTGACGATGGGCCTGGCCTTCCTCAGCGACATCCAGGTGTTCTTGTTCATGGAGGCCGTCGCCGGCGACACCCGTGCGAACGTCATGCAGGCGCCCAAAATAACGCTGTTCAACGGCCAGACATCGCTTATCGCCATCAATGACTTCCAGTTCTTTACCGTCGGCGTTCAGGTGGTCAACGGCGGGTTCGGCCAACTGCTGTACAACCCGGTCACCACGTTGGTTCCCTTGAACATCACCATGACCCTTAACGCCGTCATCTCCGGCGATCGGAGGTTCGTGCGCATGTCCATCGCGCCCAGCTTGGCCAACATCGTCAACGGTGAGGTCAACCTGTTCCCGGTGGTGACGCCGATCTTCCCTCTGTTCGACGGCACGGCGACCGGCCAGCCGGTGGTGTTCACGCAGTTCGTGCAGCAGCCGCACCTGACGCGCGTCACGGTGAACACGACCGTAGCGGTGCCGGACGGCGGTACGGTGCTCATGGGCGGCTTGAAGCGCCTGTCCGAAGGCCGCAACGAGTATGGCCCGCCGGTGCTGAGCAAGATTCCCTATCTGAGCCGTCTGTTCCGCAACATCGGGTACGGACGCTCGGCGGAGAGCTTGCTCATCATGGTGACGCCGCGCATCATCATCCAGGCCGAGGAGGAAATCACGCAGACGGGCTACACGCCGCCGCCCGCCATCGCCCCGTGATCAATAGACAGGGAGAAGGGGAGACAAGGAGACAGGGAGAAGCCAGGGTGGTTTCTCCTTGTCTCCTTGTCTCCCCTTCTCCTTGTCTCCCCTTCTCCTTGTCTTCTTTTGGTAGACCGCGACCCCGCCTTGCGATACCTTAGAGGAAGCTAATTCGCTCTTCCTGAGTTCATGTGATTCGCCAACGCCGGCTAAACGATGACTGCCGCTCCGCTGCGCTGTCCTCACTGTCAGACTCCTTGCCGGCTCGCACCTTCGGCAAGTGAAGGGGAGATCGTCTGCCCGCATTGCCGGCAGCCTTTTGTTGCCACTCGTTCCTTGCCTTCCCCTATCCCCGTAGATGATGATAAGAGCGAGGGGGATAGCGCATCCAAACGCTCCTCGCCATGGTGGTGGCTGTCCGATCAGCCGTCCGCATCGTCCCCTGGCGGCGCCCCGACCGTCGCCTGGGACGGCCGACAGCAGTTCGAGGAGTCCCTCGCCGGCATCTGGAAGCCCGGCGAGGTAATTCACGATCTCTATGAGGTGCGCGAGGTCTTCACCAGCGGCGGGCGCGGTCTGGTTTATCGCGTTCATCATCGCGGCTGGAACATGGACCTGGCCGTCAAGTGCCCGCGCACCGAATTCTTCCAGAGCGAGCAGGACAAAGCCGACTTCGAGCGCGAAGCGGAAACGTGGGTCAAGCTTGGCTTGCACCCTCATCTGGCAACCTGCCACTACGTTCGCCGCCTGGGCGGTGTGCCCCGTGTCTTCGCCGAGTATGTGTCCGGCGGCAGTTTGGCCGAGTGGATTCGTTCGCGCAAGCTCTACGCCGGCGGGCCGACGCGCTCTCTCGAACGCATTCTCGACATCGCCATTCAGTTTGCCTGGGGCTTGCAGCACGCCCATGAGCAGGGGTTGGTGCATCGCGATGTCAAGCCGGGCAACGTGTTGATGACCAGCGACGGCATCGCCAAGGTCACGGATTTCGGCATGGCCAAGGCGCGCGGCTCCTCCGCCGAACCAGTAATCAACGGCACCCAGGGCAGCATCCTCGTCAGCGCCGGCGGGTTGACGCTGGCGTTCTGTTCGCCCGAACAGATCCAGGGCCGCCCGGTTTCGCGCAAGACCGACATCTGGAGCTGGGGCGTATCGCTGTTGCACATGTTCATGGGATCGGCCCATTGGTCGGCCGGATACCTGGCCGCCGGAGTCCTGGAAGATTACCTGGAGCGCGGCCCCGGCGATGAGGGCTTGCCGCTGATGCCACCGGCCTTGGCCGATCTACTCCGACAGTGTTTTCGGGCCAACCCGGACGAGCGGCCGCGCGACATGCTGGAAATCGTTGCCGTGCTGCAACGGATGTATACCCAGGTGATCGGTCGAGGCTATCGCCGTCTGCCGCCGCAGGCCGCCAAGGCGCGGGCCGATGCCCTCAACAATCGCGCCCTGTCGCTGCGCGACTTGAACAAGCACGACGAGGCGGAGCAACTCTGGCAGGAAGCGCTGACCATCAGTCCGCAGCACCCCGAATCAACTTACAATCTTGGCTTGACGGATTGGCGCTTGGGGCGATTGAACGCGGAAATGCTGCGGCAACAGCTGCACGATGTTTGCCTCGCGCAAGCCGGCGAATGGCTGCCTTCGTATCTGCTTGCGCGGATGCAGCTGGAGGAAGGCGATTGGCGCTCGGCTTTGCAGACGCTGGAACTCATGCCCGTATCGGGCGTGGAACTGGACGAAGTGCGCGGCGCGCGGTCGGCGGCGCAGGAATGCCTCAGCAACAGCGGCCGGCTGGTGCGCCGCTTCGAGGGCCATGCCGGCTGGGTTTCCTCTGTCTGCGCCGGCCGAAACGGCCGTGCCGCTCTTTCGGGTGGCGCAGACGGCACCCTTAAACTCTGGAACGTGTTGAATGGCCGTTGCCTGCGCACCTTAAAGGGACATGCCGAGTGGGTCACCTCTGTCGGTCTGAGTGCCGATGGCCGGATTGCTTTGTCGGGTAGCGCCGACCGCACCTTGCGGCTGTGGCAGACGGAAGACGGACGATGCCTTCGAGTTCTCGAAGGGCATCGTAATTGGGTGCTTTCCGCGGCCCTCAGCACGGATGCCCGCTTGGCGCTCTCTGGCGGCGGCGACGGCACCATCAAATTGTGGGATACGGAGAACGGGGATTGCATTTGCACCCTCGATGGCCATGAGGGGCCTGTCCTCGCCGTGTGCTACAGTGCCGATGGCTGCCACATCCTGTCCGGAAGCCGCGATCGCACCCTGTTGTTGTGGGATGTCGCCACGGCGCAGCGTCTGCGTGGTTTTACGGGACACACCGACAAGATACTCGCCGCGGCGCTGAGTGCCGACGGCCGCTATGCCGTCTCGGGCAGCGGCGATCGCACCCTCCGTGTCTGGGACACCGCAACCGGCCGTTGCCTGCGCGTCTTCGAGGGGCACCAGGGCAGTGTTACTTCGGTCTGCTTCAGCGCCGGCGGCGGTTATGTCCTGTCCGGCAGCGAGGACCGCACAATCAAGATCTGGCAGCGAAACACCGGCCGCTGCCTTACCACTCTGGAAGGGCACGGGGGAACGGTTCACTCACTATGCCTGCTTGCCAGCGGAGGCAGCGATGGGGCCAGCCGCCAATTGCTCTCGGCCAGTGCCGATTCCACTCTGGCTTTGTGGACCTTGCCCGCCGATCAACAAGCCCCCTATGTCCTGTCGCGCGTGCTGCCTAGTGACACCGCCTTGTCTGTATGGACGGATTACGAGCGATCCTTGAAGCGCGCTCGGCAGGCGTTGGCGGACGGCAAGTCCGTGCGCGCCGCTCAGTATCTCCGCGAAGCGCGTTCGCAGCCGGGGCACAACCGCCGGCCCGAAGCGATGGCCCTGTGGAGCAATTTGTACGTTCATTTGCCGCGCCAAGCACTGCAAGGCGCCTGGGGCGGCGCGATCCTCGCCGAGCACACCGAGGCGGTGACATCGGTATGTCTCAGCCGCGATGGCCGGCTTGCTATCTCCGGCAGCGCCGATCGCACTCTCAAGTTGTGGGAGCCGGCCGAAGGCCGCTGTCTGCATACGCTCGAAGGCGACATGGGCGGCGTGGCGGCGACGGCCCTGAGCGCCGACGGCCGCCTTGCTCTCTCCGGAAGCACCGATGCCACCTTGAAGCTATGGGACATGCGAACGGGCGATTGTGTGCGCACCTGCCGCGAGGATCTCGACGTGCTCACGTCCGTGGCGCTCAGCGCCGACGCGCGCCTGGCTGTTTCGGCCAGTGTGGACGGCACGGTCCATTTGTGGGACGTCTCGGCAGGCCGGCTGCTGCGCGCCCTTCGCGGCCACGCTGGCCCGGTGCATTCCGTCGCTCTGAGTGCCGATGGCCGACTCGCGGTCTCCGGCGGCGGCCATTTCCTCATCCGCAACGACGGCGAACGGCTATTCACGAGCGGGCAGCTGAAAGTGTGGGAGACGGCGACCGGCCATTGTTTGCCGCTCTTCGAGGACCGCTCCGAAGCCGTCACCGCCCTGAGCCTCAGTGCCGATGGCCGATTCGCCCTGACGGGCTGTGGACAATCGGTCATTCAGCGCGACAACGGCCGGTTCGTGCAGTCGGGTCTGGTGCATCTCTGGGAGCTGGACACAGCTCGGCGGCTGTGTACCTTCGAGGGGCACCAAGGCGCCGTCACTTCGGTTTGTCTGAGTTTCGATGGCCGCTACGCGCTCTCCGGCAGTACCGACGCCACCGTCAAATTGTGGGAGATTGCCAGCGGTCAATGTCTGCGCACTTTCGCTGGCCACGCCGACGCCGTTACCTCGGTCGCCTTCAGCGCCGACGGCCGCTATGCCCTGTCCGGCAGTGCCGACCGCACCTTGCGATTGTGGATCCTCGATTGGGAATTGGCTGATACCGCGCCGGCCGACTGGGATGAGGGTGCCCGGCCGTATCTGGAGATGTTTTTATCGCTGCACACACCTTATGCCGCGCCGCCTCCCGAGCGCAAACGGAGTCGTTCCCCGCTGGCGCGATTTTTCCATTCCGCGCCGGCGGAGAAAGAAACAACCCGTTCGCTGACACGTCAAGGACCGCCGAAGTGGACGGAGCACGATTTCCTGGAGCTAATGCGGACGCTCGGCTACGCGGGCTACGGATGGCTGCGTCCGGAAGGTGTGCGCCAGGAACTGCGGCGAATGGCGCGGGATTGGAAGGGGGCATCCTCTGATGCGTGATCTGGTGGGATTCTAACCGAGCCCGCAGTGCCAGCAAGGACACCCCTTGCTGGCGCTGCGGGCTGGAAAGTCATTTTGATGGTGCTACTTACTTCTTCTTCGCCACCTCCTCCTTGAGCACTTCCACTGATTTCTCAATTTGGGCATCGCGGCCCTTGAGGAAATCATCCGGCGTGTTATCCACGTAGACATCCGGCGGCACGCCGTAGTTTTCCAGGTTGGTGCTGTTAACGTTCCACAACCCGGTTGACGGTGTGCGGATCGTTGAGCCGTCCATGAGCGTGTACGATCCGGTGCCAATCACTGCGCCGTAGGTGGTGACACCAACGACTTTGCCGAGCTTCAATGTCTTGAAACCATCGGGAAAGACCTCGGCGTCGGAAGTGGATCGCTCGTTGGCCATGACCACCATCGGGCCGAAGAACCCGCGCAGCGGCCGCGTCACCTGCACGGAATCACGCACGCGCGTGTACTGATACTGGCGCTGTTGCAAAATCTGCAACAGTTCCTGATCGATACCGCCGCCAGGATTGAAACGCTGATCGATGACGAGTGCTTTCTTGCCGGTCATCATGGCCAGGTCGCGCTCGAACTGGCGCAGCGATGGTTCGTTCATCTGCCGGATGTGCAGATAACCGATGGTGCCGCCGGAGAGTTTGTCCACGAGCTTGCGGCGATCGGCGACCCAGCGCTCGTACTGCAACGTGGCGTATTGCATGGCGTTCACCGGGCGGACCTTGGCCGTCCAGGCACCCTCCTTGGTGGGCTTCTTGTTGACAAGGAATTCCAGCCGATCGCCGGGGGCGGTAGTGTACAGCTTCCAATAGCTGTCGCCGGCCTTGATGTCCTGACCATCAATGGCAAGGATGAAATCGCCACGGTCGATTTTGACGTAATCCTTGTCGGCAGGCCCATTCTTGTAGACGTGCGCCACTTTGTAGAAGCCGCTGGAGTCGGCTTCCAGCTCGAAGCCGGGGTAGCGCGTTTGATCGCCGCCGTCACGGGCGCGGCCGCCTCGGCCGCCGGCACTGATGCCGGTGTGCGAGGCGTTCAATTCGCCGATCATCATGCTGATGACATCGTGCAGATCCTCCTGATCGCCGACGTGGGCTAGAAGCGGCTCGTAGGTGTCGCGGATTTTGGCCCAATCGACGCCGTGCATGCTGGGATCGTAAAAACGGTGTTTCATGATCCGCCAACTCTCTTGAAACACCTGCTGCCGCCGCGCCCGCTGATCGATCTCGACGCGAGCCGTGAACGTGAGACGGCGCGCTCCGCTGCTTGGCGAACGGCTGGAGTCCGCCCCCGGATCGCTTTCGCCGCCCGGCCGGTTCCGGCCCAATCGTCCGGCCAATGCTTGCGATGCGCCGGCACCACCCATGCCGCCGAGCGACAGAGCGTAGATACCATTCCCCTGGCGATAGAAGAGGGTGCGGCCATCCTTGGCGATTTGCAGAGAATTAAGGCCGGCGAACCGGCCGCGGAAGGCCGGCGCACCTGCCTCGTCCGAGGAAGAACCGGCTTGCGTCAGTCGCCGTGCGGGCTGATCGCTCTCCAGCGACGCCGACCAGATCGATTGCACCGGCCGACCGCCTTCGATACCGGAGGTGACGAAGACAAGCGTTTTGCTGTCCGGCGACACGGCCATAGCGCCCACGGTGTCGCCGCTGCGGGTCACTTGACGAGCGCGACGGGAGATGTGGTCGAAATCAATTTTCACTTCGGGCGGCTTGCGGCCTGGTGGAACCGGCGTCTCGCCGGTCTCAGAGCTGGACCGGCGTCTCGCCGGTCCAGCTCGCTCCTTGCTGGCCGCTTCCTCCTCGCTATCGATCGTGCCTTCACCGGGTTCCTTCTCCTGGCGCGTCAGCGACACGATATAAATCTGTGCCGTCGAGCGGCCGGTCTGGCCGATGTTGCCGGTGTCGAGTCCGGCGAGATAGACCAGCGCCTTGCCGTCCGGTGTCCACAAGGGCGAGCTGTCGCTGTAGGAATCGGCGTCGGTGATGCGTTTCTCCGCGCCACCGGCAGCGGGCATAACGTAGATGTGCGGCAAGAGATCGCGACCGGACTTGGTGAACGCGATCCACTTGCCGTCGGGCGACCACTGCGGATTGCTGACGGCCGTGGCGCCGAAACCGATCACCTCGCCGCGTATCAAAACGACATCCTTGTTGTCGGCGAGGTTATAGCGATGCAGGGCGCGATCACTGGCGGTGTACAAGAGCGACTGCGAATCCGGCGACCACACAGGGGTTGCCTTCTGCGTGTCGCTATTAGTCAGCTTTTTCTGATTGCCGCCGTGTTCATCGCAGATCCAGATCTCCTCGCGGCCGCTGTGATCGCTGACGAAGGCGATGCGTTTGCCGTCGGGCGACCACTGCGGATTGCCTTCGCGCACGTCCGACGTTTTCGTGAGCCGTCGCACGTCGCCGCGCTCCGTGGCGATGGTGAACAGCTCACCCTGCGTGGCGATGACGGCCCGCTTGCCCGACGGCGACAGGTGGAAGCTATCCGCCTCGCTTTGGGACAGCACCGTTTCGAAATTGTTGTCCTTCTCATCGGGGACAATATCGATCTTGATTTCGTGTGTTTCGCCGGTGGATGTGTCGAGTTTCCACAGGCCAAAGTTCTCCTCATAGACGATGACCTTGCCGTCGGCGGACATCGACGGCCAAAACAGCGAGCCGCTTGTGTGCTTGGTCACTTGCACGGCCTCGCCACCCTCGGCCGGGATTTTCCAGATGTTGTTCCGCGATTCCATAACTTGCGGCGAGCCGGCCTTGGCCTTCATGTCGCGATCCGAGA
>Ga0070738_10002295_pt1 | contig 30451 bp, 25 predicted proteins | sample Coa_R2_2_FD_66446 | JGI IMG/M metagenome (GOLD analysis project Ga0070738, IMG submission 66446) | Surface soil microbial communities from Centralia Pennsylvania, which are recovering from an underground coalmine fire - Coalmine... | ecosystem: Environmental > Terrestrial > Soil > Unclassified ...
GTTCGGGCCGCCACGAGCCCGAACCGGCGGCCAGCGCCTGGCGATCGGCACGGCGATCGGAATCGTGTTTTCCTTGGCGCAACAGCTCACAAGCCTCGTCGCCCTGCTGCTCGACCTCAACCCGCTGTTGGCGGCCATTGCGCCGTCGTTGCTTCTGATCGCGGCGACGCAGTATTTGTCAAACCGAGCGGCCGCCTAGAGCTGCCTGGTTCGGGTCTGGAAGGGCTTCGAACAGCAATCGGTAACGCGACCGCTGATGGACCAGCAGCAGCGCGAGGATCGCGCTGAAGCCGAAGATCTCGAAGATGAAATAGTATTGCGGCCGTCCGAATACGGCTCCAATGAAGATGCCAATCGTCCGGGAATTGGCCGATAGGATCGACCAGCGCCGGACGGCCGGAGCGAATATCTGCCGGTAGCGTGCCCGAATCGCGGACACGCGGTCGGGTCCCGCCTTTGCCATGGCGTCTGCCAGCCGGCTGCGAAACTCGATGACATGGCCCGAAACGAGGCGCTGGGCCCGGACATAAAGCCTGTGGAGCTGTTCCAGCTGGGCCGGCGCCGCACCGTCCCCGGTTCCGGCCGGCAACGGCTCCGCCGATTCCCGACCCAGACCCCAGAAGCTGTATTCCTGACGCTGCGCCTCATAGGCCGCAGACTGAACGGCATGGCATAAGCCGGCGGCGGCGGCCAGCCCCCATGACCAGGCGCCGATATCACGCGAAATTGCCGCAGCCAGCGCCGAATAGACAGCGATGAAGGTCACGTAGTCGCAGATCCCGTCGAGGATCTTGCCCAATTCGGATTGCGCGTTGGTCAATCGCGCCAACTGACCGTCCGCGCCGTCCATGACGTGCCAGGCGATCATCAGGACGAATCCGACGACGGCCCAGCGCGGATCGCGGTAGTGGCAATAGGCCAGGCCCGCCGCGATTCCGAAGGCCATGCCGGCCAGGGAGACGGCATTGGGCGTGATGCCCAACCGCGCGAACCGAGGCGTCAAAAAGCTGGAAGCCGGATGAATCAGGTAGAGATTGGTAATTTCCTCGATCTCCGAGGCACGACGGACAGGTTCTCTGGTCTCCACGACACCTCTGCTGCGCCGGCATCACCGTAATTCGACAACATATTGCCGTATTTTGCGCGTGTTTAGCTTGATTCTTGCACGCGAATCAACGCCAATGTCCCGTAAGAGGGCTAGGAAAGTAAACGACATAAGATCGGACGAACCTAACGCTTCCGAGCGGCCGCAAGCCGCTCACCGGCCGGGAATCGGTGAATTCGCCCACAGTAGTTTCGATCGGTGGTACGGATGTTCGCTGTGGGTACAGGGCGATTGCTACGAGGTTGTTAAGGGATGGCGCGAGATTTGGCTCCGGTGCAGGCCGGGGAGCCGGCCTTTAGAGGAGCGGACTTCTCTACATTAGCTGAAGCGCTCGATTACGCGGCGGCCGGCTCCGCAGGCGCCCAATTCTACTCGGCGCGGGGCGACCTTCTGGAAGTGCTCACCTATCGGGATCTGCAAGAGCAGTCCCGATCGTTGGCGCGCCGCATGCTCCGTGCGGGTTTGGCGGTGGGGGACCGCGTAGCCCTGCTTGCCGAGACCGACGGCAATTTCTTGCGCGCCTTCTTCGCTTGCCAATATGCCGGACTCGTCGCGGTGCCTCTCCCGCTGCCGGCCGCCTTCGGCGGACGATCGGGTTACGTCGACCATATCCGCCGTATGCTCGCCGTTGCCAAGGCCTCGGCCATCCTCTCGCCGCGCCCCTTCTTGGATATGGTCCGGGAGAGCGCGGTCGCCTTCGATCCGCGGACGATCGGGACGTTCGACCTGTTCGACAGCGTTCCGGACGATCGCCGAGTCGAGCTGCCGGACATCAGCCCGGATACGCTTTCCTATCTCCAGTTTTCATCCGGCAGCACGCGGTCGCCGGCAGGCATTGCCGTGACGCAACGCGCTCTGATGGCGAATCTGCGCGGAATCGCTCAGGATGCTTTGCAAATCCGCGCTGACGACCGCTGCGTCTCGTGGCTGCCTTTTTATCATGATATGGGGCTGGTCGGATTTCTTCTGGCGCCGGTCGCTACGCAGGTGCCGGTCGACTATATCGCGACACGAGAGTTCGCTCGCCGGCCCTTGATTTGGCCGACGATCATCGCGCGGAATGGTGGCACCCTCTCCTACAGCCCGTCCTTCGGCTACGATCTATGTGCTCGGCGCTTGAAGGACGGAGCGGCGGCCGACCTCGATCTGTCCAAATGGCGGGTCGCCGGCATCGGCGGCGACATGATCCGCCCCAAAGTGCTGTCGCGCTTCGCGGAAGCGTTCGCGGCCAGCGGCTTCCGGAAGGAGGCCTTCGTCGCCAGCTACGGCATGGCCGAAGCGACGCTGGGCATAGCCTTCGCCCCTCTCAATCGCGGCATCGAGCTCGACAATATCGATCTCGACCGGCTCGAGCAGGAGGCGCGTGCTGTCCCCGCCAACGACGATCACCGAGCGAGGACGAGAGCCTTCGTGCTGTGCGGCCAGATACTGCCCGGCCACGAAGTCGAGATCAGGGCGCCGAATGGGGCGTCTCTGCCGGACCGCAGAGTCGGGCGCATCATGTTCCGCGGACCCAGCCTGATGCGGGAATATTTCGACAGCCGCGACGAGACGGCTCGCGTTCTGACCGACGATGGCTGGCTGGATACAGGCGATCTCGGCTTCTTTCTGGACGGCTCACTCGTGGTGACCGGACGCAGCAAGGATTTGATTCTGGCCAACGGACGGAATATCTGGCCGCAAGATCTGGAGTGGCTGGTCGAGCATGACGTCGAGGGCGTCCGCAACGGCGATGTCGCGGCGTTCTCCGTCGACCAGGCCGAGGCGGAGAACATCATCCTGCTGGTCCAATGCCGCGCGACCGATCAGACGATGCGCGCGAGTCTCCGCCAGACGGTCGCCGATACGGTTCGGGCGGCCGCGGGAGTCGATTGCTCGGTCGTCTTGGTTCCGCACAATTCGCTGCCGCAGACCTCATCCGGCAAACTCAGCCGGGCGCGAGCGCGGCAAATGTATCTGGATTTGCTGCGGACCGAGCCGAGCAACGACCAAATGGCGCCGGCATTCGAGCGGTATTCCGCCCCGGCCACGCTCTGATGGCCCCGGCGGCGGCCCGGCTGGCGGCGGTCACCGGCGCGACGGGATTTTTGGGCGGGCATCTCGTCGCTGCGCTGATCGCCGCCGGATGGCGGGTTCGCATCCTGGCCCGCCGTGCCGGGGATTATCCGCAACTCGCGGGCCAAGCCGTCGAAACCGTGCTGGGCGACCTGGCGGCCAGGGCCGCTCTGGACAAGCTGGTCGACGGCGCGGATGCCGTCATCCATGCGGCAGGGCTGATCAGGGCGCCCGACGCCGCCATGTTCCGAGCGGTCAATGTCGGCGGCACGGCAAATCTCGTCTCCGCGCTCAATGATAGCCTCTCTCACGCACATCTGATTCTCGTATCGTCGATGGTCGCGCGCGAACCGCGCCTATCGGCCTATGCCGAAAGCAAGCGCGAAGGCGAGACGACCCTGGCCGGCCTGTGCCGCGTCCGCTGGTCGGTGGTTCGCCCCTGTGCGGTCTATGGCCCCTGGGACCGCGAGACGCTGACGATCTTCCGCAGCGCCGTTCGCGGAGTTTTCCCGCTGGCGGGCCCGCGCGGCGCCCGAATCGCGCTGATTCACGCATCCGACGCCGCGCGCGGCGTCGTGAGTCTCTGCGACACCGAAGGTTCCGGTCGGATCTTTGAACTCACCGACCAGCGCGTCGACGGCTATGGCTGGGACGAAATCGCCGACGCTACGGAAAGGGCGGTTGGAAACAAGGTTCTGAAATTGCCGCTGCCCGCTCTGGCGATTCACGCCACCGCGGCCGTCAACCTGGCGGCGGCGAGGCTCATCGGACGAATGCCGATGCTGACGCCGGGAAAGGTGCGCGAGATCCGCCACACCGATTGGGGATCGGCCGCCGAGCGCCAGCCGCCGCGAACTCTCTGGCAGCCCAGGATCGAGATCCGCGAGGGGTTCCAGGCAACGGTGTCATGGTACCGGGAGCGAGGCTGGCTGCCCCAAAGCGGTGTCGAACGACGGGCGGCATGAGGCCGCGCATTTTGTCGAAGAGAGGCCAGGCCCACGTGAATTGTCCGCAGGGGATTTGCTTTTTCGCGGTATTGGCGGCAATGAAGGCAATTGAGAAAAAGCTTGGACAGATTGAGCGGTGTCGGCTTGCCAAATCAAACTGACAATATCGAGGGAGAAATCATTGCCGTTTTGTCGGCGCGCATCCCCGCAGGCACCGAGATTTCGCCGAACGCCAAGATCGCCCGCGATCTTGGCCTCGATTCGGTCGCTATAATGGACTTTGTCATGGACATAGAGGACCATTTCGACATTTCGCTGCCGCTCGACCGGGTCGCCGAAGTCGAGACGGTCGAGGACCTAAGCCGCGCCGTCGAAGCGCTTCTGAAAGATCGGGGTTGATGTCGATTTTCTCGAAATTCGATGACATTCGAAGCGCCTTTGCGGCATTGACGAACGCCGGGCGCAACCCATTCGGCATCCGTTTCGACAAGATACTGTCCCCGACCGAGGCCATTCTCGACGGCCGCCATATCCTGCTGTTCGGGACCAACAACTATCTCGGCCTGACATTCGACCCGATGGCGATTACGGCGAGCGTCGAGGCAATTCACGAAGCAGGCACGGGCACGACGGGCTCGCGGATCGCCAACGGCACCTATTCCGGGCACGCCTCGCTCGAGCATCAGATCGCCGAATTCTTCGGCCGGCGCAGCGCCATGGTCTTTACCACCGGATATCAGGCCAATCTCGGCCTGATATCGACCTTGGCCGGACGCGGCGATCACCTGCTGATCGATGCCGATAGCCACGCCTCGATCTATGACGCCAGCAAGCTTAGCGCAGCAGAAATCATCCGTTTCCGTCATAACGATCCTCGGGACCTCGAGCGTCGTCTCCGCAGGCTGGAAGGCCAGCCGGGCAGCCGCATCATCGTTACCGAGGGGCTGTTCAGCATGCTGGGCGATACCGCCCCTTTACGCGAAATCGCGGCGGTGAAGCGCGAGATGGGCGCTTATCTCATCGTCGACGAAGCCCATTCGATGGGAGTCATGGGCAAGAAGGGCCGCGGCTTGGCCGAAGCCGCCGGCGTCGAGGCCGATGTCGATTTCGTCGTCGGCACGTTCAGCAAGAGCCTGGGTGCGATCGGCGGCTTCGCGGTTTCCGACCTGCCGGATTTCGACCTACTTCGCGTCGTCTGCCGTCCCTACATGTTCACCGCCTCCTTGCCGCCGGCCATCGTCGCCTCGGTGACGGCGTCGCTGCGCAGAATCGCGACCGACAACCTGCTCGGCGCGCGTGTGCAGGCGAACAGCCGGCGGCTGCATAGTGGCCTTGCGAAGGCGGGCTTCGATATCGGCGCGGAAGCCAATCCGATCGTCGCGATCAGGATCGCGAACCGCGGACTGGCGATTCGGTTCTGGAATGCCTTGCTCGACAGGGGAGTCTATCTGAACCTGGCCCTGCCGCCCGCCACGCCCGCCAGCCTGTCGCTGATCCGATCGAGCGTCAGCGCCGCCCATACGGAGGCGCAAATCGACCGGGCCGTGTCGATCATTGCCGACACGGGCTATGAGCTGGGGGTCCTCGGCGAAAGCAGCAGCCGAATCGCGGTGCCGGCGGCAGAGTGATGCCGGACCGGAAGCAAGTTGGCCGCGCGCCGTGGCTCTGGAGCGGGCGCAGCTATGACCTCGGCAAGATGTCCCTGCGGGATCTGGCGATCGCCTATTCGACCTACTACGCGATCGACGTTTACCTCGTCCTTGCCGCAATCAGCGCGACGGTTGCGATTCGCCTGTCGACCGGTTGGATTCCCGCTGCGCTCGGCGGCGCAGCGGCCTTCCTCGCCTATCCATTCGCCTGGTATCTGATCCATCGGTTCATCCTTCATAGCCGATCGCTTTATAAATTCGCCTGGACAGCCGGGACCTGGAAGCGAATCCATTTCGACCACCATCAGGATCCGCATCGGCTGGAGGTTCTGTTCGGCGCATTGTGGACCACTTTGCCCACGATCGCGGCGGTGACGCTTCCGATAGGCTGGCTGCTGGGCGGCGCCGCAGGGGCGGCAAGCGCGTTCGGCGTCGGGCTGCTGACCACTTGCCTCTACGAATTCGGCCATTGCGTCCAGCACTTGAACTATAAGCCGGAGAACTCCTTCCTGAAGCAGGTCAAGCGCTGGCATCTGGCGCACCATTTTCACAGCGAGCGCGGCAATTACGGAATCCTGAGCTTCCTGCCCGATCGGCTATTCGGGACCTGGTACGACAGCGCGCGCGACGTCCCGCGGAGCATGACGGTGTTCAATCTCGGCTACGATCGACCCGAAGCGTCACGCTACCCCCATGTCGCCCGGCTCACCGGCGCGCAGCCGCGGGATCGGCCGCCGCCGGCCGGTGAGGATGAAATAGGCCAGGCCGCCGCGACCGAGCTATGGCTGCCGCGGAGACGGTCGCGGCGATGACGGTCGAAATCATCCCGATCACCGACAAGGCCGAGCTTCGGCGCTTCATTCGCGTCCCGTTTCTGGTTCACAAGAACGACCGGACCTGGGTCCCTCCCCTGCTCTCGGAACGAGAGGAAGCCTTCACCCCGTCCAAGAACGAGTTCCTGCGCCGATCAGAGGTGCGCTTCTGGATGGCGCGGCGCGACGGGAAGGATATCGGACGCATCAGCGCGCAGATCGACCCGCTCGCCCAGAAGGAAGATGGTCCCGCGATCGGCCATTTCGGCTGCTTGAGCGCAATCGACGATCCCGAAGTGTTCGGCGCCCTATTCGAGGCTGCGGAAGGGTTCCTGCACAGCCGCGGCACCCGCCGCGTGCACGGGCCATTCACGCTCTCCATCAACGAGGAGACGGGCCTGCTGATCGACGGCTTCGACACGCAGCCGATGATGATGATGGGCCATGACCCGGTCTATCTGGCCGATCACGTCGAAGCGGCAGGATACCGCCGCCAAAGCGATGTGCTCGCCTACCTACTCGACTTGGACCGGCCTCTCCCGAAATCCGCGCGCAACATGCTCGAACGTCCGCTGGCGAGCTCCGTCGTGATGCGGCGGCTGAACCTCAAGGACTATGATAACGAGGTCCGTCGGATCGTCAGCATCTTCAATGATGCATGGAGCGAGAATGAGGGCTTCGTCCCGATGACCGAGCCCGAGACCGACGAGCTCGCGACGCGCCTGAAGTTGCTGCTCGACGAGCGACTGGTCTGGTTCGCGGAGGTCAACGGCGAGCCGGTCGCCTTTATCGTCGTGCTGCCCAACATCAACGAGGCGATCCGCGACCTCGACGGTCGGCTGTTTCCGTTCGGCATCGCAAAGCTGCTGTGGCGCCTCAAAGTCAAAGGCCTGAAGTCGGCGCGCGTGCCGTTGATGGGCGTACGCAAGAGCCTCGCCGGTACCGTTCTGGGCAGCGCATTGCCGCTACAGCTGATCGGCGCTGTCTGGCCGAATGCCAAGAAGCTCGGTTTCCGATGGATCGAGCTGTCCTGGATCCTCGAGAAGAACAGGCCGATGCGCAGCATCCTCGAACGGCTGGGCGCAGAAGCCTACAAAACGTATCGCATTTACGAAAAGGCGCTCGATGACGGCGTCGCGCATCTGAATTGATCGGAACGTGAACGGGACCAGAGAAGATGGCTAAAGGCAAAATCCGCATTGCAATCGCCGGCGTCGGCAACTGCGCGAGCGCATTGATCCAGGGTATTCACTACTACACGCCGGAGCGTTGCGCCGGCGGCGTCACCGGACTGATGCATACGGAAATCGGCGGCTACCGGCCGTGCGATATCGAGGTGGTGGCCGCCTTCGACGTCGATGCCCGCAAGGTCGGAACCGACGTCCATCGCGCCATCTTCGCGCTGCCCAACTGCACGACGATCTTTCAAAAGGAGATCCCCGACAGCGGCGTGACGGTGCAGATGGGGCCTGTCCTGGACGGGATTTCCGAGCACATGGCGGACTATGCCGACGACCGGACCTTCATCCGTTCCGAGGCGCGGGAGCTGACGAAAGACGAGGTCGTGCGCGCGCTGAAGCAGAGCGGCGCGGAAGTCCTGCTGAACTACGTCCCGGTCGGATCCGAACAGGCGGCGCGTTTTTACGCCGAGTGCGCGCTCGAGGCCGAGATCGCCTTCGTCAACAATATGCCGGTCTTCATCGCCAGCGACCCGGCCTTCGCCGAGCGTTTCCGCCAACGCAACATTCCGATCATCGGCGACGACATCAAATCCCAGCTCGGCGCCACGATCACCCATCGGATCCTGACCGATCTTTTTGCCAAGCGCGGCGTGAAGCTGTTGCGCACCTATCAGCTGAATACCGGCGGCAATACCGACTTCCTGAACATGAAGAACCAGCACCGGCTGGCTTCCAAGAAGACGTCGAAGACGGAGGCCGTCCAATCGGTCGCCAAGAAGCGGATCGAAGATACGAACATCCATATCGGGCCCAGCGACTACGTGCCGTGGCAAAACGACAACAAGATCTGCTTCTTGCGCATCGAGGGCCATCTGTTCGGCGATGTGCCCATGGAGCTGGAGCTCCGGCTTTCGGTCGAGGATTCGCCCAATTCGGCCGGCGTCGTGATCGACATGATCCGCTGCTGCAAGCTTGCCCTGATGAACGGCGTCGGCGGCATATTGGAAGGGCCGAGCGCTTATTTCTGCAAGCATCCGCCGAAGCAATTCACGGACGATGAAGCTTACGAAAAGACCGAGACATTCATTCGACGGCACACCGCCGCGTCCAGGCGCATGCAATGCGTGATTGTGGCCGCCGGCCAGGGGACGCGTCTTCGCGAGAAAGGCGAAAGCAAGCCGCTAATTCACATCAAGGGCATCCCGTTGATCGAGCGCGTCATAGACCGCGCGCGGCGCGCCGGCGTCGATCATTTCTTCGTCGTCAGCGGCTATCGCGGCGAAAAACTGCGCCGGGAGCTGGATGTGTTCTCGGCGCGCGAGGGCATACCGATCACCCATATCGTCAACGAGGACTGGGATCGTGCCAACGGGACCTCGGTGCTGAAGGCGAAGCCCTATGTCGATGGCCCGTTCCTGCTGACCATGTGCGATCACCTGGTGGATCCGGAAATCGTGCGCGATCTGATCGCCCGGCCTTCGGAGCCAAATACGGTCACGCTGGGCGTCGACTACAATATCGACAGCCAGCTCAACGACCTCGACGACGTCACCCGGGTCAAATGCACCGACGGGAAAATCGAGCGCATCGGCAAGGTGATCCGCGACTTCAATGCGATCGACACCGGCATGTTCCTGTGCGGCCCGATCATGTTCGATGCGCTTGAGGTCAGCCAGGCCAAGGGCGACGACAGCATCTCCGGCGCGATGAACGTGCTGGCCGGCTGGGGCAAGGCGCGCGCCTTCGACATTCAGGGTCGCCTATGGGTCGATGTCGACGATCCCGTCGCTTTCAAGAAAGCCGAGCAGCTGCTGGAAGACGGACGGCTCTAGCAAGAACCCCAATCATCTGACGCTTGCGCGGGCCCCCTTGCGGGGGCCCTTGATTTTTGATCGGGACGGAACGATAATCCCATAATTGAGAATAATATTCTCGGAGGCGGACGTGGAACGTGAGTTGCTCGTCACTGGGATCGGCGGGCAGGGAGTTCAGCTGGCGACGCAGGTGCTGGCGCGTGCGCTGACGCTGGAGGGCCGCTATGTGATGTCGCTCGGCACCTACGGCGGCACGATGCGCGGCGGCAATACCGATGCGTCGCTTGTCTTTGCCGACCGTCCGATCAGCTCTCCGCCGATCATCGCCAGCGCCTGGTCCGGTCTCGCCATGCATCACCGTTTCTGGGAGGGCTCCCGCATCCGGCTGCGGCCCGGCGCCATCCTGCTGGTCAACACGCCGATCTTCGATCCGGCGATCGATCTTTCGCGGTACCAGGCGCACGGCGTGCCGGCGGTCGAGATCGCGACGGCTCAGGGCTCGCCGCTCGCCGCCGCGATGGTGATGATCGGCGCCTATGCCGGCCTGACCGGCGCCGTCGAGATCGAATCCCTGTGCGCCGCGATGGATCAATCGCTGCCGACCTATCGCCGCAAGCTTCTGGATGTGAACGTCGCCGCGCTGCGCGCCGGCTACGCGCATCTGCCGATGCGCCACCCGGCCTGGAATTTGGCGGAGGTCGCATGAGCCGCTTCGTCACGACGCGCGGCACGGTGATGATCGATGTCGAGCGCTGCAAGGGTTGCGAGCTCTGCATCCCCGCCTGCCCGCCCAAAGTGCTGGCGATGTCCACGGCCCGGAACGATCGCGGCGAACGTTATCCGGAGCTGTCTGCCGGCTGCACCGGTTGCGGAGCCTGCTACTATGTCTGCCCCGACTCCTGCTTCACGATCTATCAATACGACCAGCCGCTGCAAATCGAGGTGATCACATGACGCGGCGTTTCGTCGAAGGAAGCGAGGCCATCGTCGATGCGGCGATCCTCGCGGGATGTCGGTTCTTCGCGGGTTATCCGATGACCCCATTCACCGAGGTGCTGGACCATATGGCCAGCAAGATGCCCGCCGCGGGCGGTGTCTGCATCAATGCCGAAAGCGAGCTCGAGGCCGTCGGCATGACTTGGGGCGCGCTGGCAACCGGCGCGCGGGCTGCGACCGGATCGGTCGGACAGGGCCTGTCGCTGATGCAGGAATCCTTCTCCGAGATCACGCGGGCGGAACTACCGCTCGTCGTGTTCAACATGGCGCGCGGCCAATCCGACTATTATCAGTCGACCCGCGGGGGCGGGCACGGCGACTATTTCCATATCGTACTCTGCCCGATCGATATCCATGAGGCGATCGAGCACGTTCAGCTTGCGTTTCATCTTGCCGATCGGTGGCGCAATCCCGTGCAGATCTATGGCGACTATCTGCTGGCCCATACCGCGGAGGCGGTGGAGCTGGAGCCGATTGCCCATGATGCGCTGCCGGCGAAAGACTGGGCGCTGGACGGATCGCTCAACGGCACCGGCCGGTCGCGCAACGTCAATTCGATCGGGATGAGCAAGGGGGCCAAAGGCATCGCGCCGGAGCAATTCTGGAAAAGGCTGCAGGCGAAGTACGAACGCATCCGCGAACAGGAAACACGTTACGAAGCCGAGTTCCTCGCCGATGCCGATTACGTCGTGACCGCCTTCGGCACGACCGCCAAGTTCGTGCGCCACGTCGTGCGCGACATGCGGGACGACGGCCGGCGCATCGGTTATGTCCGCCCGGTGACGCTGTGGCCGTTCCCGGCGCAGATCTACCGCGACTGCGCGGGCGCGGCGCGCGAAATCGGCGTTTTCGAATTAAATGGCGGGCAGATGATCGATGATGTGCGCCTGTCCGTCCTCGGCGGCGCACCGATCGTTTCGCTGGGCGGCATCTCGTCGGACGAGTCCGGGTTCGGCGTGGGGCCGCTGCTCAACACGGAGGTTATTCGGACCATTCTGGAAGAAAACTATGCCCGCGCAACTGGCGGAGGTTCCGCGCCATGACTCTGATCGAAACCAAGCGTCCGCCCGACGTGCCGGCAAAGGAATGGCGCGCGCAAAGGCCGGCGCTGCTGCTGGACGGAGATCATGATCTCTGCCCCGGCTGCGGCGAACCGATCGCGCTGCGCAGCTTGTTGGAAGTCATCGAGGAGATCGGCTGGGCCGACAGGACGTTGGCTGCTGTCGGTATCGGCTGCTACACCGCGCTGACCGCACTGCTCGACATCGACATGGTTCAGGCGCTGCACGGCCGCGCTCCGTCGCTCGCTACCGGCATGAAGCGGATGCGGCCGGATCGGCTGGTGTTCACTCTGCAGGGCGACGGCGACATGGTGAATGAAGGGCTCCAAGAGGTGCTGCATAGCGCGGCCCGCGGCGAGGCGATCACCTGCATCCTGCTGAACAACGGCGTGTTCGGCGAAACCGGCGGCCATATGACGGCGACGACCGTGCTCGGCCAGCGTACCAAGAACACGCTGGAAGGGCGCGACGCCAAATATCACGGCCACCCGATCTCGATGACCGATCTGCTGACGCCTCTGGGAGGCGTGTCATATGTCGCGCGCGGTACGGTAACGACGGCGCGCGACGTCGAACGGACGCGCCGGTATCTGCGGCGCGCGCTGGAGACGCAGATTGCTGGAAACGGATTTTCCTTTGTCGAGATCCTGACGATGTGCCCCACCGGCTGGTTCATCCCGGTGGCGGAAGGACCGGGCTATCTGAACGAGACGATCGCGCCGGTCTTCCGAACAGGCGAATTCAAGGTCGCCGGCAAACCGGTAGAGGCCGGCTCATGAGCATTGCCCAACGTTCGGTGGAGCGCGCGCTCGCCTCACGTTACGCGACCTATACCGAGGAGGTGAACCGGCTAATCGCGTCCTGCCTCAAGGTCATGGAGCGGACAGGAAATTTCGACCCGCGGGTCGGCGACATCCTGGCCGACGCTGGTCTGTCGAACCAGGCGTTCTATCGGCACTTTCAATCCAAGGAGGAATTGCTTCTCGCGGTTCTCGACAAGGGCGCGCGGGAACTGACCGCCTATCTGACGAAGCGCATGGCGGCGCAGCCCGACCCCATGGGCAAGATCCGCGCCTGGATTCGGGGCTTCACGGCCCAGGCGATCCGACCCAAGGCAGCCGCCGCGACGCGTCCGTTCATGTTCCCATCGGCGCGACTCTATGAGCGGTTTCCGCAAGAAGTCCCGATGACGGAGCGGCAATTCCTCGACCTGTTGGAACCTCAGCTGAAGGAGGGGATCGCCGCCGCGCAAATTCGGTCGGATGTCGACCCGGCCGGCGACGCCGTGTTCATCTATGATTTGGTCAAGACTTGGATGGAGCGGCAGCTGCGGGAATCGCCGATGCCGTCGGAAGCCGAGCTCGTTCGCCGCGCCGACAAGCTCGAATGCTTCCTCGTGAACGCGATCGGCGCGTAACCGGAGGCGACACAATGGAAGAGCGCAATATGGTCGCAACCAAGCTGCTCCTCGAGAATGACAAGGTCAAAATCTGGGAGATGCGGCTCGCACCCGGGGAGCGCGGCGAGCTTCACAGGCATAACTATGATCATGTCCTTGTCCAGATTTCCGGCGACAGGATGGCTGTCGAGCCCGATCCGTCGACCAAGAGTATCTACAAGGAGTATGTCGAGGCGCCGGTCGAACCGGGCAAAGTCTTCTTCATCGAGAAAGGCGGCGTCGAGACCGCCTACAATGTCGGCAAAGAGCCGTTCTATGAGATCGTCATCGAATTGAAAAAATAGCGACACGAGGGGAAGATCGTGGAGCCGATCGAGATTCTGATTGCCTATCCGATGTCCTGGGAAACCCGCCCTCTTGCCGAGGTCGAACGGGACGCCGCGCTGATGCGGGCTATGGACGACCGTATTCGCGTCACCTTCGAGGAATATGTCGAACCCCAATCTCTGCGTACTTTGCGCGGCAAGCCGCCATTCGACGAGGCGCGCAAGATTGCGCCCGCGCTGACCACCGCGCAGGCGGCCGCGTTCGCCAAGGCTGAAATCGTGCTGTCGCTCGACATTCCGTTCGACATCGACAAGGTGGCGCCGCGCCTCAAATGGGCCCAGGCCTGCGGCGCGGGCGTCGCGCAGCTGCAATCGGCCGGGCTGGAGAAGATCGGCGCCAAACTGACTTCGGCCGCCGGGATCGCGTCCGCGCCCATCGCCGAATTCGTGATTGCGCGCATTCTTGCCGCATGGAAGCTGTTTCCCGCGCTCGACAAGCTGCAGCAGACGCAGGACTGGAGGCCGACCTATGGCCGCAATCTGGCCGGCAGCACAATCGGCATCGTCGGCTTCGGCGCGATCGGCGCGGCGGTCGCCGTGCGCGCCAAGGCGCTTGGCATGCGGGTCCTTGCCAATCGACGGACGCCCGACGCCAAGCACTCGGCAGTCGAGCGCTTCTATCAGCCTACGGAACTCAAGGAATTGCTGGCCGAAAGCGATGCCGTCGTGCTGTGCGCGCCCGAAACCCCCGAGACCTATCGGATGTTCAACCGCGACCTCTTCGGCGCGATGAAGAAGGGCGCTTATTTCTGCAATGTGGGGCGCGGCTCGACGGTCGATGAGGCCGCGCTGATCGACGCGCTGAAGTCGAGCCACCTTTCTGCCGCTTCGATCGATGTCGCGGCGACGGAGCCGCTGCCGAAGGGCGATCCGCTGTGGACGGCGCCCAACCTCGCGATATCGCCGCATTGCTCGGCCTCGGTCGAGAAATATTTCCAGAATGTCTGGCAGTTTTTTCGCGAGAACATGGCGCGATATTTGGCCGGCGAGGAGTTGGCCAATCTCTGCAGCCCGTCCCTTCCCGATTGATGCTGACCGTCGATTCGATCATCCGTCGCAATGCGCTGGTTTATGACAACCGGCCGGCGGCGATCATGGATGACCGGGTACTGACCTATGGCGGGTTGGACCGAGAAAGCAACCAGGTCGCTTATACGCTCCGTCAGCACGGAATCGGACTTCACGACCGGGTCGTATGCTGGGGCGAAAACAATCTCGAGCTGGTCGTCCTCTTCATCGCGCTCGCCAAGCTGGGCGCGGTCTTCGCCCCCGTCAACCCGCGCTTCAAGCCCGCCGAGGCGGCTGCCATCATTCGACTCGCCGATCCGAAAATGATCATCGCCGATCTCGACCGGCTGGAAGGCGGCCGAGCATTGGCCGCGGAGCTCGACATTTCTTGCCTCGCTATGGAGAGTCCCGGCAATCCCGACGACATCGCGGTCTTATCCGCATCAGCTCCCGCCGACGATATCGACGAGCCGGAGAAGACGGAACACGACCCTCAGGTCCTGTTCTTTACGTCCGGCAGCACGGGCCAGTCCAAAGGCGTGGTGCTTTCCCATCGGACCAACTTCCTGCGCTCATTCCAGGGCAGCTTCATCGACGAACCGCTGCGCAAGATCTGCATGTTTCCGCTGTTCCATATGGGCTCGCTGACGCTGGCCATGGTCGCTTGGCAGACGGCCGGCGAGATCACCTTCGTGCGAAGTCCGACTGCGAAAGCGTTGCTCGACGCGGTCGTATCGCGCAAGGCCAACCATCTCTACTGTATCCCGGCGGTGTGGAGTCGAATTTTAGCGGAGCGGACCGATGATTGGGATCTCTCCAGCCTGCGGTTCATCGATACCGGAACTTCGGCGACGCCTCCGGCACTGATCGAGGCGCTGAAGCAGCGGTTCCCCAATGCGCTGGTGCGTGTGTTTTACGGATCGACCGAAACTGCGACCGCCGCCGCGCTCTTCGACAAGGACGTGCTGCGCAAGCCCGGCAGCGTCGGCCGCCCGGCGGCTGGAGTCGAGCTCCGGATCGGCGCGGGCGACGAGATTCAGGTGCGCAGCCACCTGCTGGCGGACGGCTATTTCCGCAACCAGGCAGCGACGGAGGCCGCCTTCAGAGACGGCTGGTATCATACCGGCGATCGCGGCGCGCTGGATGACGAAGGCTATCTTTATGTGACCGGCCGGCTGAAGGACATCATCCGGTCGGGCGGCGAAACCGTCTCGCCGACCGACGTGGAGCTGGCGCTGGCGGGCTGCCCCGGAATCGCAGAGGCGGCAATTGTCGGCATTCCCGATCCCACCTGGGGCGAGATCGTTTGCGCCGCGGTGGTCGCGGCCCCCGGCGCTTCGCCGCCGACGCTGGAGTCGATCCGCGCCTATTGCGAGGGACGGCTTGCGTCCTACAAGCATCCTCGTCGGCTGGAATTCATCGAGAGCATTCCGCGCACAGCCGCGACCGCGCAAATCCAGCGGGCGCTCATTATCGAATGGATTCAGTCGAAATAGCCCGATCGACTTAACGGTCCGGTAGGAGACTCGACTTCAATCGCAGCGCGCGTTACGCCTTGCTGCCGCAGCAAACGCGCCATATCGGTTCGAAGCTTGCTCGTCTCGACCGACGATAGGCTTCCGGTAATCCTCGGAACGGCGGTCCAAGATTTAGGAAAGGCGCCAGCAATCCAGCAGGGGAGATCACGGCGATGCTCAATCTGACAGTCGATGAATTGCTGACAACGACTCGTACCGTTCGCAAACGACTCGATCTCAAAAAGCCGGTGCCAAGGGCCATTGTCGAAGAATGCATGACGCTCGCATTGCAAGCGCCGAACGGTTCAAACAACCAGTCTTTCGAATTCGTAATCGTCGAAGACCCCGACATCCGCAGGAAGGTGGCGGAAATCTACCGTGCCGGCATGCAGCACTTCGTCGATATGATTGCGAAAGATCCCTCGATTTATTCCGCTCATGATACCGGCCGATCGCACCGCCGTGAGCAGATGAGCGAATCCACCGCTCACCTCAACGAACATATGCATGAGGTGCCTCTGCTGATCATTCCGACCCTAAGGGGTCGAATGGACGGGCAAAATATTTTCTACCAGGCCAGCCTCTGGGGTTCAGTGTGGCCGGTTACGTGGAATCTCATGCTGGCTCTGCGCTCCCGCGGCCTCGGCACCGCCCTCACCACCGTTCATCTCTGGCGCGAGAGGGAAATGGCGGATTTGCTGCGCATTCCCTTCGATCGCTACACACAAACCGGTCTGATCCCCGTCGCCTATACGATCGGGACCAATTTCAAGCCTGGCGATCGCGTGCCCGCCAGCGAGGTGATGCATTGGAACCGATGGTAGACGTATCGTCGCTCAAGTCCCAATCGTCGGACTGACCATCTCTCCAGGAAAGCGGCCGGTAAATTTGCCGTTCTCGAAGGTCGCTTCGCCATTGACCAGCTTGAGGCGCATCGGCGCTGGCGGGCGCGTCCAACGCTAGGTCTGCGCTCACCAGCTTTGGGGGGTTAGCTGATGGTTGGTCGATCAACAGCGTCCAGCAGGCATATGCGCAAGCAAAGCCAGTGAAGAGGAGGCATCGGCTCGTGGCGTGGCATCACCGGTTTGCTGGATCATTAGTCCGCAACTATCGCAAAGCGCGGGGGTTTCGAACGCTGGGCGTCCGTGGGCTGGTGCTTGATCGTGATGATCGCATTGCCCTGGTCCTTCATACCTACTTGGACGATTGGTACTTGCCGGGCGGAGGAGTGATTCGCGGCGAGAGTTATGACCAGGCGCTGGCGCGTGAATTGCGCGAGGAGATCGGTCTCAAAGACTTCAGGATTGAGCGCGTACTCGGTGTTTACCACGACAGAGTAACGCTCAAGGATGATCATGTGGTCGTCTTCGTCGTGCGCACGCCTTCCTCAGCTCCAGCGATAAAGTCCGCTGATCCCTTCGAAATTCAAGACGCGCGCTGGTTTTCTTTGGACACGCTTCCGGCGGATATATCACCGGCCACCGCGCGGCGCATTACTGAATATAGAACCGGGGTAACCGGGACCGGCGCTTGGTGATTCAACGTGCGCTCCGTCGCCTCCAGTGCGTTATCGCGCGAGCGGCAGGCCAATCTCCTGCACCGGCGGGATCGCAAAGCGATCGGGGCGTCCCTGGGTTTCGGGCGCGACATCAGCGCGGTTCCACCAACCGCCGCCGAGCGCTTGGAACAGCGCGGCAGTATCGGTGTAGCGCGCCGCTTGAGCGCGAACCCGATTGAGAAGCGCATTCTGATAGGTTTGTTGGGCGGTCAGCAGCGTGAGGTAGTTTATAGCCCCAAGCTTGTACTGGTCACGCGCGAGATCAAGATTGTCGTGCGCCGATTGCTCGGCCAGGAGTTGGGCCTTGAGGGCGTCGGAATCCGTCTGCACCGCGCGCAGCGCGTTCGCCACATCCTGGAAGGCGGAAAGGACGGTGCTGCGATATTGCGCGGCCGATTGGTCGTAGGCGGCGACCGCCGCGCGTTTGCGGTGCTCGAGCGTGCCGCCGTCGAAAATCGTCTGAGCGAGGGATCCGGCGATGCTCCAAAGCCCACCGCCCGGCGAGAATAGTTTGTCGAAGCTCGAGGCGCTGCTGCCGAGCTGGCCGGTGATGCTGAATTGCGGCAGCTGATCCGCGATCGCGACTCCGACATTGGCGCTCGCCTCATGGAGCTGGGCTTCCGCGGCGCGGATGTCCGGGCGCTGCTCGACAAGCTTCGAGGGCAAGCTGACCGGCAGATCCTCAGGCAAGGTAAGCGATGCGAGCACGAAATTCTCGCCCTTGTCCTGATTAGGAAATCGGCCGAGATAGGTCATCAGCTGGTTGCGCGCCTGGGCCAGCTGCTTCTGCAGGGGCGGGAGCGTAGCGATCGCTTGGGCGAGAGTCGCCTGCTGCGTAAGCACATCGGATTTGGAGACCGCGCCGAGCTCGAACTGATGCTTCAGCAAGTTCAGCTGGTCGCTCTCGATCTTGATGACCTCATCGGTGGCCGCGATCTGATCGCGTAGCGATGCCAGCGTCACGGCCGCATTCACGACATTCGAAGTAAGCGTGAGATAGGTCGCCTCGAGCTCGAAGCGCTCATACTCGGCCTGCGCTTCGGCGGACTCCACTTGCCGACGCGTGCCGCCGAAGACATCGGGCGCATAGGATACGCTGAGCGATGCCGAGGTGACGCTGAAAGGTGGGATGGAACGGGCTCCCCTAGGGGACGTGGAGACGCCGAAACCCGCCAAAGAGGCCGCCGAGATCTTCTCGCGTGTGGCCGAACCCGACGCGCTGAGCGTCGGGAAGAAAGCGCCTTGATCGGCATAGACGATCTCATTGGCCTGGCGCAGCGCCGCCTGAGCCGCCGCGAGATCCGGGTTGGCCTTGAGCGCCTCCTCGATCAGCGTGTTGAGCGCGGCCGAGTGGAATAGAGTCCACCATTCTCCGGGAATGTCCTTGGCCACAACGAAGCGCTGCGTGACCCCGCCTTGAATATCGGCCGACACGGTGTCGGCGAGCTTCTCGGCAGTATAGCCCGCATTTTCAGGAGCCTTGGGCCGTAGGAAATCAGGCCCGACTGTGCACGCGCTGAGCGCCGACGCACAGAGGAAAGTCGAAACGAACGACAGCGCGGGTCGCCGCGATCCCATAGTGAATCACTCCTCTCATGCTCGACCCAAACCGATACGGAAGCCCCAAAAGGCCGCGGAACAGACCTCCGAAGGATTGCCTACTGGGCCGCTTCGGACAGATTCTCCTCCGATAGCCCGCCTTCCGCCTCGCGATCTTCGGCTTCACGGCGGGCCTTGGAGTGATCCGCAGCGAGGAGAAGATAGAAGGCCGGCACGACGAACAACGTGAAAAGCGTTCCAATCGCAAGCCCGCTCGCGATCACGAGACCAAGGTTGAAGCGCGAAACTGCACCCGCGCCGCTCGCGACGAGAAGAGGCACGACCCCGAACACCATCGCCGCCGTCGTCATGAGGATGGGGCGCAGCCGAATGCCCGCGGCCTCCTCGATTGCCTCACGCTTGGAGCGACCGGCGAGCTGCTGAGCGTTGGCGAACTCGACAATGAGGATGCCGTGTTTGCTGATGAGACCCATCAGGGTGACGAGCCCGACCTCGGTATAGATGTTGAGCGTCGCTCCGCCGACGCCGAGCGCGATGAATATCAGCGCGCCGACCAATGACATCGGCACCGAGATCAAGATGATCAACGGGTCACGAAAGCTTTCGAACAGAGCCGCCAGCGACAGAAAGATCACGATGAGCGCGAAGGCAAAAGTCGCCACGAAGCCGCTCGATTCCTGAATATATTGGCGGGACTGGCCGCCGTAATCCACGACATAGCCTTGCGGCAATGTCCGCTTGGCGAGGTCCTGCAGATAACTGATAGCCTCTCCGACCGATACGCCGGGCATCGGCACGCCGGTGATGCTGGCCTCGTTCAACTGCTGAAAATGGTTCAACGATTCCGGAATCGTCTTGGTGCTTATCGTGGCTACGGTGGAGAGCGGCACCGGTGTGCCGGATGCCGTCGGAATGTAGTAATCGAGCAACTGGGCGGTGGTCAGCCGGAAGCGCTGCTGGACCTGCGGAATCACCTTGTACGAGCGACCGTCCAGGCTGAAATAGTTGAGATAGCCGCCGCCGAGGAGAGTGCCGAGAGCACTGGCGACGTCGGTCTCCTTGAGCCCGAGATCGGCCACCTTGTCGCGATCAATGTTCAGCACCGCCTGCGGCTGATCGACCTTGAGGTCGTTATCCAAGAAGATGAACATGCCGGAGGCCTGAGCCTGCTGCATGAAATTCTGGGCGACCGCGTTCAGCTTGTCGAAAGGCTGTGCGGTGCCGATGACAAAATCGACCGGCAGCGCGCCGTTCGACCCTGGCAGCGGCGGAGGCAGGAAAGCGACGATCCGTGTGCCGGGAATCTTGTTGTCGTCCGCCTGGACAAGAGGCTGCATTTCCTGCGTCGTCCGTGCGCGCTCGTCCCACGGTTTCATCACCATGCCCGAAATGAACGGTCCGGTCGGCGGGATGATCTGAAAGACGATCTTGTCTTCCGGATAAGGCGACAGCGTGTCGTAGATCTCCTTCGCATAGAGCTGCTTCTGATCGAGGGTCGCGTCGGGCGCCGGCGTCGCTAGGTTCCCGATGACGCCCTGGTCCTCGTTCGGCGCGAGCTCGGTCTTCGCGCTCGTGAAAAGGAAAAACAGGCTGGCGATGATGATGACGGCGAATACCGCCGTCATCCGTAGCGTCTCGAGGCTCGCGCGCAGGAGTCGCTCATAGACCGTCCTGACTCGCTCGAAGCTGCGATCGATCGCATCCATCAGCCGGTCCTGCCACTTGCGGCGATCGTGCATGCGCGCCTCCAAAAGGCGCGAGCACATCATCGGCGACAGCGTGAGCGCAATCACGGCGGAAACCGTCACCGCACCGACGAGCGTGAAAGCGAACTCGGTGAAGAGCGCCCCGGTCAGCCCACCTTGAAACCCGATGGGCACGTAGACGGCAACCAGCACCACAGTCATGGCGACAATCGGTCCACCGAGCTCGCGCGCCGCCAGGATGGCGGCGGGGATCGGCTTCATGCCGTCGTCGATGTGACGGTTGACGTTCTCCACCACGATGATCGCGTCATCGACGACGAGGCCGATCGCCAGCACCAGGGCGAGCAGAGTCAGCAAATTGATGGAGAAACCAAAGGCCAGCATCATGATCAGTGTGCCGACCAGCGACAGCGGGATCGTAACCGCGGGTATGAGCACCGATCGGAGCGAACCCAGGAAGGCGAACACCACGACCGTGACGATGAGCGCCGCTTGAATGAGCGTGCTCCTGACCTCGCGGATCGAGCTGTTGACGAAGTCGGAGGCGTCATAGCCGATCTGGCCCGTCAAGCCGGTCGGGAAATCGGGCTGGAGCTGTTCGAAGGCTGTGCGACAGCCTTTGAGCGTGTCCAGGAGGTTGGCAGCCGGCGCGACCTGGATCCCGATGAAGACCGCCTTGCGGCCATAAAGGTTGTTCTGCGTGTCGTAGGTATCGTCGCCGAGCTCGACCTGCGCCACGTCCTTGAGACGCACTACCGCGCCGTTCGCGTGCTTCACCACGAGATTGCGGAATTCCTCGACCGTGTGCAGGTTGGTGGAGGCAGTCAGATTGATCTGCACCATCTGCCCTTTAGTGCTACCGATCCCGGCGATGGCGTCATTGCCAATCAAAGCATTGCTGACATCGGTTGCCGTCAGCCCAAGGGCCGCGAGCTTCAACGGATCGAGCCAGGCCCGGAGCGCATAATTGCGGGCGCCCAGGATCTCCGCGACCTGCACGCCGGGTACCGCTTGCAGCCTGGGCTGTACGACGCGCACGAGATAGTCGGTGATCTTGTTCATCGGCAGCACGTCGCTGATGAAGCCGAGATACATCGAATCGAGGGTGTCGCCGACACGGATGCTGAGCGAGGGCTGCTGTGTTCCCGGAGGAAGTTGATTAAGAACCGAGTTCACCTTGGTGTTGATCTCGGTGAGCGCCTTGTCGGCGTCGTAGTTGAGGACCAGGTTGACCGTGATCGTGCTGGTGCCGCTGGTCGAGGTCGAGGTCATGTAGTCGATGCCGGTGACCTGGGCGACCGCATTCTCAATCGGCGTCGTGATGAACCCAGCCACTACGTCCGGATCGGCGCCGTAATAGAGCGTCGAGATCGTTATGATCGCATTCTCGGTCTTGGGGAACTGTCGGACCGACAGCGACTCGCCGGCCCTCAGCCCGACCACCAGAATCATGAGGCTCACAACGGTGGCCAGCACAGGCCGCCGAATGAAGATATCGGTGAAACGCATGGAAGCCGCCGTTGGCTACTGGTTGAAGGCCGGCTGCTGATTGGCGTCGAACTTGGGCTCGATCTTGTTGTTGGTGACGACGGGTACGCCGTTGCGAAGCTTCATCTGGCCGGCGGTAACGACAATGTCTCCCTGCTTGACGCCGCTCAGCACGGCAACCTGATCGCCACGGGTCATGCCGGTGGTGACGACGATCTGACGCGCCACCAGCTTCGGATTGCCTTTGTCGTCCTTGCCCTTGTCATCGACGACGAAAACAGTGTCGCCGAAAGAGTTGAACGCGACGGCCGTTGTTGGCAGCGTGACGTAGCGCTGAGCTTGGCCAGTCGTGATCTCGACTTTCCCGTACATGCCCGGCAACAGGAGATGGTCCGGATTCTTGAGAGTCGCGCGGATTTGGATGTTCCGGGTGCTGCTATCGACCAGAGGATTGATAGCGGTGATCTCGCCGTCGAAGGATCGGTCGGGATAGGCGTCCACCGAAACGGTCACCGGCAACCCGACCTTGAGCTGCGACAGCGCTTGCTGCGGCAGATAGAAATCGACATAGATCGGATCGAGCGACTGCAGGGTGGCGATCGTCGTCCCGGGCGCAAGATACTGGCCGAGATCGACCTGCCGAACGCCGATTCTGCCGTCGAACGGCGCGCGGATATTCTTGTAGTCTAGCGTCGCCTGCTGCTGATCCACCTGACCTTGCGCGTTCTTGAGGTTTTGTTCGTCGGTATCGACGACTTGTTGGCTCACTGCATGCACCTGAAGCTGTTTCTGATCCCGCTCGAGTGTGATCCGATCGAGCGCGGCCGTCGCCTGAAGGGATCGCAGCTTGCCCAGATCGTCTGACTGGGCGAGTTCGATCAGGAGCGTGCCGGCCTTCACATCGGCGCCGGACTCGAAATGGATGGCCGAAACCGTGCCTGCTACCTGGGGGCTCAGATTCGTGCCGTTGACAGCACGCAGGCTGCCGACCGCTATGAGCTTCGGCTGCCAGTCTTGAGTGTCGGCCCTCATGGTCGAGACGGTCTGCGGCGGTACGCCCATCGCGTGCATGAACTTGTCGCGCATGTAGTGACCGAACGAGATGAAACCGAAGATCCCGCCGAACACTACGGCCACGGCAACCAGCATGACGATCATGCGCTTGCTCATCGTGCTCCTCATCGATGCTTCAGTTTTCCGCCAAAGAATGAAGTGCAGACGGAAAGGCTGCGATCAAGCGCCAGGAAACTAAACCGTTCAGTTTACTCGGTCAACAGGTCTTACGTGGCTTCGACTCCTACCTGTGGGACGAGCCGCGCATGTTCGGCTTCTCGCTCAAGTACCGCTTCGGCGGCACGAAAGGGTAAGGCGGCATGAGGCCAATGCGAGTACTCGTCCCGTTCGTGGCCGCGTTCGCGAGCATCGCCGGCGCAGCGGAAGCGGAAGCCGGGTGGCGAGGCTCCAGATTAGGTATGACGGATAAGCGTCATGCTAATCTTCCCCTAGCGCAGCCTTGCCCATGGTCGCTTTGTCCTTTGTCGATAAGGGCACGCGGGGCGCCAGATCGAAGTCGACCCTGATGATCTGTCCTTCGAACGTAAACGGCACCTTGTAGTCTTCGACGAGCGGCGTGCCGTCGTCCCGGCCGATGGTCCCCGGTTCGGAAATCCAGGCGGGCACGGTGGCGGCAACATGCCCGTGGCTGACCTCCGCGCCATCGACGAGAAGATGCGCTTCGCCTCCCTTGCCGAGGCCACCGCCATCGTAATCGAAGGTCAACTTGATCTCGTGACGGCCCTGCCCGATTGCGGCCGGCGCTTCAATGCGCAGCATGTCCCCAGGTGTCCGCGTGCGACGGTAAATGAACTCCGGCTTGCCGTCCTGCATGATGAGGCCCCAGCCGCAAAACCGGCCGCCTTGCCCGGCGATCATGCCGTTCGTGTCGCCATTGGTAAGGTCGACGGCGGCATTGACCGACCAGGAACGATTTTTCACGTCGGGCCAGGCGTCATACATGTAGCGGTACGGGCCGGGATAATAGCTGTACTGGGTCCGGGAATTTTGATTCCTGTCGGGATCGTTCAGTCGGTCAAAGCCGCGGCTATCGATTGGGAGGACGTTGTATTTCGCGGCCTCGGAATAAAAGAGATCCTTCATTGCGGCCAGACGCCGAGGCTCTTGTGCGGCGAGGTCATGTGCCTGCGAATAGTCGATCGCGACGTGGTACAACTCCCAACGATAATCGTCTGGAGAGACCTTTACCGGCGGCATCCAGGGCAGGCGCATCGGACGGGTCGACGCTATCCAGCCATCCTGGTAGATAGCGCGGTTCCCCATTATTTCGAAATATTGGGTCGTGTGCAGGCTCGGCGCATTCGGGTCGGTAAAGCTGTTCGCGAAGCTGAAACCCTCGAGCGGCTTCTGCTTCACGCCGTTGACGTCCGTCGGAGGCGTGATCCCGATGACCTGGTAGAGCGTGGGAACGATGTCGATGACGCTGGCAAACTGACTTCTCACCTCGCCGTTGGCCTTGATATGCGCAGGCCAGGAAACGACCAAGCCGTTTCGCATTCCACCGAAGTGGGACGCGATCTGCTTCGTCCACTGGAACGGTGTATCCATCGCCCATGCCCAAGGAGCGGGGAATTGGGTCTCGGTCATCGGGCCGCCCATCTCGTCGAGATCGGCCAGCAGCGTCGGCAGGTCCTGAATGACTCCGTTCTGGCGCATAACCTCGTTGGTCGTTCCACCGAGGCCACCTTCCCCACTGCTGCCGTTGTCCCCCTCGATGAAAATGACGATCGTGTTCTCGAGCTGTCCGCTCTCGCGAAGCCGCTGGACGATGCGTCCAATCTGGTTGTCGCAGTAAGCGAGCGCCCCGGCGTAGACTTCCATCATGCGGGCGGCGACTTTTTTCTGATCCGGACTGAGGGAATCCCAGGCCGGCAATTCCTTCGGCCTCGGTGTCAGCTCCGCTGACGGCGGGATGATCCCTTTGGCTTTTTGCCGCGCAAACGTCTCCTCCCGAACCTTGTCCCAACCTTGATCGAAATGTCCTTTGAATTTGGCGATCCATGCCTTGGGGGCCGACAACGGAGAGTGCGATGTCCCCGGCGCGTAGTAGAGGAGAAACGGCTTGTCCGGCGCGACCGTGTGCTGAACACGCAGCCACTGAATGGCGTGATCGGCGAGATCATGGTCCAGGATGTAATTCGGATCGTCCGTCGGCGGCTCGATCGCTTCCCGGTTATGGAAGAGGATCGGTGCCCATTGGTCGGTCTCGCCGCCGAAGAATCCGTAGAATTCGTCAAAGCCGAGGCCGTTGGGCCAGCGATCATAGGGGCCGACGGGCGTCGTATCTTGTTGCGGGGTATTGTGGTTCTTCCCGAACCAAGCCGTCGAGTAACCGTTCTGACGAAGAACCTCGCCGACGGTTGCCGCACTCTTGGGCAGGATGCCGTTGTAGCCCGGATAACCGGTGGCAAGCTCGGTGAGAACACCGAACCCAACCGAATGGTGATTGCGGCCGGTCAAGAGCGCAGCGCGCGTTGGAGAACAGAGCGCCGTCGTATGAAACTCGTTGTAGATCAGACCGTGAGCGGCCAAGTGATCGAGCGTCGGCATCGGCACCGGACCACCGAACGTGCTTGCGGATCCGAAGCCCGTATCGTCGGTCATGATCAGGAGCACGTTGGGCGCTCCCTTGGGAGCCGAAACGGGAGCGACATAAACCGGCGGCGATGATGTCTCCACGGTTCGGCCGAGCGTGCCGGAATAGACGGGCTCCGGTCGCGGCAACACCACGGTCGCGGTCTGCGCCCGTGCGACAGCGTCTAGGCCGAAAAATAGGGCCACAAGAATCAGGAACTTGGAACCGCGGTTCGCCGCCATTTCATCACCAGAGTCTTCCTTAAACGATAAAGTTGGCGGCGAGAAGCTGCCAGGGGGTTGAGGCCGTGAGGATTGGGGATGCGCCTACCGGGCGGCCCTGCCTTGCTTAGGCGGCGCTCGTGGGGGCGCCCTTCTTCGCGAAATGCCGCCAATGGTCGAGGCGATCTTCCGCGATTTGAGCCCGATCTAATGAGGTGCGAGCGGGGATGTCGACTGGGAATCATCGATCCGAGCGCTACGCGCCCTTGCGCAGTCCCCGGCAGAGACTACGATGCGCGCCGATTCGTCTGACGAAGCCTTATAGGAGATGAAGAAATGAACACAGTGGACCTGGCGGCGCATTTGGCCGACCTTCACGAACTACCGAAAAGTCACGCGAAGGCGTTCTTGGACGACGCTCTGGCCGCCATCCTCGACGCTGTCAGCAGTGGCGACGAGGTCTCCCTGGCTGGATTCGGGAAGTTCACGGTAAAGGCCCGCCCCGCTCGGAAGGGCCGCAATCCCGCGACGGGCGAGTCGATCAAGATCGCCGCGACGAAACGGCTGACCTTCTCTGCAGCCAAGGCCGCGAAAGAGATCGTGAACGCTCCGAAGCGAAAGCGCGCCAAGAAATGAGCTGACAACAGCGGCCGGCAACGGAGGCGTGCTGGGTCGTGCAAAGGCCGATGGCACGCTGGCGAGGATGCAAACGATAAGAATCCAAACCTGCGGTGGAGCGATCCGCCAAATCAGCTGGGACGACTATCGCCGTCCAAATCACCACGACCAAGACATAGCCGCCTATTCCTTTCATCGATCGCGCCTCAGCCAGAGTTCGCACTTTCAGTAGATGCCGCCGGTACCGGTCGTAGCCGCGCGCAGATTGTCGCCGGCCAAAATCTGGGCGTCCGGCGGCAACGGCTTGCCGACGCCAGGCTCCGTGCCTGGCAGAAAGGCTTCCCAAATAGCCGCGGGGTCGTCGGGTGCCGCGGGCTGCCCCGAATAAGCGTCGACCCGCGCGAGCCGTACGCCGGGCGGGACACGGAACGGGACTGCCGGACGGTTTGCCAATGCCGCCGCTAGAAAATTCCGCACGATCGGGGCTGCGGCCGTGGCCCCGGTCTCGTAAGCGCCGAGAGATTTCGGTTGATCGAAACCGACATAGACGCCCACCGCCAGATTTGGAGTGAAGCCAATGAACCAGAGATCCTTGCTGTCGCTTGTCGTGCCGGTCTTTCCGGCGACAGGCCGTCCCAAGGCCGCAAGCGCGCGACCGGTGCCGCGCCCCACGACGCCTTCGAGCATTTCGACCAGCTGATACGCGGTACGCGGATCCTGGATCTGGGGCCGCATGTCCGGAATCTCCGGCACCGGCTGATTCGCCCACGCGACATTCCCGCAACCGTCGCAGCGACGCGTATCGTGGCGGAACAACGTCCTGCCCCAGCGATCCTGTATGCGATCGATCAAAGTCGGCGTGATCTTCCTTCCGCCATTGTCGATTTCGGCATAAGCGGTCGTGAGCCGGAGCAAGGTCGTCTCGCTGGTCCCCAGCGCCATTGACAGATCCGGCCGCTCGTCATCGGCGATGCCGAATTTTCTGCCATAAGCCGCGACCTTGTCGATTCCGATCGCGGCGGCGACCCGCACCGCGATGGTGTTGCGCGAGAGCTCCAAGCCGCGGCGCAAGGGGAGCGGACCGAGGAAATCGTGTTCATAGTTTCGCGGTCGCCATGCCGGCAGGCCCCGTCCCTGGTCAAACGCGATCGGCGCATCCAAGACGATCGTCGACGGCGTCATGCCGCTGTCGAGGGCCGCAAGATAGACGAAGGGCTTGAACGCCGAGCCGGGCTGCCGGAGCGCTTGCGTCGCTCGGTCGAACTCGCTCGACGCGTAGCTGAAGCCGCCCACGAGGGCAAGCACGCGCCCCGTATGCGGGTCGAGGGCCACGAGCGCGCCATTGGCGGCGGGCACCTGCCGAAGCATGAAGCGGCGCGAAGGCCGTGTTGTCGTCCCACGCTCCGAACCAGAAATTGAGGAGTTTGAGCCGGCCGCTTCGACAAGGACGACGTCTCCGGACCGAACGACCTGATCAACTCGATCATGGCCGGTCCAGCGAACATCGGCCGAAGTAAGCGCGGCGATCGTGCCGTCGTCGAAGCCTATTCGGGCGACTGCGGCGCCCGCGCTCAAGACCATGGCCAGGCGCCAGCCCTCGGCTCCGGGCGGCAGCGACTCATGGGCCAACTTTTCAGCCCAATTCGATGGCGTCGAGAAATGCGCTAACGGCCCACGCCATCCGTGGCGCTCGTCATAGGCGACGAGACCGTCACGGAACGCCTTGATCGCGATTCTCTGCAATCTCGGGGCGAGCGTGGTTCGGATCGTCAAGCCCCCGCCATAGAGTTGATCGGCGCCGTACGAGGCGAGCACCCGGCGCCGCGCGTCCTCGACGAACTGGGCGGCGGGAGCACCGGCCGGCCTGATCGTGTTGGAACGAAAGTTCAGGGGTGAGGCCATCGCAGCCTCCGCCGCCGCCCGATCGATGTAGTCATCCTCGAGCATGCGTCCGATGACATAATTTCGGCGGGTGAGCGCCGCCTCGTGATTGGCGGCGCGGTAATAGCGGTCCGGCGCCTTCGGCAAGGCGGCCAGAAAAGCAATCTCCGGCAGAGTCAACGCATCGAGCGACTTGCCGAAATAGGTCAGTGCCGCCGCCGCAACGCCGTAAGATCCGCGGCCCAAATAGATCTGATTCAGATAGAGCTCGAGGATCCGGTCCTTGGACAAGACTTGCTCTATCCGCAAGGCGAGTATCGCCTCTCTGATCTTGCGATCGAGCGTCACTTTTCTCGTCAACAAGAAGTCACGCGCAACTTGCTGGGTGATGGTCGAGCCACCGACAAGCCGGCGTCGGTCGCGCCAATGCGAAACGTCGGTGAGAGCCGCGCGGAGAATGCCCTCGGGATCGACCCCACGATGCCGATAGAAGTCCTTGTCCTCGGCGGCGATAAAAGCTTCCTTCACCAGCTTCGGGATCGAGGTTATCGGCACGAAGATCCGGTTCTCCGTGGCGAAGTCGGCGAGCAGCTCGCCGTCGGCTGCGTACATCCTCGTCGCGACCTTCGGCCGATAATCGGTCAGCGCCCGATAATCGGGCAGGAACCGCGCGTAATGATTGACGACCAGATGAATTATGCCGAGGGCGAGCGCGACCAGAAGACCGAGCGCTGACGTCGCTGCAATAAGGGCCCGCATTTGCCAGCAGCCGCTCCTCAATTCGACGAGGCGGCGCGGTCGCTCGACCGCGATCGGCACCCATCCCGAAGCCGGCCAGCAATCCTATCCGGGTTGGTCGATCTGGTCGAACACGCCCCCGCCGGCAAAATACTTCGCTTCAACCTGGTCGGCACCGCGATTACGCACGCCAGGAGCGGCAACACGTATCGATTTCGCGAAGAGTGCATACGGCGTCACAAGATCGCAATACGATATATAAGCTACTTCGACGCCGATCGCGCACCGAGAGGTCAATTCGTCGCGAGCCTCGCCCCTAGGAGCGGTGCGGTCGAGGCCGGATACGGCGTGATCGCGAGCGCCGGCGACGCCGCTTGAGCTTGCCCCATTTCTAAGGGCTAATTCATCATCGCCCGTCGGCGTGTGAAGCAAGGCGCGGCATTTTCGACACCCTTATTTCTTTTTGGAGGCCCCAAAGACCACCGGTCTGGGTTGGGCAACACCGGAAGCCATTGATGGGATCGCTTTGGGTTTGGACTGCTTAGGCTTTTTCTGCTCGCGATTGCTCCGCTTTTGACCTTTGGCCATCGAACTCTCCTCTCCGGGGCCCCGCCCCTCAATAATCCATGTCACCCATACCGCCGGCCGACGCGGATGAAGCTTTCTTCTCGGGCTTCTCGGCGACCATCGCCTCTGTCGTGATCAGCAGACCGGCGATCGAGGCTGCGTTTTGCAGGGCGACGCGCACGACCTTTGCAGGATCAAGGATGCCGGCCTTGATCAAGGCCGTGAATTCGCCTTTCTGAGCGTCAAAGCCGAAGTTGGTATCCGCCGAGTCCTGCAGCTTGCCGACGACGATCGATCCGTCGAACCCGGCATTCTCGGCAATCTGGCGAACGGGCGCCTGCAGCGAGAGCTTGATGATGTCGATGCCGCGACGCTGATCGTCGTTGGCGTATTTCACGCCGGCGAGCACTTTTCGGGCATGGAGGAGCGCGACGCCGCCGCCGGCGACGATGCCTTCCTCGACCGCGGCGCGGGTCGCGTGCATCGCGTCTTCGACGCGATCCTTGCGCTCCTTCACCTCGACCTCGGTCGCGCC
>Ga0070738_10002300_pt1 | contig 30321 bp, 26 predicted proteins | sample Coa_R2_2_FD_66446 | JGI IMG/M metagenome (GOLD analysis project Ga0070738, IMG submission 66446) | Surface soil microbial communities from Centralia Pennsylvania, which are recovering from an underground coalmine fire - Coalmine... | ecosystem: Environmental > Terrestrial > Soil > Unclassified ...
CGTGTGTAAATCACAGCCTACAATCTTCATGTGCTCGGCTCCTTTCCTCCGAGCCTTGGTGCTCGAGCGTTCCAAGTCTACTCAGAGGCTCTGGAGCCGACACGGTTATCCAATCAGGCGTGGCCGCATGTGACTGGCACAATCCATCAAGTCAATTCCGACTTCTCGAATCCGCGCGAAAAAATCGTCTATTTTTATCCGACGGAGTCGGGATATCACTCCGGCTTTTTCTGGCGCTGGTTTGATGCTTCCGATATGAGAATCGCACGCGTCCATGATGCGACTGATCTGCGGTACGCCCCCCCGACGATCATGACAGGTCTGTCGTCGTTGGCTTCAACTAAGATCGAGTGCTCCACCGCTGACGGAGCGGCCATTTCGTGATCAGAAACCGAGAACGAGCAAGGAGTTCAGATGGAATCTGAGATCAAGGTCGGGCAGCGGTTCAAATTCAATCTCCTATCGGAGAATACTTCGCAAGAGTGGCAGGCGGTTGTAACTCGCGTGCTCTCCAACAGCGAGGAAGGACTCGGGCCGGAGGTGAACTTCTATCAAGCGTATTGGGTGGAGGCTCACGAAATTCCCGAAACCGAGGCTCCGATAACGCTGGTGTTCGATCGCGCAACTGACGGAAACGTATACCTCGAGGGGTGTCCGGTAAATATCACTTTGCTGAATTGATCTTCGCTTCGGAACCTCGACTGCGGTTTTTTCTGTATCTCACCTACTCGCTCCGTGCAGAGAAATGCCCCCCGGGATTGCGTCCCCCCTTTGGACGCTAACCTGGGACTAGAAGCGCAGCGCGGCCGTAGCGAGCCTGACCGGCTATTTCGTTCGACGACTCTCGCGCACGATCCGTCTCACTGCGAAGCTCGTTGCCTTCTCGACTTCAGCATGCGCGGCAGAATTCGGTCCCATGGCAATCCGGAACACCGAGCTACCATGCATCAGTGCCATGAGCGCCAAGCCGGTTTCGTCGAGCGCCGCGCCGCGCATCTTCAATTGCACCGCAAGTTGCTTCTTCAAGGCCTCGAAGACAGGTTTAGGCTCATCGGTGGCCCAGATTTTTGCGCGCTGCTTGTACAGCAACTCGTAGCGATACGGATGACTGGCAGCGTATTGCACGCATTCCAAAATCATCGATTCGATCGAGTTCTGGGCCGCAATCCTCCCGAGCAACTCTTCGTTGATGCGCTTCGTGATCGCGGCCAACAGGTTTTCGTGATTCTCGAATCTGTCGTACAGAGTTGGCGTGGTGGTGCGCGCAGCTTTGGCTACCGCGCGCATTGAAAGTGCCGACATCCCCTCCTTGTCCAAAAGGCGCAGTGCCGCGCGCGTCACCTTCGCCTCAAGCTTCGGATCGGCAGTCCTTGCCAGAATAGCCTCCAGCAAATCGTTTTTTTCTACTTAAACGTATAAGTAGTTGACGCATTACTTTAACGTATGTATAAATATTAACACAACGTTAACGGTAACGTTTTCCGGCCCCATCCAGCAATTTCAAACAAAAATCAGGAGTCGCTGTAGATGTCTACCAACCACGGCTCGCAACACGCCGAGCCCTACCATGTTGTCAACGATGTGAACGCTGCTTATGTGGAACTGCTCAGCGCCGTGTGCGCCGTCGACCGCATCCGCATGCGGCATTCGTTCGAAGATGTTGTCAAGCACTGCGAGCCCGGACTGCTGAAAAAGACCGCGCGCTCGGCAAATGCGATCTGTTCGTACTTCGCAAAATTGCAAGAGCATCTGCAAAAATAAGAAGTTTGAAGTAGGAAGTACGAAAGGCCTTGCTTGTGCATAGCGGGCGCGTCATGGAGACCAAAACTCCAACATCCTTGAAAGTTTCCGCTGAAAACCGGAAACTAACAGGATATGGCGACCTCGACGGCCCTGCCGAAAGAAGTGCGCGCGAAATATGAGCCGGTAATCGGGCTGGAAGTCCACGTCCAGCTGCTAACAGCGAGCAAGATTTTCTGCGGATGTGCGAACCGATTCGGTGATCCGCCCAACACGAACGTGTGCCCGGTGTGCCTGGGATTGCCGGGAGCGTTGCCTGTCCTGAATCGGCAAGCCGTGGAGTTCGCGGTGCTCGCCTCGAAGGCGTTGGGCTGCCGCATCAATGAGACATCGATCTTCGCCCGAAAGAACTATTTCTATCCCGACCTCCCCAAGGGATACCAAATCTCGCAGTACGACAAGCCGCTTGCGGAATTCGGGCACATAGAGCTTCATGGAACGAACGCGGGCAAGGGCGCCGGCACCACAAAAAGGAACATCGGCATCACTCGTGTGCACCTTGAAGAAGATGCGGGTAAGAGCATTCACGACGGATTTGCGGATTCGGCCAGCAGTACCTACCTCGACCTGAATCGCTGCGGCACACCACTGATTGAGATCGTCAGCGAGCCGGATATGCGCTCGCCCGACGAAGCCTATGAGTACCTGACGAAGTTAAAAGAAATCATCCTGTTTACCGGCGTCAGCGACTGCAACATGGAAGAAGGATCGCTGCGCTGCGATGCCAATGTGAGCGTGCGCCCTGTAGGTCAGAAGGAATTCGGCACCAAAGCGGAAGTCAAGAACGTGAACTCCTTCCGTTTCATTCGCGAAGCGCTGGAGTATGAGATCGAGCGGCAGATCGAGCTGATTGAATCCGGCGACAAAGTTGTGCAGGAAACGCGGCTCTACAACGCGAATGAAGGGAAGACTTACGGCATGCGCAGCAAGGAGCGCGCGCATGACTATCGTTACTTCCCTGAACCCGACCTGTTGCCCCTTGTGGTGGATGCCGCCTGGCAAAAGCAGATTGAGGCAACTATGCCGGAGCTGCCCGATGCACGCCGCCAGCGGTTCGTTCGCGACTTCGGAATCACAGCTTACGATGCGGAAGTCCTAACAGCCAGCAAGAGCTTCGCCGATCAGTTCGAAGAGGCCGCGAAAGCTGCGAAGAATCCCAAGCGTGTTGCCAACCTTGTGCAGAGCGAACTGCAGGGGCGCTTGAAAGCGAAGGGGCTGACGATCGAGCAATCACCGATCTCCATGAAAGGGGTGGCCTTTTCCGCCGATCTGGTGGAGTCGGGCGCGATCTCCAGCAAGATGCTGAAAGAGCTTTACGACCTCAGCTTCGAACGAAATAAAGACTTCCCGCTGATCTATGAACAAGAGGGCAGCCCGAAGCAATCGACGGATACGGGAGCGCTGGAGAGGATCATTGACGAGTTGATCGCGGCAAATCCTAAACAGGTGGAGCAATATAAGGCAGGAAAGAAGACGATCGTCGGCTTCTTTGTTGGCCAGGTGATGAAAGCTTCCAAAGGCCAGGCGAACCCATCCGTAGTCAACGAACTGCTCACGAAGAAGCTGGAATCCTAGCGAAGGCTTGGGATTTTCGGCGAAAACCCGCGAAAAGCGCGATTTCCACAGGCTTTTTTCGTTGCAAGTGCCGAAAACCCGCATAAAATGCGGCTCGAACGCTTCTCATGCACAAGCCACTGATGTAGGATGAGCGCACTGAGTCGCAATCGCACTTAGTTTAAGGAGGATTCATGGCATCTGGTTTAACCAAGACCCAATTGGTACGTCATCTCGCCGAGAAGGTGGGAGTCAACAATAAGCAAGCGGCAGCGTTCCTGCAGACCCTTGCTGATACCGCGCTGAAAGAGACCAAGAAGAATGGCGTATTCGTCGTTCCCGGCCTCGGCCGCCTGGTGAAGTCGAACCGCAAAGCTCGCGTCGGCCGCAACCCTCAGACCGGCGAGCCCATCAAGATTCCTGCGAAGACCGTGGTGAAATTCCGCGTGGCGAAAGTCGCGAAAGAAGCCATCGCCCCCAGTAAGAAGTAGTTACCTTCGCGTTACACGGGAAAAAAAGGCCGGTTCGCACCGGCCTTTTTCCTTTGTTTTCGCGCATTTCCGAATCTGGAACAAAAAGCAGATTTTTTCTTGACTTGGGCTGATGGGCCGTAGAGTAGAGGCAATAAGAATCACCCACCCAGCGCGGGTACGTTTCCACAGCTTGCCATCGTGCCCGCGCACGCTTTTCTTCTCAATCGATGTTGTCTGAAAGGTCCTTCGCCATTTCGCTGCGCTTCGGGCTCAGGATCTCGGCAGCTGGCTCAAACGGCTCGACCAGGATCCCAAGTAATACGGAATTCCTGCCAGTTGGGAGGCGATCCACTAACGACCAACGACCGTCGGCTTACTGTATTCGTTCTTGAACACCTCGCCGCCTTTCATCACGAAGCGGACGTGCTGCAGCGTAGTGATATCCGCCAATGGATCTTCGTCGACTGCGATGATGTCGGCCCATTTGCCGGGCTCGATGGTGCCGATTTTGTCAGCCCAGCCCAGCAGTTCGGCAGCGTTAATCAACGAAGTTTGAAGTGACTGCAGGGGCGTCATACCCAGTCGCGTGTAGACTTCGAACTCATGCGCGTTCAGTCCATGCGGGTAGACCGCGGCATCGGTGCCAAAGGCGATCTTCACTCCTGACTGGAATGCTTTACGCGCATTGTCCTGCGCTTTAGCGCCGACCATCTGCATCTTCTTTTGAATGTAATCGGGCATGTTGCGCTTAGCCATGTTGTCGCGATTCCAGTCAAGCAGGTAGAGAGTCGGAACCAGGTACGTGCCATTCTTCCTCAGCGTTGCGATGGCAGCGTCGTCCATCAGGTGTCCATGCTCGATCGAATCGACGCCCGCATCGGAGGCCCACCGGACGCCTTCCGCTCCGTGAGCATGCGCGGCCACCTTGCGGCCGAGACGATGAGCGTCGGCGACGATCGCGCGCAATTCTTCCTGCGTGTACTGCGAAGCGTTCGGATCATCACCCTTCGACATCACGCCACCAGTGGCGCAGATCTTGATCAGGTCAGCACCGTATTTGATGTTCTCGCGAACCTGGTGCTGAACGGCAGCGACACCATCCGCCACGCCGTCAGCCTGATGATGGAATTCGTACGGTAGCAGGTTCTCGTCGCAATGGCCGCCGGTTATCCCGATGAGCGGGCCGCTAACCAACATGCGTGGACCTTCAATGTCGCCGGCATCGATGGCGTCGCGCAGGGCTACATCAGTAAATCCATCTGCTCCGACGTTACGCACCGTCGTAAAGCCCGCTTCCAAGGTGGTTTTCGCATTCTTCGCACCGGTGAGAGCCTCGCGAGGAATGGAAATTCCTAAGGACTGGTAGCCGAATTGATCAGGAGAGAACGTCAGATGCGTGTGGGCGTCAATGAGCCCCGGGAGAACCGTGGCTTTGGAAAGGTCGATGACGGTGGTTCCGGGAGGAATCAGATCCAGCATTGCTTCTTGTCGAGCACCGGGAACTCGGCCGCCATTAGGGGCCGGCGGGATCGGCCTGACACTTACAATTTTGTCTTCCTCAATCGTAATGATCTGATTTTGAAGAGTCCGGCCCGATTTCACGTCCACGACGTGACCCGCATAAATCATTGTGCGCTTGGGAGCTGGCCGATCCTGCGCTCTCGCGCTCATGAACCATAAACACACAACCACTGCTGCGAAGAGAATTCGCTTCATGAACTATTGCTCCTGATCAGGTGAACTGGCGCGCAGGATTATACCAATCCCTCTACAACGGGCAGCAACAAGGGTGAAAATTTCGGCAACTGGAGGGTTTCCGGTGTCATCTTATAAAAACACAGGTCGCGACGCGATCTTTCACCGGAGTACCGCCTCACCACTGCACGCTCTCAGGATGCCGAGGTTCGCTGGCACAGCGATACCGATCGGAGTCCACCCATGAAACGGATTCTTAGTCTTCTGGCTGTGTTTGCCGCGTCCTCTGCTCCGTTTGCCGTTGGGGCGAACCCACCCTCCACGACGGCAGCCAATCGGTATCCCGATACCTACTATCACGACGGCGGCATTCGCGATCTCGATGCCATCGGCAATCGCAACGTCGGATGCGGACGCGGCATCGGCAACTGGTACAACCTCGACAAGCAGGTCGCGATGGGCAAGCAGTATGCCCAGCAGGTCGAGCAGTCGGCGAAGGTAATCACCGATCCGGTGATCACGGAATACGTGAACCGAGTGGGACAAAACATCGTGCGCAATTCCGACGCGAAGGTCCCCTTCACCATTAAGGTCGTCGACTCGGACGAGGTGAACGCGTTTGCTCTTCCTGGCGGCTTCTTCTTTGTGAATTCCGGGCTGATTTTGGCGGCTGACAACGAATCTGAACTGGCGGGAGTGATGGCACACGAGATTGCGCACGTCGCTGCGTGCCATGCTGCACGGGAAATGAGCCGCGCCCAACTTGCGAACTTTGCCTCAATTCCCCTGATCATGGTCGGGGGCGGAATAGGCTACGCTGCCTACGAAGCCGCCGGACTGGCGATCCCGATGACATTCCTGAAATTCAGCCGCGAATTCGAGGCGCAGGCGGATTTTCTAGGCCTGGAATATATGTACAAGGCTGGGTACGATCCGCAGTCCTTTATCGCCTTCTTTGAAAAAGTGAAGGCAATGGACAAGAAGAAACCCGGAACCCTGGCCAAGGCCTTTTCCGATCATCCGCAGACTCCAGACCGTATCCAGAAGTCGCAGGAGGAGATCGCAAAAATCCTGCCGCCGCGCGCCGAGTATATTGACGATACCTCCGAATTCGATCAGATGAAAGCGCGGCTGGCGCAACTTGAAAACCGCGGCAGGATACTGAACAAATCTCATGACGCCGGTCGGCCAACGTTGCGTCGCACAAGCAGCAGCAACGATGACGGCAGCAGTAGTAGCAGCAACTCCAGCGATAGCCCGCCAGTTCTTAAGCGGCGCGACTAGCCGTTGGCAGTGACCGACTGGATCATTCGCCAGCAGCCCTCGACGTCATCCCAGGTTGTGCCCAGGTTGCCGATCGCGATGCGCAGCACATATTGGCCGTTCAGGCCGGTGTGCGAGATGTAGTACTTGCCAGATGCGTTGACGGTGTTGAATATCCGTTCATTCTCCGCATCCGAAGCTTTCAGGCGGAAGCACACGGTAGAGAACGGCACCGGAGCAACCACTTCAAAACGTGGGGCGTTGCGAATTTCTTCTTCCAACTTCTTTGCCCAGGTAATGTGGGATCGCAGGATTTGCTGCAGGCGCTCGCGCCCGAAATAACGCAGCAGAAACCACAGCTTCAGCGAACGGAAGCGATGACCGAGTGGGACACCGTAATCCATTAGATTGATTGCGCGGGGGTCCTCCGTGCCGGTCAGGTATTCCGGAACGAGAGAGAACGCCCGGCGCAGAATGTCAGGGCGCTTCGTATAGAAGGCGCTCAAGTCGATGTTGGTCAGCAGCCACTTGTGGGGGTTGACGACGTATGAATGCGCGCGGTCGATGCCTTTCAGCATTGGCTGATATTCGGGGAGAATGGTTGCTGAACCGGCATAGGCTGCGTCGACATGCAGCCATAGCTTGTGACGGTCGGTGATCTCGGAAATCGCGGCGAGCGGATCGATGCTGGTGGTGGAAGTAGTGCCGAGCGTCGCTACGACGCAAAACGGACGCAGGCCGGCGCGAAGGTCGACTTCAACTGCTTTCGCCAGTAAATCCGGACGCATGCGGAAATCGGCATCGGTTGAGATTTTGCGAACGTGTTTCTGTCCGATTCCGGCAGCGATCGCGCCCTTCTCGATGGATGAATGGGATTGCTCGGAGGTGTAGAGGACGAGATCGGGTTTGCTGCCTTCGACGCGGCTCTCCGGCGCCACCATCTCTCGCGCGGCGCAGATCGCGTGAAAGCTTGAGACCGAAGCGGTGTCATAAATGATGCCGAACCAGCCGTCAGGCAACCCCATCCATTGACGCAACCAGCCCAACGCAACCTGCTCGAGTTCGGCAACGGCGGGGGAAGTATCCCAGTGCAGGCCATTGGTATTCAGGGCCGCAGAGAGCATTTCGGCGATGATCACGGGCGAAGAGCCAGTGCAACCGAAATAGGCGAGGAAACCCGGATGATTCCAATGCGTTACGGCGGGAATGATCTTCTGATCGAAGTCGCTCAGGATCGCGTCGAAGGATTCGCCTTTTTCAGGACCTGATGCCGGCAGCGCGTCGACCAATTCTCCCGGCGTTGTTTTCGCGACGACCGGATAGCGTCGCGGATCGGCAAGATATTCCGCGACCCAGTCGACAGATCGGTGGGCGGCGAGACGGAAGTCAGCAACGTACGCTGACCAGTCCTGTTGGGGATCGATTGCAAGAGGAACAGTTTCAGGCTTCACCGACATGAGAACTCCGAAAAGAAAGTCTACCTGAACCGTCCTCCTGCCCGTTCGAAATGACCGGGATGACCGGACACCTCGCTGGATTAAAAGCTGAATCCCGGAGTACCATTCCCATCCCATGAAGCTGCCTCTTCTTCTTTTCGCGGCGTTGGTCGTTTCATCAGTTCCGGCGCTTACACAACAAAAGCCCGTATACGAGGTTTATGCGATTCGCTACGCAATCACGCCGGACTACCCTATTAACGACCTGGTCTACGGAGCCGATCCAAAGCGCAAAGCTGATATCGCCATGATGGTGTGGCTGGTGCGCGGAGGCGGGCACAATATCCTGGTCGACTCTGGCTTCTACCATGAGCGCTTTTTCAGAGACTGGAAAGTCAAGGATTACGTAAAACCTTCCGAGGCCGTGGCCAGGCTCGGGCTGAAGCCGGAAGACATCACCGACGTCGTCATTTCTCACATGCACTGGGACCATGTGGATGGAGTTGATCTGTTCCCGAAGGCGCGCATCTGGATCCAGAACGATGAGCTCGAGTATTACGCGGGTGAGGCGTGGGAGACAAAGCAGACGTCCGACGGCTTCGATGCGCAGGATGTGATCGAAATGGTAAAGCTGAATACCGAAGGCCATGTTGGACTGGTGCACGGTGATGCGCAGGAGATTCTGCCGGGGATCATCTGCTACACCGGAGGCAAACATACGCACCAGTCGCAGTACGTGGGCGTGAACACCGCAGGCGGAACGGTAATCCTCGCAAGCGACAATATGTATCTGTACGAAAACATGGAGAGGCACACGCCCATTGGCGAGACGGTCGATGCCGCTTCAAATCTGCGGGCGCAGGATCGGATGAAAATGCTGGCCGCGCGCCCGGAGTGGGTGATCCCGGGGCACGATATGGCCATTTTCGAGAGGTTCCCGAAAGTAGCAGAGGGAGTGGTGAGGATCCAGTGAGAGGATTCACCGAGATTGTTAAGGAGAATCGTGTGGGTGCCCGGTCGATCCGGAATCCTGCCTCGCCGCATTTTCGGAGCACATTACCTACGCAACTTCTCAAACCGAAAATTGGTTTAGCGCGCCACTTCTAATTCCGGCGTCGCCGCCAGCAGTTTCTTCGTGTATTCCTGTTGCGGTCTTTCCGTGATTTCTTCGGTCGAGCCGATTTCCACGATCTTCCCCCGATTCATCACTGCGATTCGCGTCGAAAGATAGCGCACCACCGGCATCGAGTGAGAGATGAACAAATAAGTTAGCCCGAAATCGCGCTGCAGATCTTTCAGCAGGTTCACGATCTGAGCACCAACGCTTACGTCGAGAGCTGATACGGGTTCGTCGGCGACAATGAACTTAGGACGCAACGCCAGCGCGCGAGCGATTCCGATTCGCTGACGCTGGCCTCCGCTGAATTCGTGCGGATAGCGGCGCAGTGCCGATTCTTCCAGTCCGACGGCTTTCATCAGCTGCGCGGCGGTGGAACGATACCGGGAGCGCCGGCGCTCTTGTCCGGCATGAGGCGTACTCGGAGAAACATCCACGTAGGGCAGCCGCCCTGGGCTGCCATTCAACCCATGAATGCGCAGTGGTTCAGTGACAATTTCTTCTACCCGCATGCGAGGGTCGAGCGAGCCGAAAGGATCCTGGAAAATAATCTGCATCTGCCGGCGCAACTGTCGGAGTTCGCCCCGGCTCCCCGAAAGCACATCGCGGCCATCGAAGATCACGGTCCCGGAAGTTGGTTCAATGAGGCGCAGAATCAATCGTCCGAGGGTGGTTTTACCCGAGCCGGACTCACCCACAAGGCCAAGTGTCTCGCCGGCATGAATATCGAGCGACACGTCGTCTACGGCACGAAATCCTGAACCGCGGGCCAGCATGCCGCCGGCCGCGTAGATCTTCGTAAGCTTTCGCACCTCTACGAGAGCCATAAGTTTAAGTTTCGCGTTCCAGTTTCAGGTTTCTCGTTGAAGCTGGCAAGCTGCTTGAAAAGATGCCGCCTTTTCGCACTCCCGGCCTCATCGGTGAGTATTCGACTCTCTACGTGCTCTACCCTACTTAGCTCAGCTCGGGGAGGTGATAGAATTTTCCACAGCTAAGCCTGCCACGGCCAGCGCTCGTTCCGTCCATTAAGCCAGAAAGGCTTATTGGGGAACTTGGCATTGGTCCATTTGCCATTCAGCATCGGGCAGGCCTGCTGACGCGGACTGAGAGATCCCTTGATCGAGCTTGCTCCTTCTATTCTGTCTGCCGACTTCGCCCGTCTTGCGGACCAGATTCAGGCGGCAACCGAGGGCGGAGCCTCGGCCATGCACCTGGATGTGATGGACGGCCATTTTGTCCCGAATCTCACGATTGGCCCGCCAGTGGTGGCTTCGATCCGCAAGCACACGAATTTGCCGCTCGATTGCCACCTGATGATCGAACACCCGGACGAGTTCATTCCGGCCTTTGCCGATGCTGGTGCGAACTGGATTTCGGTCCACCAGGAAGCCACACGGCATTTGAATCGCACGCTGGAGCATATACGCGATCATGGATGTAAGGTCGGAGTGGTCATTAATCCTGCGACTCCGGTCGATACCCTGACCGAGGTTTTGGACATAGTGGATTACGTGCTCGTCATGTCCGTAAACCCAGGCTTCGGAGCGCAGAAGTTCATTCCCGGGTCGCTGCATAAGATTGCGCAGCTTTCGCGCATACGCCAGAGCCGCGGCTTGGAGTATCGTATCGAGGTGGACGGAGGCGTGTCTCTGAAGACGGTAGCTGATATTGTGCGCGCCGGCGCTGAAATACTGGTTGCTGGCAACGCGGTGTTTGGCAAAGGTGATCCCAAACAACAAGCAGAACAACTCCTCAAGGCAGCAGTGGAAGCTAGTCTGCAAAAGGTATAAAGGCAGGAACCTGCAATAGCGGTTCGCGAATAACAGGGTCGCTCTCCCAAGGTAGGTAGAGGTAATGCTCTTAAAGAAATTCGCAATTCTGGGCGTGGCTGCGGCCATGCTGCTTGCCATTGGCTGCTCTAACAAGAAAATAAAAAATCCGATCGCCAATGTCGATTCGAAGCAGCCCGACAAAGTTCTCTTCGACAATGCCATGGACGCCATGCAGCATGGCAAGTACGACGTGGCGCGCCTGACGCTGCAAACGTTGATCAATACCTACCCGGATTCGGAATTCGTGGCGCGCGCCAAACTGGCAATCGGTGATTCTTGGTACGCGGAAGGCACTTCCGCTGCGCTGGTTCAGGCGGAAAACGAGTATAAGGACTTCGAGACCTTCTTCCCCAACATGCCGGAGGCGGCCGAAGCCCAGTTGAAGATCGCGAACATTCACTTCAAGGAAATGGAAAAGCCGGATCGCGATTTCACTCACGCGGAGCGCGCACAGGATGAGTACCGTTACCTGATCGCGACTTATCCGGACAGCAAGCTGGTGCCGGAAGCGAAAGCAAAATTGTTGCAGGTGCAGGAGGTTCTAGCCGAACGCGAATTCCGCATCGGACGTTTCTATTACATGCGCGAGTCGTATCCGGCGGCTGAGGCGCGGCTGAAATCGCTTGTGGATACCTATCCGCTCTACAGCGATGCCGATCAGGCGCTATTGCTTCTCGGGAACTCGTATCTCAAGCAGGTTGACCTGGTGAGAGCCGCTCCGCGACTGAACGAAACCGCTAAGGGCACGATGATCAAGAACCTCGAAAACCAGGCAGCCGAAGCTTATTCCAAGATCATCACCCGGTACCCGGTATCACCCGGCGCGTCAGAAGCGAAGAAGGAATTGCGGGCTTTAAAGCGTCCTGTCCCGAGGCCCACGCCGGAAGCTATCGCTCAGAATAAGAAAGAAGAAGAGAGCCGCGGCGAAGTTACCATGCTCGCGCGCTTGATCGATAACCTCAAGAGGGGGCCGGCCGCTACCGTTACTGAGGCAGCTACGGTCGGCGACCCTACTTTGATTGATCCCAAGCAAACCAGCGCAGTGGACCTGGTTCGCGAAGCCGGTAATACTTCGATGAAGCCGAAAAATTCGCCGGGTAAGGACACACTGAATGTCGAACCGGTGAAAGAGGGCGCGCCGCCGCCAAACCAGCCCGTGCCGCGGTCAGACGATAGCGCGTCCGCAGCCACACCCGCACAGACCGGCATCTCTGATCTGACCCCGATCCAGGACAGCAATACAAGCGCCGGCAGCAACAGTGCAGCGGCCACAACGATCGATCCACCCGCCGGGGCGCAGCCTGCAGCAGGAGCGGCACAAGAACCTGCTACCGCACCGGTCGATGCGGCGGCAACTCCTCCGGCGCAGGTTAACGAGGCGGCCCAGCCTGCATCGGGCGAATCAACTTCCAACGCAAACAAGGCTGCGGCATCGGCGACCACTGAGGAGGCAGAAAATCAGGAGACGTCGACAAGCAAGGTTAAAAAGAAGAGGGGATTGCACAAACTGGTACCTTTCTAGATAACCTCTAAGTGCAGGATCTCCAAAGGGTGGCCGATCAGGTCACCCTTTCCTTTTGGGTGTTCATGTCTTTCCCCATTGCGAAACCTGTTCCCGATTCAACGCCTGTCTTAACACGGTTTGCATCCGCAGGTACCTAAGTTCCTAACGTGCTGATACCTTTAGCCGTACCGTTTCATTGACTTAGACATTCAGAACAGGTAACGTCTCGGTTACCCCGGCAGAAAACGAGGTTGCTAGCAGTGGCGATGAAGATATTGCTCGCCGACGACAGCATGACCGCCCAGAATATGGGCAAAAAGATCCTGACGGACGCCGGCTTCGACGTCATCGCCGTCAGTAACGGAGCCGCCGCGCTCAAAAAGATCACGGCAGAAAATCCCGACATTATCATTCTTGACGTCTTCATGCCCGGATATACGGGACTGGAGGTTTGCGAACGGCTGAAAAATAATCCGGAGACTTCCCGCAAACCGGTTCTACTTACAGTCGGAAAGATGGAACCGTTCAACCCCGACGATTCCAACCGGGTTCGCGCGGAAGGGGTAATGATCAAGCCTTTCGAGGCCACGGATTTAACTGCGGCTGTCCAGGCTATCGCCAAGCGCTTTAACCTCAGTTCGGCTCCCGCACCGCAACCTCCCGCGCCGCCCAAACCTGCGGTTCCTTACAAGAGTTATGAAGAAACGGTCCGTATGTCCCAGGAAGAGCTGCACCAGCAAATGGGCATGACGGATCAGGAAACTCCGAAGATGACGCCGGTGGCGACTGCGGCTGCAGCTACAGCAAGTGCCGTGGCCGTGGCAGCTGTACCAGGTTTAGAAGTGGAAGGCACTGTCGCGGAGCCTGTTTCCAGCGCGGTTGCCCCGCTACCGGAAGTAGTTGCCAACCCGTCCGAATCGGAGTCACACAAGCCGTTTTCGCATGCGAGCGTTGCGCAGCAGGTAGTCGGAACGGCGGCAGAGCCGGTTCCCGCAAGCGAACCCGCAGCGTGGGATCCTGTTCTGGATGGCATCTCAATTTCTGAGTCCGTTGTTACTCCGGTTCCCGCAACTCCAGAGGCACAGCCGGCGTTTGGTCTCGACGAATACATGCCTTCTTCAGGTGCGCAGGTAGCGCAGGAAGAGGACGCGGTCAGTGCCGAACCGGTTACAGCTAACCCAGCAACAGCTGCAGCGGAAGAAGAACAGGTTTCGAGCCCGAGCGCATATCTGACCCAGGCATCAGCGGCGATGGAATTGGAAACCTCCCATCCGGTGGTCGCCGAAGAACCGGTGGTGGAAAGTACGCCTGGATTCGAACCCAACGTCGCCCCGCCAGTCGTGGTGGAAACGCACGCGGAACAAGGCATTGAAGCTGGTATCGAACAGCCGGCGCCAGAGGTCACGGTGACGCAGGATCCGGCACTGGTTGGAGGCGTGGAGAGTTTCTCCGGCTTTACCACCCGTTTCGGTGTCGAGCATCCCGAGGAGATTCCTGTTGGCATTGTTCCCGAGTTGATGCCGGATTCCAGCAGCTCATACGAATATCAACCTCCGGAAGAGGGACACGTCTACGAGACAGCGACGGAGGTACCCGCTGCGACGGAGATGACGCCAGTAGCGGCACCCGAACCACCTCCTACCTCTGCTTTTGGAACGCCGCATCCAGGCTGGGAGATGGTTGCCGTAGAGCCTGCAAGTATCTCTGAACCGCCAGCTTCACAGACTTCTGCTATCCCAGAAGCGTCAGCCACGCCCGCCGAGCCGACAACGCCTGAAGCGGTACATTCGGGGACTGAGGCGGCATTCGATCCCGACGCAACACAGGCATTACCCGACGAGTTCTTCACCGCTGCCGAACCCGAATTGGAAACGACTGCCGAACTGGTCGGCGCTTCCGTTCCGGAAGACTTCGAGACAGTCGCGCCGCAGAGACCGGTCGTTGAGTCTTGGCAAACCCCGCCCGAAGAGGCAAGTACTACGACAGAAGTTGTTGCGCCTTCAATTGCGGAAACCGAGTTGCCTTCTGCCGAAGCCGAGCCGCAGGGTGCGGTTCCTCCCGTGTCTGTTCCCGAGCCGCCTGCGCAGGTGCCGTCGATTCTCACAGAACCACCCGTCCTTTCGGTTGGACCAGAGCCGCCGGCCATCGAGGAGCAGCCGGTTGAAGCCGCATCCCAAACGCCAGCGAGCGAGGATTCGTCGGCCGCGGTGGCTGCGGCGGCCGCCAGCGTGCTTGGAGGCGCAATCACCGAACAGCTCACGAAACCTATGGATCCTTCTACCAACCACAATGGCGAAGAAGTCGCACCGGGAGATCAAACGCAGGTCTTCATTGCGAGCGCAGTGCAGCGCGTTCTCGATCGCATGAAGCCCACACTGATCGAAGAAATTGCGCGCGAGATGTCGCACCGGCGCAAACCGCGAAAAGATCCGGACGAATAGCACCCTTTTCAACTGATTAAGGCACGACTCGCTCCATGCTTTTGCGTTCGCGGCGAATGCAGCTCACGCTGAAACTTCGTCCAGATAGCAGGCCGGCGCATCGTATGCTCATGAGCTCGCACCAGGAACTCATTACCGCTATTTATCGATCGTTTAACGCCCGAGATATCGACGCGGTTCTAGCCCGGATGCATCGGCAGGTCGATTGGCCCAACGGCATGGAAGGCGGCAGAGTTCACGGACATGCTGACGTCCGAGCTTACTGGGAGCGTCAATGGAAGCTTGTCGATCCGCACGTTGAGCCTAAGCAGATTGCCGATGATGCTGCCGGGCGAACCGTCGTCGACGTGCACCAGGTGGTTCGCGATCTGAAGGGCGGCGTGCTGCTTGATCGCATGGTCCGGCATGTCTACACCATTCGCGACAGCCTCATCGAACGCATGGACATTGTTGATCCCCCGCCGCAAAGCTGACTACGTCCCGTTCGCTCCTGTAATATCTAAGGTTTACGTCTAGGCCTTCAATTACCCATGTCAAACGAGTTGCCCAAAGCGTACGAACCCGGCGCGATTGAAAATCGCTGGGCGGAATACTGGACCAGGGAAAATCTGTTTGCCGTAAAGACTCCCGCCGACAGCGACACGCGCCCTGTTTTCACCCTGTTGTTGCCCCCTCCGAATGTGACTGGCCGTCTGCACATGGGGCACATGCTGAATCAGACGGAGATGGACATCATCGTCCGCTGGCACCGCATGCGAGGCGAGACTTCGCTTTGGCTACCGGGCACCGATCATGCGGGGATCGCCACGCAGATGATGGTGGAACGCCAACTGGCCAGCGAAGGCATAAAACGCCAGGATCTTGGACGCGAGAAGTTCATCGAGCGTGTCTGGGAGTGGCGCAAGCATTACGGTGGCGCGATTCTCGACCAGATGAAGCGGCTCGGCGCCTCAGTTGATTGGCACCGCGAATACTTCACCATGGACGAAAATCTCTCGCACGCGGTGCGTGAGGTCTTCGTCCGGCTCTACGACGAAGGACTGATCTACCGCGGCAAGTACATTGTGAACTGGTGCCCGCGCTGCGGGACCGCAATCTCCGATCTGGAAGTGGTACACGAGGATTTTCCGGGGAAGCTCTACGAGATCCGGTATCCGGTAATCGGCACAAACGAATTCCTCACTGTTGCGACGACGCGTCCCGAAACCATGCTGGGCGACACCGCCGTTGCCGTGAATCCTGAGGACGAGCGCTACAAGCATTTGCACGGGAAGCGAGTGTTGCTTCCGCTCATGAATCGGGAGATTCCGGTCATTGCAGATGAACTGGCGCAGCCTGAGTTCGGCACGGGCGTAGTGAAAGTCACCCCTGCACATGATGCGAACGATTTCGCCGCGGGTCTGCGACACGATCTCCCGCGGATCAACATCATGGACGAACATGGCCGCATGAACGAGAACGCCGGCCGGTACGCCGGGCACGATCGCTTCGAGGCACGCGAGCGCGTGATGAATGATCTGCGTGAGCAGGGATTCTTTGTCGGAGAAAGGGACTACACGGTTCCGATCGGCAAATGCGATCGTTGTAAGACCATTGTTGAGCCGCGCCTTTCAACCCAGTGGTTCGTGGCAGTGAACAAGGAACCGAGTTCCGGCGGGCTCAGCATGGCGAAAGCCGCCAGTGACGCGGTCAGCAAGGGCTTTATCCGATTTACTCCTGAGAATTACAAGACCATTTACCTGCAATGGATGGAGAACATTCACGACTGGTGCATCTCGCGTCAGCTATGGTGGGGACATCGCATTCCAGCGTGGCATTGCCAGAAATGCGGCGAGATCATTGTGGCGAGGGAAACGCCCGCCCACTGCAAGAATTGCGCGCATCATGAGTTAATACAGGACACTGATGTTCTGGACACGTGGTTCTCGTCCGCGCTGCTGCCCTTTACGACTCTGGGATGGCCGGAAAATACGCGGGACTTGGAAACGTTCTACCCGACCTCGCTGCTGATCACCGGCTTTGACATCCTGTTTTTCTGGGTGGCTCGCATGATCATGATGGGCTGCCACTTCATGAGTCCTCCGCATAAGCCGTCGGCACTCAGCAGCCGGCAATCGGGCCACAGTGAAATCCTGGCCACGGATCTGCGCATTGATGGGCTGGCAGGCGGAGAGGCCTCGGTTCGAATAACGCACATACCAACCGGCCTTGAGATCGTCTCCCGCGAGGGACACACTCAGCAGGACAATCGCGTGCTCGCGATGGAAATGCTGCAGAAGAGACTTGAGGAACGCTACCTGGCCGAGTCGGTTCCCTTCCGTGAGGTCTATATCCATGCGCTAGTGCGTGATGCCGAGCGGCAAAAGATGTCGAAGACCAAAGGCAACGTGCTCGATCCCATTCAGGTGATCGAGAAATACGGCACCGATGCCACGCGTTTCACACTCGCAGCGATGGCATCGCCCGGGACCGATATAGCCTTCAGTGAAAGCCGCACCGAAGGCTATCGCTCTTTCGCAAATAAGATATGGAACGCGGCGCGATTCATGTTCATGAATGTAGATCGTGCTGCGGAAGCCGGAGTTTGGTCACTGAAGGAATTACGGCAGCCACGGGTGGCTGCAGCACATGAGTCGAGCCGAGGCGAAGGAGTCTGCGGCATTCCGATATTTAAAGCAGAGACCCTCGACGACCGGTGGATCCTTTCCCGCTTCAATCAGACAGCGCAGCAGGTCAACGACGCTCTGCAGACCTATCGCTTCCATGAAGCGGCTCACGTTCTCTACAGCTTCTTCTGGGGCGAGCTTTGCGATTGGTACATCGAGCTGATCAAGAATCGCCTCGCCGACTTCGAGAGCGACAAAGACCGGCAGCAGGCGCGCGTCGCATGCCAGAATCTGGCCAGCTTATTCGAGGCTTCTCTGCGGTTGCTTTCGCCCATCATGCCATTCATTACCGAAGAGATCTGGCATGCGATTTACAATGCGAAACCGCCTGTCGCATCGATTGCCCTGGCAGCATTTCCATCCGCCAGCCAGCAGCAGATCGATCTTGATGCCGAGCAGGACATGGCCATTCTGCAGGATCTCGTCGTCAGCGTGCGTAATCTGCGAGCCGAAATGAAGGTCGAGCCGAGAACCAGGACACCGATTGAAGTTCATGCCGATGCCTCCATCTGGAAGCTGATCCGTGACAACGCTATCGCGGTCGAGCGGCTTGCCAATGTGGACGACATCCGCTTCACCGAGCATTCTCTGGCGAAAGAAGCGGGAGCCCGCGGCACGGCTCGCTTTGACGTGCGCGTCATCTACGAGCGCAAGATCGATGTTGGCGCGGAGCGCCAGCGTCTGCAGAAGGAATTGGAGAGGATCGAGAAAGAGATCGGTAACGGTCAACGTCAATTGAGTAACGAAGGATTTCTTTCCAAGGCGCCGACTCATGTTGTCGATGGCCTGCGCCGCCGCGCTGAAGAGTTGCAGGTACTGCGAAACAAGGCAAAAACTGCACTGGATCAACTTGGGTAGCCGTTCGCGGGCTCGGTGCTCGCGCCACAACATGAAACGCGAAGCGGGTAACATCTAGTGGACTGGAACAGCCGACGTATCACCGAAATATTGAGGAATGCGCTGCTCGAAGACAAAGCAACGCACGATGCCACCACGCTCGCCTGCATCGATCCGCGGCAGATCGGGCAGGCGCGCATCGCAACCAAGCAGGACTGTGTTCTCTCCGGCGTAGGAGCCATCGAGCGTGTGTTCCAGATCTATGCCATGCTGGAGCCGAACGTCATCGGACATCCGGAGGTCACCACGCACCCGGAGATTTTTGACGGAGTCCGTATGCACAAAGGCCAGACCGTCGCTAATATTCGCCACAACGCGCGCGTTCTGCTTTCCTGCGAGCGGGTCATTCTCAACATTCTTCAGCGGCTCAGTGGCATTGCGACAATTACGCGCAAGTTTGTAGACGCCGTTAGCGGTACGAGGGCAAAAATCCTCGACACGCGGAAGACAGTCATGGGTTTACGTGTGCTTGAAAAGTACGCGGTACGCTGTGGAGGCGGGCAGAACCACCGGCTCGATCTTTCCGATGGCATTCTGATCAAAAACAATCATATAGCCCTGGCCAGAGGTATCGTTCCGGCACTCGAGCACGCACTCCGCCATCGCCAGGGATCGCAGATCGTCGAGATCGAAGTTCGCAATTTGCAGGAACTGGAGCTTGCTCTCGACCACGGTGCGGAGGCCATTCTGCTCGACAACATGTCAGTAGAAGACGTACGCCTGGCCGTGGATCGCGCCTCGCATCAGGGCAAGAAGATTCCGCTGGAAGTTTCGGGTGGCGTGAATCTGGACACGGTACGCTCCTATGCTGAAACGGGCGTGGACTTCATCTCAGTCGGCGCACTCACACATTCGGCGCAGGCGGTTGATATGAACCTCCGGATTCAGCCGGCGTAGCAGCGCTTCGGGTGCGGGTGCCCCACTCGTGCGAAGCATCGAGTGGGCACAGACCTGTCGAGGCGCTTTGCGTTTTCCCCGCCGTGTCCGATAATTCCTCCATCCTTCCGAACCAACCAACACGCGCTCGCGAAGCGCCGGACCAGGCGCTCCGTACCGACAGCCGTCTCGGCCACATCATTCGTGTTCTCAGCGAAAACGCCACCATCGTGATCAGCGGAACCAAGCTGGCGAGCGAAATCCAGACCAGCCGTTCTGAAGTATGGCGGCTTGTGCAGCAACTACGCGGTTTCGGGGTCGAGATTACCGGCCATCCGGCAACCGGATATCAACTCGCCAGCGTTCCCGACCTGCTCCTTCCCGAAGTTCTGACGCCGCTGATGAAGGGCACGATCTTCGCGCGCGATATCCATCATTACTTCCGTGTGGGCTCAACGAACTTCGAAGCGATGCAAGCCGCCGCCGCAGGCGCACCAGATGGCAGCGTATTCATCGCCGAGGAACAGATCGCTGGTCGAGGACGCGCGGGTCATACGTGGGCTTCGGAGCCGTCCACCGGCATCTACGTATCACTCGTTTTGCGCCCGCAGATTGCGCCGGCGGATGCGCTGCTGTTATCTCTAATCGCCGGAATCGCAGCGCACGAAGCCGTAAACGAAGTTACTGGCATTCGGCCTGACATCCGCTGGCCGAACGACCTGCTGATAGGTGATCAGAAGTTCTGCGGCATCCTCACCGAGATGAATGCCGAAGTCACGCGCGTGCGCTACGCAGTCGTCGGCATCGGGATCAATGTCAATCAGGCGGACTTCCCGGAAGATCTGCGGCCAATCGCAACGTCCTTGCAAATCGCCAATGGACGGCGACACTCGCGCGTTGCCCTGGCGGCTGCTCTCCTGCGCGCCTTCGATTCCGAATATCGCTCGCTCATGTCCCTGGGTGCCGCCCAGGCGCGTTTGGCAATCTTCGAGCGCTTCGAGCAGCGCTCTTCTTATGCTCGCGGCAAGCACGTTCATGTCGACGAAAACGGCGGATATGATGGTGTCACCGCCGGTCTCGACGAGCGCGGTTTCCTCCTGGTACAGACGGATGGGGGCATGCGCACGGTTTTGTCCGGGAGCGTAAGGCCGGTGGACATAAAAGAATGATTTGGCTTGGCGCCAAGCGCGGATTTCTAACCGACTATGTAACCCAGCTTTGGGTAAGGGCCTCCGGGCGCCGAATCACTCTTGAAGAATATCCGTGGTTGGAGGGACCAATTGGAAAGCCAACTGGCATCGGACCTAATTTCTTCGAAGAGCTTGCGAAACACGAAAATCTTTCTGTCCGCCCGGGCCTAGGGTTGCTGCCGCGGTTCGATGCATTAGCTGGTCCGAATTTTCGCCCCGAGACAGTTGCTCCTCTGGTGAAGGATTTCTATGAACAGACATCTGGTTACGAACTGGAAGCGTGGTCCGAGTGGTGTGGAATCTTTCGCCCCTTCGGTCGCCTTCTTGCGGTTCTGTTCAGCAGGCGGCTTCAACAATTGAATGTACCTCTTTCAGCGATGGATACGAGTCAGGGTGTTCAGAGTAACGTGATTGACTTAGTTGATCCGATCGAGGGAAAGACTCGTTATACGGCGTGGATGCGAATACTCCTCGGCAGTCGACGCGTGCTGTATGCCGGGAGTTACTCAACTGTTCGAGTCTCGGGATTCGATGGAATTTGCATCAAGGTCGCATTTCCCCTGCCAAACGGAAACGCTATTGTGATCATGTATCCAACATCGCAGGATGATAGTTCCTTTACGATTACATCATCAGGACGCAGTTTCGGAGATCCTGGCTTCTATTTCACGGTCCGCCACAACGAACGACTCTGGGCAAAATACGTTCCATCTATGAAAGAGTCGATTCATGTTTATCAGACGCCGGATTCTGATGTGCGGGCAGATCACCGGCTGCGTTTCTTCGGTGCGATATTCCTGCGCTTGCACTACCGTCTAAGGCGATCGCAGCACATGCGAGGTCTCGCGGGTTCATCAAAAGGGACTTTTCGCGAGGCGCGCCCGTTACAATAGCCCGTTCGCAATTTTCGAGGTCATTAGGCCGAGTTTTCGGGATCTTTGAGTCCTCTGTGCCTCTGTGGTGAACTTGAGGTTCTATGCTTCTGGTCGTAGATGTCGGCAACACCAATACGGTTCTCGGCGTCTTCAGTTCGCCTGAGTCATCGCCTGAGCCGCGACTGCTCGCACACTGGCGCGTGTCAACCATCCGTACCCAGACGGTTGACGAGTACGGCGTATTGTTCCGCAACCTCTTCGCGGGCGCCGGACTCGAAGTCGGGCCATTTACCGGCATCGTGATTTCTTCCGTCGTACCACCGCTCGATTCCACTCTCCGCGATGTCTGTGAGAAGTATTTCAAGACCAAGCCCCTGTTTATCGAACCGGGCGTGAAGACCGGCATGCCGTTGCACTACGACAACCCGCAGGAAGTCGGTGCCGATCGCGTCGTCAACAGCGTCGCAGCATTCGAGAAGTACGGAGGCCCCTGCGTCGTCGTGGATTTTGGCACCGCCACGACCTTCGACGTTGTGTCAGCGAAAGGCGAGTATCTTGGGGGAGTTATCGCCCCGGGTATCGGCATCTCCGCCGAAGCACTCTTTTCGCGCACTGCGCGTCTTCCGCGCGTAGATTTGCGCAAGCCTCCACGGCTGATCGGCACGAATACCGTAAACAGCATGCAGTCCGGATTGTTCTACGGATATCTTTCTCTGGTGGACGGGATCCTCGAACGCCTGCTGGCTGAAATCGGAAATGAGACAAGGGTCGTTGCTACGGGAGGACTGGCGTCGCTAATCGGCGAGAGTTCACGGTTCATTAAGCATGTCGACGACCTACTGACGCTGGACGGCCTGCGCATCATCTGGGAGCGCAATGCCAGCTTCACGGCCGCGAAGCGAAAAACATCGGCAAAGCGTTAATCATCATGGTCGGCAAAACTAGAACTCTAAACTCTATGTTCCTTTGTGTGGTCTGTGGTTTGTTCTGTAGTCTTGTTCAGAGTGGAAAACTACTTCAACTACTTCACTGAAATTGAAGAACATTTTCAGCGCCGGCGCGGGACAGGACTGCTGCTTAATACGCTTGACTGGGCGTTGATCGAAACATGGAAAGACGCCGGAATACCTCTCGAAGCCGTAATTCGGGGCATCGACCTGGTGTTCGATCGATATGATGCCCGGCCCTCGAAAACCCGTAAAGTGAACGGCCTTGCGTTCTGCACACAGGAGGTGCTGGCGGCGGCGGAAGAAATGAAAGAAGCCGCAGCGGGTGCGACTCCAGCAGCATCATCGGCAGCGCCGAAATCCGACAGCGGGTTCGAAAATGCCAGGGTCGCAGACTTCCTTGCCACAAATGCAGATCTACTGCGCAGAAGTCCTGTTCCTCTCGCTATTCGACAGCTCATTGCCGACACAGCCAAAACTCTACATGAGATGTCCGAGGCGCTACGCCACTCCCCAGCAACCCGTCTTGAGGACCTCGAACGGCGCCTCACGGTCATGGAAGAGAAGCTCATGGCGGCGCTGCTGGCCTCTTCTTCTGACGATGAGCTTGTCGCCATTCGCACGGAAGCCGATCGTGAGCTCGCACCCTATCGACGCAAGATGCCGGGCGCGCAGATCGATCAATTGCAGAAGCAATACGTCAATAAGCGTCTCTTGGATCGGTATAAACTACCGCGCCTTAGCCTTTTCTATATGTGATCCTGCGTCCTCCGCGGCCTCTGTGGTGAAATATCGACGTGGAACTGACGATAGAAAAACTGATTTATGGCGGCGATGGACTCGCGCGCCTGCCTGCCGGGGATGATGGCCGACGCAAGGCGGCATTCGTGCAGTACACGCTACCCGGAGAAACAGTCGAAGCTGGCATCGTAGAAGAGAAGCCCGGATTCGTACGCGCGAAAGTCGAACGGATGCTGGCTCCATCTCCGGACCGCATTGCGCCCGGATGTCCCTACTTCGGTTCGTGCGGCGGCTGCCATTATCAGCACGCGAAGTACGAGCATCAACTCGAGTTGAAAAAGTCGATTCTGCGCGAAACAGTCGAGCGTATCGCCAAAACTGAACTGCCCGCGATTTCTGTTCACGCCTCACCGCCCTGGCATTACCGGAATCGCACACGCTTTCACATTCAGCGTACACCGGAGTTCGCGATCGGCTATTACCGGCTCGGCTCCCATCAGCTTCTTCCCGTTCGTGAATGCCCGATCAGCGCGGAGATCATTAACCGCTCGCTGGCGGCATTGTGGAACATAGGTGACGATCTCCCGCGCGAACTGTCCGAAGTCGAATTCTTCTGCAGCAACAACCAGCAGCAATTGATGATCGAGTTGTGGGTGAGCAGTCCGCCATCCGAGGTGCAAAAGAACTTCCGGCCTGTTAGTGACCGACTGCGTACGGCTGTGCCCGAACTGATAATTACCGCTATCCTGCGCAAGCCAGCTCGCGGCAAGTCATTCGCGGAGTCAGTCGCGGCGCCGGAACTTGATGCAGCATCGAATGCGGACGCTCCCCTTGCTGCCTTTGGTCAACAGGCGCTCGCATATCGCGCAGCAGGGTTCGAGTACCGTGTCAGCCCCGGGTCTTTCTTTCAGACGAATCTCTTCCTGGCCGACGAGCTGACGAGAATCGTGACCGGGGAGCGCGCCGGTAAATTGGCGCTCGATCTGTACGCCGGAGTGGGACTGTTTTCCCTGGCGCTCGCCAGTTCTTTCGAACATGTCATTGCCGTCGAAACTGCTCCCACGTCTTTTGCTGATCTTCGCCACAACGCGCCGCACAATGTCCGTGCCATCTCCGCTACAACCGAGGAGTTCCTGGCGACAAAGCAGAATTGGTCGCCGGATCTGGTACTGACGGATCCGCCGCGCGCGGGGCTCGGATCCACAGTTGCTTCGGCACTCGCTCGACTCAATGCGCCTGAAATCGGCTATCTTTCATGCGATCCCTCGACACAGGCGCGAGATATCGTTCCCCTGCTCAAGGCTGGATATCGGATATCCGAAGTCCATCTCATCGATCTGTTTCCACAGACCTACCACATCGAATCTTTCATTCGCCTGGCCCGCTGATTGGTTTCCGATTTGCGAGGATACCCAGATCGGGAATTCAGGCTGGGGCAATTATGGGCTGAAGCAGACTGCGCTGGTGCGATTGGCGCCGGATAATGAAAGGGCATTATCTCGAGCAGTGACTTGTACTCCCTGGAAGCAAGACCACCCCGAGCGCCGCTGTTTCTGGCGGCGCTCTCACTTTGTTCTGGGATCCTGCTGGCTCGGTATTCGTGGCGCCCTTCGTCCTGGGTCGCGCTGGCCATCATCGTCTTCGCCCTATGTATCCCCGTCTTCTTGCGTCACCGGCGCGAGTATGTTGCTTATTCCCTAAGCCTTGCCCTCATCGCCTTGCTGGGGGTTCTAACCTTCGATGCAAGCAATGCGGCGCAATCAGCAGCTGCGGCAGCTGCCGATCTCAATCGGTTTACCACCGGCGAAGAAATCATAGTTACAGGACACGTGCTCAAGTCTCCTCCTGACGTGGGCGCGCGAAGCGAGCGAACGATCATCGATGTCGAAACTGAAACGCTGGCGGACGGAGTCGGAGAGGTTCGCCTTCGCTCAGGCATTCGTTTGTCCATTTACGAGCGCCCTGACGACAGCGACGACAACGGCACGGCTGCAAACAAATCGTTCACTTACGGCGACCGCATCCGTTTTGCCGGGAAACTGCGCGCGCCACGAAACTTCGGAAATCCTGGCGCCTGGGATTATTCCGGTTATCTCCACCAACAGGGAATCTATGCACTCGGCTCGGCCCGCAGTGATCGGATCGAACGTTTGCCTGGCCAATTTGGTGCGCGCTACGGTTTGTGGCGCGACCGCGCGCGGCGAAACGTCATCGCCACCATGCACCGCCTCTGGCCCGAACCGCAGGCGGGACTTATGGACGCCATGCTTATAGGCGAGCGCGCCTTCGTCGAACGTCCCATGTCGATCGATTTCCAGCGCTCTGGGACGTATCACATTCTCGTCGTTTCCGGGATGAATGTGGGGATTCTGGCCTTCGTGGTTTTTTGGACATTGCGACGGTTACATTCCGGCGAGACGCTCGCTTCGATTCTCACCATCGCACTCTCACTCGGCTATGCGTATCTCTGTGAGAGCGGCGCTCCCATCCTCCGTTCCGCGGCAATGATTTCGCTTTACCTCCTGGGACGACTTTTCTATCGCGATCGGACGTCGCTCAACGTTGTGGGTGCTGCTGCGCTGTTTGTGCTTTTGATCGATCCGCATGCCCTCTTCGATGCCAGCTTTCAATTAACCTTTCTCTCGGTGGCCGCAATCGCCGCCATTGCTGTCCCGCTGCTTGAGAAGATAACAGCTCCGGTGCGCGAGTCTCTCCGCCACTTCTCGTCGACGTCGTACGATCTACGCTTGCGCCCTCGCCAGGCGCAATTCCGCCTTGATCTGCGACTGTTACTTTCCCGCTTGGAACGCCTGCTCGATAGGCGGGTTGCTGAGTTTGCCCTCATTTACTCCGTTCGTATCGTGTTAGGTGTCGCGGAAGTCGTATTGATTTCCGCGCTTATGCAGATTGTGCTGGCGCTGCCCATGGCTGCGTACTTTCATCGCGCAACGTTGCTCGCCCTGCCGGCAAACCTCATCGTTGTCCCTCTGACAGAAATCATGCTGCCTGCAGCAGTCGCCGCGGTCGCCATTGCGTATGTCGCGCCGGTGCTGGCGCATCCTGCAGCCGTTGTCGCCGGTTGGGCGCTCGACGGGATCACAGGCACAGTGACTGTCGTCGGCGCCCTGCACAGCTCCGACCTCCGAGTAGCCGACCCGCCTATTGCGATTGTGATGGGCGCGACGTTCGCGATTGGGTTAGGGTTTCTGCTCTCCCGGCGCAGCCTGAAGCTTCTCTTCGTTGGCGTATTCGCAATTGCGGTCTCAGCCCTCTGGATCATCGCAATTCCGACGCGCCCGCAATTCAAGTCGAATCTGCTGGAAGTCACCGCCATTGACGTGGGGCAGGCCGACTCGACCCTGGTTGTGTCTCCGTCGGGCAAAACCATCCTGATTGACGCCGCTGGTCCGCTTGGTTTCGGCTACAACTCCGGGTTCGATTTCGGCGAGAATGTCGTCTCGCCCTACCTGTGGTCGCGCGGCATCACGCATCTGGATGCTGTGGTAATAACCCACGCGCATTCCGATCACATTGGTGGTATCCGCTCCATCCTCACTAATTTTGAACCAACAGAAATGTGGTTGGGCCCGAACACAGCCCCGCCGCCACTGAAGCCGATCATCCAACGAGCGAAAGACTTGGGCAGCGAAGTAAAAATCTTCGCGGCAGGAGATGATTTCGGGTGGGGCGGTATACGAGTCCGGGCGCTCTCACCGCCGAAGGACTGGAGATTATCGGCGAAGCCCGACAACAATGATTCACTGGTTCTGCAATTCACCTATGGAAATACGTCTGCCCTGCTGATGGGAGATGCTCAAAGGCAATTGGAGCCTGAGATTATCGGCTGGCGACCAGAAAGTTCTCTGCTGAAAGTTGCTCACAACGGCAGCCTGACTTCCACCACTCCGGAATTTCTTACGGCTGTTCGTCCAAAGTACGCATTCATCTCTGTTGGTTTCCGGAACCAGTTTCATCATCCACGGCCGGAGACACTGTCCAAGCTGCAAGCGGCCCATGTGCGTACCTATCGCACAGACCTGATGGGCGCCGTGACTTTTTACCTGGACGGGAAAGATATTACTCCGCAGGCTCCTCGGAATTGAGTTCGCCTTCCTCGGCGGCTCCGGCCATGCGGTACTCCTCAATAAGTTCGCGCGCTTCCGCCGCCTGAGAAGCGGGCACGCGCAGCACTACGCCGCCTACGCCGGGGAGAATATCTTGTGGCGCATCCAGCCCTGTCTGGAATGCCTCAATGCCGGCAGATTCCAATAATCCGCGAACCACCATCGCTTCCGATTCCTGTTCAGTATCGAATACGTCGACGAATTCCTGATCCGGTTGCGGTTGGCTGGCCATAGTTCCTCCATGTACTTCGATGCATAATAGCGCTCGAGTGCAATTTTTTCGTGTGGTTGTTTGAATTTCCATTCAGAGTCACACAGGCCGCCACGAACAAAACCCAGCTGATGTCCGTAAGCGATAGACCTTCAAGGCATTGCACTCTGCGCAACGCTATGGTGAAGGCATTCATCCAATTTTAAAGTTCAGGCGCTTGCCGCAAAGTTTGAAATGAGGGCCGGAATGCAGCTTCCAGAGGCGAGGAATGTTTACACCAGTCAGGCAGAGATTGACGAAGAGAATCGGAAAATCAGGCGACTGCAGCTCATGATGAGCATGGTTCTACAGGTCCTTTGCGAAGACCCGAATCTGACGCTGGACGAGGCATCGGAGTTGGCGGCCAGTTCCAAGCGCGCTGCCCTCGCTATGTTCCCGGATAAAGAACTTGCCTACGATCTGATCTATCGTCCTCGTCTACAGCGCGTAATCCATGAGCGCTTCCGACTCCAGTGAAGCATTCGAGCGCTCCCAAGTGATCGGAACCATTCGCCATCGAGAGTTTGCTGTCCGATGAAAGTTCTCCCATCCAACATGCTCTCGCCTCATTTCCTCAAGGTACAAAAGACTACAATGAAGAAGTAAACATGCGCTTGTGCACAGCGCATCTAGCAGGGCGTATAGGATGTACGGAACACGGCATCATAGAGCACTAAGAGTCCCGAAATGCCGGCGGGATGGGAGGCTCCGCAATGTTTGGGTTGAAATCCTATAACTACAAACGGTTCACCAATGATGTTTTGCTCGCCGATGCTGCGAAGACCGGCTTTGGAACCGGACCCGAGCCAGGCGAGCGTGCGCCCGATTTCAAGGGCCGTATCCTCGACGGAGACACGGTGCGACTCAGCGATTATGAGGGAAAAAGCAATGTCGTGCTGACATTTGGATCGGCGACCTGCCCTTTTACGGCAGCCTCGATTGCGGGCATGAATGACCTTTTTGAGGATTACCTGGATCGAGATGACGTCGTGTTCCTGTTTGTCTACGTCCGGGAAGCGCATCCGGGAGAAAAGCTTCGCGAACATCGCTCCATCAAGCAGAAGATTCGAGCAGCAGAGCTGTTTCGTGAAGAGGAGGATGTGAGCATTCCGATTGTTGTGGACGATTTGGATGGCAAGATTCATAAGAAATATGGAAAGCTGCCTAACCCCACATATTTGATCGACAAGTCAGGGCACGTGGCGTTCCGGGCGCTCTGGACGCGCGCGAAGACCATCGAAAAAGCACTGGAAGAATTGCTGCGCGTGCAGCACGAGCAGGATACGGGTCAAGCCATCGTGCTCGATGGAGAAGACAACAGCGTATCGATGACGCATGCAATGCTGTACAGCCATCGCGCGCTCGAACGAGGTGGCAAGAAAGCAGTTCGCGATTTTCGCGAAGAGCTAGGACGAGGCGGTCGTCTGGCGGAGAGCGCCAGTCGGATCGCCGCCCCCATCGCCTTGAATCCGGGCAAAACCCTGGTTGGTGCGGCACTGGCCGGGGCCGTCATTGCCGGGGGGCTCTACGGCGGAATGAAGTTACGCGAGGCGCGCCTGCGGCGTCCGCGGAACCCCTACCGTTTCTACGATAAGCAGCGGCCGCGCGAATCTGATGACTATGCCGTAGGGATCTAAGGTTCAGCGTTAATCTTTTATAGGGCGGACACTCTTGTCCGCTCTTCTCGCTTTAGGAGAGTTCGTGCAGCTTGCAACTGAATCAAACCTCAGCCCTTGCTGCAGTATTTCGAGAGATTCTGTCCAATAGCAGAAAAATGAAAGGCGAGCGAGTTCATGCCGATGTGCGCCAGCGTAAAGCTGAGCGTCGTGACTCCGATAATCACCGCCCCGATCGCGAAAACAACGCTCCACAGCATCTGCACGGACGAAAACGCGACGCGCGCTGCTTGTGGGAGGGCTGCCGTGCTCGGAGTGGGACTTATAACGACGCTGGACATGAATGCTCCTGAGTCCATGTTGAGGGTCCCGCTCACTTATGACAACGGTACAACGGTAACCCCGGAACTAAAGTAATAGTGAACTGGGAGGGAGCCTCGTTTCAGGGGACCAGAAGCTTTAGCGAGAAAGAGGACGAGGTGCTAATCGCAGCCATCTTTGCAAGTAAGACATTGATAACACAGCCACTTGTACACTTCTCCTGTTAAATCGCCCAGGTATTCAAAAGCCGCTCTTTTTCGTAGTTAGACAGAAAGGATGCTCGAAATGAGTTCCGCGCCAGTTCGGCCAGTTGTTGGTCGCTGAACCCGAAGCTCTGCTGCGCTAACTCATATTCGTGGTTGAGGTTGGTGCCGAACATCTCGGGATCGTCGGTGTTCAGGGTTACCGGGACACCTGCATCGACGTAGTGCCTCAGCGGATGCGATTCGAGATTCGCGCAGCAGCCAGTGCGCAGGTTGCTGCTAAGGCAAATCTCGATTGTGATCTGACGTTCGACTAATTCCTGTAGCAGCTTCGGATCGGCGATGGCGGTAAGGCCATGGCCGATACGTTCCGCTCCGAGCAGATTTACGGCGGCCGCGACTGATTCTGGTCCAGCGCTTTCGCCGGCATGCGCCGTGAGCCGCAGGCCGTTCTCTTTTGCGTATGCGTATTGCCGCTGGAACCACTCCGCCGGACCGCG
>Ga0070738_10002304_pt1 | contig 30300 bp, 28 predicted proteins | sample Coa_R2_2_FD_66446 | JGI IMG/M metagenome (GOLD analysis project Ga0070738, IMG submission 66446) | Surface soil microbial communities from Centralia Pennsylvania, which are recovering from an underground coalmine fire - Coalmine... | ecosystem: Environmental > Terrestrial > Soil > Unclassified ...
GCAGCTTGAATCATCAGCCGTCATGCCTGTCAAGCGCATTCTTACCAATCTTATGACTACAAGTACAAGCCGATATCCAAACCTCTCAGCCACTTAGCTGGAAAAATGGGCAAAGTTCGGGCTAGAGCCCCTTCAGGAACCTTATCAGCCCCTGGCTCACGGCCTCGGGATCCTCCTGCTGAACCCAGTGGCCCGCTTCGACCATGACGACGTCGCGGAGCTCTGGGACGATCGATTTCATCGCGTCGGCGCCGCGCTGAAGCTGAGTCAGCGTCGGGTCGGCCTTGCCGCCGATGAAAAGGGCAGGGACCTTGACCGGCAAATCGGCCCAGGCCGCCGAAAGCTGCCACGTGCGCGCCATGCAGCGATACCAGTTCAGCGAGGTTCGGAAACCGGTGCGGGCATAGGTGATCGCATAGCGCTCGAGCTCGGACTCCGGCAGCCAGTCGGGCAGGCGCTTCGGCCGCACCAGCGTATTGACAAGCCCGACCTTCGGATCGACGCGGAGGTTCCAGCTGTCGCCGGCGCGGAAGGCGTCTCCCGAGACGCCGTAGAACAGCCTGAGGAAGGTCTCGTGCGTATCGCGCTCCATGTCCGCCTCCGCCTGGCCGGGCGGCTGGAAATAGAGCCAGTAGAGATCGGTCATCCCTTGGCTCACCGCGAATTCCGGCGGCGGTAGGGGCATCCTCGGGCCGTGCATCACGGACAATGAGGCTACCGCGCGGAATCGGTCGGGCCGAAGCTGCGCCGCCATCCAGGCGACGGGCGATCCCCAATCATGGCCCACGATCACCGCCTGCTTCTCGCCGAGCGCATCCAGGAGCGCGACCATGTCGCCCACGACATGGAGATTGGTATAGGCCTCCGGGTCGCTCGGCCCCTTCGTGTCGCCATAGCCGCGCAGATCGGGTGCGATGACCTTGTAGCCGGCCTCGGCGAGCGCCGGGATCTGGTGTCTCCAGGACCAGCAAAGCTCCGGAAATCCGTGGCAAAGCAGCACGACTGAGCCTTGGCCGGCGGTCAGATAATGATGCCGAAGCCCGTTGGCCTCGACATACCGGCTCTCGATCTGAGCGGTCATGAAAGCCTCCCATGGATTGAATTTGACCCGAGCGTAGCCGACCGGAGCGGAAGGCGCCATCGACACGTCGAACATCGGCTCGACGGACGCAGGAAATTCCGTGTCGCTCCGTTCGATGGGACATAATATCGGTATACGACTTGAGTAACGCACGGGAGTCTCGAAAAATCGCTGATGCTACGGCGCCGGCTCGCGATGTGAGCGGGTTCCAGTTGCTTGCTGACCTCGGGGCGACTTACGCGAGGCAGGGCAATATCGATCAGGCGGTCCAGTTGTTGACCGAGGCGGCACGGAAGAACCCCCGCGTCGCCGGCACGCATTACCGGCTTGGCGCCGTGCTGGGCATGGCGCAACGGACGGCGGAGGCCGCCCGCTCCTATCGACGGGCGATAGCGCTCGATCCCGCCCATGCGGAGGCGCACAACAATCTCGCCAATATCCTGCAGAGGATGAACCGTCTGGACGAGGCGGCTCTCCATTACGAGCGGGCGCTTGCGGGCAGGCCCGATTATCTCGAGGCACGGTACAATCTCGGTCGCGCGCTCATCGGGCTCGACCGTGTCGAAGAGGCGCTCCGTCAGTTTGACATGGTTGTCGCGCTGAAGCCTGATTTCGCGGATGCTCATGCCTGCGCGGCAAGCCTTTATATGTGGCTCGGACGGCTGGACGAAGCGCGCCGGGCCATCGAGCGGGCGATCGATCTGGCGCCTCAAAAACCCGGCTTTTACCGCGTGCTTGCGCGGCTGAAGACTTTCGCGGAGGGCGACCGGCATATCGCCGCGCTGGAGGCGCTGGCAGGCGAGGTGCAGTCCTTCACGCCTGACGAGGAGTCGGACTTTCGCTTCGCGCGGGCCAAGGCTTATGGCGATCTGGGCCGGCATGAGCGCGCCTTCGCCGAATTGGCGAGAGCCAACGCGATCCGGCGCAGTCGGATCGCTTACAATGAATCGGAGACGTTGGACCTGAGCGACGCCATGCGCAGCTGGTTCTCGCGCGACAGGATATCCGCGCACTCAGCGCGTCACGCCAGGCCGGAGAATCCGATTTTCATCGTCGGGATGCCGCGTTCCGGTTCGACTTTGGTCGAGCAGATCCTTGCCAGCCATCCGGATCTATTCTGTGCCGGGGAAATCGATGAATTCGCCCGCGCGGTTTCGGCGGCGGACGGTTTGACCGATGCGGCGAGAGGTTTTTCGGAAACCCGGCTGCGCCGGATCGGCATGCGTTATGCGGCGAAAGGACTGGCGCTCGCCCCGCCGGGCAAAAGGCTGGTCGATAAGGCGCTCCCGAACTTCCTTCTGGCTGGTTTCATCCACGTCGTCTTTCCCAATGCACGCATTCTGCATGTGCGGCGCGACCCGCTGGATACGTGCCTTTCCTGTTTTTCGACGGCGTTCGACGGGGATTATCCCTACGCCTACGATCTCGCCGAGTTGGGCCGCTATTATCGCGCTTACGAGGCGGTGATGGAGCATTGGCGCCAGGTTCTGCCCAAGACCGTATTGCTCGATGTCGACTATGAGCGGCTGGTCGATGATTTCGAGCCCCAGACGCGCCGCATTCTCGCGCATTGCGGCCTTGAATGGAACGAAGCCTGCCGAGCTTTCCATCAGGCCGACCGTGTCGTGCGCACGGCCAGCGCCGTCCAGGTACGCCAACCGCTTTATCGGAGCTCGATCGGCCGCGCACGGTCTTACCAGGCGCTGCTGAAGCCATTCACCGACGCGCTGCGATCGAGCTAGACCTCCGGCGGCGCAGAGCGGCGTTCGGGAGAGATTGGGCTCATCAGGCCGACGGCGATGCCGTCCGGATCCTCGACGATCGCGTATCTGGCACCCCAGAACGCGTCATAGGGCGGTTGCAATCCCGTATAACCAGCGCCGGTCAGATCGGCATAGGTGGCGTCGACGGCGGCTTGGGACGGCAGCTTGAAACCGATCACGACCCTGCCTCGAAGGTCGTCGCGCCCTTTCCAGCCGCGGTTCCAGATTTGCGCAAATGCAGAACTGTCCAGGTCGAGATCGATCGCCCTATCCTTGTTCTCGGCCGCGCTCGCATGGTGAACGCCGGTCGCGGTACGCCACACGCGTTCCTCCGGTATCTCGACGCCGAGCCGGCGATAAAAGGCCATCGACGCTTCGATGTTTCCGCTCACGAGGTTCAGTTGATCGAGTTGGACCCGGGTGGCGTTCATTTCACGTGCTCCTAAGGCGGGCGTGACGCTCAGAGCTATGCGCGAACGTTCCGAGAGAACATCAAGTTGCGATGCGCGGCCAATCAAAGAATCCAGGCATCATGCGGCATTTCGCTGTCGGCGAAGAGGCTCAGAGCTCAGCGAGAAATCTCATTTCTTCGAGCGCCGGCGCAGCAGGCCCAGGGCGGCCGGGGGCGCCTTCATGAACGCGCCTCCCGGAATTCGTTTCGCGGAATATGCGCCTGAATTCCAGGGGAATTCAATTTCGCGAGGCTAATCATGCGCACGGGCGGATTCACTTTGGACTCCAGGATTGCGCCTGCGCCTCGGCGCGGGCGATCTGGCTGCGCAACATCAGCGGCGCGACCAAGCCCAAATTGTGCTGCGCGTTGGCGCGCACGCCGGGATCATTGTCGCGCGCCGCCACCAGGAACCATTTGTAGGCCGACACCATATCTGCCGGTCCTCGCGAGCTGAGTACAATGATGTTCCCGAGATTCAGCATCGCCGGGCTCATACCCCGTTCGGCCGCCTTGAGATACCAGCGAGCGGCCTCCGCCTTGTTCATGCCGACGCCGTGACCTTGGTCGTACATGACGCCCAGATTGTATTCGGCGTTGACGTCACCGCGTTCCGCCAGCGGCCGCCACAATCGGACCGCGCCCACCCAATCGCCGCGGTTCAGAGCGTCCTGGGCGGCAAGGTCGCCCGGCGATAGCTCGCCGAACGGATTGACGCTCTGTCGCGATCGGGTCTCCGGTTGCGCGCTGGGCAAGGATTGGTGTGGCGCTCCGCCGTAGGCCCGCTGTTGCGGGTTGTACCGTGGCTGTTGATATTGCGGTTGCAGCGATTGCTGCTGTCGGAATTGTTGGTCTTGCTGGTCCGACCGCCGCTGCAGCTCCATGCTGCCTTGGTAGGTGCCCGGGTTCGGGATCGCGCCGGGGGTCGTGGGATTCTCGTCTTGCGCCTTCACCGCCGTCGTCTGCGTAAAGGCCAAAATCGAAGCGATCATCAGGAGCGCTCTGGAACTCGCCTTCATCGATAGCCCCTCCATGCGGCGGCGCTAACCGCCGCCCGACGCGAAATCGCGACTATCGACCTGATCGATGTCGGATCAGGCGGTGCTGAACCCCATGATCCTGCTGACGTCGGTCATCAGCCCGAACGCTGTGGTCTGATCCATTCCGCCTGCGAGGAGATAGGCCCTGCCGCCGGTCTCGACTTCGAGACCGTTGGCGAGTGTCGCGAGCCGGGCCCTGTGGGCCACGCCCATCGCCGTCGACGTGTTGACGGGAATGACGATATTCGGCGATACGAGGACCTCATTGTTGAGGCCGTTCTTGATGATCAGACGGTGAATATCGTCTTTCTGGAATGTTCGCCCGTTGGCCTCGATCGAGCTCGGACTCACGCGGAACGAGCTGGCGACGCGGTGCCCTTGCGGCCGACCGTCCCGGAAATAGCCGAACCAGACTCCGAAGATTCCGATCGGGAGAAACAGGATCCAGCCGAACGGCCCCATGAAGAGCCCAAGAAGCGCCAGGATGCCGCCGCCGACGGCCATCAGCATGAATTTCGGCGCCTGCGCCGGAGTCACGTCAAATATCGAGGCAGTACCCTCTTGCCGCTTATTGTACTCGGAACCCGTCATCGTGCCCTCCCGAGCCGGATTGGAGACAGCGAACGATCAACCCTAACCCCGGAAAGTAAGTGGTAGAAGGAAATATTAGGCAATCGTAAGTTGGTCCGAGCCCATGGCGGAATAGGTTCGCCGCGGCCAATAGATCTTCAGTAATGCGTTTCTGACTGAATCTGCGCATGGAAGTTCGATATCCGTCCGACTGCGCTAGATGGAGCGGCCTCACGCGCCGCGCGAAGCCGAGCGCGAGCAATCCGGAAATCATCACCGCCGAAGTCCAAGGCTCGGGAAGGTCCGATCCGGAGCCTGGCGTTGGCGGCGGAGCGACGGACGGGGAGAATGGCGTATCCGACAGCGTGATCGTGAAGTCGACGGTGAGCGGGTCCGTGAAGGACATGAAGTCAGGCGTTTGACCGGGTGTCAGATCCGTAAGCGCGACAGGTGCCGTTGTGGTGCCCGTGACGTCCAGATAGAGCGGCTCGGATGGCAGATCGATCACGTTCGACGTGGCGGGGTGGGTAGGGTCGCCGTTAATGTCGAATTCCATAGTAGCGGTCGTCGACCCCGGCGTTGCCCAGACGGTTAGGCCGAAATAGTTGGCGCCTCCGCCCAAAAGATTCGATGCCCCGGTCGAAATTCCAAAGTTGCCGTAGCCGGCATAGTGCTCGAAGTAGCTGCCGCCCGACGGAATGGCGGATTGTGTGAAGCCATCTGTACTGGCCGGGTCGGTGATGTAGTTGAAGGGGAGGCTGCTGACGGTAAAGCCATAGATGCCGAGCGGCGTACCGTCGCCTGCGCTCGCGCTGAGACAGCCTGTGCACTCGCCGCTGACCGTCGTTTGCTCGAAGCCGAAGGACAAGAAATTGCCGAGGACCGCCGTTTGATGGATCGCGGCAGGCGTAGTTTCCGTGGCCGTAAAAAACACCGTCGCTCGCGCAGGCACGCTGAACCCCAACAGGAGAGCCGTCGTCGCGACAATCGTCGATCCGCTGGTTCGCGCATGTTGCCGATACCGAGAAGGACTTGGCTGGATACTGATCTGATTCATCGTGCTCTCACCATTTAGAGGATCGGGGCGGACGTTCTGAGTCCAAGCAAAAATCATGCCAATCACGAATGTTTGCGGGACTGCGCAGTTGCTGAAGGAATGCGTGGCGATACTGTAAATCGCGCCGACACTATCAAATGGATGAAGCGCGATGTCTTGACACAATTGGGTCAACAGCTTCGGCGCGGTCATGGACCAACGACCGTCCCAGCCGCTGTCAAATTTTACGACATCCTTATATGCGCCGTCCGCTCGCGATTCCCACAAGGCCGAAGCCGAACGACATCAGGGAGGCGGGCGCGGCGAAAAACGGGGCGATCCGCGGTCAAGATTTCCGACTCTGAATTGCGTCAGATCCCGATGAGGGGAACGGCCGTCACCAGGAGCTTGATCAGCTCGCCCTGGCGAGTGGTGGCGGTCTTATGGAATATCGCCGCGAGAAGGGCTCGCGCGCTCTGATAGCGGATGCCGATCTTGTCGGCTGCCGACTTCAGCTCGTCGCCCATTGCCAGTCGCGCGGCGAGGCGCGCCTCGGCAGGCGTCAGATTAAATAGGGCCTGCAGCCTTTGCGTTGGCGGTTCCTCCGAACGCTCCGGATCGGCGATGACGACGCAAGCGGCGGGGCGCAAGGCCGCGATTGCGAAGGGCGCTGCCGCCAGCGGCGAGACGAGAATGGAAAGAGCCCGCCTGCCCGAAGGGCGCGGCGCCAGCATCGTGCCTCCAGGACCTGTCCGCACATCGCGCGCGGAATTGAGGGCATCGGTTATCAAGCCCTGAAGGCGTCGATCGTCCGATGCCCTGGAGAGCCTCACGCCCTTTCCGGTCAGGAGGACGCCATCCTCGTCCGAGCGGAGCTCGCGAGCGGTCCGGTTCGCAAAAATCGTCTGGCCTTGATCGTTGAGGAGCGCAATCGCGAGAGGATTGCGGTCGAGCAGATCCAGCGTGACCTGCTGCAGGTTGCCAAACGACCCCAACCGAAAGGCGATCTCCAGCGCCCGCCCGACATGGCGAAACAGAAGCCCGAATTGCTCGACCTGCGCCGGCTCGAAATCGCCCTTTGTCCGGACCCGATGTAGCGCGACACCGGATTGAACGAACGGCATCGGGCTAATCGTGCCGACGACCCGATAACGGGTCTCGGCTTTGCGCGCCTGCCAGTCGTACAGGAGATTCCTATCCCTTTCCGTCTCGCTCAGAATCGCGGAGTCCCGGACGATCCGCTCGCCGGGATGGGCCGCGAGATATTGGTTCACCGGGTCGTGCGGCGCCATCAGATCGAGATATTCCTGGACGAAGGCCGGGTCGAAATCGACATAGCCGAAGGTCGGCAGCTTCAGCTCGTCTTGGCTGTCCAGCACCCAGAAAGTCGCGGCCTGGCTGTCGGTGACGGCGTTGAGCCGGCTCAGCACGTCGGGCCACAGGCTTTCATCAAGCGCAGCCTCGTAGATGCGCTCGATCAGCGACGATATCGCGATGCCGTCTGAGCCGCCGTGCAGGGATGTCATGATGGCAGACGGAGGATAGTCGTCAGTATGAGGCGGATCAGATCGCCTTGGCGTCGGGTCTCGGTCTTCCGAAAGACCGCGGCCAGCTGAGACCGGGCGGTGGCATAGCCGATGCCGATTGCGGCGGCGGCGCTCTTGAGGGTGTCTCCGGCTGACAGGCGAGCGGCCAGACGCGCTTCGGCCGGCGTCAGGCCGTAGAGCGTCCGCAATCGCTCGATCGGCAGGACCTCGTCCTGGTCCGGGTCGGCGATCACGATGCCGACCGCGGGCCGCACGCTGGTCATTGTAAAGGAGCCTTGCGACAAGGACGACACCAGGATCGAGAAGGACCGTTTGCCCGAAGGGCGGAGGGCCCACAGCGTTCCGCCCGGTCGTGCCGAAATATCCCGCGGGCCATTGAGCGCGTCGACGATGCAGCGTTGGAGTTTGCGGTTATCGGCGCCATGCGCGAGCGTCAGCCCCTCGGCGGAGATGCGGACGCCATCGGAGGCCGCGTTCAGCTTTTGCGCCGTTCCGTTCGCCAGGATCACGCGGCCGCGATCGTCCAACAAGACGATCGCAAGAGGGTTGCGGTTGAGAAGATCGAAAGTCGCCTGCTGGAGGTTCCCGAGCGTTCCCAGACGAAAGCCGATCTCGAGCGCGTGTTCGACGTGGCGGAATAGAATCGCGAATTGGTCCGCCTCGTTTGGCCCGCAGCGGCTTTTGGCGCGCGTGCGGTGCAGCGCGACGCTTGATTGGAGCCGATCGCCCGCGTTCCTTGTGTCCACGCTGTAGTGGCGCGTATCGCTGCCGCGGTCGTGGCCTGGGCGCCGATCTTCCAGAATCCGAAGCGAGGAGGGCTGGCTTTTGCTGATCGCGGTCAGTCCTTCGAGGACGGACGGCCATAGAGTCTCGTCGACGGCCGCCGCGTAGATGGCATCGACCAAGGATAGGAACCGCTCATCCGCGGGCAGCATTCGACGCGCCTACAAATCCCTCACTCCCCGATGTTATCTGATTTATTGCGAATGGGTACGACTTTATTTGCCCGAACGACGGTCCCGAGGCGAAGCCGGTCTCCGGTCTCGCGTGGCGCGCCGAGCGACGCTGGCGATCGCCGGAATCGCTGCTTCTCCCGATTGCGCGCTCTCTGGCAGACCTCGTCTGCGCCGAGGACTTCACCGCCTCGGCGCTAGTCTCCGCTCCTGCCGCATCGCGTGCGGACCTAATCCCAGTCCGCACGCGACTCCGGCTACCGATCAAAGGGCCTGTCGTAAGCCGGAGCGTCAGTGGCCGGGCCACCACAGCTCGTGCCAGTGGCCGCCTACGCCGATAAGGCTGATATCCAACGTGCCCGCATGATGATGACCGTGAGACGGCGGCGGTGGCGGTGGCGGTGGTGGAGGCGGAGGTGGTGGCGGAGGCGGCGGCGGAGGTGGGGGCGGCGGCGGTGGTGGCGGTGGCTGTGGCGGGTTCGCAGCCCAAGGCGAGGAGGTGTCGAGCGTCGGTTCGCTCGACAGGAATACATCGCCGGTCTGCACGTTGGGACCGGAGGCGATCTGGCCGGCGCTGAGGCCCCAGAACTGATTGTTCGTGATCGCGGCGGTAATAGCGCCATCGGTGTTCCATACAGCGGTCGCCGAGTTGGCGCGCTCATTCAGGATGGCGTTGTCGGCGACCGTGAGCTGTGAATTCGCATAGGGCGTCGAGGTTTCCTCGGCGTAAGCAATGATGTTGCCGTTCGGCGAGTTCGGACCTTGCTGGATCACGTTGCCTTGAATGGTCGCCGCGCCGCCGTTTGGAAGATCGATGCTGTAGTTGGCGTCGGAGCTGTTGTCGAAGATGCGATTGTTCTCGATGACATTGACGTCCGCCCGGCTTTTGACCTCGTGGCCGCCCGCTGCGTCATGGATATAGGAGTTGGTCAGCGTGAAGCTGCCGACCTCGTTGATGTAGATATTGTGGGTGTAGCCGGTTTCGGTGCCGTTATAGGCGAACTCCGAATGGTCGATCTTGATCGAGCCGCTCGGCACCGCGGCCGCCAGGATCCCGTCTTGGTTGTTGTGGAAATAGGAGTTGGTGATCGTAAGGTTGCCGCCCTCGTAGCGGATCCCCGCGCCATTGCCGTCGGCTACCGCCGCTCCGGAGAAGGAGAAGTGGTCGATCGAAACATCGGTCTCGGTGGTGAGGATCGCCTTCCCGTTGGGCGGCGGCGTTGTCGCCACCAGATTCACCATGCCGCCTACGCCGACCAGGTTGATCTTGGTCGTGATCGTCGCGAAGTCATTCACGTAGGTCCCGGCCTGAACGTCGATCGTGTCGCCGTCGTGCGAGGCTCCGATCGCGGCAGCCACAGTCGAAAACTGTTGGCCTGCGCCAACCGTCAAAATTGCCATCGAGGTCCCCCGTCCTGAGTGCGGTTATTGTCCTCGGACGGTCGGGGGTGGCTGGTTAACAAAAGGTTTACGCACGCGGCGACGAGCACCTAAAAGCTGTGATAAATCTACGACTTAAGGCCAAATAACTGTTGTTAAATCACGCGTAATCCGAGAGTGGCGCCGGAAGGGCGCGCGTGCGCATCCGCCCTTCCGGCGGTCGGCTAATCCTGCAGCGTCGAGAAGGTCGGCGGCTCGCGCGGCTGGTCGGAATTCTGCTGCCGGTCGGCGTTGCCGCGGATATCGAAAAGCCAGAGCTCGGGCGAGAAGCACGTGCCGTCCGCCATCGCGCCGCCGACATGGTGCACGAGCACCGCGCGCGCAAAAAGCTCGCGATAGAAAACGCGATACTGCGCCACCTCTTCGGCCTCATGGACGTCATTCGCGTCGACTGCGAAGGATGGATTGAAGTATCGCGCGAACGTCATTTCCGACAGCAGCACATGGGTGACGCCGGCAGCGCGAAGCTGCTCCACAGTGCCGCTGTTGGGCAGCGCTTCGACCAGCTTCGTGGGAACATCGGCCGGACCGGGCGACGACGATCCGTTCTCGATGAATCCGGTATAGTGGGCTACCCCGATCACCATGTTCCGCGGCAAGTGCGCGCGAATCCAGCCCGCCATTTCGGCCCGGCTGTCATTCAGCAAGGCCGTGCGCATCGCCGAGATGCCGACATAGTCGCTGCTGAGTATCGCCATCACCGCGAGAGCCGCGAGGATGCGAAGCTCGAGACGGTTCCGCCGCTGGGCGAGATAGGCGATGAACACCGCGGCAGCCGTGATGATGAGCAGGATAGCCGGAAGCTCGTAACGGATCCGCTTGGATGGACTTGCCTGGAGAACCAGAAGATAGAGGAGCGGCAATAGGGCGATGGCGCGCTCGACGAGCTTGGCTCGGCTTTTCGATCGATATGCGAGGACAAGGTAGCCGACGAAAGCGGCGATCGCCACGGGCGTACAAAGCTCGAAAAGGCCTTTCAGATAGAACCCGGAATAAATCGGACGATAGAGCGCGCCGAAATCGCCGACCGCCGCTTGGCGAGCGCTGCCGCGAAGGCCGGTCCTGAACAAATCGCTTTGCGTGAAGATCTGCCAGTCGAGAGCGAGGAACACGCAAGCTGCCAGAATCGCCACCAGCCCAGCCTTGGCCGCCGTAATGCGCGTCGCGTCGCGCTGCAGGCGGCCCCGCCAGACGACGAGCCCGATTGCGATCGGCATCATCGCCGCGCCCGGATATTTGCCCGCGGCGGCAACGCCCGCGGCCGCGCCCAGCGCTGCCAAGCGAGGCCAGTCGGGCTTGCGGTCATAGAGCGCAAAGGCGAGGAGGAAGAGGCAGAGCCCGAAGACGTGGACCGTGTCCTCCTTCATGTAATGGGCAAGGCCGTAGAAAAGCGGATTGAGGCCGACCATCAGCGCGACGAGAAGGCTCGCCCCTTGGCCGTAAAGAAGGAGCGTCAGCACGGCCAGAAGACCGACCGTCAGAATCGCGGAGACCGCCGACACATAACGCCCGGCTACAGCGATGTCCTGAGAGGTCGGGTGCCTCTCGAACGCGAGAACGGCTTGCGTCGCATCGAGCAGGAGGCGCGGGTGGTGAAAATTCGGCGCCGCGCCCGACAGCTGCGCCACCTTGCTCGGCTCGTCCCAATGCCAGGGTGCGGGGAATCCGTTGCCTTCGGTATAGAGCGCGAACAGCAGGCATGACCAAAGGGCCAAGACGGTCGCCCAAAGATACAACGCCGCAGGCTGGCTTACCCCTTTTGCGCTCCAGCTTCTCGAGGGAGCCTGGAGCGACGTTATCGAAATCTCGGACTTGGCAGCGCGGAACATAGCAAAGCGGTGTCGAGTGGCTCTCTCACCGCATCCTACAAGAATCGTGCCAGAATTTACAGTTACAATGAGTTCAAGGATTTACTAGGTTACGATCTATCGGAGAGCGAGCGGGCTGTAAACTTTTCCGACACTTCGCTTGGGGGCTTGTTAGGCAGCAGCGGCTCGATCACGCGCACTCGAAGTCGGTTAGATCATATCGGCTCATGGCGAGCCTGAATCAGAATCCGGCGTGCGATGAAAGTCGCCGGTCTGTAAATGCCCTAAAAAGCCGACGTTCGCTCGCTAGGCGTCACTCGACAGCTTCATGAGAGCCAGCCCACTCACGATCAAAATGGCTGCGCCGATCCGCGGCGCGCTCGCCTGTTCACCAAGAACGAACACGCCGATCAGAAACGCGCCAACGGCTCCTATTCCGGTCCAGATCGTGTAAGATGTCCCAAGCGGAAGAGAGCGCATCGATATCGACAGCAAGACGAAGCTAGCGATCATCGTGACGATCGTGACGACCGATGGAACAACCCTAGAAAAGCCTTGAGATTGCTTCATGTAGAAGGCCCAGACCACCTCTAGGGCACCGGCGGTTACGAGAAAAATCCAAGCCACGGCAGCCTCCTCAAAAGCTGCCGGGCCGTCCCGGTCTTGACTCCCTATTCGGGGCGGGAACGTGGTCTCCGCCGCGCCTACATAGGTTCTATGAGCCACGCTTTCAACGACAGCTTTCCCCGTTAGGCCGGCCGGCCGCCGAATCCCGCCTCCCCATGCAAAAATGGGGGTGGAGGGTTCTTAAACTTACCGTTGTCAGAGTCGGGGTTGACCCTTTACAGGTTAGTTCCATTCATGAATCGGAGCGTGGGATAGGGCCGGCGGCGCGGGATGGCCTAGCCTTTGCCGTTTTTTTCGCCATGTGTCCGAAGGCCCTCGATCGAAGCACGCCGTGAACGCACCCATGCAGTCGACCCTCGCCGAATATCGCGCGGCCGCCGTGAAGCCGCCCCCCGTCAAGCCGCTTTGGGTGACGTTCGTCACCTTCCTGCTGCCGATGATGGGGAGCAACGTGCTCCAATCGCTGTCGGGGACGCTGAACAACGTCTATCTCGGGCGGCTGATCGGCGACCATGCGGTCGCCGCGGTGTCCAGCTTCTTCCCGGTTCTCTTCCTGCTGATCTCCTTCGTGATCGGGCTCGGCAGCGGCGCGTCGGTGCTGATCGGCCAGGCCTATGGCGCCGACGAGCTGGTGCGGGTGAAGGCGGTCGCCGGCACGACGGTCACCGTCTCCGTCGCGCTGTCGCTTCTGATCGCGGTGTTCGGCGGCTCCTTCGCGATCGGCATGCTCCACATTCTCGGTACGCCGCCCGACGTCATGAGGGATGCGGCGGAATATGCGCGCGTATTCCTCTTCTCGCTGCCGCTGCTGTTCATCTTCATCATCTACACCACCATCGTGCGCGGCGTCGGCGACGCGAAGACTCCCTTCTATGCGCTCATCATGTCGAACGGCGTCGGGCTCCTGCTCACGCCGGCGCTGATCCTGGGCTGGTTCGGCTTGCCGAAGCTGGGCGTCGCGAGCGGCGCCTGGGCGACGGTCGTCTCCTTCTTCGTCACCGTTGTCTGGATGGCGGTCTATCTGCTGATGCGCCGGCACCCGCTGGCGCCGGACCGCGTGCTGCTCCGGCACCTCAGGGTCGATTGGCATATCCTGAAGCTGCTGCTGAAGATCGGCATTCCGTCGGGCATCCAGGTGATCCAGATCTCGCTGTCGGAGATCGCCGTGCTGTCCTTCGTCAACGCCTTCGGCTCGAAGGCGACGGAAGCCTACGGCGTCGTCAATCAGGTGGCGAGCTATGTGCAGATGCCCGCCATCTCGATCGCGATCGCGACCTCGGTCTTCGGCTCTCAGGCGATAGGCCGCGGCGACCAGACCAAGCTGGGCGCGATCGTGCGCACCGGTATCATGCTGCAATTCATCATTACCGGCGCGCTGATCGTGCTGGCCTACGGCTTCTCGCGCTCGGTGCTGGGGCTGGCGATCCGCTCCGACGATGTCGTCGACATCGCCGAGGCGCTGCTCCGCATCACGCTGTGGAGCTATCTGGTCTACGGCATGGCGGCGGTGCTGGGCGGCACGATGCGCTCGAGCGGCACGGTGATCGTGCCCACGTTGATCTCGATCTTCGCGATCTGGGGGGTGCAGGTTCCGGCAGCCTGGTTCCTGTCGCGCCGGATCGGCCTCGACGGGGTATGGGCCGCCTATCCGATCGCCTTCATCGCACTGCTCGGCATGTATACGATCTTCTACCGGATGGTATGGCGGAAGAAGAAGCACATGCGCCTGATCTGATCCGAAGGACCTGAAGGGGAGGGAGCCGTGGGCCTGTATGTCGAGGAGTTCGAGATCGGCAAGAAGATGATCTCGCCCGGCCGCACGATCGGCGAGGGCGACATCAATCTGTTCGCGGGGCTGGTCTCCGACTTCACGCCGATCCATGTCGACCATGCCTATGCCGAAAAGACCCAGTTCGGCGGCCGCATCGCTCACGGCACGCTCACCATGTCGACGGCGATCGGGCTCGCCACGCAACTCAATTTCCTCGGCGACGGCGTGATCGCGCTGCTGAACCTCAATTGGGATTTCAGCGGCGTCGTGATGATCGGCGACACGATCTACGCCCATGTGACCCCGGCCGAGGCCCGCAAAAGCCAATCCAAGCCCCATGCCGGCATCGTCAAATTCGCCTTCGAGGTCGTCAACCAGAAGGGCGAGATGATCCAGAAGGGCACTATGACCGTGCTCATGAAGACCAAGGATCACCCGGTGCCGATCCGCAGATAGAACCCTTCTCCGCTCGTCAAAGCGGGAGAGAGCCGGCTCCCGACCTAATCCGGGGATGAGGTGGTGGGGCAAACCGCCGTCAGCCGGAACTTGGCTCGCCCATTGGGGTTGAAACTGCGTCCCAAAAGTGGAGTGCAAAATGGACCGCTTACTTAAGACAAGTGCGGTGGGTGCGCTGATGCTTGGCGCGCTCGCCGGCTGCACCAACCCCAATGACCCCGGCCAGCGTGCCGCGGGCGGCGCTTTGCTGGGCGCGGGCGCAGGCGCGGCGATAGGCGCCGCGGCAGGCGGCGGCCCTGGAGCGGCCCTGGGCGCCGCAGTCGGCGGCGTGGCGGGTGCGGTCGGCGGCTATGCAACCACGCCGCCGCCGCCGGAGCAGCGGCCTTATTATCCGCCGCCTCGATGATCTTGATTTGAACCGAAAAGACCCGTGAACTGAGCCGGGTCGGCATCTTCCCCCGCCAAAGACGGGAAGATGCCGACCCGGAGCGACGTGCGGTGCGGCGTGCGGTTGCGACGTTATTAGGCGTCAGCCCGCGTGTGATTATGGACTCTGAAGACCGCGACAACGGCATTCTCCGCGCGGGCAACAACTCCCGAACGGTTCGGCAGACGCCTCAACAACTTCGCGGCTTTCCCTTGGGCGGCCATATCTTCCCATGAGCCGACGGGCGCGGGCGTCGTGGCGATGGTCCGCCGCATTGCTAGTCGCGGCGCTATTTCATACCGGACTGCTGTTGCTCCTGCCGTACATGATCAACCGGTCGGAGCCGCCCCCGACTGATTCGGTGGAGATCGCAATCGTTCCGCCCCCGCAAACGCCCAAACCGGCTCGCGCCCGGCCGGCAGTCCGTCCGGCCGAAACGAATTCGTCGTCGGGGCGAGCCCATCTTCAGCCGGCGCCCCGCGTGGCCCGCGTATTTCCGCCAAGCCTCCGCCTTCCCCTCCCACCCCCGCTGTCGCCGGAACCGCCGATGTCGCTCCCGGCCGCAGCCGGACCGCCCGCATCCGGCGCGCAAGCCGATGGTTCGGGCGGCAATGGCGCCGGCGCCGGGAATGGAAGCCAAGAGGGCAACGACTATCTCATTCGGCTGAAGGCCTATATCGACTCGCACAAGAGCGGGGCCAGGCACCGGGAACCGTACGACGCCGACGTGGTGCTCGTGCTGGACCGGGATGGCGTGTTGACCGACATCCATGTTGTTTCGAGCTCAGGCGATCCCATGGTCGACGACGATATCGTGGCCCAGCTCAGACGCATGAGCCCGTTCCCGAAACCGCCGGCGGTCCTATTCAGCTCATCGAAGCCACTCCTGCCGGTCGCCGATAAATGGATTTTTCCCCGGCCGTAAGACACGTTCCCCGCACCGTCAGATCGATTTGCCGCAGATTGCGGATCCCGATTGCAAAGTTCGAAGTTGCCGGATTAATTGCCGGGCATCTGCCTATCAAAAAGGCAGAGTCGCAATTATCCAGGTAAATAGGACCTTTCACATGAAGTCTCTGTGGGCAGTCGCAGCCTTCCTTTTGGGCAGCTGGGCAGGCTCCGCTCTGGCGGCCGGCTCCGAAACCGCGGTCGACAGCGGCAACACGGCCTGGGTGATCGCCGCCTCCGCGTTGGTGCTGTTCATGACGCTGCCGGGCCTGGCGCTCTTCTACGGCGGGCTGGTGCGGGCGCGGAACCTGCTGTCGGTGCTGATGCACTGCTTCGCGATCTGCTGCATCGTCTCGCTGCTGTGGGCCGCCATCGGATACAGCCTGGTCTTCGGCGGGACCGGGCCTTACCTCGGCGATCTCGGCAAGGCGTTCCTGGCGCATTTGGCGCCCGTCAAGGCCGGGACGAGCCTGCCGGAATCGGTCTATGCGCTCTTCCAGATGACCTTCGCGATCATCACGCCGGCGCTGATCATCGGGGCCTTTCCGGAGCGCGTGAAATTCTCTTTCGTCGTGCTGTTCAGCGCCCTCTGGTTTCTGATCGTCTATGTGCCCGTGGCGCACTGGATCTGGGGCGGCGGCTGGCTGGCCGAGGCGGGCGCGCTCGATTTCGCCGGCGGCATCGTCGTCCACACGACGGCGGGCGTGTCGGCGATCGTGGCGGCGCTGCTGATCGGCGCCCGCCGCGGCTACCCGCATGCGCTGACCCCGCCGCACAATCCCGGGATCACCATGGCCGGCGCCGGCATGCTGTGGGTCGGCTGGTTCGGCTTCAATGGCGGCAGCGCGCTGGCCGCCAGTGATGCGGCTGGATCGGCGATCCTGGCCACTCATTTGGCCGCCGCCGCGGCCGCCGTCACCTGGGTCGCGGTCGAATGGCTTCGCATCGGCAAGGCGACCTCGGTCGGCATCGTGACCGGCGCGGTGGCGGGTCTGGCGACGATCACGCCGGCTTCCGGCTATGTCGGCCCGGGCGGAGCGATGGCGATCGGCGCCGCCGGGGGGCTGGTCTGCTTCTTCGCCACGCTGATCGTGAAGCACAGGCTGCGGGTGGATGATACCCTGGACGTGTTCGCCGTCCATGGGGTCGGCGGCATGCTGGGTTCGCTGCTGCTGTCCGCCTTCGCGCTGCCGGAGCTGGGGGGCGTTGGGCTCGCCCAGGGCATGACGGCCTCATCGCAGTTCTCGGTCCAGCTTCTGGCGGTCGGCCTGACCGCGGTCTGGTCGGGAGTCGCGACCTTCGTCATCGTCAAGCTCGCCGGAGTCTTGACCGGCCTCAGGGTCAGCCCGGAGGAGGAATATGACGGGCTCGATCTTTCCATGCATGGCGAGCGGGCTTACGATTTCGGCTGAGGGCGGAACGGTCTGACCTTCCGCCTTCTCGAGGCAGCGCGCGCCTAGGAGGAATGGATGGACGACGTACCCTATCTCTTGCGGGGCATTAACCTGCTGCAGACGCAAAGCAGCGTCCTCATCAGCTCGTCCAAATATCTGAACGATCCGAGGCTTCGCGAATGGGTCGCGACCGAGCTTTTGCGCAAGAACGGCCCGGATGTGCCGACGCCGTCGGGCGCGTTCCGGCTGGGCCAGATCATGAAGGAGATCCAGGACCCGGCCCATATCAACGCGCTGATCGCCGAAGAGCGGAAGCGCTGGCCGGCGCTCGACCGATGGTTCGCTCTGCGCCGGGTCTCGACCTACACGCGCGAGGATCTGAAGAAATATCCGCCGGAATCGATCGCCGGCATCTTCTACAAGCAGCTCATCTCCAATGACTACCAAGTCGACATCGTCCCGCCCACCGAGCCCAAGGACGACAATGATTTCTGGCGGCTCCGCGCGGTACAGACCCATGATTGGGAGCACATACTGGGCTCCGGCGGATTCGATTCAATCGGCGAGCTGGTGCCGGGCTTCATGCGGCTCGCGTCCTACTACAAATATTTCTCGCCCGAGCTCGCCGGCGAGTTCACGGCGCGTCAGTTCTTCCTGTCCTTCCGCTTCATCTCGCGCACCGCGCTCCATTATCCGCACACCTGGCACGCGACCTGGGACGCGATCGACCGCGGCCGCAAGATCGGAGAGACATCGGAGCCGTTCTTCATGGTCAACTATGAAGACTATTTCCACCTGACTCCCGCCGAGGCGCGCGAGGCGATCGGCATCCGCAACGTACGCGAGGTCGACACGACGCTCGTCTCGAAGGTGTGGGACGGCAAGATCACGCCCGAGGAAGCCGGGCTATGAGCAAGGTGGTCCGCATCGGCGGCGCGACCGCCTTCCGGTTCGACAGCGTGACCGCCGTTCCGCAGTTGCTGAAGGGCGGTGTCGACTACCTCGTCTTCGATAATCTGGCCGAGGGCTCGATCGGCGCGTTCGGACAGATGGCGGCCAAGGATCCCAAGGGCGGTTTCGCGACCGAGTTCGCGCCGATCTACATCGCGCCGTTTCTCGGCGAGATTCTGTCCAAGAAGGTGCGGGTGATCGCCAATGCCGGCGCGCTCAACCCGAAGGGCTGCGCCGATGCGATCGCGAAGGCGGCATCCGAGCTCGGCTTCGCGCCGAAGATCGCTTATGTCGAAGGCGACGATCTGCGCGCTCGAGAGGCGGAGCTGCGCGCCGCCGGTTATAAGGACATGTTTTCGGGCGCGCCCTTCCCGGACAAGCCCGCCACCAGCATCAACGCCTATTTGGGCGGCTTCCCGATCGCCCGAGCGCTCGACAGGGGCGCGGACATCGTCATCACCGGCCGCGTCGTCGACAGCGCGCTCGCGCTGGGTCCGCTGATCCATGAGTTCGGCTGGGGCTTCGACGATCTCGACCTGCTGGCTGCGGGAACGGTCGCGGGCCATCTGCTCGAATGCGGCACGCAGGTCACGGGCGGCACCTTCACCGACTGGCAGGACGTGCCGGACTGGGCGCATATCGGATTCCCGATCGGCGAGTGCCACGCCGACGGCACTGTGGTGATCACCAAACCGGCCGGCACCGGCGGGCTTGTCTCTGTCGGCACGGTCGCCGAGCAGATGCTCTACGAGGTGTCCGATCCCGGCGCCTATTTCGTGCCGGATGTGACGGTCGACTTCACCGGCGTCGAGCTTGCCCAGATCGGCCCCGATCGCGTTCGCGTATCGGGCGCGCGCGGCAAGCCGCGCACATCGACCGCCAAGGTCAGCCTCACTTACGAGGACGGCTGGCGGGCGATCGCGATCCAGCCGATCATGGGCATCGATGCGCCGGCCAAGGCGCAGCGCCAGGCCGAGGCGCTGATCGAACGCTCGCGCGACATGCTGCGCGCGCGCAATCTCGGCGACTTCAAGCACTCGCACATCGAGCTGTTGGGCGCCGAGGCGACCTACGGATCGCGCGGACGGCGCAGCGACACGCGCGAGATCATCCTGCGCATGTCGGTCGATCATGACGAGCGGGAAGGGGCCGAGCTCTTCGCCCGGGAGCAGCTCTCCGCCATCACCACCATGTCGGTCGGCACGTCGATCGGCCTCGGCGGCTCGGTGCAGCCGCTGCTGCATCTCTTCTCCTTCCTGCTGCCCAAGGATCAGCTGCAGGCGAAGATGACGATCGGCGGCGTAACCGAGATCGTGCCCGTGCCGACCGCGGGCGGTTACGAGCGGCGCCCGCAGCCGCCCGAACCGGCGCCGCCGCGCATCGACGAACCGGTCGCGGTGCCGCTGATCCGGCTCGCCTGGGGCCGCAGCGGCGACAAGGGCGATCTGTTCAACGTCGCGGCGATCGCGCGCAAGGCGGACTATCTGCCCTATATCCGCGCGGCGCTCAGCCCCGAGGCCGTGGCGCGCTGGTATGCCGACGTCTTCCCGCCCGGCGCCAAGCCGCGCGTCGACCGGTACGAGGTGCCCGGCGTCCATGCGCTCAATTTCGTCGTGCATGAGGCGCTGGACGGCGGCATCACGTCGTCGCCCAGGCTCGACAAGGTCGCCAAGGCGATGGCGCAGCAGCTGCTCGAATTTCCCGTTCCGATACCGCGGACGCTGGCGTCGGCGCTCGAAGCCCGCGCATAATCCCGCGATCCCTGGAGGCACCGATGGACGACATTCCCTATCTCTTGCGCGGCATCAACGTCATGGAGACGGCGAGCAGCGTTCTCATCAGCTCGTCGAAATATCTGAACAGCCCGCGGCTGCGCGATTGGGTGGCGCAGGAGCTCTTGCGCAAGAACGGCCCCGACCTGCCGACGCCCTCCGGCGCCTTCATCCTCTCCGGCATCATCAAGGAGATTCAGGATTGGGGATTGATCAACGAGATGATCGCCGAGGAGCGCAAGAAGTGGCCGGCGCTCGACCGCTGGTTCTCCGAGCGCTTCGTCTCGACCTTCACGAAGGACGATCTGAAGAAGTGCGCGCCCGACACGGTCGGCGGGCTCTTCTACAAGCAGCTCGACGACAATGGCTACCAGATCAACATCGTCCCGCCTTACGAGCCCAAGACCGATTACGATTACTGGCTGCTCCGCGCCGGGCAGACGCATGATTGGGAGCACATCATCGGCGCCGGCGGATTCGATTCGATCGGCGAGCTGATCCCGGGCTTCATGCGTCTCGCGTCCTACTACAAATATTTCTCGCCCGAGCTCGCCTGCGAGCTGACGGTGATGCAGTTCTTCGCCTCCTTCCGTTTCCTGTCGCGCACGGCGCTGCACTATCCGCACACCTGGCGCGCCGCCTGGGCCGCGGTCGATCGCGGCCGCCGCGTCGGCGAGATGTCGGAGCCCTTCTTCTGGGCGCGCTACGAGGATGTGTTCCACATGACACCGGCCGCGGCCCGCGAGAAGCTCGGCATCCGCGGCGTCGAGGAGGTCGACACGCGCGCCGCGTCGGCCGTGTGGGACGGCCGCATGACGCCGGCGGAAGCGGGCCTCTAGCGATGGAGCCCTCGGGCGCAACCCTCACGACCGCGCTCGACGCGTTTTTCGCGCGCGATCCCGATCGCATCATCCTGGAAGCCGGCGATCGGCAGGTGAGCGCGGGCGAGCTGATGGAACAGGCCGCGCATTGGGCGGGGGCGCTCGCCAATTTCGGCATCGGCCGTGGCGATCGGGTCGCGGTGCAGGTCGAGAAGTCGGTCGAGGCGCTGCTCCTCTATCTCGGCTGCCTCAGGCTCGGCGCGGTCTATCTGCCGCTCAACACGGCATACCGCTCCGCCGAGATCGAATATTTTCTCGGCGACGCGCAGCCGCGCCTCTTCGTCTGCGCGCCCGATCGGCTGGATCGATCCATGCCGCTCGCGGCCGGCGCGGGCGCGCGCATCGCGACGCTCGGCATCGACGGCGACGGCACGCTGGCGCAATCGGCTGCCGAAGCCGATCCCGCGCCGCGCGAAGAGCTCGCGCCCGGAGATCTCGCCGCGGTCCTCTACACCTCCGGCACGACCGGCCGCTCGAAGGGCGCGATGCTCAGCCATGCGAACCTGCTGTCGAACGCGCTCGCGCTGAAGGAGACATGGGGCTTCACCGAAAGCGACGTGCTGCTGCACGCGCTCCCGATCTTCCATGTGCACGGTCTATTCATCTCGCTGAACACGGCGCTGCTCGCCGGCGCGCGGATGATCTGGCAGCCGAAGTTCGACGCGGGCGCCGTGATCGAAGCGCTGCCTCGCGCCACGGCCTTCATGGGCGTGCCGACCTACTATACGCGGCTGCTCGAGGACGAGCGGCTCGACCGCGAGCGCACCAAGCATATCCGCGTGTTCATCAGCGGCTCGGCGCCGTTGCTCCCCGATACCTTCGCCGAATTCCAGGCGCGCACCGGTCAGCGGATCCTCGAGCGCTACGGCATGACCGAGACGGGGATCATCGCGTCCAACCCGCTCGACGGCGAGCGGCGACCTGGCACGGTCGGTATGCCTTTGCCGGGCAGCGAAGTGCGCATCGTGAATGCCGAGGGCCGGCCGATCAATCCGGGCGAGACCGGCATGGTGGAGGTGCGCGGCCCCAACGTCTTCTCCGGCTATTGGAAGATGCCGGAGAAGACCAGATCCGAATTCCGCCCGGACGGATTCTTCATCACGGGCGATGTCGCAACCTGGGACGAGAAGGGCTATCTGCGCCTCGTCGGCCGCGCCAAGGATCTGATCATCTGCGGCGGACTGAACGTCTACCCCAAAGAGATCGAGGAGCTGATCGACGGCTTCACCGGCGTGCGCGAGAGCGCGGTCGTCGGATTGCCGCATCCCGATTTCGGAGAAGCCGTCGCGGCGATCGTCCATTCCGAAAACGGCGCGGGCCTGACGGCGGATTCGATCATCTTCCGCCTGCGCGACAGGATCGCGAATTTCAAGGTGCCCAAGGCCGTCTTCTTCGTCGAGGAGCTGCCGCGCAACGCGATGGGCAAGGTCCAGAAGAACATACTGAGAGAGCGCTACCGGGGAACGTTCGATATTATCCGCAGGTGACGCGGATTCTGCGGACGAACCGAAGGACCTAGGATGACGGACACGGCAAAAGCGAAGGAAGCGGCGGCATATCTGATCGGCAAGCGGGCGAAGGACGCCGCGCTGCCGGATTTCCTGCCCGACGATCTGCGACCGAGCACGCTCGACGAGGTCATCGCGATCCAGCTCGCGACGATGGCGGAGCTGGGGCCGGTCGGCGGCTGGAAGGTGGGCACTGAGAATGCGGCGCCGCTGCCGGCGTCGGGGATCAAGTTTTCGCCGGCGACCGTCGCGTCGCGCCGGCGCATGATCGAAGGTGAGATCGGCTTCCGCCTGGGGGACGCTCTGCCGCCGCGCGACATCCCTTACAACCGCGCCGAGGTGCTGCGGGCGATCGCGTTCTGCATGGCCACGATCGAGGTGGTCGATCCGCGCTATCGCGACCACACGATCCTCGGCCGGCCCGACATACTGGCCGACCTCGGCATGCATGGCGGTCTCGTCGTCGGCCGTCCTATCGCCGCGTGGAACCCCGAGATGTTCGCAAGCCTCTCCGTCACGCTCGACATCGACGGCGCGTTCCGGCGCAGGAACACGGCAAGCAATCCCGGCGGCACCGATCTGATCGCGCTCGTGACCTGGCTCGCCAACTCCGCAGTCGCCCGCGCCTTCGGCGGATTGCAGGCCGGAACCACCATCACCACCGGCTCCTGGACCGGCATGGAGATCCCCTCCGCGGGCGGCGGCGCCGTCGCCAAGTTCGACGGCTTTCCGGAAGTGGAGGTGAGGTTCGCGGAATAATTCCCTCTCCGCTCGTTGGGGGGAGAGGGGATATGAATGGGGCGGAGCCATAGGGGAGGAGCATCCATGGACGTCGTCGACGCGCAGATTCATTCGAACGTGCTGGGGCCTCCGGAGACGCTGCTGCAGATCATGGATGCGCTGGGCATCCAGGGCGCGATCATCGACGAGTATGCGGGCGCGGAGGAGGAGGGGACGCGGCTGCTGCCCGACTATAGGCTGGCCGACGGCACGTCGCGCCCGATCGGGCCCAATGCCGAGGCCGCGGCGCTCAAATATCCCGAACGGCTCAAATATCTGATGCGGGTGAATCCGTTCGATCCGGGCCTCGAGGGCTGGGTCGAATCGCTCGCCGCCTCGCCCAACCTCGTGGCGCTCCGCGCCATCGTCTTCGGCCGGAAGGCGGGTACTGCGTTCGAGGCCGGAGAATTCGACCGGCTGTTCCGGATCGCGCTGAAGCACAATCAGCCGGTCTTCGTCACCGCCCCCGCCCGGGTGAAGCATCTCGCGCCCTATGCCCGGCGCTTCCCGGATCTGAAGCTCATCATCGACCATTGCGGCGTCGCCTTCGACGCGCCGCGCGGCCAGGCCCCGATCGACGATTCGCTGACCCTGGCCCAATGCCCCAACGTCGCCTTCAAATGGGCCCACGCGGCGGTCTTCATGACGACCGACGGATTTCCCTATCCCGCTCTCGACCCGAAGCTCCGCCAGGTCGTCGATTCCTACGGCCCCGAGCGCGTGATGTACGCCAGCGACTACACCGTCACCCGCCACCGCTCCAACTGGGCCGAATCCCTGTTCCATCTGCGCATCTCGCCCGCCCTGTCGGACGGCGACCGCGAATGGGTGCTGGGCCGCGCCTGCCGCCGATGGGTGAACTGGCCCGCGCCTGCCGAAAAGCCCGCGCTGCCGCCGCTGCATTCGCACAATGCGCGCAGCATGAGGTGAATCCGAGTAAAGGCCCGGCTGCTTGCCGTACCCGGCAAATCCTCCTAACCTGACGACAGCACAAGCCTACCCTTCATTGATAACTAAGGGAGGTCGAAATGGGAGGACTTGCCTCACTCGCCTACGGCATCGTCTGCTATATTATTTTCTTCCCGACCTTCCTCTATGCGATCGGGTTCGTCGGCAACCTCGTCGTACCGAAATCGATCGATTCCGGTGAGTCCGGGCCGCTCGTCACCAGCATCGTGATCGACCTGATCCTGCTCGGCATCTTCGCCATCCAGCACAGCGTCATGGCGCGGCCGGCCTTCAAGGCATGGTGGACGAAGATCGTGCCGCCGCCTGTGGAGCGCAGCACCTATGTGCTGTTGTCCAGCCTCGCGCTCATTCTGCTGTACTGGCAATGGCGGCCGATCGCGACGCCGATATGGACGGTCGAAAACACCGCCGCCGCGCAAGTGCTGACGGCGCTGTTCTGGGCGGGCTGGGCAATCGTGCTGGTGAGCACCTTCCTGATCAGCCATTTCGATCTTTTCGGCCTCAAGCAGGTCTATGCCCGCTTCAGCGGCACGCCACTTTCACCGCCGGAATTCCGCACGCCGCTTTTTTACAAGGCGGTTCGACATCCGATCTATCTCGGCTTCATCGTCGCATTCTGGGCGACTCCGTCGATGACGCTCGGCCACCTGATCTTCGCGATCGCGACCACGGGCTACATCTTCATCGGCGTACAGCTCGAGGAGCACGATCTCGTCGCCCGTTTCGGGGACGCCTACATCCTCTATCGCGCGCGCGTCTCGATGATCGTGCCGCTCCCGCCGCGACGGCGGAAGGGCAACGCATTGATCGATTGAACCGCCAAGAACGCCACGAACGCCAAGGTCTTTTTCGATCGCCCTTCCGCGGGAAGGGCGATAGGGATTGATCATCTTGGCGCCCTTGGCGTCTTGCCGGTTCAAATCGGACTGGCCGAGCGGTATGTGAGGTGACCTGATGGAATTCTTCCTCTTTCTGCCGCAGATGCGGCTCTCCTTCGAGCGGATGGTGGCGCAGGCGCGGGCCGCGGAGGCTGCCGGCTTCGTCGGCATGGCAGGCATGGATCACCTCGTCCCGCCCGGCGCCGACGCGCAGCCCATGTATCAGGCGACGGTCACCAGCACCTGGATCGCCGCGCACACCACGCGCCTCAAGGTGGGCTCGCTGGTGCAATGCGACGCGTTTCGGCACCCGGCCGTGCTGGCGCGCGAGGCGGTGTCGCTCGACCATGCGTCCGGCGGCCGGTTCGAGCTCGGCATCGGCTGGGGCTCGTACCAGATCGACTTCGACCGTTTCGGCTTGGCGCCCGCGACGCCGCCCGAGCGGGTGGCGCGGCTGCGCGAAACGCTCGAGGTGCTGCGGGCGCTATGGGCCGGAGAGACCCTCGACTATGACGGCCGCTACCATCATCTGAAGGGCGCGATGCAGGCGCCGAGGCCGCTCGGCAGAATCCCGATCGTGATCGGCGGGGCGGGGCCGAAGACGCTGGCGCTGGTGCGCGAATTCGCCGACTGGTGCAATCTCGATCTGCGCCACCTCGACAAATATTCCGGCGAGAAGTTCGAGCAGGTGCGCGCCCAGATCGGCAAGGCGCGCGTCTCGATCCAGGAAATGGCGGCCTACGTCCCGGCCGGCGGCGACCGCAAGGCGATCGCCGAACTCGCGACAAAGCGCTTCGGCCACACCCAGCCCGTCATCGGCACCGGCCCCGAGCTCCTCGACCACTATGCCCGCCTCGCCGAGCGCGGCATCGAACGCATCTATGTCTGGTTCTGCGACTTCGCCCCGCCCGAGACGCTGGCGGCTTTCGGGGCGGAGGTGATTGGGCGGATGGGGTAGGGGAGCGGGCAGGGACCGTGGTGATATGAACTCGAGACTTACAAAGCCGAATCAGATATAGAGTGGCTTATTAAGCTGCGGGTAGCGAGTTGTCAGAAGCCTTTAACATACCGTCTCCCAAACGGAGGCATTCGAAGGAGCCTTTTCAGAGCCTCTATCCGTATTATGCGGGTTTTCCCGAAACGTTCGTTCAGGCGGTGCTGTCATCGCCGCTCGTTAAGCCTGGCTCCCTTGTTTACGATCCGTGGAATGGTAGCGGAACGACAACGTCGGTGGCCTCCAGCTTGGGCTTGCCGGCCATTGGCTTCGACATAAATCCAGTTATGGTGATTGTCGCTAAGGCCCGCCTCCTACCATTCAGTGAAACACCTTCGCTGGCACCGCTTGCCCTAGCCATCCTAGAGGAATCTAGAAGGTGCATTTACACGACTAACGGAGACCCTCTTCTAATTTGGTTCAAACCCAAAACGGCAGCGACGCTCCGATCCCTCGAACGGGCGTGTAACAAGATCCTAGTTGGATCCGACGATAACTGGAACGTAAACTCCATATCTAGTTTGGCGTCGACGTTCTATACCGCTTTATTCAAAGTTTGTCGTACGCTTGTAAGTTCCCTTCGTACCGCTAATCCGACCTGGACTAGGCTGCCAAAAGATAATAAGGAGCGCGTCGGATTCTCAGCTAAAGAAATAGAAGACCAATTCTTATCTGCAATTTCACTTATCTGTCGCGCGGCTGGTTCCGAAATGTCTCGTCCACCACAAGTAGCCTGCCGAGTAAAGTTGGCTGACGCAACGACTGAAACTCCCGCCGAGCTCGTGGATGTTGTTCTCACGTCACCACCATACTGTACCCGGATTGATTATGCAGTTAGTACGCGAGTAGAGTTAGCATTGATATCCCGTTTGGCTGAAGTTGATGTCGGTCAGCTCCGTCGCAGAATGATCGGAACCACTGTTGTTCCCGATGCCGAAATCGATATACGGAACGAGTGGGGAGAGACCTGTCGAAAATTCTTGAATGACGTCTACCGTCACCCTTCTAAAGCTTCCAAAGGATATTATTCGTCGACGCACAAAGACTATTTTAATAAGATATCCTTGTCTTTGAAGGGTCTTGCCAATTCTCTGAAGAAAGGTGGCCCAGCATTCGTTATCGTGCAAGATTCGTTCTATAAAGATATCTATAACGACCTACCAAAAATAGTGACGGAGATGGCAAGAAGCCAAAACCTCGCTCTTCGACACCGAAATGATTTTGTATCATCAACCTGCATGTCGCGCGTAAATTCACGGGCGCTTGCCCACAAGATGCGTAAGGGCTCGACAGAAGCCGTTCTGTGTTTTGTCAAGGAGTAGTGTTCAGCGACACAAGATAATGCTGATTTCCTTCATGTCTGTGAGCCATTCCTGAAGAAGTGTCTGGGGGCGGCCAAGTTGAATCGTGTTTACAAGTTCGTTCGGATGAGAAAGTCCTACATAACCATATTTTCTTTTTGCTAAGGCAAAAATCTTGGCTGCAGTGTAGAGGGACCTGTGTGCATAAAAATTCCGAACAGTAGGTAGATTGTCAAAGAAATCGGTCTGATAGGAAAGACCATTTATGATGGAAGCTGAGTTGGATAGGGACAGGCTCGCGGAGAGCTGAGGAAGAACACGCTTTTCATGCCACGCGGGTTCGTCGCGCGGATAGATCTGTGCCGAACCATGTCTTTTGCCTTTCAGTTCTCCAATGGAATGAATAAGCGCCTGCCGCTCGTTGGTGATGTTTGGTTTTGTATGTGTCACGTGGGAACCCGAAATCGTTTTCGGACAAAGAAAAGCACATGAGAGGTAGAACTCTCGTACAAAGCCTGACCAAGCTGAGCCGGATTCTATCGCAATAAACGCGATTGCGCGATCGATATCGTGTCCATTTTTTCCTACGATTTCCATTGCAACTGCTTCGAGTTGTCGAATCCTACCGACGAAGGCGCGATTTAGTCGCTTCAAACAGGTGCGGCGTCGCATGACTATCGAGGTTTAGCGCCGCTAAGAGCCTTGATAAACCATTGCGCGCGAGTTTCCCTCTGTGCCTTTACATTTGTTCGATCTCGCGACGCGGAAATGAAGGTTTGAAATGGAGATGATTTTGCGTCTTCTTCGTCAACGTCGAGCGCAGCGGAAAGTTCGAGGAGGCGCCGCTCCAGTGCAATCGACGAAAAGTCAACTGCAATATCTTCTGGTTCTAAATTGGGTATAGAGTACTTGCTGTCTATGATGGCTAGAGCAAGGCTATATATCATATATGGTTTGGCGAGATTCGTTCCCTTAATGTACTTCATCGAAATAATATTATCAAACGCAAAAGACATCCGTTCATGAAAATCTTCTTCCGATCCGAATTCTCGGTCGTACTTTTTGTATATTTGATCGAGTGCTTTTTTGTTTGTCGTTGTGATTCCGTGATCGAGTGCGTGAGCGATTTCTGTGTATAATTTAAGATCTTGCATTCTGACTAAGGACTTTTCACCAAATACGCCGATATTGTGCAGATTGGTGGAGTAAGTGCCGGAGAGTTCATAGATGAACCACTTAAATGTTCCCTGATATACGGCGTTTCTCAGTTCCTCCGGATTGAGAGGAACCGTATAGGAATTCATTCTGCGGAAAACTTGGACTACTTCATCTGTTGCGGCTGAAAGAAAAAGATCGATAGAAATAGAATACGAAATGAAGCGGGATTGCCAAGATTCGGGCAGTTCGGAGTACGTTAGGCCACGTAAATCGTCTGTTTCTAGGTGCTTTGATAGGGGAAATTTGTCGTAGAAGAAATCGAAAATGGTTCTGGATCGTTGCTGTCCATCAACAATCTCTTTGATCGTTTGACGCGATTTTAGGTCAGTCGTTGAATGTAGATAGATCTTGGGAATAGGAAATCCTAAGAGTATCGACTCGATAAGAAACGATCTCGCAATTTCAGGCCAAACTTGATCGCTTCGTTGATATTTCTTATTTACGATGATCTCGTTGCGATGCATTGCTGCGCAATATTCGGCAACAGTCATGTGGGTCGGTTGAGTGACAATCATCTTGTCCCTTTGCCTAGTCGGTGTACTCCACGTACGTGAAAATTCGAATTCTACATATCGGAAGTAGCAGAGCGGAGACCTATTGCCAACCTCTCTTCCGCGCTATGTAGCTATTGAGTTGGCTGTCGTCTTGGAGCACCCCCCCAATGCCCGACCTCTCCTCCTTCCCCGTTGCCCGCCGCTGGCCCGCTCGGCATCCCGATCGCATCCAGCTTTATGGGATGCCGACGCCCAATGGGGTGAAGGCGTCGATCGCGCTGGAGGAGCTGGGGCTGCCCTATGAGCCGCATTGGGTCGACATTCTGAAGGGCGATCAGCACACGCCCGAATATCTGTCGCTGAACCCGAACGGGAAGATCCCGTCGATCATCGATCCGAACGGGCCGGGCGGGAAGCCGATGGGGCTATTCGAATCCGGTGCCATCCTGATGTATCTGGCCGAGAAGACCGGCAAACTGATCCCAGCCGATCCGGCGGCGCGGTGGGAGACGGCGGCCTGGGTGTTCTTTCAGGTCGGCCATATCGGGCCGATGTTCGGGCAGGTCGGCTTCTTCCACAAATTCGCCGGCAAGGATTACGAGGACAAGCGGCCGCTCGAGCGCTATCGCGACGAATCCAAGCGGCTGCTCGCGGTGCTCGACACGCGGCTCGACGGACGGCAATGGGTGATGGGCGACGATTACACCATCGCCGACATCTCGATGCTGGGCTGGGTGCGCAATTTGATCGGCTTCTACGGCGCGCGCGAGCTGGTCGACTACGACAGCCTGAAGCGCGTCCCCGCCTGGCTCGACCGCGCGCTGGCTCGTCCCGCCGTGCAACGCGGCCTGGAGGTCCCGAAGAGGCCGGAGTAGGGCGGGCGCCCTCTTTCATCCGTCATGCCCGTACTTGTTACGGGCATCCACGCGAATCAGTTTCCGAAAAGCCGACGAACCGCCAAGACGCCAAGGATGATTGAATTGCCTGGCGTCCTTGGCGTCTTGGCGGTTCAAATGGGATCTTGACTTTTGTTCTTGTTTCGTTCATGATGACGGGCATGAACGCCCCCGTTCAAGACCCCAGCCCCAACGGACAAGTCCCCCTGGACAAGCCCGCCGGCGAAGCTGCGCCCGCACGGGAGCGCAAGGGCCCGCTCGACGGCATCGAGGAGGGCATGCGGGCCGATCAGCTGGAAAGCCTGGGGTGGCTCAGGCGCTACGGCATGGGGATCGCCGAAAGGCT
>Ga0070738_10002305_pt1 | contig 30293 bp, 23 predicted proteins | sample Coa_R2_2_FD_66446 | JGI IMG/M metagenome (GOLD analysis project Ga0070738, IMG submission 66446) | Surface soil microbial communities from Centralia Pennsylvania, which are recovering from an underground coalmine fire - Coalmine... | ecosystem: Environmental > Terrestrial > Soil > Unclassified ...
AGATGGCAAGGTGAAAGTCATCAGCAAGCAAGAAGCTGTACTTGCAAACGTAACTGCATGAGGCTCAAAATTCACGGTTTATGACACCTAATGGCAGGCAATTTGCCTGCCTTTCTTATTTTCAAGACGAGCATTGACAGAACCCCATTTATACCATTCACAAAATTCTTGATACGATCCATCCCCTTGTCTTCCTTGTCCTCCTTGTCTCTCTAGTTGCCAATTTATACTAAGGAGTTATATGGTGTTCTATCCCTAGAGCCTGAAAGCTATTTGTTAACTGTTCCCAAAGAGCTTGAATTTGTTCATAAGACTCTTGGGGAGACAGTTTGCCCTTAGTCTCTAGATTGCAGATATAGGTGACCCGTTGTGAAAACTCTTGTAAGTTAGCATTGAATGCAAGGTTTTTGGGTGTAAATTGACCTTGATATTTATAATATTGATAGAGAAAGTTGTTTTTATCTATTTGATTGAATTTCGTCATTATTGCACACTATTCCTTGTTTACTAGACATCATTTGACACTGGTTACCAATTCTTACGTCAATTTTTGTCGACAGGAGTAAACTTAGAGAGAACTGGCCAAAGCTGTATGTCAAATGACTTTGCGTTCAACAATTAGCTCTATTGCTAGTTTCCAGTTTAGCTAGGACAACCAATAAAAACAAATACTCTTATTTATCCTTTTCATCACTTGAATTGATTAAAAGCAGTGAGTTCAACTTTGCTTGATGAAAGTACTGATACATCAACTGCCTGCTGCTTCACAGTACCATCTAAAGAAGCTGTCTCAAAGTATTGTGGAGCCGCGATGATACCTGCACGTCAAACTTTGTCAAAGCCTGATATTCAACTTTCGTACTTAGAGTGGAATCAAGGCCACAAACCCTTACTTCTGCTGCATGGCTTAGCAGATCATGCTTTAGTTTGGTCTAGTTTAGGTGATGAGCTAGCGTCAGATTACCACATAATTGCACCAGATATGCGTGGTCATGGGGAAAGTACTAAGCCCGATAGAGATTATACCTTTGAGAGTGCGATCGCCGATCTAGAAACACTGATGGATCATCGAGGATGGTCGGCTGCTGATGTTGTTGCTCACTCTTGGACTGGCAAACTAGCTGCTATTTGGGCAAGACTAAATCCAAAACGCTTACGGAGTATGATTTTAGTGGACCCAATATTCATTTGGAAAATCCCCAGTGCTTTCAAAATAACTTTTCCAATTTTGTACAATGTCTTACCTTTTCTTAAGGGTATGGGACCATTTGCCAGCTACGAACAAGCCGAACAGCAAGCACGTCAGTTAAGCCAATATCAGGGATGGAGCGATTTACAACAGCAAGTCTTTCATGCCAGTATTGAACAAAAATCTGATGGTAGTTGGGGAAGTAAGTTTACAATTTCGGCCCGCGATGGCATTTTTGAAGAAGTGATGCGGGTACCTGGTTTGACAGTTCCAATCAACACACCTACCTTGTTTGTGCAACCAGAAAAAGGTGTGAACCGCCAAGATTGGCAACTCCGACCCTACAAAACCTATCTGAAAAATTTACAAATAAGCCAAGTTCCTGGTAATCATTGGCCATTTTTGACTCAGCCTAAGGCATTTAACCAAACTGTCAAAGCTTTCTTAAAAAAACAAAAATGATTTTTGTACTATGACTTATCCACCTGCTCCCTGGTCACTTCAAGGCTTTGGTCTTGTTTCCCTTAATCTAATCGATAGTGCTCAAGTTCGATCACTTATTCCTAATGAGCTCAGCGTCATCGATGTCTGGCCCGGCAAAACATTGGGAGGTGTATACTTAGCTTTCTATGGTTCTGGCTCCGTGCTAGAGTACAACGAGTTAATCGTATTTGCTCTCTTAGTCCGCTATTCCAATCAATTTGGTTCTTGGATCACCCATATATATGTGGATCATCCAGATTCTGTAGCTGGAGGTCGAGAGATTTGGGGACTACCAAAAGAACTGGCTGAATTCACTTGGGAGCAGGGAAAACAACCGCGTGTTGTTGTGCGTCAGAGCGATCGCATCCTATGCGCTCTCAACTACAACCAACCGTTGTTACTATGGCAACAGCAACTCTCTGGAAATACTTTTAGTACTCTACATTCTCATTTGCTCCGGTTCCAAGGCAAAGCAAAATTTCAGGTTGGTATCACAAGCGGTAGTCTAGAAGTACAGCCAGAAAGTTCTTTCCATCAACTGAATTTGAGTCAGCCTCTGTTAACAGTTTACTTAAAAGACCTGAATCTGTTAGCTGATAGACCAGAAATTATGGGCTGATTCAAAATTAAGCTCCCATACCAGAATACCGTTTCAAACCTAGTCGCCATAGCCATCGATTTAACACCAAAAACACCAAAAACCAACCCACTATTGACAAAAATCCTTGGAATACATTTACAGGTAGCCCCACTAGCAAACTTGCAGGAAAATTAATCATATAGGGAAAAGGAGTCCACAGCACAACTGCTCTTACAGGTTCAGGAAATACCTTTAAAGGAGCAATCATCCCAGATAAAAATAGATAGAACAAAAACCAAAAATTTTCTACAGCAGTAGCTCGTTCTGTCCAAAAGGCAAACATTGCAAAGGTGTACTGAATCAAAAAGCGCAGAGCAAAAGCTAGCACCAAAGCCAACGTAAATAGCAACAAGTTGGTCAAATTTGGCAGCCAAAAAGCCTGGGGATAGAGTACAAAAAACAACACCACTAATAAAATTGCAAATGGCATCCGCGCACCCCTTTCCGCAATATGGGAGGCAACATGATGCCATACCGGATCAAGTGGTTGTAACAACCGGGGTGAAAGTTTACCTTCTACTATTTCTTTCTCAAATTCATAAATGACCCAAACAGTTGTGACTTGCCTGACGATAAACACTGCGAGAAAGTAACGAGCAAAACCCACAGATGTTAAACCAAATTGTCCACCTTGCGCCGCCTGAATCCAAACTCCCATCAAAATAATTGGTAAAGACCCAGACAAAACCCACAAAATTAACTCAGACCGATACTCAACCATATAGGCATAGTAAACGGAAAGCAAAGTCAAGGTTTTTCGAAGTAAGTCTTTCATTTGATAAATCCTGCTTGAAAAACCTGTCGAATCACTTCTTCTACAGGCGGCTCAGTCACTGTCAAATCAATGACCTCCAAATCCGCCAAAATACTGGATACAGTGCGCGTGAGTGCCTCTTGCTGTACCATAAAGTACACTGTTCGCCCATCAACTCTCTTGACATCACCGTAAGCCATAAGTTGATCTTTTGACAGGGGTCGGGCTAACTCCAAATGGATTTCTCGGTAAGGTGCAAACTTTTCCAGCAGCTGATCTAGGCTACCGTCATACATGAGCTTTCCATGGTGAATGAGCAGGACTCGTTGACACAAAGCCGTGATGTCAGCCATGTAATGGCTAGTCAACAGTACAGTAGCCTGATACCGCAGGTTGTAATCGCGGAGGAAATCACGTACCCCTACTTGAGCATTCACATCGAGTCCTAAGGTTGGTTCATCTAAAAACAGCACCTGAGGACGGTGTATAAGTGCTGCTAACAGTTCCGCCTTCATCCGCTCACCTAAAGACAGCTTTCGCACTGGTTGTGTCAGTTTCCCTTCCAGTGAAAGCATTTCGGTTAGCTCTCCCAAACGCTGTTGAAACTCTTGATCAGGAATTTTGTAGACAGCAGCGTTAATCTTCAGAGAATCTAAGGCTGGCAAATCCCAAATCAGTTGCTGTTTTTGCCCCATCACTAGGGTAATCTTTTGCAAAAATGATTCTTGGCGACGAAAAGGAACATGTCCAGCAACCTTGAGTTTACCACTAGAAGGGTAAATCAATCCTGTGAGCATTTTTAGTGTGGTCGTTTTACCAGCACCGTTTGGTCCTAAAAACCCCACGACCTCACCAGGTGCAATCTCAAAGGAAACATCTTGAACTGCTTTGATTTGGCGGTAGGTACGGCGGAAAAAGTGGGTGATGGTTCCTTTGATACCTGGTTCTTTGACGGAGACAGGATAAACTTTGCTCAGGTTTTGAGCAATGATGATTGACATAAATCTTGATTTAAACGCGACCGGAGCGCAAAATACTGATAATCAACCACAGCCCTAACAGACTAGCAGTGGCAAACAAAATATTGCTGATCAAAGATAACTGGGAGGCTTGGGCATTGCTGGAGATAATTGCTGCACCCATAATCAGTGAACCCACCAAGATGCTAAAAGAAAGCCGATTGGCAGCATCATCTGTAGTACGGCGCAAAGCATCCAAACCCCGTATTGACACATTCCACTGTAAGGTTTCCGAGGTGACTCGGTCTAATAACAGTTCAATATGTCGAGGAGTTTGTAAAGAGAGACTTTTGAGATCTAACGCTGTTCTCAGGAGCGATCGCACAGGATTTTCACCGATCAATTGACGACGAAATAAGTCTGTTAGCAATGGCTGAATTTCATCGATAAAGTTCAATTCTGGATTGAATCCACGCGCTAGCCCTTCTAAATTAGCTAGAGTTTTGGCATACAATCCCATGTTACTGGGCAAGCGAATTTTATTATTGCGGGCAACTTGTAAAATTTCGTAAATGACTTGACTAAAATTAATTTGCGACAAATTCACATTGACATACTTCCGTAGCATCCGGTCGTAATCATTTTCCAGCCGAGCCAAAATCACTGGTTCAGTAGAATCTGCTAATTGCAGGGTAAGTTGGGCACAACGTCCCGCATCTAGATCAACAATTGCCAACAACATTTCCGTTAATATCTGCTGCGTGCGGGGATCAAGTCTTCCTACCATTCCACAGTCTAACAGAGCAACACGCCCATCTTTGAGATAAAATAAATTCCCAGGATGGGGATCGGCGTGAAAGAAGCCATCTATGTATAGCTGTTGAAAGAAAACGCGAAATAAGAGCGTTGTAATGTCTTTACGCTTTGTAGCTGGGTCTTTACCATTGTTGTCATTGTCTAACTTTGCCGACAATATGGGTACACCGTCCAGCCATTCCATCACCAGTAATTTTGGTGTTGTCAAATCCCAGTTAATTTCAGCAACAACGATTTGTGTGGGATCATACCATCGACTACTAGACAAGTTATGTCGTAGCTGGTCAGTAAAGCTTGCTTCTTGTGTAAAGTCTAACTCTGCTTCTAACGCCTTGGTAAATTCTTCTGCAATAGATTTGATTTCATAGGTCTGCCCAAATTCTGTACGGGCGACCAAATCAGCGATCCCCTGAATTAGGGCAATATCTTGAGCAACAGTGAGATCAATTCCCGGACGTTGCACTTTGAGAGCCACTTCCCGTCCATCCGCAAGTGTAGCACGATGTGTCTGGGCTATAGAGCCTGCTGCTACTGGAATTGGATTGATTGTGGCGAAGGTTTCTTCCAGAGGACGCTTTAACTGTTGGCGAATAACAACCTCTATTTCTGGCCAAGGAACTGGAGGTACTTCGTCTTGTAACGTTGACAGTTCCTCAATATAAGCAGCATTCAGCAGATCTGGACGAGTAGAGAGCAGTTGACCAAGCTTAACATAGACTGGTCCCAAATCCACTAAGATATTTTTCAAAACGGCAGGCGTCGGTAACTGGGGTTCATCAGTTTTTCCCCCAGTTAGTAAGCGTCGCATGTAGTCCCAGCCGTTACGAAGCAGAACTTCAATAATTTCTCTTTGCCGAGGAACTGTTTGAGTGAGAAACATAGTTTTTTTAAGAGACGCAGAGTCGGGAAAGGGGAGTTAGGAGTTAGGAGTTAGGAGTTAGGAGTTAGGAATGGGGCATGAGATATGGGGCATAGGGCATGGGGCATGGGGCATGGGGCATGGAGAAGAAAGAGCGTCCTCCTTGTCCTCCTTGTCCTCCTTGTCCTCCTTGTCCCCCCTGTCCTCCTTGTCCCCTTTTCCCACTCCCCATTCCTAACTCCTAACCCTCCGCTCCCTTCGACTCCCAGGTTATACTGAAATCAGTACGTTGCGTGCGTCTGCCAAAGGTCTAGGGTTTATAGTAGATTAGTGAAACGGGGATCATTGTGTAGAGTTTTGAGGATCTGCTTAATTTCTTGGGTACGGTCTTTTTTAGCGATGAGCGTGACATTGCGATCGCGCACTATCACGACATCCTCTAACCCAATAGTAACAATGACATCGTCTGAATTGGTAGCATAAACAATCGACCCTTGCGTGTCTAACCCCACGTGAGTAGCCATTTCTACATTTGGAGTTTCGTCTTTTTTCATTAAACGCTCAATTGCATTCCAATCTCCCAAGTCATCCCAGCCAAATTCCACTGGTAGGACATATGCTAGAGTTGTCTTTTCCATTAGGGCAAAGTCTATACTCTTTTTAGGTAGCTGAGGGTAGATGTCGGGACCATGTTTTTCTAAGGGTTCTATGATTTCTGGAGCATGGATATGCAATTCTTTGAGAATCACGCCCGCCCGAAAAATGAACATACCACTATTCCAGCTAAAGCGTCCTGTCGATAGAAATTTTTCTGCTGTTTGACGGTCTGGCTTTTCTGTAAAGCGGTTGACATGGTAGGCTGGCATGTCATTAAAGCTACCAAGTTCTTCACCCTGTTCAATGTAGCCATAGCCAGTTGATGGAAAGGAGGGCTTGATCCCCAGTGTGACAATTGCTGCTGTATTTGCTGCAAGTTGTGTAGCTGCACTTAATGTGTGAGCAAACACTTTTTGGTTAGCTATCCAGTGGTCAGCCGGGAAAAAGCCGATAACAGCGTCTTCTCCATAACGCTGTTTCAGTTCTAAGCTTGCCCAAGCGACTGCTGCAGCAGTGTCCCTTCCCTGTGATTCAATCAATAAATGACTCGATGGCAGTTCAGGCAGTTGTTCTTGAACACCTTGGGCTATAGGAGCAGAAGTTATAACCCACAGGTTATCCCAACTCCCTGTGAGTGGGAGCAGTCGGTCAGCGGTTGCTTGTAACAGACTTCTAGAGGTGCCATCAAGAGTTAAAAATTGTTTAGGTCGGTTTTGGCGGCTTAAGGGCCAAAAACGCTCACCTTTACCACCAGCGAGGATAACAGGGAACAAGGATTTAGTCATTGTGTCATAAAGACTTACTGAAGAACACTACAAGTGTACTGTGACCTTTGCCACTAGCAAGATTTGTAGCTTGGATTAACATTACGTTTAAACAGTGGTTGAGTGGGGAGAGAGTTGTGGTTAAACAAGTAGCACGCCAGAAACATCAGGGAACATCACAAAAAGTACAAAATTTGCAAAATGAGGAGACACTACAACAGCAAGCAAAAGAACAACCAGCAAATTTAACTCCTAAATTTCCTAGACAAGCAGGTTCAATTCCCAGCCAGCTGTACTACAGGATGGGGTTGACAATGCCTCGGTGGTTATTTTGGATATTGACGATTTTTGTGGGGATCACTTTATCAGGATTACTAGTCTCGTCTCTAGCGCTTTGGACTCCCTTATGGAGTGATATAGATCACACTGAAGACGAGTTAGGAATAGGTAGTAAAGACTTGCAAAAAACACCTCTGCCGGCAGATGTCTTGAGTAACCTTTCTGAGTATCAGCTCAAACGACCGATGAATATTTTAGTATTGGGGATTCAACCAGTCCCTGGCAGTGTTGATGGTTCACCAGAAAGTTTTGCTGGGAAAAGCAATACCATGTTGCTGGTACGATTCAACCCCGGTGATAAGACCCTGCGGGTGCTCTCAATTCCCAAAGATACTATGACAGCTATTCCTGAAAAAGGATTAAATAAGGTGTCTGATGCCAATGCTCAAGGTGGTCCAGTTTTGGCAGCTCGTGTGGTGAGCCGTACTTTCAATAATGCACCCATTGACCGTTATATACGTATCACTACCAGTGGTTTACGCCAATTGGTAGATGAATTAGGTGGAGTTGAGGTCTACGTTGCTCGACCAATTACATACAAAGATAACTCTGGACGACAGATTAGTTTAGTCAAGGGTTGGCAAACTCTTAACGGGGAGCAAGCAGAGATATTTGCTCGTTTCCGTGAACCAGGATTGGGAGATCTGCCAAGAGTACAGCGACAGCAAGCACTCTTGTTGGGGTTACGCAATCGCCTTAACAGTCCTACTGTTATACCTAAATTGCCAATATTAACCCGCTTTATGCGCAAGTACTTTGACACCAACCTCAAAGCCGAAGAAGCAATGGCATTGGTTAACTATTGCGCTAACCTGGAGCGAGATAATTTACAAATGACCATTTTGCCCGGTACGTTCAGCCGATTTAGCAAAGATCCTAATAGCTATTGGTTGAATCTGACTGGACAAGTGAATTTATTAAATGATTTTGTGGGAGTGAATGTAGCTGGCATGAAACCAGATACACGACCACTTTCCAACCTTAAAATTACTATTCAAAATGCTTCTGGCAAACCCCAGCAGACTCAAAAAGTTATTAACTATCTCAAACAAAAAGGCTTAACCAAGGTTTACGCAGTCCCAGACTCACCTGATCCCCAACTTCAGACTAAAATTGTTGCACAAAAAGCCAATCGTCAAGCAGCACAAGAACTACAAAAAATCCTCGGCTTGGGTCAAATTCAAGTGTTGTCAATTGGCAATTTAGACTCTGACTTCACAATTCGGATTGGTAAAGATTGGAAATAGGGCATAGGGCAATGGCTCCCCCATGCCCATTTATTTTCATTCCTTCTAAAACTATGAAAAAAATTATACTTCGTTTATTTGGGTTGATTATAATTGTGTGCCTTGCTTTTTTGTGGATCATGCTAAATCCACATCCAGCTTTTGCACAAGCAAAAACAATCAACTACAGTAATACCAATCTTGAAAAACGTGATTTTTCTGACTCTGATTTAGAGGGTGCAACTTTTGTAGCTGCCGAAATGCGAGAAGCAAATTTTCAAGGAGCTAATTTAACCAATGCTATTTTGACCCAAGGAGTTTTACTAAAAGCCAATTTAGAAGGGGCAAATCTGACAGGTGCTTTCGTTGATCAAGTTACTTTAGATAGTGCAAACCTCAAAAATGCCATTTTTAGAGAGGCAATGATGGTACGTAGTCGCTTCTATGATGCCATAATTACTGGTGCTGATTTCACAGACGCCTTGATTGATCGTTATCAAGTGGCACTTTTGTGTAAAACAGCTGATGGGGTCAACCCCGTGACAGGCGTCTCTACACGAGATAGTCTAGGATGTCGTTAAATTTGTAGAGACGTAGCATGCTACGTCTCCACAACCATGCTACGTCTCTACATTTAGTCAAAATTTTTCTCACAAACTCCAAAATTTCAGGTTAAATATTCAACATATATGTGCCGTCTGAGAGTTGCCGAGTACTATTCGTGACACAAGAACAACAAAAACCCTCTCGTTCTATTGCTGGCATTGCTGGAATTGTTGCAGTTGCTACTCTAATTAGTAAAGTCTTTGGTTTGGTGCGGCAGCAAGTTCAAGCTGCTGCTTTTGGTTTGGGACCTGCTGCTGATGCCTTTAACTATGCCTACACAATCCCTGGATTTCTACTGATATTGCTGGGTGGTATCAATGGACCATTTTACAGTGCAGTTGTCAGTGTCTTGGCTAAGCGGAAAAAAGAAGAAGCCGCGCCTTTGGTAGAAACAATTACAACGCTTATAGGTGGCATACTGCTCATCGTCACGATTTGTTTAGTTATTTTTGCGCCTAATTTCATTGATGTCTTTGCACCTGGTTTGCAACTGAGTCACAAAGATTTGGTGAGGAGTATTGCTATTCGACAACTCCAAATTATGGCACCAATGGCAGTATTAGCAGGACTGATCGGAATTGGTTTTGGTGTGCTCAATGCTGCAAATCAATACTGGCTACCCTCTATCAGTCCTTTGTTGTCCAATGTTACGGTGATTATTGGTCTGGGCATTCTTTATCTGCAAGTTGGTAATAAGATGAGTCTTCCTGACCAACACTATGCGACTTTGGGCGGTATGGTTTTGGCTGGCGGCTACCTAGCTGGGGCAGCTTTACAATGGTGGGTGCAGCTCATTGCACAGGCAAAGGCTGGCTTAGGTAGACTGCGGCTGCGATTTGATTTTCATCAACCAGGGGTCAACGATGTAGTTAAAATCATGCTGCCAGCCACATTTTCCTCAGGAATGTATCAAATCAACCTCTATACTGATTTGTTCTTCGCTTCTTTACTTCCCACTACTGGGGTTGCAGCTGGCTTAGCAAATGCATCTTTACTTGTGCAAACTCCCTTGGGGATTATTTCTAATGTCATTTTAGTTCCCCTACTACCAATCTTTTCCCGACTTGCTGCCCCAGAAAATTGGCCTGAGTTAAAATTGCGCATTCGTCAAGGTCTTTTGCTTTCAGCTTTTACCATGCTCCCCTTGGGTGCCTTGATAGTGGCGCTGTCTGTACCAATTGTAAGGGTTGTCTATGAGCGTGGTGCTTTTAACCGAGCAGATTCGGGATTGGTGGCTTCTTTGTTAGTTGCTAATGGCATTGGCATGTTTGCCTATTTGGCACGGGATGTCTTAGTGAGGGTGTTTTATGCTCTGGGCGATGGTCAGACGCCCTTTCGCATTAGTATGATAAACATCTTCCTCAACGCCTTTTTGGATTACTTTTTGATCCAACGTTTCGGCGCGCCTGGTTTGGTATTGGCAACTGTGGGAGTCAATTGCAATTCCGTCTTAATGCTGTTATGGCTGCTAAATCGTAAGCTGAATGGTCTGCCTTGGCAAGAGTGGAGTTTGCCAATTCTAGGTTTGACCGCTGCCAGCATGGTAGCCGGTGTCGCAAGTTTTGGTATTCTGGAGGGTTCCCAGAAGCTTTTGGGACAAAATGGTTTGCTGCTTCAGTTGTTGCAATTGTCTATTGCTGGTCTGGTTGGCTTGTGTATTTTTGGTGCGATCGCCGCTTGGATGAAGTTACCAGAGGTAAATGTTTTTGTCTCTCGTCTGCGTCAGAAGATTTTGAAAAGATAGAGGGATGAGCTCTAATCACACATATTAAAGAAAATCACTTTTGTTCACCCGAATGGATGAAAATCTTTCATCCACTCGGGTGACCTAAATAGATGAGGTTAATTTATTTTAAAAAAGAGATTCTAGTAGTAGAAAATATTGAGAGTATTCAATCTCTAAGAAAGATGAATAAAGAGTTTTCTCTCTTAACTAGTTAACTCCTAATAGCTAAATTTTAGACTCCCACTGAAAGCCAAATTCTATCTGATACACACAAAAATTTCTATAAATCTAGTCAGGAATACACTTATGAAACTTACAAAATTAGCAGTCTCGACACTTGCTGTTGCTTCTGTTGTTCTTTCTGCTGGAATTGCCAGCGCTCAAACATCCTCAACACAAACCACGACAACCACAACAAGTGATGGGAATGGTAACTCTATTACCCAAACAACCACAACAGGTGACAACAACGGTAACTACAGCACTCAAACTCAAACATCGACAACATCGAACACAATCAATACCAACCGTGGTATGAGCAGGAGCTACATTGGTGCTGGTATTGGTGCTGGTGTGACCAATGGTGGTAGAAACAACGATGCAGCTACATTTGGTGGCAACGTCCAAGGACGATACGCCATTGCAAACCAACCTCTTTCCATTCGTGGTGCAGTTCTGTTCGGTGGTGATTCAGTAGCAATTGTGCCAACCATAACCTACGATGCTGCGATCGCCAAAAACACAAACCTATACTTTGGTGGCGGTTACTCCTTTTTGAGTGACGAAGGTCAAGCCAGCCAGTTAGGAAATAAAAATGCACCTGTTTTGACTCTTGGTGCTGAATCACAAGTTGCTAAAAACACCGTCGTCTATAGCGATGCTAAGTTTGGCATTGATGCTTACGAAGGCAGTGATGCTGATGCTCTTAGTCTCCAAGCAGGCGTTGGGTATAGTTTCTAAGGAGGACAGGAAAGACAAGGAGGACAAGAGGATTGATCTCAAGAATTGCGTGAAATGGTATAAGGCAAGACGCTTGAGTTAAGGACAACAGAACCCCGGTTTCTTGAAGAAACCGGGGTTCTTGCCTATCTACTCTGAATCTGACGTGGCTTTTGTGGCTAAGTTTAACTTTCACTTTAACCAATATTAGAAATTATTCTCTCAAGAGATTTTAAAAAATAATTTCTTTATTAGAAAATATGCTTTATTAGCCTGGGTAAGTAGACTTTATTTTAAGATTAGGGGCAGTGCATTAGGCGGCAAGCTAATTTTATCGTAACTGCTATCCAGACTGCCTCTATAAGAGCCATTTTTGTGACTTTGTTTGTATAGTTGTTTTTATAGACTTATCCAAAGAGGGTATCACAATAGCAAGCCAATTCTTACAAGAAAATCGTATCACCAAATAATTATTTAAACCTAGTAAAAACAGGAGTGATTAACCTATAATAAATCAATTGTCAAGCCTTTTTTCCCAAGTCTTTTCTTTAAAATTTATGCAAAGTAAAGATGTAGAGAGCCTTAATTTTTCGTCTCTGCATTTTTGTGCCTTTGCATGAGGTTATGATTTCTAGACAACCAAACTACTGATATTAACTCTTGCCTATTAACAACCAATGGTGAACTCTACCTTAGTTGCGACACTCTATGTCAATCCTGTAGTGGGAAACGATAGTAATGCCGGAACACGGTTAAACCCCTATAAAACTCTCACTCGTGCTCTAAGAGAAACCACCACACACAACACAATCATTCAACTAGTCTCTGGAACCTATAGCACTGCTAGTGGTGAAGTGTTTCCGCTAGTTATTCCAGCTGGGGCAATGGTGGTGGGTCATAAAGCCACCAAAGGTAAAGGTATCGTGATTTCAGGTAGTGGTGAGTATCAGAGCCCTAGCTTTGGCTCACAAAACGTTACATTACTTTTGCTTGGTGATGCCCAATTAATGGGTGTGATGATCGAGAATGCTGCAGCCAAAGGTACTGGGGTCTGGATCGAATCAAGTACACCAACTTTAGCTAATAACACTTTGATGAACTGTGGTCGGGAAGGTGTGTTTGTCAGTGGTAGTGCTAAGCCAGTCATTCTAGACAATGTGTTTGTGCAAAATGCTGCCTCTGGATTGGTCATAGCACGCACTAGTGAAGGGGAAGTGCGGCGGAATGTTTTTCAAAAAAATGCTTTGGCGATCGCAATTAGTGACTTTGCTGCGCCTTTAGTCGCAAACAATACACTATCACAAAATCGGCTAGCGATCGCGCTTTCACGGAAGGCACGACCTGTATTACGCAACAATATCATTGAAAAAAATACGCAGGGTGGTCTATTGATCAACGGTAATGCCATCCCTGATCTTGGCACTCCTCAAGAAAGTGCTGGTAATATTTTCCGCCATAACCAAAGGTTTGATTTGCAAAATCTGACTTCTACAAAAGTCATTTCTGCTGGCAACGACTTAAACATGAAACAGGTCAAAGGATTAGTAGAGTGCATTGCACCAAAAAAAGACACTCACTCGCTAAGCATGGTCAATCCAAATAATGTTTATGTTTCCTCTTTTATCGACCTTATAGGTCATTGGGCAGAACCATTTATCCAGGCATTAGTCAATATGAATTTAACTCGTGGTTTTGCAGATGGCAGTTACAAGCCTGATAAACCAATGACTCGTGCCCAGTATGCATTTTTAGTGGCAAATGCATTTAACCCATCTCCCAAACACCCAGATCCAGATTTTATCGATATACCAAAGAATTTTTGGGCGTACGATGCCATCAAAATTGCAGCGCGGGGTGGCTTCGTTAGCGGATTGAGCGATCGCACCTTCGGCCATGCTCAAAATGTACTCAGGCTACAAGTGATTGTCTCCTTAGCGAATGGACTTGCTTTAAACACAGCTCATCCTGATATTTTACGTGGCTATATTGATTATCATGCTATTCCTGATTCTGCCCGCACAGCAGTCGCCACTGCAACACAACAGAGAATAGTTGTGAATTATCCTGAGCCTAGGCTGCTCCAGCCTTCTCGAGAAGCCACACGTGGGGAAGTTGCTGCAATGGTTTATCAAGCATTAGTCATCATAGGACGAACACCCGCAATTCCTTCTCCTTACGTTGTTTCTCCTTTAACAAATAAAAATCTAGGTTGAAAAAATTTTAAAACCACAAACTGTAGCTAAAAGCACGGTAGGCTATATGGGATGGCAGCAGAATTTATGCTTATTGCCCGAAGCCGAAAGCCCGATGTTCACACCATTTCCGAACACCTCCGCCGCCTTGGCAAGAGCCTTATTGATTCATTACAGCTTCGACCTCAGTGGCTACACTGCTAGTGAGCTAGTTGGTATTTGGCAAAAGCAATTCTCAGCTGATTGGTTACACCTTGCAGTCATTGAAGCACTGTATCAAGGTCGCTACAAAGCAGTTTCGGTGCAGCAAATCTTAATTTTTTGGCATCGGCGAGGGCAAGCAACTTTTCATTTCAACATGGAATTTGAACGCTTGATTTGTAGCAAGTTTCCAGAAAGCTTAACTTTACCAGCATCGCCAAATCTACCTCTAGGTTCAAGAAACAATTCTACCCAACAACTGAGTCATGCTGAATCATCGCCGACAGCAAAGCTTCCTCCTGTCAGCTTACCCACAACCTCGTCGGTGATGCGAGAAGACAAAGGATCTAGCGCTCAGCAAACAAAGACACAAGAAATTCGAAGTTTTTATACAGGAAACAGAAGTGAGAAAGACACGGGCAATTTAGCCAAACCTTCCGTGTCTTCTAATACTTCACCTTCGTATAGCATCTCATCCTTCTCGCCCACTGTGTCACAGCGTCTCAAACTTCCAACCTCTGCCCAATCATCAATTCCTAATCAACAGCCAAAGTCTCTTCCCGCTACTACCCATCCTCCAATTGGGCAATTCACCCCCAACATCAGCAAGCGCTCAGATCCCTTCACATCAAAGCTCCAAGCAATGTCTCACGACAAACAGCGGCGCTTCTACTCTCAAGAAGAGTCTGAGGAGCAGTAAGTAGGGGGAGTGGAAAATACACCGACTGACTGTCCTGCCATTATATTGATTTGACGTCTTTCAATTTATTGGCTCAACCACAGCCTTTAAACCCTTATTATTCAGTATCTTCACCATATTATCAGCGTTATAGCGGTTGCTAAAAACTCCCACTTGCATGACTTCTTGACCGTGCCAAACTGTATGAAAAGCGTTAGGGGCAAGGAATTTGACTAACTGTTCATCCTGTTGAGTTCCTGCTTCTACCACGACACGGTAACGTAAATCGATCTGCCCAACACTCGATACTTTTTGCGATAAACCTCTGCCATGGCTTACAGATGCTGCTTTGTGTGCTGATGCCTTTCGTACATGGTGAGTGTTGCCTTTCCGGATGTTAGAACTGGGAACGGGTGACACAGATGAATCACTAACCGGAGCTGCTTCTACGACGGGTAATTGTTGCCATTGAGCGCTGACGGGTTGTACAGGTGCGGATTCTACTGGTAGTTGTTGACCTTGTGTACTGACAGATTGTACGGGTGCGGGTACTACTGGCAGTTGTTGGTTTGACGTGCTAATGGGTTGTACAGGCGCGGATGCTACTGGGTTGACTCTAGATTGAGGAGCAGAAAATTCAATGGTATTGGGAGAAATCTGTACATAATTTAATTGTGGTGTATCAGGCTTGTTTGTCGGCATTTGAGGGGATACCTGCCTATAAGGATTCCTAGAGTTGATCAAAGGGTTTGTTAACCTCGGAGTTGAGACAACCTGCTGCCTATTGATGTGTTGTGTTCTTAAAGGTGGATTGCCATACCCTGTTAAGTTGATAGGAGCAGGAACATTAGTCATTGTGGGAGCAGCCACGGAAACTGATAACTTGACTGACTGGGGTTGCACCTGTGAACTGTTGGTTCTGTAGCTACTATTATTATGTAAAATGCTGTTATTTGGAACCCCTTCTGCTACACGTTCATTGGCATTTGCACTATTTGTATTGATTTTGCCAATCACGCGATCGCTGTTTAGGTTATTACCATAAGCAACAATCAGTTGCTTTGCAGTACTAGCATTAATATCATAGCGATAATTGCCGCGAAATTCGTTACCACCTGGCTCAGACGGGGTACCTAAATCTGGTATGGCTTGGTTGATGGCTACCAACCCATCTTCCTGATTATTTTGAATTAAATTATTCCGCACAATTGGGCGAGCGTTAGCCTGCACTACAATCCCGCATCTATTATCTTGAATCCGATTGCCAACAACTCTTGGCTGAGCATTTTGAGCAATATTGATCCCAAAACCTGTTTGTTGAAACACATTTTCCCTGACCTCAGGACGAGAATTACCACTCATGGTGATCCCATTTGCCCTATTTTGATAAAAATCATTGTGGCGGATCAAGGGTTGGCTGTTGCCAGTCACGGCAATTCCATCTTGAGTATTGCCAGCGAACGTATTTTCTACAACGACAGGACTACTGGATTCAATCCACAAACCGTAACCACGACGGTTAGAGTTGGTTACTGTGACCCCAGTTAATTTTGAGCGGTCTGCGCCAATGATCGCAACGTTTTGACTGCCAAATGTACGACTGAGATAATCTCCTCCTCCTCGGATCACAACATCATGACCTTTACTGCGTTGATCTCCTTGAAGCGAAATACCTGGTTTGAGCATCAAAGGAAATCTTTCTCCAGTCTCTGCACTGTACGTACCTTTTGAGAGTATGATCACAGTGTTGGGGCTTGCTGATTGTAGTGCTTTGGTGATTGTTTTTAAGGGAGTGCGTTCACTACTATTGCCTATGTTGTCATTTCCGATACTTGGGTTGACAAAAAGCACATTAACCTGAGACATTGTTTTGACATCGATCTGCCCCTGCTCCAAAGCTATTGGCTTCTGAGCTAGAGCGCTATCTACATTGGTAGTAACCGACAGGGTACTTGCCAACCCCACAATTGTGGTGAAAAATAAAACAGAAGAGTAAGCACTAGGCAGTCTTACTGCTTTTGAAAATAAATATGGTTGATAATATGATGCGACTACCTTGTCAGATAGAAGACTTGTCCTACAAGACTTAGGGAAAATATAGGGGTGAAACACTTGAAATGCACTCCTTAACCAAATATGACTTTTTATACTCTTTAAGACGCTGATGTGTCGATAAGCCTACTTAAATATTGACCTGTTAGCTGTTCTGGGACTTATTAAAAACATAGATAAAAATGAAAAATGCGAAAACATTGCAAATATGAAAGAGGCTGGCTGTTACGATGGAAACACTAATGGGGTTGTTGTCATGGTCGAGCCACACAGCCGAACCGAACAAACACAGCAAGTTGTTTACCGCATTTTAGATGCAAATTTAGATCGTGCGCGTGAAGGTCTGCGAACTATTGAGGAATGGTGTCGCTTTGGCTTGAACAATTCCGAGTTAGCGGGAGAATGCAAGAAAGAGCGGCAAGAAATAGCTCATTGGCATACTGCTCAAATACGGGCAGCACGAGACACACTAGGTGATCTAGGTACTGAATTGACCCATCCTCAGGAAGAAAAGCGCACTAATATCCAATCGGTGTTACAAGCAAATTTCTGCCGTGTACAAGAAGCCTTGCGAGTGGTAGAAGAATATAGCAAGCTGTATAACCCGAATATGGGAAAAGCATTCAAACAGATGCGCTATCGGGTTTATACCCTAGAAAGTACTTTAATGGGTCATCAAAGACATCAACTGCTGTGGCGATCGCGCTTGTATCTTGTCACCTCCCCTAGCGAAAAACTGTTGGAGACTGTCGAAGCTGCGCTTAAAGGTGGATTAACACTTGTGCAGTACCGCAATAAGACTGCTGACGATAATTTCCGCCTCGAACAAGCAAAAAAGCTACGACAGCTATGCTCTCTTTACGGGGCTATCTTTATTGTCAACGACCGGGTGGATTTGGCATTGGCGGTCGATGCTGATGGAGTCCATCTAGGACAACAAGATATGCCTATTACTATTGCCAGACAATTACTTGGTCCACAGCGCTTGATAGGTAATTCTACCACAAACTCGGAAGAAATGCAACGGGCAATTGCCGATGGTGCAGACTATGTTGGTGTGGGACCAGTTTATGAAACTCCTACAAAAGAGGGTAAGGCAGCAGCCGGATTAGAATACGTCCGGTACGCTGCTAAAAATTGTCCTCTACCTTGGTTTGCGATTGGAGGCATTGATCCTAATAATGTAAATGAAGTGATTGACGCAGGAGCCAAACGCGTGTCAGTAGTGCGAAGCATAATACAAGCTGAACAACCCACTCTCGTGACACAGTATTTTCTCTCTCAGCTAAATCGCGTTCAACCAGAACCAACCCAGTCTCATGTCTAATCCAATTACACTTGTCGTTAATGGAGAAACCCATAACAGCTTATCTCAAACTCCTTTACCCGACTTGCTACAACAACTAGGATTCAATCCTCGCCTAGTTGCTGTGGAATATAATGGTGAAATTTTACACCGTCAATTTTGGTCCGAGACAAAATTACAACAGGGCGATCGCCTAGAAGTCGTCACAATTGTTGGGGGAGGGAGTGGGGAGTAGGGGAGTAGAGGAGCAGAGGGGGACAAGGAGGACAAGGAGGACAAGGAGGACAAGGAGGACAAGGAGGACAAGGAGGACAAGGAGGACAAGGAGGACAAGGAGGACAAGGGGAGCCAGTGCGTTGCGGAGGTGTCCTCCGTTGAAGCAACTGGCGTGGACAAGGGGAATCGTCTATGACGATGCTCTATGCCTTATGCCCTATGCCCTATTCCTAACTCTCAGTTCCTCATTCCACCCTTCACGCATTATGTGCTCGGGTGTATAGAGTGATCGATGTAGAGTTCTACGGTTAGCGAGTGCTTTGCCTGTACGACCGAGTTGTTCGCGCAGTTGCTTGTCTTGGCACAGGCGACGAAAAGCTTGCAGAATCTCGTTGCCAGGATAAAGATTTACCATAATGCCGTTTTCTTCGTGGCGAATCAGATCAGTAAACCCACCGAAGTAAGACGTAATGACAGGTTTACCAAAGTAGCCTGCTTCTTGGAAAACCATGCCCAAACTGTCAAGGTTATGGTCATCTAAAGTCAACATGGCAACAATATCACAGGCTGCATAGTAACCAGCTAGTTTTTGATCGGGTACATATCCAGCGAAGTGTACTCGACGTTCTACTCGTAAACGACGAGCCAAAGAATAAAGTTCTGGCTCATAAGAACCGTTTCCACACAGTACATAGTGGACATCTAATCCCAGAGTTAGCAGTGGTGTTAAAGCTTCAATGATTAGGTCGAAGCCTTTACGTTTGACAAACTTCCCGACTGAAAGAATCACGACCGCAGTTTCGGGTATATCATGTGCAATCCGCACCCGCGTACGTAAATGATCAAGATCACTTGAATTCAACGCCACGCCAAATTTTTCCTTTCGGACCACAGGGTGAATGACGTGGGTAGGGGTGTTAAATCGGAAATGGTTCGTTAGGTAGTCTCTTGTAAAGGAACTTTTACAAACAATTCCTTCAGCTCGTTTAAGTGTGATTTCAAATAACCATTTGTATATATAGTTATTTAAAATACAAAAAAAATCGTTTCCATGGACATAGATAAAAAAGCGAATAGGAAGAAGATAACTCAGCAGGAGCAGTGAAATAAAGTCATACCCATGACCCCACTCAATATACCGATAGTGATAGCGGAAATAGAGTTTGATTGCCAAAACGAATGACCAAACTGGATTTATAAAAGTTTGTAGAAGGCTCCCAATCCAACTACTATGAAAGTGTTTCAGAGTTGGCCAACGATAGACAGGAAAAGTTTGCGCCTTATCAAAAGCTTTATCTCCTGCACAACCAGCCACTAGAGCAATCACACGTTCTGGGTCTTGCAGACAGCGATTATAGATATATTCCTCAATTCCACCTGGTGTAGGCAGAAAATTACGGGATATCACAAGGATGTCACCAGATGATGCTGTTTTATCCCTGATGTTGGTCTGTATTGGTGAAATTTTGTCCATAAAAAACTATATAACCACCCTTTTAAACAGCAACAAGAGCCTGGAGGAAGTTTTATGATTTTGATATTTATACTCTTTAGGGCAGATGAGCCTTGCCCACACTACAGCAGTAGAATGTTATGAATACGCAGTAAAATTTTATTATTCTGTAGGAATAGTCACTAGCATATTTAAATACCACTCAAATAGTTGCCAAAATGCCGAAAGAGTGCATCCGTAACTTTTCAGGTACGGTTATCTACAAAGGGAAATCTCTCTCGGGCTAACTGTCTATTCAGGATAAGAAACGGTACATTTGAAATGTAGCCTGTTACTTAAAGCTACTGCCAATCTAAAACTTTGTAGGGCGACGGTCTGGCGTCACTGACGCACCGCAACACTCCTACCAGTATTGGTAGAAATCAAAAGTCATAAGTTTTTTAAGCGATTGTGTTATGCGTCAAAAACTGCAACAAGCTATAAAACCGCTGTTTAAATCTCTGTTTATACTGAGCCTTGTGTTTGCATTGGCATTTAGCCAAGCCGATGGTGCACTAGCTGCTCGCAGTGGAGGTCGAATCGGCGGTGGTTCCTTTAGAATGCCCTCAAGTGGCCGTACTTATTCACCTCCTGGTGGCGGCTATGGTGGTGGATACGGTGGTGGATACTATGCGCCATACCCAGGTGGTGGTTTTGGCTTTCCTTTCCTACTTCCTTTCTGGGGTATTGGAGGATTTGGAAGTTTATTTAGTATTCTGATTTTTCTGGCGATCGCTAACTTCATTTTTCAAGCCTTCCGTCGTGCTGCTAGCGGTGGTGACAATGAAGTCACCTACAGCGAAAACCCCTCTGTTTCCGTCTCTCGCTTACAAGTTGGGATGTTAGCAAGTGCTCGCAACCTACAAAGTGAACTCAACCAGATTGCAGAAACTGCTGATACAAACACCCCTGAAGGTAGAGCAGAAATTCTACAAGAAGCAAGCCTTGCTTTACTACGCCATCCAGAGTATTGGGTATATGCGGGTAGTGGTACAAAGCAAGCACGCCTCAACGCCGCTGAAGCAGAATTTAACCGTCTAGCACTAGCAGAGCGTAGCAAATTCACAGCAGAAACTCTCTCTAATGTCAACAACCAGCTAAGATATGCCCCACCTAAAGATGCTTTGTCGGCGGCTGGTGGTGACCTCGACAACCCAACTCGTCTGATCAGTGAAGGACCTGGAGAATACATCATCGTCACATTACTGGCAGCAACGCTGGGTAACTTCCAATTACCAACAATTAATAACACTGACGATTTACGTCAAGCCTTACGTCAAATTGGTAGCATTCCCAGTGATAAACTACTTGCTCTTGAAGTTCTGTGGACTCCACAAGCTGAAGGCGATACCCTCACTTCAGATGATTTATTAGCAGAATATCCAGATCTGAAACTGGTGTAAGCCAATACAGCTTTTAGGTCAGTTGAGGATAAATATAGGCAAAGAACCCCGGTTTCTTCGAGGAACTGGGGTTCTGCTGTTACTGAACATTAATGTGCGGAACAACCAGCAGCGGTAGTCCCTAAACCTGTAGCACCAGACACTGAAGAAATCAAGGTAACTTCTCCTTTGTTATTGAACACCCAACCAGTTGCAGGGACAATTGTTACGGTTTGAGGTTGAGAGCGTAATTTGACACCTGTTGTGTTGGGTTCTTGGTGTACTGTGGTTACTGGCAGGCGAGTATCTGTCCAAACTACATCACTATTGAGAGGTTCATCAGGACTAGGAGGTAAACCACCACGTCCAGTGACGATAAATCTACTGTTCCCAGAGCTAGCAAAGGCAGGACAGCTATTGTTACGTACTGTTTTGGAAGCATCAAAGACCGTTGTTGGCAGAAGCTCTAATCCTCGGCTGGGGTCAATCTCCGGAGTGTTGATAGTGACTTGACCACCCAAAGAGGGATTTGTTTGTGAAATGGCAGTAATATCATTTGTTGATAGTTGACGCGGATCTAAAGTACCCGGACTTAGCCTCTCCAGGTCTAGGCGACTGAGAGGGTCTATGTTGAAAAGGTTCGTAACGTCTACTGTGACTCTTCCACCACTGCCACTAAAAGCATTGGCAGTGATGTCGCTGTTTTCCCCAGGAACAGCAACGATGAATGGTGCAGTGATGGTAATGTTACCGCCATTACCCCCACTCAGATTCGTGCCTGCAGAAGTGGAGATTTGACTACCGCGACGCAGCAATAAGATGTTTCCTAACTGCAAGTCTATATTACCGCCTTGACTGCTAACGGTTTGAGCAGAAATCGAGGCTCCATTATCAAGAGTGAGATTGCCCGCTTGTAACGTAATGTTGCCTGCGTTGCCTGCACCATCACTATTGACTGATATTTTTGCCCCATCTCTAATAGTGACTTGAGGGGGATCAATGAAGATGCTGCCACCGTCTCCTGTGGAGCCAACAGTTGTGTTGGCGAAGATTCCACTCGCAGAACCTTGATTACCAACAACATCGCTAACAGTATCAGTAGAGCCAGATGATTTCAATTGTTCTGCAACCTGAGATAGCCTTTGGGCAAAATTAGGGTCACTTCCAGCAAGGGTGATTTTGTCTTTAACATTGAGTCTAATAGTTCCAGCCTTGCCGCCGCTACGAGTCAATGTTGCAATTTGTCCACCGTTGAGAGCTTCAAGGGTATTAGCGTTGATAGTAATATTACCTGCATTACTATTGTTAAAAGTTGCTGCAGCAACAACTGCACCATCGGCAACGCGAAATTTACCAGTGGTAATATTTATATTTCCTGCATCACCTGAGGCTCCTCTATCGGTCAGGGTTAACACTGCACTAGAAAAGCCGATAGAACCAATTCCTGAAATATTAACAGAGTCAGAAGCATTGATTTGAACTTCTCCTCCTTTGCCTTGAGCACCAGGAAAGTTTCCTATTGGTCGAAGAACAGCAGCATTGATTTGCGAACCATCGGTTAATGTCAGCTCTTTTGTGGTGATATCTACTCGACCACTGTTGCCCACACCTCCCGGATTGACACTGCTAGTAATGAAGCTAGAGTTTGATAGGGAAACTGAGTCTGATGCTTGCACAGAAATATTACCTGCATCCCCCTTAGCAGATGTAATGGCAGACAATACTGCACCTTTACTTAAAGAGAGTGATCCAGTTTCAACCCTAATGTTACCTCCCTTACCTATGCCAGTAGACTCTATTGTGCTGAACAGACCGCTAGAGCGTCCATTCGTGCCTGTACCATTGAAGGTAATGGCATCACGCCCATTAATGTTAATATCACCTGCATTTCCCCGCCCAACAGTTGTGGCACTGATTTGAGCACCGTTATTTAAAAACAGCGACCCAGTTGTCACGTTGATATTGCCTGCGTTACCTACACCGCCAGATTCAACAGTACTGTAGGCAGCACTGGAATTTTTATTAGTGCCAACACCATCAAACTTAACAACATCACGGGCATTGATAGTAATATTTCCACCATTTCCCTTTCCGTAGGTGCTTGTAATGAGTTGAGCTCCATTGCTCAATGTTAGAGAACCAGTGTTTATTTGGATATCTCCTCCCTTACCTCCTACACCTCCAGATAATAATGATGAGGAGATCCAGCTATAGCTTTGGCTGTTGCTATTGTTATTTGCACCATCAAGGTTAATGCGATCACGGGCATTAATAGTAATATTACCGGCATTGCCTTGCGCGAAGCTAGATAATTTGCCACCATTAGTTAATGAGAGAGTTCCAGTACTTACTTGGATATCTCCCCCATTACCTACACCTAAAGTTTGCACTCCACTGTCAATTCCGTTCCCACCTACGCTATCTAAGGCAACGGTGTCCTGGGCATTAATGGTGACATTGCCAGCATAACCCTGCCCGAAGTTATTAGCATTGAGTTGACCACCTTTTGTTAAAAATAGTGACCTAGCGTTTACCTGGATATTTCCACCCTTGCCTACACCATTACTTCCGACCGTAGTGTTTGCATTGCTGGGGAATGGGTTAGTACCTCCTACGCCGTCAAAAGTAACTGTATCGCCATTGATAATAATATTGCCTGCATTCCCTTGCCCATCCGTGCTAGTACTGAGTTGAGCACCATTTTTCACAGAAAGCGACCCAGTTGTCAGCCTGATGTCTCCCCCTTTGCCTATCCCTCCAGTTAACAACTCGCTTTGCACACCACTAAATGCATAACCTACTATGCCATCCAAATAAACTGCATCGCGAGCCTCAATGGTAATATTGCCAGCTTCACCTTGCCCTGAGACGCTTGTATCTAGTTGAGAACCATTGATTAATGATAGTGATCCGGTTGTCAGCTTAATGTCTCCTCCCTTACCCACACCACCAGTAAACACGTTACTGTCAGCATAGCTACTACCATTAAAACTGACTGAATCGTGGGCATTGATGAGAATATTCCCCCCGTTCCCATTGCCTGAGATGCTACTGCTTAAAAAAGCACCATTGGTTAATGAGAGAGTACCCGTTGTAATTTGAATATCTCCGGCTTTGCCGACCCCTCCCGGTAGCACAGAAGTGATGGCACGAGTTACACCATTGCTGTTATTGCCGTTAAAGTCAATGCGATCGCGAGCATTGATAATAATATTGCCACCATTTCCTTGTCCAGCGACTATGGTAGACAGCTCAGATCCATTTTGTACTGTTAGGGAACCAGTGTTGATGTTAATATTGCCACCATTACCTCTGGCATTTTGAGAAACTTCGTTATCAACGAGACTTCCTTGATCTAAGGTCATTGCCTCTGTCGCACTCAGCTTAATATCTCCACCAATAGTGCCAACATTCCCTAGCCCGATGCCAATTCCACCGTATAGATATGCATTGGACATTTTCAAATTACGGGCATTGATGGCAATATCTCCACCACCTGCACCAAAGACACTCATGGCTGCGTTGTTCAAGGATACATCCGCGCGTTGTACATCATTAGGAATGCTTAAATTTAGGGTATTATTTGTAATATCCAAGCCCACAGTTCCTGGGGAAGCTAATCCTGCAAGTTCGATATGACCCCCATAGGCTCTGAGGCTACCACCATCTAGGCTGACATTTCCACCCACTAACAACAAACTATTCCCATTGGGCACTCTTAGACCAATTGTATTCTCGCCATTTGGATTGATCCCTGCAGGTGCTTGGGAACGGTTGATAATTTCACCAGTGGGCAGTTGATTGAATAGCAATGCGGAAGGATTGATTGTCAACAAAGGAGACGGTGCCTCTGGGTTGGAAGCACTGAAAAACCCAAGATTACCAAACTGGAGGGCATTGGCTGTTGTTGCAACAAAGGAACCACCAATATTTAAGCTAGCATTTGGACCAAAAACAATCCCCGATGGATTAATTAGAAATAGGTTGGCTGTTCCATTCGCACGGATTATCCCATCAATGTTGGAGATTGATCCGCCTGTTACCCGACTGATGATATTCTGAATTTCAATAGCGTTATTGAAAAAAGCAGTACCACCAGTGGGTACAGAAAACTGTTGAAAACTATGGAATAAGTTGCGTCCAGCTTGGGTTCCTCCCCCAATCAGACTGGTGTTGCCACCCGGAGTGACGATAGAGTTATTTGGTAAAGTCCGATCTGGAACAATTTGAGCGATCGCACAGTTAGCGCTCAGAATGCTAGCACACAAACTAGCAACTCCTAATAACCAGTTAAAACTCCTAGCTTGTCCAGACATGGAACCCCCTAGCACACACTCAGCAGGTGTTCAATAAAGAAGATGACTCTGCGTAAGTTTTTAGTAAATCACATTGGGGGTGTGATTTATACAAAGTATTTTTGCAATTACAAAATAATGTGACTTTAACTTGCTACAACTCGAAAGCCACAGACCCTAAGACCACCATCCGATTCATTCCAGCTACGACTCGCACTTCGACAAAGAACCGGACTGAAACTCCAAGAACCGCCACGAAGCACTCGGCGATTATGATCACCACCTATTTCCCAAACTGTTCCATCTGTTGGTGCACCGTCGTAATTTTTGTGCCAGGGGTCAGCACACCATTCCCAGACTAACCCATGCATATCATACAATCCAAAAGCGTTTGCGACCTGAAAACTGCCAACAGATGTTGTTTCTTTACGAAATTTACCTTTTAAGTCAAAAGCATGGGTATCACTTCCATTACAGTTAACCAACTCCGAAGTGATGGTTTCGCCAAAATGGAACGGTGTTGTTGTGCCAGCACGACAAGCATATTCCCATTCAGCTTCACTCGGCAAACGATACTTTCGTCCAGTTTTTTCCGACAGCCTGGCACAAAACTCTACTGCTTCATGCCAAGATACATTTTCAACTGGGCGATTGATTCCTTTGAACTTAGATGGATTGGGATTTAATGACTGCTTAACTTTGGGTAACGCTGCTACAGATCGCCACTGAGTCTGAGTTATGGGAAATTTTCCCATAAAAAAAGGTTTCACACTGACTTTGTGTTGTGGACGTTCATCAGCATCTCCTTCATCTTTTGGCGAACCCATCAGAAAAGTTCCGCCTGGAATGGCGATCATTTCCAGAATAACGACGTTACCTAAATCCTCTACATAAAACTTCGCAGTCTGTAGTTGACGACTAATTTCTTGACCTCTGGCGTTGACTGTGACCACATCAAATTCAAACGTTCGTAGTGCAGGAAATATTGATATGGTTTCTTGTGGTTTGCTTGGTGGCTTCTGTTGAGAATACAAAGGTAGTTCACCACTAGGAAACCTTGGAGAATTTAAATCCTGGAGAACTTCTACTGCTGATTGATATCTTTCTTTGGGCAAATGTTTCAGTAACTTATCAAGAATTTGCCCCAAGTCATTGCTAATGGTCACACCTGTTTCCAGTAAACGCTCTCGCCATAACCATTGAGCGCTCATAGGATCATAAAGATGATCATGAATCTGTCCATCAGAATCTCTTGTAGGCAAACACTGTGTCAACAGACGCACACAAGTAACCCCTAAAGAGTAGAGATCACTCGCTTGATAGGCAAATCCTGCCATTTGCTCAGTAGGCGCATAACCGACTGTATATATGACTGTGGCTTGTCTAGCTAAGCTAGTTTGTGTTACGTGCTTGGCACCACCAAAGTCAATCAATACAAGATCCCCTCTTGGAGAGGATCGGCGAATGATGTTTTCTGGCTTGATATCCCGATGGATAACGTTACGAGAGTGAATAAAATCAAGAACAGGCAATATATCAGTGAGGAGTTCTCGAATTTGCTGTTCGCTAAAGGCTTGTTGTTGTAGTTCTTGTAAGAGAGTTCGTCCTTGAATAAATTCTTGCACCAGATACAAGCACGAACCTTGTTCAAAGAAAGCAAGTAATCTAGGAATTTGCTGATGATTTTCTCCGAGTTCATACAGCCGAAAAGCTTCTTCTTTAAATAGTTGAGCTGCTTTAGTACGCTCAGAAGTTCCTTGAACTTGCGGAAAAAATTGTTTGATGACGCAAGGTGCATCTAGTCTATCTGCATCTTCTGTTTCATAAGTTCTACTGAATCCACCTTCACCTAATAATCTCAATACACGGAATCGATTTCTCAGAAGCTTGCCAAAGTTGCTTTGTCCACAACTCATGCAAAATCTATTGCCGTCAGGGTTGAAGGGATTTGAGCAATTAAGATTTTGGCATATTTGCATAATCAGTCGGATATCGCATCTTGTCCAACGTTGACTCCGCGAAAGTAAATTAAAAACATAATCTTTATGCAATAATTACACATCAGCTATAATCTCTTATTCACCTAAGTACAATCCCACACAGGTAAATCATGAGAATATTTTGCTTATTTGTGTATCTGTTTTTGGAATTTAAATATGAATATATATGAGGGCACAGATTTCCATTACGAGAGTCTATCTTGATTCTATTAATTTTGTCAAGCACTTTTGCAGGACTGTCATTATTGCAACCACAGCCTCTCGCAGATGCACGCAGATATGCTAGACAATGATCTGCGTTTCAAATCCCAATTCACACTGAGCTTTTATCTTGAAAAGACGCACGGATTAATTCAGCCACAAGCGCAGAGCTCGCAGAGACTAAAATCAAAATCACACTAAGAGCATTAATGTCGGGCTTGACACCTGTTCTAATCCGGCTAAAAATCTCCATTGGCAAAGTATTGTAACCACTACCAGTGGTGAAACTAGCAATTAGAAAGTCGTCAAAACTAAGAACAAAGGCTAGCAAACAGCCAGCTACAATCCCAGGTATCAGCTGAGGTAGCAGCACTTTTATAAAAGCTTGTATTGGTGTTGCTCCCAAGTCTAGTGCTGCTTCTTCTAAATGAGGATCTAGGTTGGTGAGTCGAGAAGATACAACAAGACTCACATAGGCTAGACAAAACACTACGTGCGCTGCCACAATTGTCCATAAACTTAAGGGAATGGCAACCGCTGCCAAAAAAACTAGGGTTGCAGTGGCGATCGCAATATCAGGAATAATCAACGGTAGGTAAGACATACCCCTATACAATGTCTTACCAAGAAACCGATAACGTGCTAACCCGACCGCCATCAAAGTGCCTAACACAGATGAAATACCTACTGCACAACAGGCAACAATCAAACTATTTTGTAAAGCAAAAAAAATGCGTTCATCACTAAAAAGTTTGCGATACCAATCCCAAGTAAACCCTTGCCAAGCTGCACTATAGGATGATTGGTTAAAGCTATAAAAAGCAAGTACCAGTATAGGCAAGTACATAAAAACAAACATCAACAGTGAAAAAACCGCCTGCCATACGACACGTGGTTTATGTTGAGATGGATGTCTATTCACATTTATTGTTATAGTTTATTTCTTATTTAGCTTGTTATTTGTAGCTTATTTTCAATCAAAAGTCAATGTCACCCATTATTTGTAGTCAACTACCCCGACCTGCCCTTCGGGAGTGAGGTCGGGGCTTGCAAAAAACCTAGTTGAACTAGGCTCCTAAAGCACAACTACGAATAGCTTATATATTGTTGCGGTAAGACGCAGGCTTAGAGCGATTGCGACCCAGTAGACCTGCAAGACCAATTAAACCAAGGAAGCCTAACCAACCCCAACTAGGACCGTTATCACTGTCTGTTGTCGTGCTGCTTGTAGTTCCTTGGTAATTGCTGTTACCTGTAGTGCTACTTCCAGAAGTGCTATTACCTGCGGTGCCAGCACCAGTTGTTGTACCAGTTCCAGTACCACTGTCTGTTGCTGTACCGCCAGTCCCAGTGGTTCCAGTGGTACCAGTGCCTGTTCCAGTGGTATCAGTGCCTGTTCCAGTGATACCAGTTCCTGTTCCAGTGGTACCAGTGCCTGTTCCAGTGGTACCAGTTCCTGTTCCAGTGGTATCAGTGCCTGTTCCAGTGATACCAGTTCCTGTTCCAGTGGTACCAGTGCCTGTTCCAGTGGTACCAGTGCCTGTTCCAGTGGTACCAGTGCCTGTTCCAGTGGTACCAGTTCCTGTTCCGGTTGTACCAGTGCCTGCTGTTCCAGTGGTACCAGTGCCTGCTGTTCCAGTGGTACCAGTTCCTGTTCCGGTTGTATCAGTGCCTGTGGTTCCAGTGGTACCAGTTCCTGTGGTTCCGGTTGTACCAGTTCCAGAACTACCAGTCCCGCCAGTACCGCCACTGCCACCCGCAGAACCACCAGCTTGGGCATAAACAGGTGCAGCTAAAGGTAAGGTAGCTAAACTAACAGCAAAGGCACTAGCCCATAGTTTTTTTGAGATGGAATTCTTCATGGTTATTGTTCCCCTTAAATTTTAAATTTCTCTAATGTTTTGATTTGAAAAACCTTTATGTAAAAAGGTTTTCCTAATTTCTCTCTTTTTCTTCTTTAAGCATCAAAAAACGCATCCAATTTCTTTAAAATCGTGCTCAAACTAACAACAATCTAATTGTTAGAGACTTACACAATTTTTATTTTGCATAGCTAAATTACATTTTTTAACAATACTAATTAAACAGAATAACTACTAACTTTTCTGTTAACTTCTACCAGTGGTCCAATGGTAGGGCTATGATGGTGATACTAAAGGAATAGATTTCTCTAGTCGCAAGTCTAGTACAGATTTTATACAGAAAAAATAAAGCCTCTTTCTATGTTGGAGAGATAGAAAGAGGCTTTATTTGGAAGAATAACCTGGCATCGAGCTATTTTGGCAGGAGGCAACCCTCCAACTATCGTCGCCGCAGCAGCGTTTCACCTCTGAGTTCGGGATGGGATCAGTGTGGTTCCACCGCGCCATGGACACCAGGA
>Ga0070738_10002306_pt1 | contig 30287 bp, 27 predicted proteins | sample Coa_R2_2_FD_66446 | JGI IMG/M metagenome (GOLD analysis project Ga0070738, IMG submission 66446) | Surface soil microbial communities from Centralia Pennsylvania, which are recovering from an underground coalmine fire - Coalmine... | ecosystem: Environmental > Terrestrial > Soil > Unclassified ...
TATGGCAATGTAGAACAGTCGTACTAACTGATAATGATTCTAAAGCCGTGGCCATTTTTAACATCACCTGCGTCATAATACCCGTTGAAATTAATAACACATTAATATCACTCGTACTCATGCCCTTATGCATAGTAATCGCCTTCCCAATGACAAAATCATGCTGGTCAGTGCTAACAATTTCATCTTCTCCTTTCGCTAACCGGAGATAGATAGGACTAGGCCAATCTAATGTTTCCCACATGAGCCGCCGCATTTCATCTGCATCGCAGACGGATACCACTGTCATATTAGGAATAGCCCGCATAATACTAATATCTTCAATTGCAAGATGAGTAGGCCCAAGCGGGGCATACACTAACCCTCCACCGTTTCCAATTAAGCGGACAGGCAAATTATGCAAACAAAGATCTACTACATTCTGTTCAAAACAGCGCCGCGTGATAAAAGTCGCAATGGTATTGACATAAGGAATATAGCCCTGCATGGCTAAACCTGCTGCCATTCCAATTATATTGGCTTCGGAAACACCTTCCATGTAATAGCGATCGGGAAATTCTGCTTTCATATTCGCTAATAAGCCGGGGCTTAAATCAGAACCAATAAACACCACTCGTTCATCCTGTTTTGCCAATTCATAAATTGTATTAATACATGTTTTGCGCATAATTATCGTCCCAATGATGAATAGAGTTCTTGAAGCGTTTTTTCACTTAAGTTGGATTTATGATGCCAATCAGGGTTATGTTCAGCCACCGGGATTCCTTTCCCTTTGACAGTATGGCAAATAATCGCAGTGGGTTTATCTTGCTCTAATGGCAAGCGATGTAAAAGCTCCCGTAAGGCAGTCACATCATGCCCATTCACTTCCGCGACTGCAAAATTGAAACTTCGCCATTTATCAGCTAAAGGCTCTAAATCTTGAATATCTTTGGTAAACCCAGCGGATTGAATTTTATTATAATCAATCATAGCAATTAAATTTGTTAAGCGATGCTTGCCAATACACATAGCAGCTTCCCAAACTGACCCTTCATTGATTTCGCCATCACCCATAATTACAAATGTTCGATTTGAGCGTTTTTTCATTCGCGATGCAAGTGCCAAACCCAGACCGATGGATAATCCATGGCCTAAGGCCCCTGTCGACGCTTCGCAGCCAGGAATTTTATTGGCATCCGGGTGACCTCCTAAGATAGAATTAAATTTACAAAAAGTATCCAAGTGAGCGAGATCAAAAAAACCCTTATCAGCCAATATCACATATTGAGCAATACATCCATGCCCTTTGCTTAGAATACAAAAATCGCGACCATCCCAAGCAGGACGGATAGGATCAAATTTCAGAATATCATCATATAATACACGTAATATTTCAATTAATGACATAGTCGAACCAATATGCCCTCGATTTCCTCCTTTTAAAGCTCGAATAGCTAACTCTCTTAAGTATTTCGATCGATCATCTAATGGGATGTCGTTAGACTGTTGTATGAATGTTGTCATAAGTAGGTTCTCGTTGTACTTTTTCCAAAAGTTCCTTGGCACGTTGGAGCTGTACCTCACGTGCTTCCATTTGATCTTGATGCGCTCCAGCATATTGTCGGTTGAGCCAGTATACTGGAATAAATTCATTCAGCAAAATTAATACCCATCTTAAACCGAATAAGGGGAAATGATAATTAAAACGTCTACTGAAAAAATTATCCATATGATAAATTTCCGTAATTTTTTGGATAATTTTTATTTTTTGATGAGGTGTAAAAATCATTTTAGGATGCCATAAGATATCAGCTAATAATTTAACTGGATCATCCCAGCCAAAATAATCAAAATCGATAAAAAAAAGTTTTCCCTCTTTATCGCGAATAGCATTATGAAAACCAAAATCAGCAGGAATTAATGAACGTTGGTACCTTGGTAATTCAGCAGCCACATCCATACCATTATGACGATATCCGATTACTGCTCGCTGTTGATGATATTCAAATATCGGTCGAAAACTTTCATGTAAAAAATGCTGTAATCCTTGATGCTGATCAGCAGATAACATTAAACGCTGAAATCTTTGCTCAATTTGATTAATCAAAATTGTTAAAGATAAACACGCTTCTGAAGCGAGTGGTAAATAACCTGCTTCAGAAGTTTGATTTAAAGCAGCAATTGTCTGAATAAATTGCATAGCTTGTTCTATATCCGAATCAGAATAATCTTCAGGAAGGTTACCTTCAATCCACTCCATCAATAACCAATGTTCAGTCTCTGAGTAACTTTTTAATACAGGGACACCAGGAACATGGTGTTGATTCAGAAAGTGATATGTCTTTGATTCAATGGTTAAACGATGACGCTTGGTTGAATCCGGGGGATAAGTCTTTAAAGCCCATCGTTTATTGTCAGCTTCCACACACCATACCCGACTATTACCACCATGTTGTTTTTTCAATACCCGAACTTGTTGGCAATTAAATAATGATTTGAGTTTTTCAACAATTTCAATAGGTTCAAGCTGCGTAATAGGAGAATAAGTCATTTTTTATTGCCGTCCAATTTGTATAATATTTTATCCCCTCATGGTGCCTAGAGTCGTTATTCAGTTCTGGTTGAAATAAGATGCGCTCAATAGTGGTGGGAAATAAAGGCGAAGTTAATACTTCAATTAAATCATCAATAAAGTGTGTACATTGTAAGGATCGAATTCGTGAAATTTTTTCTTCTCGGGTTGATTCAAAAAACACATGATGAATGGGAATATTGGCAAATAAATTATTATTCCTTAACCACTGACTGGCCGCCTCCCGTAAATTAATACGCTTTTCATCATAATGACCATACTCAGATTTATGACTGACAATAAAAACTTCAACCTGTGGATGGGACTGGCAAGTCTCAAGGAAATCATTAAATCCTGAAAACAATTTGGCATGTTGCATAAACTCACCATACACTTTTCCCTGCAATCGCTGCCAAACCTCATCGCCGCTAGGCAAAGTCTGGATAAGCTGGCGTAATTGGTGTTTATTCCCTTGATATTCTTGATCAATAAGCTTCCAGTTTTTGGCGAGATCGCAAAAAACCTCATCATAGCAAACGATTGTATTATCAAAATCAATACCAATACGCATTCGGATTAGACCTTTAGTAGCTTTCTTACATGTAACACAATACGGTGTGGAAAAAACCGACCAATATATATAACTAATTTATTATTTAATAATAGTCGCCATATTAATCTAGGAGTAACATACTGACGCAGCTTACGATGAAATAAAAACAATGGTAAAAAGCGAAAGGAATAAGCAGGTAGCAATGCTGACTCTCTAAATTCTCTCCATAAATCTGGGTAATCTTCCTGCAATCTATTCATCATTGCTATTAATACTTGCTTCTGCTGCCCTAAATGATGCCTTCCTTCACAATAACTTTCTCGTCGCATGTCGACATACGAGAAAACTTGATCAATATAATAAATTCCATATCGTAAAGCGAGTACAAATTGTAATAACCAATCAGCATGCCACCGCAGTGAAGGTTGCAACATTCCAATCTCCAAAACAGCTTGTCGATTAGCAATAATACTGCCCCCATTAAAGCCGATATAATGTTTTTTAATAATTGATCTCACTTCGTTAGAAGAAATGAACATATTCTTTTTAGGAAAAGACAGCATTCTATAAAATGGTGAACTTTTATTATAATAGTAAAAAATAGCATCACCACATATTAATTTGATAGCTGGAAATTTACGAATAGCTTCTTTTGCTAATGTAACAATATTGGGGTGATACCAATCATCTGCTGCACAGAATAATATATAGTCTGCTAGGGATTGCTTTATTCCATCATTTAAAGATTGATTAACGCCTTGATTTTTTTCATGCCTAATAAGCCGTATATTTTTATATTTTCGCATAAAATCATCAATTATATTTAAACTATCATCAGTAGATGCATCATCTATAATGATGATTTCTGTAAAACATTCTGTTTGATCTGCCAAAGATTGAATGGCTCTCGGCAATAGATTTGCCATATTATAATTAGGAAGCACAGCACTAATTCTAATATCCATCATTTTTCTCTTCTTCTTGCTCAAGAACAATAACTACATTCGTACAATATCCGAATTTTATTTTAGTAAATATCGTCATGATATTTACTAAGATAGAAACTATGCTGCCAGGCAACCCTAATAACCCATAACATAAAAATTTCAATTTTTTACTGTATCCAAATAAATAATTTACTATCTTAACGATGTATCGCTTTAGATAAGCTAGATTATTATAGATAGCGAAAGTATTGATAATACGATACCGTAAATTAAAGATAGAACTCATTCTATAAGCACATTCCAGAGGAAAGTTATCCCCAGACTGAATTAAAGGATTCACTTCATTGATAATCAAAATGAATATCTTGCCTCTCGCCTTTAAACAGGTTTCTATTAAAGATAGCCATGATTTAATATTAAGAAGATTTTCTAACGAAACAAGCAGAATACAATTTTGGAATTTTCTGTTTTTTAATTCTTTCATTTTATCGGGATAATTTATAATTTTTTCGAGATGGTAATGAATGGAAATATTAAATTTTTCTTTGAAAAAACGGTAATATGGCATTACTTCTAAATTATAATGAGAATAAAATGCTATCGTATCATCGATTTTTTGTGATGTAATCTGATCCTTAAATATCTTCATTAGCAAATGATATTCTCGCCAACGATAATGCCAAGGAAAAATTTTAGGAGGAACACCTGAAAATCGATAATATAACTTTCTTGGTAATGAAAAAATTTCTGTAGCAGGTGCCACATTAAAAAGATCTTTATCATTATGTATTAACTGTCGCTGCGCATTAAACCCTTCAATCGCGCCACACCAATAGGGATGATTGTAATAAGGTTGCTCTTTATAGTTTTTCAATTTATCGGTTAATTTATTAATAAATAAAGTTGTTTCAGATTCAATTACCGATTTCTCTTCTGGTAAAACATCACGCGTATGAAAATAAATACTGACTTTTGCATTTTCCCGATGTTGTTTTGTTGTCCATTCTGATAAAGCTAGAGCTAATTTTTTTGGATGATAATTTCCATATACTACATTCAATAATTCATGTTTCTTTGGCTGGATTTCCACAACAAGATAATCATCTGAATCATTAATCACCGCTATTTTACCAGAAGGACACATTTCTGGAATAAATGAATAATCAAAAGAAGAACCCACTTGATACGTTTCTACCTCCGGCCTAATGCAGAGCGCATGTAATAAATAAAATCGGCCCACCATAATTTCTGAATTATACCGGTACAGGAAACGATTGGCTTGGTAATTATGTAGCATGCCTTGGTTATAGATGCTTGCTAGCGTGACTGGATGAAGATGCCCAAAGCTATATGCCAATAAATCGCGGGGGTTAATTTTCAATATATGATTATCTTTATCTACTTTATTTAAAAAAAATGCCTTCGTATCTTCTTTCAGAATTTGGAAATTACCTGCACATATTCCACTATAACCAGCCTGAAGATAGCGTATTAAGCCACGTAAAGACCCATCGGCCAGGATATAATCTGCCATCAGAATGAGAAAATAGGTTTTCAACATATGTTTTCCCGTGCTCTTAATAGCTCTATCCAAGGCTAAGGTGAGTGTAGTTGAATAATTCTCAAGCGTAATTAAATCATCAAGAGGAATAAATTCTATTACACAATAAGCACTTAGTTTCTGAACAGCAGGATGATGATTAAATAGGGGGATATCAGTAGTACGGGTTAAGAAAACAAATCGTACCGGATAGTGATTAGCTAAAATAGGGAGATTACCAGGTGCAAGCAAGCTGGGCAACCCTAGGCTTAAAAAATCCTGAATATACCTCTCACCCCATACAGCTAACAGTACACAAATAGAATCATCGTTCGTCATTCAACTATGCCAGTTTAATCAATTAAGCCCGATTTTTTGCATCTGCTTAATATTGTGGTATTTTTCATTAATTAAGGGATTGCTCACCCAACCAGCCTCAAATGCTTTCTTCAGATCGCGAGCAGCATCTTCAATCGTGTGCTTTGGTTCAAAACCTAACTCTTTTTTTATTTTATCGGAAGAAATATGATAGGAACGGTTATCATCTGTCGGAACAACTTCAATCGCAATATCCTCTCCAAATACCCCTTTAACAATATTCGCAATATTAGCAACAGAGTGATTCTGATAACCTGCATTAAATATCTTTCTATCAATTTGCTCACGGCTCGCTTCTAGGCAGCTGAGATAAACATTTACCATGTCTTTAATGTGAATATTGGGACGAAGCTGATTTCCACCAAATACTTTCATTTTTTTATTTTGATGCGCATGAGCAGACAAAATATTGACTGTTAAATCTAACCGCAAACGAGGAGCATAACCACAGACGGTAGCAGGACGTATAGTTACCGTTTCAAATCCTTCTACCGCTTCTTCAGCTAATATTTTTTCACATTCAGCTTTATACTTAGAGTAATCAGTCAATGGATTTAAACTTAATTCTTCAGTCACATTTTGTTCTTCTTTAATACCATACACAGAGGAAGAAGAGGCATAAATAAACCGCTTAACGCCCGCTTCTTTAGCGATTTTTACCATAGGACGAAAAGCATCATAATTAATAGATTTCCCTAACGTTGGGTCTAAGTCAAAAGAAGGATCATTGGATATACATGCTAAATGGATGACAGCATCACAACCAGTCATTGCTTGACGCACAACAGCCGCATTTCGAATATCACCCTGAATTTCAGTTAACCCTGGATGAGTATGATAATCTTTAAAAATCTCTTTATCATAAATGTAAAGATCTAACACTCTGACTTTATATCCTTGTTCCAATAAGGTAGGAACTAGTAAACTTCCTACATAACCTGCGCCGCCTGTTACTAATATTTCTTTAAATTGATTTTTCATACTATTTTCTACCTCTCCATTTTACCATTAAACAGCACAGACCTGTGGTTCAGCTTGATATTGGACTTCAGTAATATAATCCAATATAGAATGAATTAGCCCTAAGTGTGCCACTTCCACAAACCCATAACTCTGAGAAGCTACATAAAAATTTAAATCACCTAACTGGCGTAATGGATTATTAGCCTCAAAACCTGAAAATGTCACGACCTGACAGCCCAATTTCCGTGCGGCAGCAACGGCTTGTAAAATGTTTTTAGATTTACCTGAGCTACTAATGGCGATTAAAACATCTTTGGAATGGCCATGAAATTCAATTTGTTTAGCGAACACATTGTCGTAACCCAAGTCATTACTTAAACAAGTCAATGCGGAAGCATCACTAAAAGCCATCGAGCGAATATGTCCATTTTTTGAATAATCAATAGCAACATGACTCGCAATGCCTGCACTCCCGCCATTGCCAATAAACATCACTTTCGCACCTTGATGATGAGCTGATTGTATCCACTGAATATAAGATTGATATCCTTTTTCTATCGAAACAACTTCCTGCGAGAGATTAGTGACAGCAACATTTAATTGTAAGTCACATAATGTATTAAAATAACCCTGTAACCAATTTTGCATAGCTTTTCCCTTTACATCTAATTCATTTAGACTGGTCCTTCCCACGAGTGGGAATCCATTTATCTTTTTATTTCAATAACGCACTAATACCTTTAATAACACTCGCTTTCTCTACTGATTGTTGCCCCACCATTTTTACATTTAATGCGCCCAAGATATTGCCAATAAAACCAACTGCTTCCATATCACCTCCCGCCGCAACCAATGGCGCCGTCACTGCAAGTACAGCATCCCCCGCGCCCATACTATCGACGACTTTATCCGCAAATGCTGGTAATACCATCGGTTCATGGCCACGAGAATAGGCAATAGAGCCGCGACGCCCTTGGGTGACAATCATTTTGGGACAATCTATTCGACTTGCTAACTCCCGCCCTACCACCAGTTCTAAAGGACTATGGCGATCAGAAACAGCAAGACGCGCTTCATCAGAATTAATGCAGATGTAATCTGCTCGAGGGTATTTCGTAATTAAATTAAATCCACGATTAGCACTATTGGCCTGAGCATTAACTGCAAGGAATTTTTTTTGATTTGCCAGTGTTTTTATTACCACAGGCGTTAGCAGCCCATGTCCAAAATCAGTGACGATCACCATATCAGCATCAGCTAATTTTGTATAAATTAAAGAAAGTAAATCACTCTCTACCTCTTGATTAATGGGTGCATCAGAGATATGGCATACTTCAAATAACTTACGTGTTTGTTCTTTTTCAACAAATCGTATCTTTCGTATTGTTCTGCTGTCATTTCGATAAACGGGAGACAATTTTACATTAGGTTTTAATGCGTGTTGTATATCTAATTCAGCTGCATTATCGTTCCCTAATACTGTAATGATTTCTACTTCCTTACAGAAAGCAGCCGTTTGGTTTGCTGCGGCAATAACACCACCAGCAAATACATCACTGTTAAGATGGCGTGTCGCAATAATATTTTCTTTCGCTGATTTACCCATCACCGCAACGTATCGATATTCATCAATAATGGTATCACCAATAAATACCACACGATAATCACGAACACTTTCAACTAGCTCAAATATTTCCGTCATGCTTTTATTTTTTCGTAACTGACGTAAATATTCATTCATCTCGGGCTTATAAATATCAAAATGCTGGTTGGTGAGTTGCGTTGAACTAAACGTAATTTCATTCGTCATCACAAACTTACCACCATGCGATTCAACCGCTTCTACTTCTAAGCGTATTTTCCCTGTTACGTCTTTCCCCGCATCAGCATAATCTTGGCCTTTCGCATAGATGTTTGGCTGAATTTTATGAATCAAAGAAACTGCGTCCAGCTGCGAATTAACAGCCACCCAGCTGACAAACTGTAAGGATGCCAGCATTTCACAGCGTAATTGTTGATTATAAATAGGGCGACCTGGGCCTTTATTAACAAATTCATCTGCAGTTACTGTGACGATTAAAATATCCCCTTCATGGTGGGCCGCTTCCAAATGCCGTAGATGGCCAGGATGTAATAGATCAAAGGTACCATGACATTGAACGACTGTCTTTCCACTAGACTTTAACGCTCGCACAATATTGGCTAGCTGATCAACCGTTACAATTTTATCGCGTATCCTTCGAGGTTGATCCAAAATTTCTGCTACATTTTCTACTGTCATTTACGACATCCCTATACATTTTTTTCGGTAAATTATCACTAAACATTTGCACTTTCAAGGTACTTAAACCAAACCTTCGTTGCATCTGCAATTGTTTCCGGCGTCCACACAGGTGCAGTTTGCCAATAATGCTTATTTTCCAGCATAATTTTCACACCTTCTTCAATCGACACTTTTGCTTGCCATTTCAAAACAGATTGAATTTTGCTGACATCAGCCCAAGTCATATCAGGTTCGCCTGGTCGCTTCGGGATATGAACCGTTTTTTTAGCGCCTAGTAATTCTACTAATCGATTAACACTGACTGGCTTTTGCCCGCTGCCAATATTAAACACTTCACCGCTCACTGAACTATTCGCCGCCGCTAGAATAGCCGCAACAACATCGCTGACATAGACAAAATCGCGCACCTGATTTCCATCGCCGACAATCGTTAATGGTTTATCTGCCAATAACTGCGCCAAGAATACGCCAAATACCGCACCATATGTCCCTGAGGTACGCGCGCGTGGCCCGTAAACATTAAAGCAACGCACAGAAACAACCGGCATTTTATATACTTTATGCCAATGTAATACCATTTCTTCACCCACATATTTGGTTAATGCATAAGGATATTGCGGAGAAATTTTGGCAGTTTCAGGTGTTGGAAAAATATCAGGAAATCCATAGCAGCTTGAAGAAGCGAGATAAACTAATCTTTTTACTTGATGATATCTTGCGGCTTCAAGAACAGATAAGGTACCTTCGACATTCGATTTAAAATATTCAGTAGGATCTTCAATAGAAGGAACAATATCAGCCCGTGCGGCAACGTGAAATACGCGCTCTGCTTGCTGGCAGATTTTTTTCATTAACTCTGCATCAGCGATATTGCCTTGAATAAATTCTAAATTTGGGTTGCCCTTCTGTTGTTCTAAATTTCGTAGAGGGCCTGTCACGAGACTGTCTATTACTCTTACTCGACGTCCTTCAGACAATAATTTATCGACTAAATGGCTGCCAATAAAACCGGCTCCCCCGGTTACAACATCAATTTGTTGACTCATCTTTTTATTTCCTTAATCCATCAAAACAATTATGCAATATTTCCGAAAAATGCAGCGGCTTATAATCTGTGAGCGATATTGTACTGGTGCAATCTAGGGTAGTAAACCGTGGCAAAAAAGCAGGATTAATTCCTTTATCGCATGCAGCAACACTTTTCACTAATGAAGCTGGGCAATTTAAGTAAGAGACTAAATACGCTGCTACATCATAATAAGAAACATCGTGAGCGCCTGAAATTTGATAATAGCCAGGCTGTTTGTGTTGCCCGATTTGGAGCAGCACATCCACTACCTGTTTTAATGCAACCGGAGCAAGCATCATATCGTGGAAAGCTTCGATAGATTGATGATTAACTAATTGATCAATCCAGTTTTTTATTAATGCCATATTAGGTTCAACGACTTTCGTTAAGCGGACGATAGCACAAGAGGAACAAACACCTTTAATCATTTGTTCTGCTTTGGCTTTTTGGCGACCATATTCGTTATTAGGTGCGTAAGTTTCTGTAGGCAAGGCATAGGATGTTTGGCCAGAGAAAACTTGATTCGTAGAAAGATACACCACAAAGGAACCCGCTTGAGAAAAATAACGGGCTAATGCTGTCATGCCCTCTACATTTATTTTATAAGCAGTGACTGGATCCCGTTCGCATTGATCCATCTTGCAAATGCCGGCGCAGAGATAAACGACATCGAAATGGAGGTCCGGAAACTCCCATTTACCTGGATTATCCATCAAATCTAAATAAAAGACCCCCAAGCTGTCATCCCGACGAGTCGTTCCCCACACCTCAACATGCGCACTCTCTAAAGCAGCGAACAACGCCGATCCTATCGTGCCATTTATCCCAACAACAAGCGCATTCTTCATAGGGGCTTATTCAAAATAAATAAAACCACAATCCCCCTGATACCCCCACTTTTTATACAACCATTTCCATTCTTCCGGCGTATAAAAAGACTGACAGGTTAATTGCCAATAAAGAAGATTGGCTTTTTCATTTTCATTTCGATAAGACTCAACACAACACCATTTTGCATTCTTCCCCACCCTTTCCATTTCTTGGATGGCTTTTTCTAATTCATAGACATAGAGATTGTGGAAGGTATTGATAGAATAAACAAAATCGAAAGTTTTATCTGTCCAGGGTAACTCTACGCAGTTGCCTACTTTTAGATTATCTTTTATTTCTTCTTTAGCATGCTGAATGCCGTACTCGGAAATATCAATTCCGTAAGCTTCAATACCTGGAACAACTTGAGTCAATTCATATAATAAAAACCCTTTACCGCAGCCAATATCCAACACCTTATCACCTGGTTTCAACCCATAATGCGTAGCGATATCCTGTGCGACGCTCTTCCAACGGCCATCATAACGATAACCACCATAACCATAACACCGATCACCATCCCAATAATCTTTACCCCATTGCTTCGCAATAGCTGCACAGGCTGCTTTATCGTGACTCACAACTCTTTCTACATAATTGCGTTTGGTTTTATTTTGATATTTTTCTAAGAAATTAATTTCATTCATGCGAGAACTCCTTGTTCTTGTAATTCATTGAGAATTTGGTGATTCGTTATATGATTCAAGCTCATCATGTCTTCTACTAGTTGAACATCTGCTTCATTTTGAATAGATAAATCTTCCAAAGCGGCATGCAGAGTGGCACCGCTTTTTAAGATTTCGTCATAAATAGCTCGTCGTTTTTGCGCTGATTTTGGTAGCATGAAAATACTGAATAACACGATGCCTTCCAATGTATGTAGTGAGCGAAGGACTTCTTCCAACATCATATAACAACCAGGCATTGCATATTCGGTGGCGCTTAATAGATAAGTGAGTTGGTTTTTTTGGCAATAGTTGCGAATAATGATATTTTGCACGTGCTGAGGGTAGTCACCGCTATGATAAGGCCGACTGCCAATATAGCCTCGATGTCCTTTTCTATTCTTCATAAAAATCCTCAGGTAACTTATAACTCATGCCGACACGGGTTAAGGGGCGAATAGTGATAGGTTCGAAAAATTCGCATAGTTTTTTGCCATGGTAGGGGGTCAAAATATTTTTAAAGCGGCAATTCATAGACCACCGCGTTGTATTTTCCCGATTGATACGATTTCCATGCATTACATTTTGTGAAAACAGCAGTACGCTTCCGTAAGGAACCCGAAGGAATTCAACATCTTTCTCAATGGTGTTGAAAAGATCCTCCGTACTTTTACCTTGGAATTGCTTAAATTTTGCTTGAATTTGCTCATCTACATCAGCATTTGCAATAAACATAGATTTTGTTTCATAACAATCGACTAACGGTATCCAGAGAACAATTTCATACGGTGAATCACCAGCCCAGACATCGGCATGAACAGGTAATAGTGAACTGTCATCATTGGGTAATTGGATGCTGAGATTGATTCGCCGTTGCATCACCAGTTCATTTCCCGCCAACATGCTTAATGCGACTCTTGCAACATCATAATAAGCTTTTCTAAACCATGGTTCGCGGTTCATCTCCACAATAATTTTCACGCGAATATCATTTAATTCTTTTCCCGAAACGTGGTGATGAATATTATTGAGGAATGAGTCTATTTCTTTATCATCTTGAATCGATTTTCCCAATAAATCAGCCGCAGTAGTCGCAATTTTTTTCCGAATAGCGTGAAGCGAGCTCATGCTTTCAGCAGGAACGATTACATATTTTTTCTTAAGGAAGGAATCGGACAGTTCCTTTTCATGATCGGTGAGAAAATCGGGTATCATACACATCATTTCCTTCTGAAAAACCACGATATCATTTAAGTATGGCAAGAAAACAAGCGGAAATTTAGCATGGATGGAGGGAGGAGTACAAGGTGAATTTTGTTAATATAATTTTTAACCCAAAACTTCTGTCATTATCAGAATTTGATCACCCCATCTACGCTGGTTATACCTAGATATAGCAATCAAATTGAAGTAAATTCAGGCCTTGAGAGTTTCGAAGAGTAACCTGCACCTGAAAAATGCAGAGGCTACGCTTACTGAAGATCGTTCTATTTAATTTGCAAGATGCTTTCTTTATCTTGTGCAGAATCATTATTCGTTACTATTTCTAGTTTCGCTTTATGCATGACAGGGCTAGAGGAACCACGAGGAATTACAGGCTGCACCATTGAACAAAACTCATTTATAGATTCAATTGCTGCTCTTGAGGCAGATTCTAAAGATTCAAAAAATCCTATTGTAGTTTCTAAGTTCTTTAACTTATTAGTTTCATTAACTTTTACCATTAGACCAGTTATTGTGGCTCTAGCCGCAATATAAGGAAGAAATGTTTCTCCAAGACAAGCCTTCTTAAAACTTGCATATTTCTCATTTGAAGCATCTGTTTTTAAAGAAGGGAATTGACTAACAAGTCTTTCAAAAATTTTATCGAATCCATAGGCAATTTGCTCATAGGCCAAATCAATTTTTACAGGAGGAGGATAACTATCTATATCTTGAAAATATTTTGATTTATTTTTTTCAAAATATTCTTTCTGAAAACCCTGGAACATCTTAGGTCCTTCCATGTCCAGCCATGTACTTAAATCGTCATATGATACAGTTTCAGTGGATATATCCTTAAGAAATCTCTCCATTAACCCTGTCCATGCGTTAAATATTTTCGTCTTCATAAAAGCTCCATGCAATTTATAAATTCTAACGTAACCATCTCATAATGAAGGTCATTCCCGCTTATTTCTTCCGAATAGGAGCACTGTAATTAGGACCGTGATAAAGCTTAAGCCCTTCCTCTATATCTCCAAAATACTTCACCCGACCACCTTCAAGCAGTAATACTTTATTACAGAATTCACGCACCACTTCATCAGCGTGAATCGCCATCACCACAATACTCGATCGGTTGAGAAGCGAAATCATTTTTTGCCGTGCCTTGATCATGAAATCTGCATCGCCTGCTCCAAAGATTTCATCAATTAGCAAGATGTCAGGTTGGATACTGGCTGAAATAGCAAATGCAAGACGTACCATCATCCCATTTGAATAAGTCCGGGTAGGCATCATGAGATAATCACCCAAACCGGTTAATTCTGCGATCTCAGAGACTTGTGCTTTGATATGGGCTTTCGTGAAACCTAATAACGTACCACGCACGACGATATTTTCGTAACCTGTCAACTCCCCTTCTATACCCTGCATAATGTCTAACAAGGGAGAGATATGGCCATCAATAAAAAGATCTCCTTCATTAGGTTCATAAATGGTGGCTAATAAGCGCAGCAACGTACTTTTTCCAGCACCATTATGACCAATTACACCAATGCGATCACCATGTTGGATAGAAAGCGTGACATCGTTTAATGCATTTACCACCACATGCTGGTTAGCATCTTTCACCACCGCACCGCCCGTTGCTATACGCAAAAATTGCTTTTTAAACGAGCGTGAGCTGACGTTATAAACAGGGAATTTAACAAAAACATTACGTAATTCGATTCTTGCCATGGTGGTATCCTATAGCCAATATACAATTCGGCTGCGATAACGGGCGAACATTTTATAGCTTAAAAGAAAGCCTATCAACGTCGCGCCTAATACCATCATTACATCGTGGAGAGGCGGAACTTGGCCAATGAGCGGCGACCGAACAATTTCCACAAATGAGCTAAATGGGTTGAGCAAGACGACATATTTTTTCTGGGGGGATAAAACATCTGGTCTCCACATCACCGGTGTTAAAAAGAAAATGACTTGAATAAGACTTTTAATGACTTGCGAAATATCTCGGTAACGGCCGCCAATCATCGCCAAGATTAATCCATAGCAGAAAGAGTTAAGATAAATAAAGAATAAGCCTGGAATCAATAATAAGGTGTTTAAATTAACCTGGGCGACCTCGTGGAAAATAGCAATAACAGGAACAATGACTAGCACATTATGGAAAAAGATGAAGATGTTACGCATGGTAACGCGGTGGATATATAAGCTGTAAGGCAGCTTAATCTGCTTAATCAAACTGTCATAGTTCACGAAAGCATCAGTTAACTCATTGATTTGAGAAGAAATTAAGGCCCAGGTCACCATCCCGCCTACTAAAAATGGGAAATAGGTCTGGAAATCGGTATGAAATAAATGGCTATAAAGGAAACCCATGGAATAGACTGTAATGGCCATGCTAAGCGTAATCCAAAAAGGACCTAGCACGGAGCGGCGATAGCGGAGCTTGATATCTTGGTAAGCGAGCATCATCCAGACACGCCATTTCCTTAGGCCGTCTTTCATGTCACGGAGGGCTAATATACGGGGATCGCGCTTGGGGAAAACAACTGCTTCTTGCGGTGCAAGCTCATTTGGGGCGGTGATGGTGGTTTCTATCGACATAAGCTAGTTAAGTATAGTTGGTCTTATTTATAAAGGTGAACAGGCTACCATATTCTCTGGCTTGCTCCAAGGGTATTTTTGGTTAAAACATAGCCATACTGCCAGGAGGTATGGCTAGCTATCTCTAGGAATTAATAGTGAAATTGGCGTGCACTTTATTAAAAACCGTAAAAAATTACGGTACCGTTTGAAGTGCTGCATATTTTTTGCGCGACGGCGTTATTTTCAAATTTCCTAATATCTGTAATACAGCCTCTGCTTTATTTAAAGTATAGAAATGCAAACCTGGTGCCCCGCCGCCTATTAACTTCTGACATAAATCAGACACCACTTCTATGCCAAACGCTTTGATCGACTCCACATCATCTCCATACGCCTCGAGGCGCTTCCGTATCCAATAAGGAATTTCTGCTCCACACAGATCAGAAAAGCGAGCGAGCTTGTGAAACTGAGTAATCGGCATAATGCCCGGAATAATAGGCAAATGGATCCCATATCTTTCACAATCATCTAAATAATAAAAATAAGCATCGGGATTAAAGAAATATTGGGTGATGGCACTGTTTGCACCCGCATCGTATTTTCTTTTCAGATTCAGTACATCATCAAATGCACTAACTGCTTGAGGATGGAATTCAGGATAAGCTGCGACTTCAATATGTAAACGATTGCCTTCCACTTCTCGAATAAAACTAATTAATTGGCTAGCGTAATGAAAATCACCACATTGGACCATGCCTGAAGGAAGATCGCCGCGCAATGCAACAATACGTTGCACACCGAGGGAACGATAACATTCCAGGATTTCTAGAATCTCCCCTCGATCAGAACCAATGCAAGCTAAATGCGGTGCAACAGCCACCTTGGTATGCTGCTGCAGCATTTTAACTGATTCTATCGTCCCTGCTCGACTTGAACCACCTGCACCAAACGTGACTGAAAAAAAATGGGGATGACACTGCTCTAGCAAACACGCTGTCTCTAAAAGCTGATTCATTCCTTCATTTGATTTAGGCGGGAAAAACTCAAAACTGATATTAAAAAGTTTGACGACTTCCATAGACATCCTTCCTTGTTGTCATGTTCCCAATAAATGTGTCGCCAACCAGCGTTTTATCAAGGACACGTCTTGATTTTTTCGTTGTGCATAATCTGCTACTTGATCTTCTCCAATTTTACCAATACCGAAATAATGAGATTCGGGATGCGCAAAATAGAATCCGCTGACAGAAGAAGCGGGTAACATCGCAAAATTTTCTGTCAATGTGATATCGGTAGTAGCAGTAACATTCAGTAAATTAAATAAAATAGGTTTTTCGGTATGATCAGGACAAGCGGGGTATCCTGGCGCAGGGCGTATACCTGTATATTTTTCTGCAATCAAATCATTATTCGTTAAATTTTCTGATTCAGCGTACGACCAAAACTCTTTTCGTACTCGTTCATGCATATGCTCGGCAAAACTTTCTGCTAGACGATCTGCTAACGCTTTTAACATGATAGCATTATAATCATCGTGATTTTTTTCAAAAATTGCCAACTGTGCTTCCATTTCCAGACCCGCTGTCACCGCAAATCCACCAATATAATCTAATTTTCCAGATGATAACGGCGCAACAAAATCTGCTAAGCACATATTATATTTATCTTTTGGTTTACGATTTTGTTGCCGCAACATACAGAAAGTAGCTACGATTTTTTCGCGCGCTTCGTCAGCATATACCACAATATCATCACCTACACTATTCGCCGGGAAAAAGCCGATGATAGCATTTGCTTTCAACCATTTTTCATTTACAATTTTTTTCAGCATCTGCTGCGCGTCAGCGAATAAATTCTTAGCACTCTCACCAATAATTTCATCATCAAAAATAGCAGGATAACGGCCGCTTAATTCCCATGTATGGAAAAAAGGTGTCCAATCGATATAATCGATTAACTTTTCTAGGGGATAATCAATAAATGTTTTCGTGCCTAGCAAACGCGGCTTATACGGCACATGATTCGTCCAATCAATATTGAATTTATTACTACGTGCTTCCTCCAAGCTAATCAACTCACTTTCCGATTTTTTATTTTTATGTAATTCACGCAGCGCCGCATATTCTTTTTTTATTTTATCGATAAATGTAGCTCGCTGTGTTTCACTTAATAATTGACTTGCAACACCGACCGCGCGTGAGGCATCCACCACATGCACTGTAGCTCCTTGATAATGTGGTTCAATCTTTAATGCAGTATGCGCACGTGAAGTGGTAGCACCGCCAATGAGTAAGGGCTTAGAAAAATGCTGCCGTTGCATTTCCTTTGCTACCTGTACCATTTCTTCAAGTGAGGGGGTGATTAAGCCGCTTAAACCGATGATATCTACCTGTTCAACACGTGCGGTTTCTAAAATCTTTTCGCATGGCACCATTACACCTAAGTCGATAATATGATAACCATTACACCGTAGCACCACACCAACGATATTCTTGCCAATATCATGCACGTCACCTTTTACTGTTGCTAAGAGAATTTTTCCCTTAGCTTGAGCAGTTGATTTATCCGCTTCCATAAAAGGTTCTAAATGCGCCACTGCTTGTTTCATCACGCGCGCACTTTTAACAACTTGGGGTAAAAACATTTTGCCAGCACCAAATAAATCGCCGACGCTATTCATCCCATCCATCAGCGGCCCTTCAATGACTTTTAAGGGATGTCCTAATTCTAGCCGCGCCGTTTCGGCATCTTCGACAATGTATTGGCTAATGCCATTGACTAGGGCATAAGACAAGCGTTCAGAAACGGGTTTTTCCCGCCAACTTAAATCTTCTACCTTAATCTTCGCTTGACCTTTTACCGAATTAGCTGCTTCCAACAATCGCTCAGTAGCATCTGGCCTACGGTTTAATAACACATCTTCAATTAAGACCAGTAAATCTTTGGGAATATCTTCATAAATAGCAAGATTACCTGCATTCACAATCCCCATATCCATGCCAGCTTGAACAGCATGAAATAGAAAAACTGCATGGATAGCTTCTCGAATGGCATTATTACCGCGGAAGGAAAATGAAATATTACTTACCCCACCGCTAATTAAAACGTGAGGCAATGTTTCCTTGAGAAGCCGAATCGATTGAATAAACGAAAGAGCATAATCATTATGCTCTTCCATACCTGTTGCAACCGTTAAAATATTCGGATCAAAAATAATATCTTCAGCAGGAAACCCTACTTTATTCACTAAAATATCGTAAGAACGGCGGCATATTTCTACTCGCCTCTCTATCGTGACAGCTTGACCTTCTTCATCAAATGCCATAACAATAATTGCTGCGCCATAATGATAAGCTAATCGGGCTTTGTGAATAAAAGCTTCTTCGCCATCTTTTAAACTGATGGAATTAACAATGCCTTTTCCTTGAATACATTTTAAGCCCGCTTCGATCACAGACCATTTGGATGAATCAATCATGATAGGAACACGCGCAATATCCGGTTCAGAAGCAATTAAGTTTAAAAATTTCACCATGGCTGCTTCTGCATCCAGCATCCCTTCATCCATATTAACATCGATAATTTGCGCACCATTTAATACTTGGTCGCGTGCGACTTCTAATGCTGCTGCATAATTTTCATTACGGATAAGGTCGGCAAAGCGTAGCGAACCTGTCACATTGGTACGTTCGCCCACATTGACAAATAATGATTCATCATCAATCACCAAAGGCTCAAGACCGCTTAAACGACAAGCTTTGGGAATTGTAGGAATGGAACGAGGGGGAATATCGTTGACTGCTTCAGCAATGGCGCGAATATGATCCGGTGTCGTACCGCAACAACCGCCAATAATATTTAAATAGCCTTCTTTGGCAAATTCACGAATAACTGCTGCCATTTGCTCAGGGGTTTCATCATATTCACCAAAAGCATTGGGTAAGCCTGCATTGGGGTGAATACTGACGAAGGTATCAGCTATTTTTGATAATTCTTGCACATAAGGACGTAAGGCAGCCGGGCCTAAGGCACAGTTTAAACCAATGCTGAGTGGTCTTGCATGTTTAACTGACTGCCAAAACGCCTGCGTTGTCTGACCAGATAACGTCCGACCGCTTGCATCGGTAATCGTGCCCGATATCATGACGGGTACACGTAATTGATGATTAGCAAAATATTTTTCAACAGCAAAAATTGCAGCTTTGCAATTTAGCGTATCAAAAATAGTTTCAATCATTAATACATGAACGCCGCCATCTAGTAATCCGCTTAGAGCTTCTTCGTAAGCATTGACTAAATCATCAAACGTGATATTGCGAAAGCCTGGATTATTTACATCGGGTGAAAGTGAAGCAGTACGGTTAGTAGGACCTAAGATACCGATCACAAAACGTGGCTTATTGGGGGTACGTTCCGTGGACTCATCCGCTACTTGGCGCGCGAGGCGAGCAGCTGCGAGGTTGAATTCATAAGCCAATTCGCTCATCTGATAGTCGGACAGCGAAATGGAGGTAGAATTAAAACTATTCGTTTCGATAAAATCAGCACCGGCCTTAAAATAAGCCCGATGGATATCAGCGATTAAATGAGGTTGGGTCACGCATAATAAATCATTATTGCCTTTTAGATCGCAGGGGAAATCCCGGAAACGGTCACCGCGGTAATCACTCTCTTGCAAACCGTAGCGCTGGATCATGGTTCCCATTCCGCCATCAAGAACCATAATGCGCTTGCGTAATTGAGTATAGAGATAATCCTGTAAGTTCATTGCAATAGCTTGCGCAGTCCGTTATTATAAATGGGCATTACGTTACACTAGTTTTATAATAAGATCAAACTATTACCTGCATCAGCAAACATACATTTATTAAACTGCAGTAATCATTTTTATAAAAATAAAAAAGGAGAATTTCAGAATGAAATATCTTTACGGTTTAGGTCTATTATCTTTATCTATTTCCACCTCCCTGCCCACTTTCGCTGAAGTAAATTGCGCCACTCACCAACCGTGCCAAATTGGACAAAGTTGTGAATGCCTGATTCCTGCCTCTAGTGCTTACGGTCGATATTATTATTTTGATTTTTCCACCCTGGATAAAAACAAACATTATCAATGTAATTTTGATAGCATGCCACTACCATTAACAATTGTATTAGAAGGCTCTACTTTTCCTGTGGGAGTCACTTATCAATGCAGCGGCAATTGTCCGCGCTTTCCTCTCACATTAACGCTAGATACGACTAATATGCAAATGCAAAACAGTGACTTTACTGTTAAATATTTTGTCCCTGGTAGTGATTCTAAAACGACGGTATTAGCTAAATGCTCTATTGCTCGTGAAAATTTATAAATATCCTACTGGTATTGCATGAGTGACATCTGTAATCGGTAGTAATGAAGAGGTTAAACAAATCACACCGCCATGTCCTATTTTTTTATTTAATTTTTCTAAAACAGTAAATTGTTGCACGAAGGATTTATCCAATTTAGCCGTTTTTTTAAATTCTAATGGATAAATTACATCATCTTGCACAATCAGCAAATCAACTTCTTTTTTATCTTTGTCGCGATAGTAATAAAGGGGTGCCCGCTTACCATTATGCCAATAGCTTTTTAAAATCTCTGTTAATATGAACGTTTCTAGAATAGCTCCTGACATGGCACCCGCTTCTAAGGTTTCTGGACTCGACCATTCTGTTAAATAAGCACAAAGTCCGGTATCGAGAAAGTAAAGCTTAGGGGCTTTAATAAGACGACTGGTAACATTATTATGATAAGGTTCCAACAAATAAATAATGCCAGATGCCTCTAAAATAGAAAGCCAATGTCTCGCTGTCATTGGGCTAATACCACTATCTCTCGCCATATCAGACATATTAAGTAACTGACCAGTACGAGCAGCCACAGCACGTAAAAATCTTAGGAAGACACGAGCATCGCCAATGTTAGCAAAATCACGAATATCACGTTGCAGATAAGTTTGTACGTAAGAGCTATAAAACAAATCCCTATCGATGCTGAGGGAAGAACACATCATCGGAAATGATCCTATCCAAATAAGACGATACACTTCCTGTAAGGACAGAGCAGGCGAACAAGCTGCACGTTCTTTTAACTGTTGCTCGAGAGGAAGAAAGGGCTGAGCGATGGCTGGATGTCCCTGCCTTTCCTTCAACGAGAGCCCTAATAAATTAACAATCCCCACCCGACCAGCTAATGATTCTGACACCCCTTTCATTAACTGAAATTGTTGGGAACCAGTTAACCAAAATTCTCCTGACCGGTGATGCTCATCCACCCGCATTTTAATATAAGGAAGTAAACCTGGCGCATATTGAATTTCATCAATCAAAAGAGGCGGGGTAAAACGCTGGAGAAATAAAGCAGGCTCTTCATTCGCTAATTGCATAAGATTAGGGTCATCGAGGGTGAGATAAGTCCTTCTCTCTTTGCTAAGATGCCGTAGCAACGTGGTTTTCCCAACTTGCCTTGGGCCAGTGACTAATAAGATGGGAAATTGCTTATCTATTTGTTTTAAATAATATTCTAAAGTACGCTCAATATACATGAGAAAGAATTTCGTCTAATTTATATTTACATTATAAATTAGACGATAATTTAGAGCAAGATCAGGGAACTATGCTTTTCTTCCATCATGCAACAACTTACAATCACGCCACTATCTGCAGTAAACGCACATCTTGCTGGATGTGCGTTAAAACGGAGACTGATTTTTGTATTTCGTTTTGAATAAATGGATGCATACGCTACCTATTCAGTAAATTATTCAATATCTCTCTTCGACGCAACCGCAAGCCAGGACCTATCCCCTGCTCTTGAATTTCCGATTTCACTTTTTCCAATCGCTCTCGAGCCATCTTTCTAACTACCTCGCTCGCATCGACTTTCATAGAAGGATTACTCAAATTGCCGCTAATGGAGATGGGAATGGTAATATCCGGATTTTGTTTCCAAATAGTCTCTAATTGATAATTGATTTGCTGTTGAACGAGATCAATTTGCCCGTGCCCTTGCGTCTGCGTTAACGAAGTATCAAGCAAAAGATCATTATTAGCTACCACGCCATTATGAATATTCATACTCCCTGTCAGCGAACCAAACGGTGTCTGATTGGTATTCGCATGCGTCGGGGCTTGGTGCTTTAATAATGAGGTGGCATTATCGATTAAATAAGGAATATCAATTCCTTTTAATGCACCATTCGTAAGGCTCACATGACCTGTTCCATTTAGATTCCGAATGATAGCATCCGCATCCGTTCCGCTTGTTGAGACTTGCAAATTAATATTACCTGTCCCTGCTAACGTTAACTTCGAACGCTTCGCCACATCCACCATTAAGGGTTCGATTTGCACATTCGCTAAATTAGCATCCGTACGGATTTGTGGCACGGGGTGGTTCAGATCAATTTTTGTTTCCCCTTGCAGCGTACCTTGATAAAAAGCAGCCGTCATCGGTGCCAATGTCAATATTCCATTTGTCATTTGGGTGCGAACTTTCACACTGCTTACTTGCACATTGGATGCACGTATTTCCTCCACGCTCATATCACCTTGTAGATTCACGGATTGAAGCGTCGTACCGGCAGAAAAATTCACATGACCGCCTACATTCTTCAAAGTTTGTAAAGCAGCCGCATCTTGTCCTGTAGCACGTAACCATTCTTTAGCATCAAATGGTTGAATCAATAAATGACCGACGGTGTAAGGTTGCGTCAATAATTTAGAGATATCGACTGCACCCGTTAGAGTCAAATTAGCTACATGCCCCGTCAAATTAGTTATTGTCATTGTTTGTCGGTTTAAATTCGTGACGACATCGCCAGTGATAGCCGTATCAAAATGCTTTTCACCTTGCTGGTCTTTAGCAGCCAGCCTTAAATCATTAAGTGTATAGAGTTGATCAGCCAAATCGACTGTCACATTGCTAGTCAACAGAATGGAACCTGAAACTGCTGGATTTCTTCCTGTAAATTGGAATGACATCTTAAAAGGAAACGGCTTTAGTAGCTCAATATTTTTCGCTTGTAACTCGAATTGAGTAATATCAAAAACTTGCTGAGTCTGTTCATTTTGCCAGCTAACAGCCGCATTTGAGACAGTAATATTTGAAACAGCTAAGCCAAAAGCAGCAGGTGTAGGAGTAGAAGAGGATGCAGAGACAGACTCTGAAACAGGATGAGAAGAAGCCGTTCCCATTTCCCAATTATTCTTACCATTTGCTTGCTTAATTAAATACAACTTCATGCCATCAAGGGTAATACCATCTGATTCAATTTGATGGTGAAGCAAAGGAATTAATTTCACACTGATCGTAGCACGTTCAATTTCTGCAAACGTCTTTTGTGTAAAATTCGGAGGATTGCTCAACTCCATATGCCCTATTTTAACGCCGAGAGAAGGATAAATAGTCCAAGATAGGTCGCCGTCTATGGTTAATTCACGTCCTGTTGAAGTTTTTACTTGATTAATAATCAAAGGCTTCAATTGATTAGGATTCACGAACGTAACTAACAAGATAGGCAATAAAACCACTAGCAATACAATAACGCCTAGTACCACACCTGTATATTTTAAAAATCTTTTCATTATTCTCTCCACAAGCAAAAAGGGTGCCGAAGCACCCTTTTTATTATTCAATCAAACAAATCAGTTAATAAATTAACCAACTGTTAATTGACTTTCAATTTTCTTCATCATCTCTGGTTTCATCTTCTTGAAACCTTTGACGTTAGCTAATTCCTCAACAGATTTGAAGTCACCATGCTTTTTGCGATAAGCAACAATGTTCTTTGCTTTAGCAGCATTGATACCTTCAACTTTCATTAATTCTTTAGCTGTTGCGGTGTTCAGGTTCACCATGGCAGAAGCAGACTGATCTGTCGAAGCTGACTGTTGCATGGAGCTATCAGTCGTTTGAGCAGAGGTGTTATCTGCAACTTGTTGTGGTTGAGCATTAGCTTCATCAGCAGCAAAAGCTGGTGTTGCTAAAGCAACTGCTGCAACTGCAGCAAGAATAGTGCGGTAAAAAGACATCGATGTTCTCCTTAGCGTAATATAAGGTTATTTCCAAAACTAAACACACATGTTATGACTCATAACAATCGACCACACTAACCTAGAGTGATGCGAATGTCTAGAGGCAGAACGGATTTTTTATCAGTTCCCGGCTGGGAGCTGATTTTAACGTTTGAATGTTACTGGCTTGTAACAAAAAAATCTATAGGCACTATAGCGAATTTATAAATTTTTTTGTTACACTTTGGGCATTACTAAACCAGCTACTGAGGACTCACCTCCATGCATGTAACTTGTCGGATTAGAACGAAATTTCAATTGGGTATCGCATTTTTTGTATTCTTATTAACCACTTCTGTCTTAGCTAACCCGATCATTCCTATCCCAACCCAGCCTCAGCAACCTACTTTCACACCCAGCGCCCCCAATATGGATGCGACGGGTTACATATTAATAGATGGATCAACTGGAAAAGTATTGGCAGAAAAAAATGCGGATACGCGGATGCCGCCCGCTAGTCTTACCAAATTGATGTCGTTATATATCATTTCTGCTGCTATCAAAAGCGGTCAGATTCACATGGATGACAAAGTTCGCATTAGCACAAAGGCATGGAAGACAGAAGGATCCCGCATGTTTGTCAAAGTGGGGGATGATGTTCCTGTCAGAGACTTACTGCAAGGGATCATTGTGGATTCAGGTAACGACGCCACTGTCGCCTTAGCAGAATATGTAGCGGGTACCGAAGAAGCCTTTGTTAGCATGATGAATCAGCAAGCTAAGCTCCTCGGTATGAATAACAGCCATTTTATGGATAGCACCGGTTTACCCAATAAAGAGCATTATTCTACCCCCCACGATTTAGCTATATTAGTGCAAGCTTATATTAAGAATTTTCCGGAAGATTATAGTTTTTATTCAGAAAAATGGTTTACTTATAACGGCATCCGCCAGCCTAACCGCAATCGCCTATTGTGGCGGTATCAATACGCTGACGGCCTTAAAACAGGCCATACGAATGAAGCGGGATATTGCTTAGTTGCCTCCGCTAAAAAAGATGGCATGCGTTTAATCAGCGTGGTGATGGGTGCCCCCTCTGATCTAGCTAGAACGGAAGATTCCATACGGCTGCTCACTTACGGCTTCCGTTTCTTCGAAACCCACAAGCTTTATAATGCCAGCACTCCCTTGTTACAAGCCCGTGTCTGGCAAGGAATGAAACCCGAAATTTCACTTGGTGTACCGGAAGATTTTTATGTCACTGTCCCAGCTGGCCAATATAAGCGCTTGCAAGCCACGCTAGCTTTAAACAATCCTCTGAAAGCTCCTGTGATGAAAGGTCAAACATGTGGGACAATAAATGTTACACTTGGCGATCAAGTGATCGCTTCTAAGCCATTAGTAGCTTTAGATAACAGCCCACAAGGCGGATTTTTGCGACGAGCTGCAGATTCTGTTAGATACAATCTGCATAAATATTTCTCTAAGCCAGAGGAAAAATTAAATACAGGCTAGGCCATGACCTTACTGACGTTTCCATGCGACTTTACCATTAAAGTATTTGGTGCTGCGTCAGAAGAATTTGAGACAACTGTTTTGGGTATCATCCACAAACACGTCTCTAATTTCTCTGACCGTATGATCCAAACACGTCCTAGCAAAGGCCAAAAATATGCTGCGATGACTATTACGGTGCATGTTGAATCGAAAGAACAACTCGACCGAATTTATCAAGACCTTTCTGCGTGTAATCAAGTGATCATGACATTATGAATGTATTCGTTCGCTGGCTGGGCCGGCAAAATTATCTCCATAGCTGGCAGGCTATGCAGCAATTCACTCAACAACGTACAGAACACACGTTGGATGAAGTTTGGTTGCTAGAGCATGAGCCTGTTTTCACCCAAGGTCAGAATGGTAAAGCAGAGCATATTTTAACCCCCGGTTCTATCCCTGTTATCCAAACGGATCGAGGCGGCCAAGTTACTTATCACGGGCCAGGCCAATTAATGGTGTATGTATTAATTGATCTGAAGCGAAAAAAACTCACTGTACGCGACCTTGTCACCCGATTGGAACAATCCATCATCGACCTTCTTGCAGCAAATGACATTATTGCCCAAGCTAAGCGGGAAGCACCTGGGGTTTACGTCGATGGTAAAAAAATTTGCTCCCTCGGATTACGAATTCGCAAAGGCTGTTCTTATCATGGCCTTGCCTTTAATGTTGATATGGATTTAACGCCGTTTAGTCAAATCAACCCCTGTGGTTTTTCTGGGTTACAAATGGTTCAATTGGCTGAATTAGTTAAAGTCGATAGCGTTTTTGAAACAGGAAGTAAGTTAGTCAATTATTTAATGAAAAATTTAGGTTATACTAGCGCGAATTATCAGGTGGAATAACGCAATGGAAAATAAATCATCCCATACAACTAAACAACGCGGCGCCGAGAAACTTGCGCGTATCCCTATCAAAATCGATATGACAGAAAATCCGCTGCGCAAGCCAGATTGGATTCGTGTACGCATTCCTGCTTCACCTGCGGTCAGTCAAATGAAACAATTATTACGAGCAAATAATCTTGTAACCGTTTGCGAAGAAGCATCCTGCCCTAACCTGCCGGAATGCTTTAGCCATGGCACAGCAACCTTCATGATCATGGGAGACAAGTGCACGCGCCGCTGCAGTTTTTGCGATGTCGCCCATGGCCGTCCTGATCCGCTGGATCCTAATGAGCCTATTCACTTAGCCAACACCATTGCTCAAATGGAATTGCGCTATGTTGTCATCACTTCCGTGGACCGAGATGACTTACGTGACGGCGGTGCTAGCCACTTTACAGCCTGCATTCAAGCCATACGCGAAAAATCACCTGCTATTAAAATTGAAATTCTCGTTCCTGATTATCGCGGCAGGATGGATGTCGCCCTAGATGAAACCGGCAAAGCGTTGCCCGATGTCTTCAATCACAATATTGAAACTGTCCCACGACTTTATAAACAAGCCCGTCCCGGTTCAGATTACGCGCATTCTTTACGCTTACTGCAAGCATTTAAAAAGCGTTTCCCTGGTATTCCCACCAAATCCGGTATCATGTTAGGCTTGGGTGAAACTAATGACGAGATTGAACAAACATTGCGTGATCTACGTGCGCATGATGTAGAAATGGTGACCTTAGGACAATACCTGCAACCTAGTCGTTATCACTTACCTGTTGCGCGTTATGTCACCCCTGAGGAATTCAAACAATTGGGAGAGATAGCCAAGGAACTTGGTTTTATGAATGTTGCCAGCGGTCCTCTTGTCAGATCCTCCTATCATGCAGATAAGCAAGCTGCAGGAGAAGAGGTAAGTTAATGTCGGACATTGTTAGTCCCTTATTACAATGGCTCAATGCCAATCCTCAATGGGCAGGTATTGCAACGTTTATCATTTCGGCTGCAGAATCGGTGGCAATTGTCGGCACCATCGTCCCCGGTTCGATCACGATGACAGCGATCGGGACCTTAGCTGGAGCAGGCATTATTCCTCTTTGGGCAACTATCCTTTGGGCTATGCTAGGGGCGATTGTTGGTGATGGGATTAGTTATTGGATAGGCCACTACTTCAAGGAACGACTTCATCGGCTCTGGCCATTTAAAAACAACCCCGCTGTTTTGCAAAAAGGGGAAACATTTGTTCATAAATATGGCGTCATGAGTGTATTCATCGGGCGATTTGTCGGACCCGTTCGCGCACTTGTCCCGCTGGTTGCGGGAATGCTAGGGATGAAGCCTCTCCAATTTACGATTGCAAATGTCACTTCTGCCATTGGCTGGGCGCCTGCCTATATGCTGCCGGGCATATTGCTCGGTGCGGCCTCCACCGAGTTGCCGCCTGATATTGCTATTCATGTGATTCTGGTCCTGTTTCTCATTTTTCTTTTTATTATCCTCTGTGTTTGGACAGCTTATAAAGCTTTTCAACTCCTCAGCCATCAAACAGAACAAATCCTCATTCATCTCTGGGAATCCCTCAAAAAATCCCGTCATTTTTCCCTTGCAACCGTCTTACTAAGGCATCACAACCCGCAAAAATATTATGGTCAATTAATCCTCGCCTTTTATTTTTTACTGACAAGCATCTTATTTTTATGTCTTATTTTCTACGTCAAATGGGTAGGGCCAGCACATGTCTTAGTCAATGATGCCCTCTTTCATTTATTCCGGGGTATTCGCAATCCACTTGCGGATACTATCATGCTGGATATTACCTTACTTGGCCAAAAAGAAGTCATTATACCTGTCGCTGCTGTCCTATTCCTGTGGTTTATTATCACCAAGCGTTTACGTGCTGCTTGCCATATCTTTGCGCTGGGTTTTCTGGCGGCGGGTAGCATTTTTGTCTTTAAGCATCTTACCCAAACTATCCGCCCTTGGGGCATCGCCAACAGCCCTGAAACCTTCTCTATGCCCAGTGGTCACACGACGCTTGCGGCCACTATTTATATGGGCATTGCCTTTATGATTGCGACTACTATGTCCTCAAAACGGCGCTGGGCTGTCTACCTCCCAGCCGCTTTTCTCGTCTTCCTGATCAGCCTTTCCCGTCTTTATCTAGGGGCACATTGGTTTACGGATATCTTAGCTGCGTGGCTATTGAGTGCCGCCATCCTCATGCTGGTTATTCTCTCTTTCCGGCGCCATTCTGAAAAACCTATTAGCCTTATTGGCATCTCGCTTATTTGCGGCTTATCACTGATAGTGAGTTACACTTTTTTTTATCAACGGCACATTACCGAATTAAGAGCAAATTACGCATTGCTTAACTGGCCAACGACTACCCTAGACTTGGCTGAATGGTGGCAAAAAGATGAGGGTATCCCCGCTTCCCATGTAAGTTTATTCGGCTTCCCTTCACAAAATATTAATATTGAATGGGCAGGCGATTTGAAACAAATCAGAGAAACCTTGTTGAAATGGGGATGGAGTACACCGCCTGCTCGTGATTGGATTAGTACGTTGCATAGAATGGCCGATATCAAAAGCGCTGAATATTTACCCATGGTTTCCCCACAGTACCTCGATAAAAAACCTGAGCTGATTTTGGCTAAACGCCCCAACGGCGGAAAGAAATTATTAGTGCTGCGCTTATGGGCTTCTAACCGTATTATCAAAGAAACCAATCAACCTTTATGGGTGGGAACAATAGGAAATGTTCCACGCTCTTACAGCTGGCTATTCAGAAAACAAAATTCTTCCGTCACGGATCCTGCGATGATATTTCCACAAGATAAATCTCAGTATTGGCAATGGAAAATTATCGTTCTTACGTTGCCAATGCCTCACGATAAAACCATTGATCAAAAAATATTATTAATTCGAGAAAAACACTAGGAACCCATATGTTAAATGCTATTATCGAATTAGCGTTATTTACGGCAAAAGCTTTGATTATTGTACTTTTAATTCTCGTGCTATTAGGCGCTTTTTTCGCCTTAATTGCTAAAGCAAAGGACAAAGCGAAAGGTAAATTACAGATTAAAAATCTCAATAAACATTATGCAGAAACGAAAGAAGAATTATTAGCTGAAATATTACCCAAAAAACATTTCAAACAATTTTTAAAAAATAAAAAACAAGAAG